>JAAUXT010000131.1_pt1 | contig 35544 bp, 32 predicted proteins | sample 7278171 | NCBI WGS metagenome assembly JAAUXT01 (sample SAMN14350112, study PRJNA611818) | marine sediment metagenome | isolation source: surface marine sediment (1.8m) | place: French Polynesia: Moorea | collected 2018-08 | reverse complement strand
GTGGGCCTAAAGTTAGGGTTGAAAAGTCATTTTTTTGTTGTTATATCGATATTGTTGTGAAACAATGTGTAAAAAGTTCCATTTGGTTGAATTCCATTTGCATGTGTACTAAATGAGTTCCTAAGTTGTGAATGTTGAGTGAAAAAAGTAAGAATTTTTGACATAAAAGTGACCAAAATCAGAGTGAGGGAAATCAGAGTGAGCAAAATCAGAGTGAGGGAAATCAGAGTGAGTGAAATCAGAGTGAGGGAAATCAGAATTTCCTCAAATCATCGCGAGCTCCATGGAGCCATTTTTGCTGAACCCCCCTGTTTTTCCAGGTTTTCCAGGTTTGCGTGAATTTTCCAGGTTTTCCAGGTCGAGTGGTTTTTGGCATCTCAGGCAAGACGTCGCCCTGTCCCACACCCCATCCCATATTTCAACCCCATATAGTCTAGATCTTGTCTACGGAAAGACGTAGTGTTGGCAGAGTGGTCATCTGGTCTCCGCGACTGCCATGCATGCATGCATGAACAGCATTCCTGTTTCAATTTCCCCACTGAAGAAATCCAACCTTTGATCAAAGTCGCCAGCTGGGACCGGCTCTGGAGACTCGCGAGCGTACCTTCCTGTGCACAGCACGATGTAGATCTTGATCTGGATCTAATTGTCTCTCAGATCCAAAATCCAATTGCTTGTCAGATCCTGTTGCGGCTCCAGAAAACATTGTCACAACAACGCTGTGCAGCACGAAGAACAAAGTGATAATGCAACAACCCTGCAATATTCTGACTGCCCAAGGCGACATGTTGCAGGGCAACAAACGCACAGGTTTGTCATTCCCCGTGAAACTCATCTCAGTTGACTTTCCAAAGCTGACGTGAATTGGACGTAGAGTCTAGAGTCCAGATCCACCGCGCTGACGTGACATTTGAACGTAGATCTGACGCTAGATCTACGTCAAAAAATTTGAACGTAACGCAGCGACTTCACCTCCTGTTTGCTGTGCGGTTCACAGGCGCAACCTCATGCAGCAGTGAACGATCAGACTTAGACGGTCTACCAGCTTTGTTTTGCAGCAAAGTACTGAGATAATATCAACACGTGTCAAACTGATGTTTCATTCAACATGCAGAGTCAAATCTTGAATACACCTGCCATCATCTGATCATTTTCACGGTGTGGAACCCAAATAATCTAACCGTACATAAAATGCACATGTATAAATGTGCTGATGGCACATGTATGTGCACACACAGCATGTACTCGAATGTGCGCGCGGTGCAAAAGCGTGCGACTGACCACTCTCTTTGAATTTATTTCAGATCGAGTTGTGTTCTCAGCATCCTTTGCCGAATGCACGACCTGCCTCAAAATCTCCCGGGGCGACAGTTGTGTTTACAATGGGCAATTGTTGCACATGGACATGCCGTGAGAAGTTTCAATGGAACCTCGTTTGTCTGTCTGTCTGGCGCGATTTCACGAGTGTTACGCTCGTATACGCGTATGAGTACGTACGACGCAAATCTTTCTTGCACAAAATACGGTCAAGACCTCAAGAAATCGCTTCACAGGTTCATGTACAAATTTGAATGACTTGGGGGGATGGGTAGAAACCCAGGTCAGAACAAGCCTGCGCGTGGGCAAAAAAGATGTACAATGCCGTGTCAGCTCTTCTAAGTACGATCACATCACATTGTGAACTTGCAGTCATGTCTTCGTCATAACCAGCATAAATTTAAACTGGCAACGATGTTCTTCTTTTGGGTGTCAAACAATTCAAAACGATGATTTCCCTCGTGAATGCATGCAGACCTTGTGCTGACTATTACGGACACACTTGCAGGCTAGTAGAACGTTTATGTGTTGCTTGTCGCGACAAGCACGCTTTCTTCCCTTCACACCGCAAACTTTTGCAGCGAGTTGTTGCATTCACAACTTTCATTCACATGTGCGTACGACTACGTTTTGAAATTGCAGGAATGCCGCAGATTTGCTTGATGTGTGTGTGTGTGTGTGTGTGTGTGTGTGTGTGTGTGTGCCAGCCAACATGACACCCGTTCGTCTTCCCTGAAATCTCGATCTCTGATCAAGCGAAGCGACTCGTGACCTTCTTGTGTGACCTCGACCATCCACAGAACTTGGGACACATTGCGCTTTGTGTTCCTGTGTTGTCACCTGTGGATTTGGAACCTGACCATGAAAGGATTCAACCTGATATTCGTCTTCTTGTTTTGCTCGTTGGTCAACGGTAGGAAATTTTGGAATTTCCGATCAGAACTTTGCTGAACAATACAATTTGGTCACAGTAATGGGATTTGTTGGTGGTGAATGCATGTGTTCAGTCTGCATGAGTGCGGCGCAAAGTCCCGACATGTACGAGAAGGACCCCAACACGCTGTCCGCGCGAAAGGTTGTCTTTCGATAGACCATGGCCACAAAAACGTCAGGTTTTGAGAGATTCTTCCAAGCGCTGATTCTGCCTTTTGACGTTGATTTTGCCCAAATTTGTGTCACACAAGTGAGTTGTTGAACAAGATTTTTGGAGACAAAAAGTCCCCTGTCGAGTCTTTTGTTGACTGGTGCAGATCGGAAAATGTCAAGTCGCAGAACGGCTTTTTGCGTATACATGCAGGGACAAATTCAAACGCCTCAGAAGAAACTTTGTTGGGCATTGTTGTCGTGGTTCTGAAAGCTGCATCATTTCCAGGCGTCAGAACTTTCAATCGTATTCTGTCTCGATATCTTTCAGGAAAACCTTTGAGTCCGAAGTCCGGGAAGTCACAAGGTACAGCTCGTCTTCATCTTTGTTTGGGTGCAGGCATGCAGTGCTGTGTGGCGTGTTTCGAGAACTGTTTTGCCCTCGTACGAGGAGGCATTCAATTTCGTGATATTTGCACGTTGACACGTTGACTGCGATTCTGCGGCCGAATCCCAAGGCAGGGACACAGGCAAAGAACTTACGAGCTGTGCGAAACACTTCACTTTTGTGTTCGATCAAGCTTGAGGATCAAAGTGACAGCACTTTTTGCCAGATACGGAAGACGAGAGACTGGTCAGTTCAAGGTCAGAAATCCTGGAAATGTTCTTGTTTCCTTAGTTCCTCCCTTACTGACAGATCCTTCGAGCAGACGATTGCCGTTTGAATTGTCTCAGTTGGCTCCGAAGCTTCGAAAACGAAGTGGACAAGGTACGAGTACGGGAGTTGGACAAAATAGGATTTGATGCCAGCTGGAAATGGGACGGTGAAAATTGATCACGGAACAAGCAGGACGAAGTGGTGTTGGCTTTATTCAATCTGGTTATTTTCAGCGCATCCGAATTACCGCGATGGTGACCCTCCCAGCCGAGAGATGTCCCGCAGGTCCAACCTGGCGTCACTGCTCTCCATGCTCGAGGCCAGGGCTGAACATGGTTTGTTGAAAATTCTCGGTGTGCTGGCACAAAGCCTCTTGAAAGGGCGGGACGGTGCACCTTGGAGATAGCCAAAGTTGTTTTCCAGTCAAATCCTGTGATTTGTGGGAATATGCATTCACAAAATTTTCTGTCCTTTCGGACGTTCTCCATGCTTGCATTAGTCGGTGCACATTTGTTGGGCACTTGTCTATTTTCATCCTCACTACACGGATCTGCACAGACCGTCATGGAGAGGAATCTCCAAGATCAGACACCTGGGAAGCACAACGAGAAGTGTCACACAGCAGCGTGAAGCACGGCCAAAGATCTGAAGATGGCGGAGATACCCCTGGATCATCATATCGGCCTGGAGACAATCCTGGACGAAAACCTGACAAATTCCCCGGGAAGAAACCCGAACACCACCCGGTGTTCGGAGAAGACGATGGAAAACGCAGGTCACATCCAGTTATGCTCAAGAGGAACAAGTCTGGTGAGTGCCAGTTGGGGGTGGTGGCAGTGCTCAAGAAAAATTCAGCCCTGCGCATTTCTTTTGAAGCGCGGTCCTTGGTGGAGGGGCACCATAAAGGCGCATTAGACCACGGGAAATTTTCTCATTGCACTGGATTTCATCTCTTTTGAGACAAATCTAGTCGCAGTCTTCCCGTGCAAAAAAGCCAGGCGTGAGCTAAACCAATGATCTGGGCTTCAGAAATCACTCGGGTATCGCACAACGGGTGTTTTGCCGGGTTTTTTGGGGACAATGTCCAGTCGCATAAATTTGCCATTTTGAACTTTTACCTCTCAATTGTTGTGCCGGAAGACACCCCGTGAAATATGTTACCTTTCAGAGGACACTGCGGATGAAAGCACAGAAACTGAAACTGAAAAAGAGAGCAGCAGCAGCAGCAGCAGCAGCAGCAATTCAGAAGACGGGTCACTGTTTCAAGTCGAAAGACGAGGTGTGCATTTTTCGTGCAAAATTGTTTCATGTCGAACTGGGTCACGCAAGAAAAATACTGAGCCTTTGAGCTCGTCCCTGGCTCTGTCTTTGCTCGTTCCTCAGACTTCTTGGATCAGACTCTCCCCGCTCCTCAGGACCACCACTGGAATCGAGGTTGCTTGAAGATGTATCAATGAATGTCTTACAGAGGCGTGAGACCCGATGTGCCTTTTCAGATGAGGACTCGTCTGAATTTGAGAGCAGTTCACCCGGCGGAGACGAAACAGGTTTGTTTCAGACAACACCCGTCTGTTCGTGTGGCTTGTTTGTGCACGTGGGTTTAATTCTTTCCTTTTTCCGAGAGAAATTCTGTCCACGCACAACGTTTGGTACTGAAGACCAAACCAGAGAGGGAAGCACGGAACGGCGGCCGTGGTGAACAACGCGGACAATCAGTCTCCGTGCACCGGGTGTTGGGTGTTCTTTTGTGAGAATCGGAGGCCAACCAAACTCGAGCAAATTTTGTTCTGTCAGAAAACGACGTCGCTGGAACAGCGGATGAAGGCACAGAAACGGAAACCGGAAACGAGAGCAGCAGCAGCTCTTCTGAAGACGGGCCACTGTTCGAGGCAGGAAGACGAGGTTCGTACCGCATCGTGTCATCAGTTGAGCTTGTCAAGAGAACACGCAATATTCATAGTCTGAACGCGTGCAAATTTGTCACTGGGCTGAAGTTCGGAGTCGGGGGATCCGCTCACAACAGAACAACTGCTTTGCTGGGTTGGGTGGTTGCGCAGGTCCTGATTCGCCGGCCCAACTGCACGGGTGGGGTGCCACGTATGCAGAATCTGTCGGCAACGCGAGTTGAACAAGGATCGACTTCCTTCAAAATTCTAGTTTTCAGTCGGTTGATGTGAAGCGACGCATATTTGCACGCAGCTTTGAACGTTTAAGTCCCTGACATTGTTTCAGGATACAAATGGAAGCGGGAACACGTTGTTGGAGACAACCTAGTGCCAGGCGGAAAATTCGGTGAGTGGGGAAAAAGTGTATCAAGTGATATTAAGAGTGTATCAAGAACTATCTGAATCGACTGCTTCCAATGAGCGATCCAAGTTTTTCTTGCTGCATTGACTGATGCAATCACTGCTTTCAGTGATAAATCCTGCCATTGACCCTCGTGTAGATCTGGGTCGGAGGCTCAAACTGGCTGCGCGGCAGGAGTGTTCGGCCTTCAGCGGATCGGGGAAACGCAGCGAATGTCTGAACAAGGAATCCCGAGATGGCCATCAGAAAAGTCTGCACTCCCGCGAGCTTCATTCGCACCATCACCACCTCCGCCATCTGCACCGTAAGTAAACAAAATCCACGTTTGAGAGGGACATTTGAAGAAAAAGGCGTTTTCAATGCGCTTTGTTGTTTGGATTCAAAAACTGTTGAATTGACGGAACATTTGTCACTTTCTCGCAAAAATATATATGCTGGCAGCATTGCACACGTGTTGCATTTCTCAGACGCGACCAGACACGAAATACCAAGGGACATGCGACAAACTGCACACATCCACAGAAAAGGCACTTCTGCCGGAGGGTCCAGGCGCCAAGACTCTGAACTGGAGCATGTTGCACCGATCCAGGGAACACTCGACCAGAGTGCGCCCGACCAGGCCACAACTGAGAACAATACAACTCAAGAGCTCGACGCATCCGAGCAAAATGTATCAAGTGAACAGGAAGAAACCGAAGAGGGTAGGACTCTCACAGTTGAGTGTTTCCCAACATTCAACAAATCGACAGTCCAGCAATGCCCTTTCTACCTTTCAGAATCTGAATCCGATGGGAGGTTCTCTGACGCTGTGGAGCAGGCTTTGGCGCAGACAGGGTTCGACATGTACGCGGAGACTCCGGTGCTGCACGTCCCGCCGCGAGTTCTCACGGAGACCTTCAAGCGCACGCTCCAGCTTCTCCTCAACGAGTCCAACGGGCCAGAGGCCCAGCATGAGTGCTTTGAACACGCCGTGCTCAGCATCCTTCTGGGTGAGATGCGTTCAGTAAACAACAAGCCTCTGTTAACTTCACACACAAGACAGCAGGATAAAAAATCTTAGCACGCGCGCCTCATTGCATGGACCTGCAACACTTTTGTTTGCTGCGTACAGGCATGATTGACTACGAGCTGCACGACGTGGTTCCGCGCGCGATGGAGCGGCGCATCGCCAACATCACGACGCGCTTCCCGCGCCTCGTGCGCGAGCTGGGCGGCGCCGAGTTCCGCGACGCCTTCCTCATCATGGCCGAGGTCACGTCCTACCACCTGCTGTGGGTCATGCGCGGTACCGCCTCCAGACTCGGTGCGTCCACACACAAACTCGCTCTCCAACTCAAGATTTCGTGACGTTTCAAATGTTTGGCTGCCATGATCACACTTCGTGACCTGTATGTCTTTTGGACAACGTCGAATGTGACGATATCAGGGCGCAGTACCATTGTGGGGTCGAGCCCTGAAGGCTCACCTGTCTCGCGTGCACCTTGAGGCTGAGCACATGCACGTGTTCGCGCCTGCAGGTCTGCGCGTGTCGGGAGACCTGTACGAGGAGGTGGGCGCGCAGCTGGTGGGTGCGCCGGACGCGCAGCTGGCGTCGCTGCTGCAGCTCGCGACGCGCCTCGTCGAGCCCGTCGTGCTCGAGGTGCAGAACACGCTCGACGAGCTGGGGAACTGCAGCGCCGCCGATGTGGACGCGTCGCAGGCTCTCGCAGACATGCTCGAAGCTGAGGCCGACAGGTGTGCGGGATCAGTGGCATTTGCAAAACTGAGTGAAATGGGGCCACATTCCTGAAAAATAATAAACTGATGTTGATGTGGCTTTTACAAATTGAAGGATACCGTGATTGAGGAGTGATTTGCTGTTTCTGTGCCTCCATGGTCGCTTGGTCCCACATCTTGAGCCTCGCTGTTGCAGGATAGTTTCCTCGCGCGACTACGAGGTGGTTCTCGAGATCATCATGGGCACGACGCACCGCCTGACGAACGCGTCCATGTCTGACCTGATGCAGATCCGCCGCGACCTGTCCAAAGAGATCGCGCTCTTCCTGCTCTCGTTCACGTCCGCGCTCCAGTCTGACGACCCGGCTCGCGTCGGGGAGCGAGTCGTCGAGTACGCAGGTCAGTTCAGGGATTGACTCGAATCAAACTTCAGGCAGTGAGAAGACGGCGTGTTTGAATCAACACCCGTGTTTTCAATTGTTGTGGTCTCAATCAACTTTCAGCGGAGATCGTTGTGAAACAATTGGAGGAGATCAAAGAGAAGGACGCGGAGCTGCGGCGCCACTGGGAGTTCATCATCCAGTACCTCGACGAGGAGTTCGTCGAGCAGGGTGCGCTTCAGTGGTTTTGGTCGTTCACATTCGAACTGTAAACACAACGCGCACTACATTTCCTGGCAAACTGTTCTTGATTTTCCAACTACTGGTCCTGACAACATTGCCTTTCAGAGGAGCACGCTTTGCAGGACATCGCTCATGAACCTGAACTGCTTCGCATCTTGATCTACATGTGAGCTTGAAAAGTGGATACTGATCAGAGTCCCTTTGCTACAAATGGAAGACGTTGTGGTTGTTAAACTTAAAATCGTGCCTTCCAGGTTCTTGCATTTCACAAAATTTCAGAAAAAAGCTTTTGTCTTCGTTAGGATTGGCTCGAACATGAGGATGAAAGCCGGAGTGTCAGAGGAGAACCTGAGGCGCGTCACGAAGACCGCTCTGGAGAAAGTGATTCTGCACGTGGAGCTGCTGACCGGACCGAACAACGCCTCCTCGGTCGGGACGGAGGACGCGCGGAACGAGACGGCGGCGGCGTCGGCGCTCGAAAGGCTACTCGCCTCGGCGAGGACGCTCGCGACGCGACACCTGAAGCGCGAGACGCAGGCGGCGGAGGCGCAGCAGAGCGCCTTCATCACAGAGACTTCGGACTGGTCCGACTGGAAGACACAGGAGACTGTCAAACCAGGTGGAACAAGCTCGCGCAATTGATTGTATCTGCAGACTGAGCCCGGTCACTGTCCGTTGACGTCATCGAGCGCATTCCTCTGTTTCTCTCTGCAATGTCCCTCATCTCTTCCAGTGCGACTCAACTTCACGCAGTTCGCGCTCGCAGCACTCGAGGAGACCGGAAACACGCACTACCGCTTCCTGCCGTTCGGCGACGTCCCCGAGTCCGTCTTCATCGACGCCTACATGAGCGCCAACGAGGCCATCAACAACGCCTACGTGTCGGAGGTCAGCGCCAAGGATTGCTGGGACGCCGTCGGAACCAACTTCTTCATGGGCAAGCAACTTTCATTTTTGTCCAACACTGATGGAGTGCACTCGCATTTCGATTTTGTGAAGCGATAAATCCGTTGAATCAGTGTTGAGTGTCGAGGACGCAGCTTCTCTGCGACTCGACAGAATTTAACTACCCGGCGTTTCGCACCTCATGAGAAATTGCAGGAACACACATTTTCGAGTGCGAAGTAATTTTTCACTAGTTAGTCATGTGGGAAGGTCACAGAGGCTACGGAGTTTGCTTGGATTCCTGACCAGAATCAGAAGCGTTCTTTGCGGAAAGAGGCCCAACATGTGTTCATGTGAGCGCGATGGACTGTTCGCTCTTTGAAAGCTGCGGTGCGCCTTGTTACAAACGTTGAACAGGGTTTGCCTTGGTTGGCAGGCTTCGTGTTCCACCAGGTGGAGCACGTGTTGCCCGCACGCATGCGCGCGCAGCTGCACGAGCGCTTCACGCCCGAGGAGATCATGGAGCGCGGGGGCGTCGCCTTCAGCAGCGCGTGGGACCTGATGGTGGACGTGCTCACCTCGCACCTCATGTGGACCCTGAACCACATCGAGTCTCTCCACGAGCGTGAGTGCCTGGCGGCCGAAGATTCTGCAGGACGGACAATCAAAAACGTGTCCAATGGTTCCAGTCACCCCAATATGACATGAAATTGTGTATCACATGCGCCTGTTTTTGTTGGCCATTTTTTCATGGAACATGAAGCTTTATCGACGAAACCACTTCTGTTCCAACACCATGTGTTGACATGTGCAGCCCGAGTCAGGTGAAACCAAATCTACAGTGAACTTTCGAGCAAAATTGTTTGGACATCATCTGAAGCAATCAAGATCTTCCGCTTTCAGATCTGAACTTCTACGACGAGTTCTACAAAAGCGCATCGGAAGACCTGAAAACTCCAGGGCTGGAGAGAATTCCCTTCGGTCACATGTTGGCAGAATACCTGAAGTCTTCTGTCAAGTCTATCGACTCGATTCCCCTTGACAATTGCAACAAAACGGATCCCGAGGAACTGGCCAACATCTTGAGAGAAGAGGCTGACAGGCAAGATCTCGGTTTCAGTTGGGGCCAACACAATTGATCCATGACCTGGGACAGACAGCTGGAGCAAATGTTTGAAAATCTGAAATTTTTTACTTTTTTCGATGTGTGGTGATGAGGAGTCTGGTCACCACGCAGGGTGAACTCGTCTGCGGACTACACGGCGCTGCTCGAGACGGTCCTGCGGCTCGTGAAGCGCCTCGACAACGACACGCTGCAGCTGCTGCTCGGGAGCCGCACGCACGCCGCGGGCCACCTGAGCCGCTTCCTGCGCGTCATGGCCGACCGGCTGCAGCGCGGCGCCCAGGCCGTCGAAGTCGCACTGCTCGACTTTGGCGGTGAGCGCTCAACGCTTTGTCGGGAAGAGGGCAGAATGTCACGACAACTTTCTGTCAGGATCAGGTTCTCTTTTATTGCGAAGAGGCTGAAGAGTACCGGTGCCTGAAGTATCACTTGAGTGATTCAGGCCTATTTTTTGATGACCACCCAAAAGAAAATCTTTCAGATTCTATTCGGTCACTTGGCCCTCTCAAACAGAATCTCTTTGTTGTTCACATGAGAACGTGTTGGTTGCAGTTGGGATGATGTACAACGCGGTGGCGGAGGTGCGGGAGCAGGAGGCGCAGAGCGAGCGCGACTGGAACTTCCTGCGTGACCTGACCGGGGAAAGCTTCTTCCACCAGCGTCAGTACAATCTCGCACTCTGACACCAATCTCTGCACGCACCGCTTTTGAGAGTTTCTCAGCAACAAGTAGAGACTTTCCGTGGATTTTCAAAACCTAATTGTATTTTTCTAGATGCCGACTATCTCGTGATCGTGTTCGAGTCTCCTGTCCATCTGCGCTTCTTTGTTGAAAAGTGAGTGTTTCAAACATATCGCTGCCTCAAACTTTTGGTCTTTGCCTGCATCTCCAAGAGAATTCGTGACACTTACATTTGTGTCTTTCTTGTGCAAGAACGCATTTTCACTTGATCTGTCTCCGCAAACACAGTTGACACAGATTTGAAAACAAGTTTCTCAACAGGTTGGTGCACGAAATGCCGGAGATCGGTCTCTCTGACGACACCATCGAGGCGCTGGTGCGGGAGAGCGTGCGCGCCACCGTCAACCACTGGCACGCTCTGGAGGAAGAGGCCGAGGAGTCGTCCAGCGAGCGAGACCCTGCCGAGGACGACGACGAGCACAAGTTCGAAGAGGGAGAAGCTCTGGAGCACAACGAGAACACAGTGAACCAGGACATGTTCGGCATCGATAATATTGGCGAAGAAACCTTACTGGGTGCTAATGAAGGAATGGATGGACAGGAGCAAGGTGCAGGCGGTGATGTTGAAAGTGAAGGCGAAAACGTGCAAGAGAATATAGACGAAAACACGCAGGGAAACGTGGGTGAAAACACACAAGAGAATGTGGGTGAAACCGCCCAAGAGAACGTGGGTGAAACCGCCCAAGAGAACGTGGGTGAAACCGCCCAAGAGGACACAGAAAGTGAAGAAAATCTGCACAGTGTGACGACCCGATCAGTGGAAGACAATGAGCAGGGAGTGAACAGTGCTGAGGTTGACGCTTTCATCGAGTTCGCCGGCCTGATGGGGCAGATCTACCGAGGCGATGTGATGGACACGGTGGACGACAACAAGGCGATGCGCGAAGCGATGCAGGCCGGATTCAGCCGCGACTCTGTGGGGCAGTTCCTGGGCCAAGTCCACGGCCTGGTGAGCGAGAAAGAGGCGGCAGGAGAGACTCGACAGGACTTTGTAGCCTGGAAAGAATTCATGGAAGAACTGAAGAGGGGACGCCCAACGTCCACGCAATCTCAAGGAAGCTCGTACACACCGACCCCTGGGGAGGTGGAAGCGTTCCTGGATCTCGTCAGGTACATCCAGCACACGCAGGGGGGCGACCCAGATCGGGTCAAGATGACCTACGCGGAGGTGGTCGAGCACTTGATGAGGATCCGTGACTTGTCGCGCGAGATGTCACACTCGGATCAGCTGAGTCGTCAGGAGGCCGTGCAGTGGATGGACTTCGTCGCCTTCATGCAGCGTAAGGGAATGGCGGTGCAAAGCCACAACGGATCAACTCGCTGAAAACTCCCTGGAATCTGTGATGCCACAAGAACTTGTTTTTTGTTGTCTGATGATTTTGTTGCCGAGTTTTTGTTGAAGTAGAATCTACGGAAGCTGGCCACTTTCAAACTCTGAGGTTTGTGATTTTTTTGGGGGGAAAAAAATCTGTTTGAAAGCCTAAATGTGGTGAATGAATTCCAGCGGTGCTCCGATGAAACTGTCGAAAGTGAGTCATATATTTGTGATTTTTGCTGAAAGAAATAAATTTTGAGAAGTTCTATTGTGTATTTTTGGTATCCTGCGCGATCGTCCCACGTGAAGACTCGACCGACCTTTACGCTCGCACCTCTTCCCGCTGGTAGTTGATAGTCTTTTCAGAATAAAACGGCATTCTGTGAGCGTCCTAAATGTGAACGCACACCGCATGACCCAGTGCACCTCGGTGCCTTTCTTGGTAAACATTGCTTGTGTGGAACACGGGTCTCTCTTTGGCAGCAAACATAATGCTTATTAGTGTCGTGCAACCGTCCAGTGGAGAAGACCAAGAGAGTCTTTAAAGAGGCCTGTGTCAACGTTTGATTGGAAAGAATCTGCACACGAAAAAAAAAAACCAGTCCGCGACAAAGATGAATCTTTTCAAGACAAGCTCGGGGGAGTAACTTGCTGGCGAGCGTGTTGGCTTTTCCTTTTTCATGCGGGCACAACTTGAAACTTCAGAAGAACCTCTCTTCGTGCAGAAAAGTTGCGGGTGACAAAATTGAACAGGAGACTCTCATGATCAGAAGGTGGGTTACTCTCGATGAAAATTGCGCACAAAATTGAACAATCACAATCACTGTGTTGCCTTCCATATCTTTCAGAAAGAAATGGATTTTTGGCGTGAACGTGGTCATGTTTTGTGCCTCTGTGTCTTTCATCGAGTGGATACGAATCATATCGACGAACGTGACAGGTGTGAAACTGCAGGCCAAATGTGAAAACTGATCAATTATAATTGCTTCGATTCGTGTAATCCTTCCGTTTCTGTTTTGTTCGCTCTTGTTTGATCAGATGCGAAGTTACGTGAAGTTGCGCACGTGGCGGGAGAGTTTGAAGTTCACCAGTCGGATCCTCTGGTGCAGGTTCACGTGGAACGTCCTGCACACCAGAACGACGAACTGTCCGACTTTGCCAAAGAGAAACTTGATGTCTTCCAGGATAAACTCAGTGAACTGGTCTTCAAGTTTCGTCGAGATGTATTCGATAGACCTGAAAAACCAAAGCTCAAGGATATTTGTGCCAGATTTGAGAGAGAGGGCAAGGAAAAAAGGATATTTGTGCCAAACGTGTGGAAAGCCCACTCCAGCGTGGATGCGAACAAGGACGTCGTGGTGGTGACGCAGCTGCATGAAGGAAAACTTCCTTCCTTGTACCGTTTCTTGCACCAGTGGGAAGGTGGTTTCTCGGTCGCATTGTCTCTGAACACAACCACAGCTCACACTCTGCCCGATCTGCTTCGCACGAGATTCCCAGAAATCCTCGAGAGAACAAACATTGACATTCACATTGCCGCAAGCGAAGGGGTATGTTGCTGACTACATGCATCCGCGTGACGAAAATATCGTTGTTGTGTGAGCAGACCCAGAGACCACAAGAAAAACACAAGTTTTCCGACTTGCGTTTGTTCTCTGCGCATGCAAGGTCCTTGTTCTTCTCCAAAAACACCAGAAGAACATCTCTGAGGAAGCTTATTGCCATCGTCAGTTCCACGCAAGAAACCGATGAGACAAAGTGACGTTTTCTTTCGCTGCTCCTTTCTCTTGTAGGAATTTTATGCTGTCAACCAAATGAGGAATATTGCCCTCAATCATACGGACGCCAAGTACGTCTTTCTCAGTGATGTCGACTTTGCCCCGAGTTTTGGTCTCCAGACCTACGCCCAACAGATGATCAACAAGGGACATTTGCAGAACAAAAGGGCAAGTATCGCTTCGTACACATTGCGTTTCAGATTCGGAGAGAAACTGACACATTGCGTCTTCGCTTCATTACATTGAATACCGCGTTATACAGAACACGGTGTGTTCGATTTTGTCTTCGATTGAAGAATGCGTGATGAGTTTCCAATATCATTGCACCACTCTGCTTTGACAGTCCTTGGTGGTTCCTGCGTTCGAGTTTCCGTACAAAGAAAATGTCACTTCGTTCCCAAGAAACAAACGCGAGCTGCTTGATATTTGGAACAAGAAGAATGTCATCATTTTTCAGTGAGAACAACTTTTCATTCACTTCCTCTGGAACCTTGCACATCTTTTCGAACGTTGCGATGATTCACTTTGCAATTTTCCTTTTCCTGTGTCTCATCGCCAGTGAAGGCTTTCACCCTGGTCATGGACCAACAAACTACAAGAGATGGAAGGAAGCACGAGAACCTTACATGGTGAGTTGACTGGAAACTGTCGTGCGTCGCTCTCCGAAGACAGGGACTTCAAACTTCGACAGAAGCCAAGGCGTGAAAAAACCTGCAAAATCGAATTTGAACCAGTTGTTTGTTTTTCTCCACTGGACAACTGGAAAAAAGTGCTTGTGGGTCAGTCCAGGAAGAAACTTTGCAAGTGCATATTGCCAGGTTGAGTACAGAGACGCGTATGAACCGTACCTCATCATGAAGCGGAAACACGTGCCGGTGTTCGACGAACGCTTCATCGGGCGGTACGGCAACAAACTCGTCCATCGGCTGGAGGTCGCTGCATCGGGGTAGGTCTGACTCCTGTCGAGACCTGGGCGCGAATTCAGCGCTGCCATGCACTCCAATGCAGCGGTGTTCCTGCTATGCCAACGCACTGAATCTCTAGCAAGACAAGAAGAAAACTGCTGTCAACTCCTGGAAAACAATTTACGTACCAGGTGGCTGAGAATGTGTGTTCGCTGAGACAAATCCAGTGTGCCGCAGCAAAAGGCTTTCTCCCTGTAGGGTGGAGTTCTGGGTGCTGCCTGAGGCGTTCACCATTCACTATCCGCACTACATCAAGTGGAACGTGCCGTACATGGGGTAACTCTTCTTCGGGGATGCAATAACTAAAAAGATAAATTGCACAACAATCTCCAAACTTCTGTGCATATTTTTTTCTCTGTGTGGCAGGTGTTGTGCAAGATTGGCAAAAGTCTTCAAAGAGGAGATTCGTGCGAAGTACCACACTGACATCATGGACAGTCCACGCGAAAGGAAAGAAAACAGACTGAAGAAGCTCAAGGCAACCAAGAACGTCTGACAAGTTGTGTGTTTTTTTTCGCCATGTATGGCAGCCACAACCACACAAAACGTAACTTCATTCAGAAATAAATAGTTTTTGGATGGATTGTCTACTCCCACGGTGCAAACACTTACTTGAATCACAGATGGTCGCAAAAGACCAACAGACGAGAATTATTCTGACCTTTTAGCAACAAAACGCTGTTTTGCCAATCTCGCTTTATTGAAGAAACAACGGCGCGATTTATTGTCGCTCTCCAACACGGTCCAGGAAGCAGATAAGCCCAATGACGCTCAGACACGATCCCAAAGTTGACACAGCTCGGCCTGTATCCACAAAAACTTATTATTGCCGGGCAGTTATTCTTGCAATATCTGGGCAACGGAGGCATTCCAAGTGATCAACGCAGGAGAGAGGTGGTTAAAGTGTGCACGAAGACGCAAGGTGCGCATCACTCGGTTGTCCAAGGCCTCGCTGACGGGTTGAGATGGTTCTGAGGAGGGTTGCGTGATAAAAAGGTGGCACAGTGTCAATGGTTCGGGTGTTTGCCAGCAAACCAACAAAATGAATACAAAAACAGAAAAGCTGGGAAAGACGAGAAGGACTGCAGCTGAAGGAGAGTCCTTTCTGGAGAGTCATCTGGCAGACATCACCAAGGTGCGTAAGCCAGAGTGGGACTTCAGACGTGTTGTAGACCTGTAAGTTCCAAAGGAAAGAATCTGAATTTGCTGATATAGAATCAAACCCAGTGTATTTGTGTTTTCCCTGAAGGAATCGCGGATGTCTGTGATCGCTGTGTACGGAGACGCGAAGGACAAGCTGGGCTTTGAGATGGCGAGGAAGTTCAACAGGAGCGCAGAGCGGAGGCTCACCATGACCCTGCACACGTACGACGACATGGCATACAAGAACAATGCCAAATACAGGAGAGAAAAGTGAGCAAATTGTAGCCAAAACTGAACAAGAATGAGCACGCTTTTCGGGAAAAGCACATCATGTGCTTCTTCTCTGGGGCAGTTCTGATGCACAAAAATGAATCAGCGCGACTGCAGAATTCGGAATCCGCGAGCTAAAGGTTTGTCTCGAAATTGGGACGTTCTCCTTGGTTTGTTTCAGATTCGCATTGAAGGAGCAGCTCAACAAGTTGAAGCTGACTCAACAGCGAGTGTGGAGAGAGTACTCGAGCCGCGGAGCGGACGAGGCGGGCACCACCTCGGCGGGGATCCTCTTCCGCAGGGCGCGGGACTTCGAGCGCTCGGGGGTGCTGGAGGCGGAGGCGGCGGCGGAGAGACGCGCCGAGGCGGAGCTGAGGTCCGAGGCGGCGCGCAGACTCGTCGAGTCGAGGACGCTGCTGGAGCGGAGCTCCACCAGGAACCGACATCACGGAGCGTCAGACAGCGAAGACAGCGGAAGTGAAGATGATATTCTCGGGAGGAGATGGAAGAACCAGGCTCAGACTGAAGATGGCGACAGCGAGGGGGAAGGCTCTGTGCGAATCCGAGTCACTGCTCCGAATGGTGAGATTGAACCTGCAACAAGACACAATGAAAGAAAAACTGACGGAACGACCAACGCTGGACGCACTGACAACAACGCTCAAATTAGCTCCCGATCATCCACGAAACTGAACCCAAGACACCAGCTGAGAAGGACTCACACGTCTCCCATGTTGCTGTCAAATGGAGCTGTTGACAAACCAAATATTTCGAAGAAACCCACAAAAAGAGTGAAGTCAGCCTTGACAGTTTCACGAGTTGCCGTGGAAACCAGCTCTGGGGACGAGTCTCTTGTCGGCGAGCACGACGCGGGTCGACATCGTGGAAACCAAAGGACGTTGCCAAAGCGCAAGACAGGAGTTTGTGGGAACATGATTCAACCAGCTTACTTCAGAAGCAGATCTGTGGAAGGCAACTTCAAAGGATTCTCTCCCACCTCAACCTCAACCAACATTCGACGAGCAGCCAGTCGTCAGGATCAGCAGAACACTGGAAAGTCAAGCCACACGGATCCAAACCGCACGGACGCAAACTCGGCCCGTCGCAAGCGACCATTGAGGCTCACACCCACCCTCCCCTCGTCACCAACCTGTTCCAGCCTTCTCGGGTCAAAGTCACCATCTCCATCGACAAGTCCTGAGAGCGGAAACAGTGCGACTTCGTCTCCCAAGACGCACGTGCGGCGAGCAAAACGCAACGTAACTCGGAACCAACCTTCATTGCAACCAACACTCTACGTTCCAAAGGCAACCAAACGTGAGCGAAGATACATCGTTCCAGACAAGAAGGAAATGCTTCTCATTTTGGAGGAACAGAAAAGAGAACTGCAAGTCAGAATAGACAGATTTCTGGAGAGAGAAATTATGCGATCGAAATTGGAATCTGGGGATTTCATCATCAAATGATTGTGAAAGTTTCACTGTGACCACCATTGGTTCAAAATGTGTCATTTTGAAGATCAAAGACCGGCAGGCCTCCAGAGACGGAAGTTTGAAGCAACGAGAGAGAGAGAGAGAGAGAGAGAGAGAGAGAGAGAGAGAGAGAGTGTGTTGTGTGTGTGTGTGTAAACGTGTGTGTCAGTGAGTCAGTGAGTCAGTAAAGACAGGTGTGGTCACTGACTGTTGACTTCGTGCTGACTTTTTTCGCTGAGACTGTTGACCGGCACATAATCCGAGAAATGTCAATTTGTTTATGTCAAAAATTGTGTGCATTTCACTTGGCCACTTGAGCTGAAGACAAATTTCATGAACCTTCAACTCATGGTGTGGAAGGATTTCTTGAACGGAGCAGAACTTGAGATCGCTCCACACCCGACACCCTCGAGATGTTGAGCTCGGGAAGGTCTGCCCAACGCGTCACGCACCGCTCTGAAGCTCGAAACACTGTCGGATACCATTCCGTAAAGAAACGTCTTCAGTTTGTGAATGAAAGAAAACATTGCAAGAATCTACCAGACATTTCTTATCTTTGCGCAATCAGAGCACTGATCGCCGGCGGTATTTCTGTATCGGAAAGAGCCTGATCTTTCTTATCTGAAATAAGAAAAGCCTTTGTTCTGATGTCAACTTCGATTGTACAGGTAGCGCTAAAGAGTAACGTTTCCACATCTCAAGTAGCGAGTCACGTATCGTTCCGTTTTGCGCAACTGTCGTGGAGCCAGGCGGGTCGCTTCGAGCACAAATGTCTGAACAATATCAACACGTCAGTACTTTAGTGCGAAACTGGCCGCCAAATCCTGATAACACACAAAATATCTATTTCGGGCAGAAAATTTGTGCGTGCGTCTGAATTAAAACCACGTGCCTGCACCAGTCACCCAAGGGTTTACCAAGGCGTGCGTGATGCCGTGATTTCTTGCCGCCCACGATCGTCCGTATAAACTTGAGGATCACCGGCATGATCGGAAATTTATGATGAGGTTTTAATTTTGATAATCACTTCGCAACACTGGCACACAAATGCTTCAGGTGACAGTAATTTATTGATGCTTCTCTTTCACATTTGAACAAACTCTGTCGGAAGGACTTTTTATTGCTCCCCACCTGACACGTACAAAGACAGATGCTTCTGAGATCCTGTTTGTTCGAAGAAAGCCTTCGTTCTGAGACATCGTGGTCCTTGCAGTCACGATGCCTCAAACAAAAGGAACTGTCACTTGGTTTTCAAACATGAGGCAAACGAAATCTCTGGACAGGGTAAAAATCGATCACAGCCGGGCTAAAATTGAAAATAAAAACATCAACGACAAGCATGGCGATGCAGTGGAGGGTATCTGCCTGGAACACTTCAGAAAGAAAGCAGATCTGAAGCACGAACTGCAGCAAGCGAAGGAGGAGGCTGAGTACTGGAGAAGGATGAGGCAGGAACTGCACAGAAACCGCAGGCATTCGGCTTTGCAAGAATACATGGAGTACAGACAGGACATAGATCCGTCCTACACTGTCATCGGTCCACAGGGTGAGGTGCGTCGCTCTGGCAAGGCTTTTCAACGATCTGTGTCTCTGCAACCCATGATGAACAGAAGATCTTCATCTGGAGACGACAAATCCGAAGATGACGAGGACAGGAATCCATCGCCAGGTCGTCGAATTCTGCGCTCCAAATTCAGTTTCTCAAAATTGGAATGTTATGACAGTGACGATGAAAAAAGCAACAGGTTTCGGCCCGTGCCTCCCAAGACGGTATCAAGATCCATCAGTGCGAAATCAACAAAATCCACGTCGAAAAAGCCGCAGCGATCCAAAAGTGCTTCAGCAGCTCCCAGAACAGAATCTAGCTTTTCCAGAGCTACAGTATCTTTCCGACATGAAGACGAACCTTCTGTGGTGGGGCAGCCCGGCAGGTCCTTCAAGGACCTGAGGGAGCTGACGTCGGTGGACCGCCTCGCGGAGAACGAGCGGCTGCGGCGACGTGCGGAGCGGCAGCGGCGGCGGCAGCAGCTGCAGGACGAGGAGAAGCGCCGACTCGAGTCCAAGATCAAAACCTTCTACGTTGACTTGGAACAATTCAAGAGAAAGCTGACTCCAAAACCGTTTGATGTGGATCAGTATGATGAACCTCTTGCCATTTATTCTTGAGATACGGCGTGAAGAAAACAAAACCATTCGCGTTGATGAGTTCCACAAACTTCAAAATGCGGGTATGCGTTTCGTGAAATCAAATCTTGCATCGATGTTCTGCTTGTCACCGTGCAGGTTTTCCTTTTGAGCGTGAGCTCTCGACTTGCTGCAGAGCACATCGTGCTCTGCATGCTAGATCATTTTTTGTTGTGAACAAGGGTTCGTGGATAAAACCTGGCAGAAGGCAGTTGCCTCGTAAAGTAACAGCACGGATTTGCTGCGATGCTTGTGTGAAGATTGCCAGCGAAAAGAAACTTCAAGTCAGAAATTTAAGAGAAACTTCAAATCAGAATTTCAACAAACAAATTAAATTTCACTTTCAAAACGGACAAAACGGGGACTCCGACCTTTACGATTACGAGATTGATGCAACAATGTGATCACCACCTGCAAACCATACATGACACCAGGTGCAACTGCACCAAGCGCGACAGGATGTTGGTATGGAGATACAAAACACGACACTCAAAGTTTGTCCAGGGCGTTCCAAAACTCCAGATTGTCTTTGTTGAAACATTTTTTTCCTTGTGTGATCTCTCCCAAGTCAAGATAGTCTCCACCTTCCTTGGTGAACTGTGGCCAGCTGGGCAAGTGTCCATCGTTGGGATTTCTGAAAAGATCAAGCAATTCTTCATCATGGACGGGCAGTAAGTTTTCGTGTAAATCTTGCGGGTCAGACGTGACATTCTTGGCAACAGTACAATTGTCAACGGTCCTTGGGTCCACTCACCCTGTTTTCGCAAAGTTCGCCCAGTAAGTCATTATCTGTTGACTCAACGCTTTGTCCTCGTCAGTCATGACGCTTCGATCGGCGAATCTTGTGGTGAAAACATCTCCCATGACGTACGGAACTTCCATCGCGTGGTCAGCGTGAACCCAGTCCGGGTACGGCGAGAACGGAGGTCTGTGGTCGAAGTGATAGACGAACGTTGGGCAGTTTTCTGAAACAAGAATGATTGCTTTCTTGACCCTGTCAAACAATTGTTCTCTCAGAATCCGTTTTGTGAAATACGACACCGATTTCTGATCCCTTAGAACGATCTGAAACATCCCACCTGCGTACGCCAAAGCTGCTCGTGACGTCGGAATTCCGAAGAGCATATCTCCAACCAAACGCGCCGCGCCCTTCAACATGTCGTCCAGGGGGCTGGCCTCATCCGATCCAACGTAGTGTTGCATGAGCGCTGTGGTTACTCCTGCAATGTTCACCCGAGGCCCCATAGTGCCAGACAAAAGTTGCTTCAGAAACTCCTTCATGCTTTGGTAGTTGGTCAGACCGACGGGGGACAGAGGTCCGAGTGTGTAGAGAGCGCCCTCGTCACTGTTGCAGCCCAACATGTACTCTGATACCCTCCTGAGATGTAGAATGCGTGCGTGAGCCTGTGACAGAAACAATTCTGTGTGGGTATTTCAAGACAAAGTGAACGATTCAATGGTTGGTACCCGAAGTTTCCCTGGGACAACAGTGCCTCGGGTGAGTCGTCAAGAACGTGGCCATCCAGCACTGGTGTGATTGGTTTGTTGGCAAACATTGTTATAATCTCTTCGGTGCTCTTGCTCGCCAGATACTTGACGATGTCGAAGTGTGGTGTGTCGTCTGAAAGGCAACATGAAACAGACGTGCTAATGAATTGCGTTCCAGCCAAACACTGTGCACCAAATCTTTTGTGCGAGCGTTTGTTCCACTACGGCTTTTCTGAAAAAATGTTCTGAGCTGCTTGGGAGCCCGCAGTCTGACCGTTCGCTTGCTCCCGAAGAAAGGTTTTCAGTTCTTCCGCGGCTTGGCTTTTGTCCCTCAGCGCCACCGTCCCGTAGACGCCGCTCTGACAGATCGCTCTGTGGAACAAACCCTGCGCCAGTTTCGACAACATCAGCACCGACACCGACAGTCCTCCTACAAAGAGAACGACGCGCACAGGCAAACATCCTCACATCTCTTCGCAAAATTAAAGGCTTCAGTCGATCGACCCACCAGCGCTCTCGCCGAACACGGTGACATTTTCAGGGTCTCCGCCGAACTGCGCGATGTTCTGCTGAACCCACTGCAGAGCCAGGATCTGGTCCATCAGACCCATGTTTCCCGGGTACTCCTTTGTGCCATCGGTCAGAAATCCTGACACGGAAAGCAGAACTCTGTGTGAGTATAGAAGCACTCCCGCCTCGGCAAAGAGAAATTGGCTCGACGCAGCGAAACTCGTTAATCCCCGTCCAAAGACTCACCCTTTAAGAGTATGACTCACCCCAGGGTCCAACTCTGTAGTTGAAAGATACAAAAACCACTCCATGACTCGCGCTATAAACAGTTCCGTTGTACTCACTGCTCCAACCTGAAACTCGATTCTTGCGTGTTTACGGTGATCTAGCCGAGAGACACCCACTTCTAAAGACACTGGATTGGGCTGCACATCTTTGAGGTTGCTGATTTGCAGAATACTGGTCGGCAGCTGATCTCTCCACACACTTGTCTCCAGAACACATGTCTCTGGATTGATGTCCAAACACCTGGCCTTGACGCATTCTATCTACTGTGTGTGAATGGTTCAATGAGAAGAATACTTACCAGACCTGAATGCTCCACCGTAAATCCAGACCATCACAGCAAGTTTGCCTGTTTTCTCAATCGTTGGTGTCCAGACATTCAGATAAAGACAATCCTCCGAGCAAGACGACGGGATGTCAAGCGGGACTGGAAGGTCCTTGTACCGACCCAAGTCCTGAGCTGGAGCATTTCCTGAAATGACAGGTTTGGTGGAAACACCTCTGCAGTCACGGAATGTGACATCTGCCACGTACGCAGAATACGACAGCAGAACAACGCCGGTGAAACGCGCGTTCGCTGCTTCAAAGCCAAATCTAGCAAGAACCTGTCTGTTTCCACCTTTGTGTCTGTTTTTATGACACGTGTTCCTGACCCTACCGTACTCAGTCGCCTGTCTGATCCCGGACCAAAGCGTCGCTGGAACCGGATTCCTGAATCGGAGATCGCCGACCGGAGGCTCAGCGAATGGAATCCCGAGGAACTGTAACACTGGACGATCGTCGTGGCGCACGATCGAGCCCTGCAGAAGAGCACCCGGCGACAGGCGCACTCTGGACGCTTCAGGTGTGGACATGGTCAAAACGCCGGCCAACTTCAGGCATTCACGGAAGTCTGACGAGAGCTGTGCTCGATTGGTGTCGTGAATTCAAGTGCCAGAGACGCCAGCACAGCCGAACCGCTCAGTGGGTCGGTCGGTATGTAGAATGTGGACGTGCATGTTCTTATCATTTTGATTGGATTGTCTCGTTCAAATCAAAACTTCAATGGCACGCACTGGTTTGTGTTCTGGCAGACCCAGAAATGGAACCCCAAGAAAAGAGCAGAAACCACAGGCAGATGGCTGCCTTTTCTCGTTTCTGACTTCACTTTCTGGCAGTTCCTCTCCAGAAACCTCGGATATTTATGAACATAAGGCCTGTGTTTTCTTTCACCAAACATCCTGGGGAGCGGCGATTGATCACAAGGCAAGATTGTCAGGCGCCGCCGCCGAGGGGAAAGGCGTGTGGAACAAGGAGCGGATCCGGAATTTGGTCAGGCGAGACTGCTGTCCACTGGAGCGATCCTTACTTTGAAAATTTTCACGACGGAAAAAAAAGCAAACTTTCGTGACCTCTTTGTGCAAAACCAGGGACACACCTGTTTGGTGACGCAAGGTGAGCCCTGCCTCCAGAGACCAGTCCCATTTATCAACCTGAGACAATTGACAAGAACGACGAACGGAACACTTCTGTTTCCGAAGTCTCATTTTTAATATCAGTGGAAACGTTGCACCACAAAATAGAAAGGCACATTCGTACATGTTTTCTTTCAATTTCTCTTGCGTGGCCGGAATGTCAAACAAGTATCGCCATTTACTTTGGCTTTTTGGCGAGAATGATGTCGTATTCGTTCCAGTCCTGGGTGAAGGTGAAGGCGACGTCGGTGAATCCGTGTTTGGTGAAGAGCTCACGGTACTCGGACGGCGTCGGGATGCCCACGTCCGACACCATGTTGATGACGTCCCACAGCGTCGCCGAGACGCTGCCGTCCCGGGCCTCGCTCTGCATCTGCTCGATAGCGAGGATGGCGCCACCTACCGACACACAGAGGATGAAATTTAGGGACCGGAGAAAGAGACAGAATGGGAAAACTCACAGGGCAAGTCAAGTTGTTGAGATGTGGCACCAACGTCATTGGGCGACTGAATAACTTGGCAAAAAAAGCTTCCAGTGTTAGACAATCAGGCAAAGAACCTCAAACATGAAAACCACCAGGAAAAGCAGCTCCACCTGGATTGAGGGACTTGAAGCATTTGGAGAGGAGGTCGTCGAGCTCTTTGTCGCCCATGTTCCTCAGGCAGCGGCAGATGACGAACAGGTCCACCGTCGGGAACGGTGTCTTGAAGAAGTCTCCTAAAACACCCAACTTTTCAGCTGTATTTAACTCCATACATTCTATCCCAGCTCTTCTCACGACACTGGTGGTTGAACGTCTGACGCACCTGACACAAATTTGACGTTGAGGTGCTCGTTGCCAGGAACAAATTTCTCTTGAACCAGTTGAACGACGTGGTCCATCTCAAAGACAGTGACTTCCATCTCAGGATACTGCCGTCTCAGTTCGTACGAGAGAACTCCAGTTCCGCCTGTAGCAAACAAGAACAACATGTCAGGAAAACAATGTGGCTGGAATCGGACGCATGCCAAGAATGACTAAATTTTGTTTTGTTTTGTTTTTTCAATAAATCTATTTGACGACGATTTCAATTTTATCAATCATTGCCCGCTCACACACCCAATTGTTTTTCTGGCTGAATTTCGTTCCCGCCCCACCCGAAAAATCAACCCCTTGAGACCAACCTCCTAGGTCCATGCAGGATTTGTAAGCACTGAGATCGTACTGTGTGACGAGCTTTTTGGCTTGAGGAGCAACGAAGTTGTGGAATCCTTGGTACATTTCGAAGAAGTCTGGCCAGTCGGCCGTGTCCCAGTGGTCCCCCTCCCCGCCGTGTTGATGGTCCGAGTCGTGTCCGGAGCCGGGATCCTCGCTGCGCGCGCACTCCTTTGGCTCCTCCGGCTTCTTCGACTTCTCTGTGAAGGCAACAGAACTTCTCCTCCAGCAGTTCATCAAAGGGCAGTGTTCCACTTTTGAATTTTTGCATCTCGACACGAAAAGGAGATTCTCACCATCCTCTTCCGATATTTTGACCTTTTTGGGCAGACTCGACAGAAAGTTGGCGAACATCTTGTTCCAGCTTGGCATTGCTCTGAACGTCTGGGGATCAGATTTGCTGAGAAGTTCCCCCGCTCTTGTGTTGCAGTACAAAACTGCAGATAGAACGAAACAAAAGTCGGTGAAGTAAGTTGTACAGAAAGGAATTTGTGCACAAACATGCCCTTTGAGGCCAAGGGAGACAAACAGCACGACAGTAAAAGAAATCGCACGCAATGAGCAAATGTCACCTTTTTCGCCCTGCACAGACTTTTTGACCAGCTTCAGGGCGGTGAGGGCGTTTAACAACCGGCTCAACCGGGCTGGGTGAAACTTGTTCTTGGTTCCCAGCTCATCGGCAGTGACAGGTTTCTTCTCTTGGTAAAGAAGCTCAAAAACGTCCAATTCAATGGCCTTGTTGATCAACTGAAAATATAAAAAAAAACGTTTGTTTGCACTGTGGTTTGCTGTCATGTTTCTTTTCACACACGCAAACTGGAAGAGACGGAAAACTCTCCCTGTTCTGAAACATAGGACACATCGCCTCGCCACATCTTCCGCAAGTTCCCGCTTGTTCCGAAACTTCGAGCCCAGTGAGCACCAAAATAAAGCCACACACAGTTTACATCGCAAACTGGTGAACTGAAAAAAGCCTTTACTTTCTGTTGGATCGATGGTTCGATTGGTGCAAACAGGCGCAAAATTGTTACGTCATACAGTGCGCAGGTTTCGTACCTGTGTTGCGGCGCTCATACCGTAGATCTCGAGCAGATAGTCCATGTCCGGGGTGTTGGTATCGATCTGCTGAATGTTCGCTGAAGCCATGGTGCTCTCTTCTGGAACCAAACATTCACCTACTTTTTGATTGTGCAAGCACCCAGACCAGTCATCCATTACCCACGGAATTCACTGAGTCTGCAATTCGTGCAATCAGGCACACTACACGAGACACAGGAACGAAACACCGGCTCTACGACAACACTCCATGTGTACCAGACCTTTGTTTTTCCTGCAGATGAGCAAACCACGCGACTTACGTACATGAAAGAACTGTTCTGTCAGGTGGGCGAACTCGTGCAGAATCAGTTTCGACTTCCCCGGACGGTGTCAGGTGGTGTTTTCCTGTGACAGTGTGTTTGTTCTTGACACCAATTTGAGTGACTGAAGGAGCAAGCTCCGATGTAAATTTGTACCTGTCGGTTTGCCTGCCTGTTGTGTGGTGATGTTGAGCACGATGCTCCAGATACGCAGCCTAGCGCTCGATCGATGCGAGTGGCGTGTGAGCAAGAGAGAGACTGCCAGAAAAACTCTGTAGGAACCGAGACATGCAAAGGGAGGTTTCCTCACGCAGGAATACAAAACGAAGTCAAAGTCTTTGCGATTCTCTTGATTTTATTCAGTTGAAATTTGCAAAGAACATTTTGGCAAGAATCTTCGTTCTTTCACCTGAATTTGCCCGAACAAAACCCTCTTCGATTCGAGAGACTGTTCGTTGGTGATCTGGCAGACCACTTTCTTGTGAAGTTTGACACAAAAGGCAGGAGCTGGCAATTGTGTTGCAGGTGCAGTGTCAAAGCAGTGATGTGGTTTTGGTGTTGTGACTGCGATATGTGAGGTCACTGTGACTCCCGTGCACCTTGCACCTAACACCTTGGTGCAATGGACAGCAACAACAAAAGATTCCCTCCAACTGTTCTCTATGTGTGTGCATGCGTGTGTGCGTGCGTGTGTGCGTGTGTGCGTGTCTGTGCGTGTTCTTATGCGTGTGGAAGGTAAAATGAGCCTCCTTTTGGATACTCTTCCTTGTGTGCAATCGAAAAGCCCGAGCTCTTAAAACTCTGGTGGCGATCAAGGAATCAACAGTACCCCTGCCCAACCAAAGGCAAATAAAACTGAGCGTGTCAAAGTGTCCTGCAAATGGCCTGCAAAAGTACGACAGAAGAAGAACAATATTTGCCAGGGTGGCGTCGCCGAAGGCCCATGCCTCCTGGATCACACCACCACACTGTTGACACTTCTTGAAGAGCTCAAATCTGAAAGTCACCTACAACTTGAGCGACAGATCACTCCTTGCAGACTTTTGGAACTTGAACAAGTCACTCTCCCCATGTCTACCAAGACTGGGTCGTCTCTCCGTCATGCTTCCCCGGGGTTGGACGACGCTCCTCCGAACCCTGGGTCCCGGCCTCGCTGCCCCGGCGCTGGACGGCCGCTCGTAGCTCTTCTCCATCAGCACCTGCAGCCGGTCGCTGATGTCGGCGTACTGCAGCTTCATCTCGCGCAGCTCCCTCTGCAGGCGCGCGATCGCCTCGATGGCGTTGTCTCGCGTGATCTCTTTGCGGTAGATCACAGCTCGCTTCGGGATGGTCATCATCCAGCGCTTCGTGTCCGGGTCATAACGCATCGGGTTGTGCTTGATCCCGAGCACGTTGAAGATTCTGGGAAGGAAAGGCATGCTCTTCTCGAGCTCCACAGCGAGGCGCACGCTGCCGACTCTCCACGTCGTGCCCTCGCTCGCCTTGACGGCAGCGTAAGAATCCGTCATCATGGCGATCACCAGGTTGAGCAGAATCACCGTCGTCAGGATGATGTAGAAAAGGTACAGCGCTTTGATGAAGGTGGAGTTCGGTTGGTCGTCGAAGTTATCAATGAAAAAGTCACCCATGCCAATCATCATGTTGAAGGTGACGAAAAATATGGAAAAGGCGTCAGGGTACTCGTCTGTCAGATCTTCTGCCAAGGCAAACAGGCACTTGAAAGCCAAGGCAAAAGCGAACATGACGAGCAAGTAGAGGAACAGGAATCTTGTCATGTCCCTGATAATGATATTCTTGAGCATAATGGTGAAGGCGTGCACAGTTTCGAAGCCTTCAGTGAACGCGATGGTGTAGAGCCAGCCCAGTATCACAGCGAAAGCCAGCACCTTGGCCTGATTGGAAGATGTGGAGGTGAGGTAGAGAATGAACCAGGCGATCACCAGCGAGCTGAACACGACTGCCGTGAAGTGAGACAGGTTGTTGATGCAGAAGTCGAGAAATCTTTTCAGGTAGCGAGAAACTACGTTCGAGTCGGATTGCACTGAGTATTTGCTCTGAATGTCCCGTTTTTTGCGCATGTTGTACGCGCCGACAACAATGATGTAAATTTCCAACAGCAGAATAGCTGTGGGCCAGCTCAGGAACAGAAGGTAGGGCCAGGCCTGAGGGTCATCATCAGTGATCAGAGGTATTGCGTAGGCGCTCAAAAGAGACATGTAGACCAGGTGAACCACCATGATCGTCCCGTAGATCCACTGGTACGCATTCCAGTAGTTGCCAACGATCTGGCGAATGGGGACGATGTCCAGCATCTGGTTGGCCACCTGAAGGTTCCTGGACCTGACGATCAGATCGAGGCATGAGTAGGAAGTTTTGTCCAATTCATCGGCGTCTGACATGGTCACCTGCGACGCCTGCGACGGACTGACTCGCGACGCCTTCTTCTCCTTCTTCGCGCCGGCCGCCTCCAGCATCGTCTCGTGGGTCAGGTCCGACACGTCGAACACGAAGCTGGTGTCCGTCTGAAGCACGTACACTTTGGGGACGTGCAGGATGCGCTCGAGCAGGTCCTTGGCGCCGCGCATGGCGGCGATCATGCTGACGGTGAGGCGCTCGTTGTTGGGGATGCGGGACGTGAGGCGCCAGAGGGCGGCGCGCCGGTACTTCTCGTGCACCTCGGACTGCGAGTCCGGGTGCATCAGGTCCCGCCGCATGCACCACCACCGCACCGCGTTGCTCTCAATCACAGTGAAAACCTGAAACAAAACGCGTCCTTTGTGTGAAGGTTGTACCATCGGACTGAGCATTCGCAAAATGAATCGTGACATGCTCATTTCCCAGCCAGAGATGCCTTTGGAACAAAATCATACCACGCGGAAATCAACAGAACAGTATTCAGCGTACGAGCATCAGACTTCACCTGGAGATACTTGAGGCTGTTGTCGGGGTCGAGGTCGCTCTGGATGGCGAGCAGGTGGAGCGGCGTGTTGCCGTCGCTGTTCTTGCAGGAGAGGTCGGCGCCCTGCGAGATGAGCAGCTCGACGAGGGTGGCGTCGCCGCGCTCAGCCGCGATGTGCAGCACCGAATCTCCGTTCCTGAGAGGGGCGGGGTGGAAAGGTTTTGTGAAGGCGAAATGCGTCACCAGAAGATCCAAAAGGGCTTCAGGTCCGGCCCAGGACAAATGAAGCAGAGGCCAGTTTCCCTCCCTCACTCACGCATTCAAAGATCTGCTTTGCCAGTCAGTATCAATCACCTGATTCTCTTGTCCTGGATGTCCTGGTCTGAACGACCTGGCAACAGGAATGACTTCTTTCGGCAGGCCAGTGAAAACGATTGATCCTTGCGTGTTGTTTCACTTCACAAGCACTTCAAGAGAAGTGGTGAGCCTGGCGCAACCTGTCTTCGTTGTCTACCTGACCCTTTATTGACGGCGCATTTCGGAATCTCACCTGTTCTGTTGATTGACATTGAGGTCCTTGCCGAAGATCTCGATCATGATCTGCACCACGTCCACCTGCCCCTCCTTGGCGGCCACATGCAGCGGCGCCTCCCCCGCCGAGTTGCAGAGCCGCGGGTTCAGCGGCCGCAGCTGCTCCACCAGCTCCGACCGGCCCCACCTGAGGCATACCAAAACAAATCGAATGTAGACCTGTTCTGGTTCTCAGCGTGGTTTGTTGGTTTCGTTTCGATTTCGCCTCAGCTCGAGGCGCCGACTAACCTGGCAGCGACGTGGAGCGCCGTGTCACCGTTCTTGTCGACGGCGTCGACCAGTGACCAGTTGTGGGCTTTGACGATCGTCTCCACGATGAGCCCGATCACCTCTGGGGACGCGCGGTACGACCTGCGGGCAGGACGACAAGGCAACGTGCATCGTGAAGAGGGGTTCTTTGGGAACGTCCACAGAAAAAAAATCACACTGAACGAAATGTGTTGTGCGCTGTGCGTAACGCAGGGAACGGGTCGTAAAGGGTTTCTTTCACAAAAAATGCTCTTTTTTTCGTCAAAGAAGCTGCTCAAAAAGTCCTTTGGAATGCTTGACTCTTACCTGCATGCCACATGCAGTGCAGTCTCTTTGCTCGAATTCTCCACCCCAACCCTGACTTTTCGCAGCAGAATCTTGATGGCATCAAGGTTTCCATTCCTGGCGGCCAGATGCAGGGCCGTTTCCTTGTCCGAATTCTGAGCGTCCACACTGACGGAACCCATGAATTCCTCCAAAACATCTGTCTGGTCTTCTCTGGCAGCCAGATGGAAAAACGTGTTGCCTCCTTCGTCCTCCATGCCCAAATCTACCCCAAGTGAACGCAGAACACGGATTTTCTCACAGTTGCCTTTCAGCGCTGCAGAATGAACTGGAGTTTTGTTGCCCTTTGCCATGGACATGGTCAGCTTCCCGTGGGGGATGTTGTGCACCCTTCTGTAGCAGTTGACAGCCGCGATCAGGAGCTCGTGATCTTCCGCTTCCACGGCAAAGTCCCAGATGGACATTCCTTGTTTGTTGCGCTCTCCGAGTCGAGCTCCGTGTTTCACCAGCATTTCCACCACCTCCACTTGGTTCTGCTGAGCTGCGAGCAGAAGCGCGCAGTCTCCCGTCTCGTTGTCTTCGTGGAGGTCTGCGCCTCGCTGGATCAACAGCTCCGCAGTGTCCAGATTTCCTTGCATTGACGCGTGGTGCAGTGGGGTGTAGCCTCCCGTGATCTTCAGATTCACATCTGCGCCGTGGTCCAGCAACGTTTTCACTATCTTGGTGTATCCCAGGGCGGAAGCCAGAACGATTGGGGAGATGAGTCCAAGCTTTCTCTGCTGGTGAACATCGGCTTTACCCTCCTGAATCAAGACAGTGACGAGATCTTCAAAGCCATATCTCACTGCGAAGTACAAAGGCGATGACCCTTTGTCGTTCTGAAGCTGCACGTCGGCGCCCATCTTCATCAGCTGCCGCGCGGTCTTGATGTTGTTGTTTCTGCAGGCCCACAGCAGCGGGGTGTCATTCTTGTTGTTCGTAGTGTTGACATCCAGTCCCAGATTCACAAGCTTCATGACCAGGCTGGTATGTCCGTGCAGGGCCGCCAGGTGTATCGCAGACAGATGCCTTGGTCTCTGTCCAGGAACTTCGGTCAGAACACTCTCTCTCATGAACTGCTGTTTAGTGTCTCCGCCAGGGATCATCTCCAAAAGCCTCATGACCAGATCTTCTTGGCCCCACTCCACCAATTGGTGGAGAGTGGTTTTCTTGGATGGTATGTTGGTGATTGTGATGTTGAAATGTTCAATGAGGAAGTGATAATTCTGGGATTCAATCAAAGCCTTGGCAACGTTGTAAGCCTTTTCGTCACATGCCCTGTGCATGATTGTGGCGTTTGTCTCACTGTCCCTGAAGGCTTCATCTTTCAGAGACAAACACAAAGCCGCCACCCTTTCTAGGGCTTTGCGAAGCAAGCTCAGGTCATCTGCGGACACGGCATCGTGAAGCTGGTGTTTGGCTTCCAAAGTCTCGACGTCGTCTGCCTGTTTCGCGGAAGGTTCTCCTCCAGGGCTGGGCCCTTCCTCCTCCTCGATGCCCTCTGCGATCGCCTCCCTCGCTGCTGCGTGCTTCTTCTTCCATGCCTCTCGCTGCTGCTTTCTCCCCTGAAATAAAAATTTCAAGCTGCCATTCAGTTATGCACTGAACTGGACGAGTTCGTGCGAAAGAGGGTTGCACAAGGTCCCTTCTTGACAAAGGTCCCGTCTCCTTCAGGCCAATGCCTCGTGAGAGCGTCCACACAACTGAATGAAACAAAAACATATTGGAGAGGCAAACGCTTCCGTCGAGCTGCAAGCTGAAACTCACCTCCTGCACCTTGAGCAGAGCCTTGAAGTCTCCGTCCAGGTTCGGGTTGTCCAGCGTGTTCATTTTCTTTTCGTTCTGCTAATGACTGCAAGAAGAAAATGTTTGTCTGTGTGTGCTATCCATACTTGTGTGAAGATTTCTCAAAAGGCAAGCAAACATCAGCGTGGCAACCTTAGGAACCTTGCCAAACTTCTTCGGTTTCCGTTCCGTGTGCGTGGGGCGTTGGCCTTTCTGTAAATGTGTGCAAATTTGTGCCAGCGAACAAACTGAACAAATTGACACATTCCACACATGTTGACCTGTCACAAGTGGATCAACAGAACACGAAAAATACAATTCCATCAAATTTGAGGGTAATTTCACTCGGTATACCGTACATGCCATTTGTGCCAGATGGAATTGAAAAACAATTTTGCTCACCATGTAACCGTACTCAGCAATGACAACATCAGTTCAGCACACCAGTACAAAATCGTAATGTTTGTACCGTTTGTGTTGATACTGCATGCGTTCTCACTTTGACAGCCAAAACTTCACTCGTGTGATTCCAAGCAAATGTTCAACTGAAGATTCTGGAGCAAGCAATGTGCATTCATGTCTGTAGTCAGGAAGATCATTGTTTGTTTGGATCTAAATATCTGAGCACTTCATACCTGATAAGGTCTTCACTTGGACTCCCCCATTGATGATCGCCCGTCACTGACAGTCTGTTTCATTGTCCGTGATCTGAGCTCAGAGGACACGTGTGTGGGTGCACGTGTGTGGGTGCACGTGTGTGTGTTGCCCACACGTTTCAGACAAAAAAAATATGAATGAAATGTCCTGTTGAGCGTTTCCTGGCCTGCCACTCGGTCGCATGTGACCCATTGATCAGGTGGAGTGTGCAATATTTATCCCACCTAGCAACCCACAGCACCGGCGAACCGTGGCCGCTGCACGAGGATCGATGTACCGAAACATAACATCGATCTCAGCGCCACGCAGTGAATGCGCATGGGAAACTTGCTGCAAGTTTGTATGCTGTGCCAGAAAAGTCCCCACCCTTTCCTGTCATTGTCAGTTGGGCAAAGGGAAACTTCAGACCAACAAGTCGACTGGAATGCCAAGAATTAGAGGGGGCAACAACGTGCGTGAATCAGAAGGTTTTCTCACTTCGTCAATTTTATCTTGATTGCTGAAGAAGCAGAATTACTTGCGAAAATCCAAGGGAACGGTTTGACCACGTACCGGTATATTGAAGTCATTTTATTTCAGAATTCTTTCATGACTGGAAAAACTGTACAAAGAAGGCATCACTCTTCAAACAATCTTTTTCAGGTTGATAATTGCACACATCCTTTGTATTGAGAATCACGCAGCTTTTATTTCCAACATTGCGCAAAACATATGAAATAAAATTTTATGTACATTGCCAACGTTTATTGGCACCATCCGCAACTTTCGAGCAAACCAGCGTTTTGTGCGTGAAGCGGATGTTACATGCACGGCGCACGCTCAAACTGTTTTGAGCTTCACATCTCAGAGGCTGCGCGGGTGTGTTCAGTTGAGGTTTTCGCTGGCCCAGGTGGAGTAGGACTTTTTGAGAGCGTTGTTTTTGTCGTCGTCCTCGTAGTAGGTGTGGTAGATGCCGGTGGCGTCGTCCCGCCACGCGTACCAGCCGGGCTTGGGCATCTGCGCGCCGTCCATGTCCCCGCGCCCCGGTCCGTCCAGCCCCGGGGGCGGCGCGAGCGCGGCGGCCGCCCGCTGACGAGTCTCCCAGTTCTCCTGAAACACGAAAAGGAATACAGGCTGTGGCTTCGCTTTGCATTTATCCTGACGAAGCGTTCAGGGCCAGAGTCCCAACAGATTCGGCAGTACAACACAACTCCCGTGTAGCGAACTGTGAGTTTGCGAGTTTACAGAATTCTCTCACTATTTTGTTGTCGTAGTGGCCGGTGACGGGCGGGTAGAGCGCGCGCTGCTGCGGAGGGGAGCGAGGCGGCGGCGGCAGCGGCGGGCCCGGCTGGTAGTTCAGCTCGTTGACGAAGTTGCGCTGCAGCTCGGGTCTCTTCTGACTCGCGCTGTCGCGGTAGCTGATCTCGTCGTCAGCGTAGTACCTGCGATGACACGTTTTCTAAGTGGTCATTTCAAACTCAAAATCTGGGTTTGTGTTTTCTGCACAGAGCACACAACATCATCAGGGAACCTGAACATTTGTGTTGGTCATTCAGAACAACTGGAGTTCTGCTTCCAACGACCGCTCACAGGATGGTGACCCGGTGTCGCTTGAGTCCGGAGAATTCAGAAACACCAGAGTTCGGAGAAAAGAGGCACCATATTTCTGGCGCCAAGGCCATGTCAAGCAACGTAGACTCCTGTCGGTGTTGCAGCTCTTCTTTTAACGCTCAATTTTTCGGGTATTTACAGGGTACTACACGAAAAACAATTTCTCTCCTGAAGTTATCGCGTTGAATCGGCGTTGTCCTCCCCCCATAAAGTCGGCCCCTCCTCCCTGATGGTTGGTCCGCTGCGGCCGCCTTACCGGTTGTCGTAGGCGCTGCGCTCCTTGGAGCTCCTGGCGCAGCAGTAGCAGCAGACGGCGATGACGAAGATGATGAGGATGATGACGCAGAGCGCGCCCAGCACGATGCCCAGGATGTAGTACCACTTCCACTTCTTGTCTGTCGGGGAGAACAAGGAACAAAACAGGCGTTAGGAATCTTTTTTTTTTTTTTTTTTTTTATTTTTTTGTTGAAGGACATTTCGGTTGATCAATATTCCGTTCGCTCGTGGAAGGGACAGAACTTTTTGTCTTTGAACAAAATTGGAAATTTCCCGATCCACTTGTGTTGTTGCCACGTCAATTTCCTCGTATCAATGAGGTTTCTGTTTGTTTCCTGCCAAACATTCCATTCAGAACCTTTTCTTCTTCAATCTCTAATTTCATGGCAATCAAGGTCTGTAAGATGTATCCAATTGCAACCGTTCAAACAAGGATTCAGCACGTTGCATGATGCTACAACCAAATACTCAGGCCTTGAGCCCGTCATGTTTGGTTGTACGCCTGCCCCTCGGGTATGGCTTGACCTGCCGTCAGAAGGAGTACATTTGCTCCAAAAACCAAACACACATCTCATTGTCATTTCTGCGCATACCTGCTGGTTCTCTTTCAGAACCCTCTGTCTCTTGAGACCATGCCCGTGTTTGGCGACTCTGAATGCTTTTGAGCTCAGGAATGCACAGAGGCAGGGAGGTTCTAAACAGTTACGAGCTCCTACACCTGATCCATACACAGAGACTGCATCTTACCAGAGACATCAACGGAGTTCGAGTCAAGGACGTAGTTTCCCAGAAGGTTGCCGTTGCTCAGAGAATTCTTGAGCTGGCTTTCCAGGGCTGAGTTCTCGTAGTTGACATCACCAAGGAAAAGCATGTCATAGTTCACATCCACACTGCCGGACCTGCAACAGAGACACCGGAACTGAAGGACCCTGGTCCTTTTGATCAAGAGAATCGAATCAACTGTCCGTTGTCTCAGTACGAGCTGGGATGCGTGAAAGACATTCACCTCGGTTGAGTATCACAAAAAATCCAAATGCCAAATGTTCCATAATGCACACTTCGGACAATAAACGTTCAACCGTACGACGTCTTGTTTAAACCGAATCTTAATCCAAGCTCATCTTCGTGAGACATGGTGACAGTTGGGATTTTATGAGCCCAATCTGAAGAGGAGACTCTGGTGCATCAAGTAGACATCATTTGTGCAGGATATACAGAGGATTCTTCTGGACCAAGGGGAATGTATGCTCTGCTGTGAATGCTGAATTCTCCCCTGTGAACCTCCATTCTGGATCCTGCCAT
>JAAUXT010021021.1_pt1 | contig 35552 bp, 56 predicted proteins | sample 7278171 | NCBI WGS metagenome assembly JAAUXT01 (sample SAMN14350112, study PRJNA611818) | marine sediment metagenome | isolation source: surface marine sediment (1.8m) | place: French Polynesia: Moorea | collected 2018-08 | reverse complement strand
AATCCAAGATGGCTGCCCCCATGAGGGGGACTGGTCCCTGAACTTGGCATATGCATGCCGTGACCTTTCTGCACTACCACTAAGTGCTTGCCCTAAAGGGACTTCGCACAACTACTCGTGTGTTGCAGTTGCGTGCTGACGTAGAACGCTATGTGCATTTTGCAGGTGGGTTTGGAGCGACTTCTCAGGCTGGGGGCGGTCTGTTTGGCGCGACTAACACTGGCGGCACCGGCTTGTTCGGAGGCACCGCCGCCGCCAGCAACACCGGCACCGGCTTGTTCGGTGCAGGAACCTGTAAGTCGCACACGTGCTCGGTCAAGATGTTCGTCTGACGATGCAGAATTTTGTTAGTCGGTACGAGATGTGTCCCAACGAAACCAAACACGTGTGTACCTTTGCAGCAGCATTTGGTGCCACTGATCAGGCGGGAACAATTATCAAATTCAACGCTCCAACTGGCCAAGACTCGATGATGAAAAACGGCGTCACAACGAACATCCAAACGCGGCACCAGTGCATCACCGCCATGAAGGAGTACGAAGCCAAGAGTCTGGAGGTGAGTGCAGCCGGACTGGAATCGAACGGAAGTCAAAATATGGGTTGTTGTCAAGATTACTTTCGCGGTGTATCATACATCAGAACGACAAAACAGAAACAGCATAATTACGCAGTTTTGATTGTGTCCTGTCTGACTTATGTTCCTCAGGAGCTTCGTCTGGAAGACTACTCAGCGAACAGAAAGGGTCCGCAGCAAAGAGGTGGGCTGTTCGGGGCACAACAGACCTCCACGTCCAGTGCATTCAGCTTCAACCAGCAAAAATCAGGATTTGGGGGTGAGCGCCAGATTTTCTGTGGTGTTTCTGGACAAGACCGATTTCTAACTTCACAGTTCTGGTCGGTGACGACGTTTGTTTGTCTCTGGTGCAGGCACGATTGCGGGCAGCAGCACAGGCGGCGGCGGACTGTTCGGCGCGACGCAGCAGAACCAAGGCTCGTCGCTCTTCGCCAACAAACCTCTGTTCGGTAGCACGACGACCACCACGTCAGCCACGACGGGCTTCGGCAGCAGCTTCGGCCAGAACACGAGCGGAACCTCGCTGTTCGGCGCCAACAATCAGAACAAAGTGAGTTGCTTCAGTCAAGGGACTTCTGGACATCATCGTCATCGTTTTACGCAAAACTGTCAACAAAACGCGCGCTTTCGAAAGTCGCACAGAGGAGAATCGTGTGTGTGTGTGTGTGTGTGTGTGTGTGTGTGTGTGTACTGGTGTGTGTGTCCTGGTGTGTGTACTGGTGTGTTACAAAACGTTACATGGACAGATTTTTTTGTCCAGGTGCGATGTGTTACAGAGGTCTGGGGTCGGGGCCACTTTGTGCCACGAAACAAGGGTGCCAACAGCCCCAAACCCCGACACTGATTTTTGATTGAGTGGAACAGCTGTGTTTACATTGCGAGCCTGACTGGATGGTTGGTTGGTTCGAGGTTTCGTGCCTGACCCTTTGTTGTGGACAGAATTTGAATCATGTCATACAGGCATTAAAAATGTGCGCGCGCACTCTTTGCAGCCAACGGGGCTCTTTGGTAACGCGGCAGCGACGAGTCAGAGCGGAGGAGGTCTGTTCGGCAGCACGGCCACGTCCAGCGGCGGCTTCGGCTTCGGGGCCGGCGGAGGCGGCGGTGGCTTCGGAACTCAGACTCAGGCGGTGAGGACTTGACGCGTGGCGCGCGTTGTCAGCAGCTGTTGCGAAAAACGTTAGAAACAAGGTGAGTGAAACTGTTCGGAAGTCAACTTCGCATTTCTTCTTGCAGGGTGGAAGCGGTTTGTTCGGAGCGAACAAGCCGGCGTTCGGGGCGACGACGACGGCGTCGACTCTGTTCGGAACCAACACGCAGAGCGCCGGCCTCTTCAACAAACCGGCGGCGTCAACCGGCTTCGGCTTCGGAAACAACACCGGCTTCGGTAGGATTTTAACACCTCTTGAAACATCACTTTCGGTCAAGAACAGTCGCTCAAACGGTCTTGTCTGTTGCTGACTGACTTTTACATCACGAACAGGGACCCAGACCCAGGGCGGTCTGTTCGGCAACAAGACCGGCTTCGGAACGGGAACAAACACGCTCGGTACCGGCACGGGCTTCGGCACAGGACTCAGCGGCGCCGGAGGCCTCGGCGCCGGCGGCGGCTCGCTCTTCTCAGGAGCCGCCAAACCGACGCTCAGCAGCGGCCTCGGCACCGGGTTCGGGACGGGCACAAGTAAGTCCCTCTCGCTCAGTACCAACACCAGCACCACCTCGGTGACTGGCTCTGCTGTGCTGGCAACGGGGGATGTGACACAGAAGTCGGGAACTGGTAAGTGTGTGAGCCGCGAGGTGGCAGGGTGGTGCTAACTTATATGGAATAAAATCAACCAAGAAAGCGAGCAGTTTGCTGCAGATTGAGGAAAGTAGATTTCGTGAGAATAGGCTTCGCGCAGAAATAAATGCCCCAGAAGTGAAGAGCCCGACAGATCACAGCATCACAGAATATTCACAAGGCGACTGTTTTCAGGCTTTGGAGGTCTTGGAGGAGTAGGCACGGGCACGCTCGGTCTGGGAGGAGCCAACGCGGGTGCATTGGGCGGGTGAGTGCCTGTCCGTCACACAAACACAATAAAACCTGTTCCTATTGTTGTTCCATCAACTGTCTGTCATGCGGTTTCTTCATTCAGATCGGCGGACGCTGCGCAGCAGCTCCAACAGGCGCAGATCCAGCAGCAGCTCATCGCTCTCGCCAACTCGCCGTACGGAGACTCGCCGCTCTTCAGAGACGTGAAGTTGGTGAGTACAGCGCTCGCTTTTGTGTTTGCTCGGAATTTACGATGCCCAGCATGACGCGCATTACACTCACAAACCACCGTGTCAAACACTTCTCACTATTCCGTGTGTTCGTGAAATTGTTCAGGGCAATAATGTTTGAAAACTCGAGATTTGTTTTTGCAGGATGATAAAAAGAAGGACGACATTCTGAAACCAACCAATCCAGCTGCACAGAAAGCGGCTCTGTCCAACTCGACTCAGTACAAAGTGAGTCCGCGACCGACCGCCAAGATCAAGCCGAAGCCCATCCACTCCGTCATCAACGGAAAGGTGAGTTGATCTGCTTTTCTTTCGTCCCAAGTCAACCACACATGACTCTAAAGTTACCACACAACACACTTCGTCGTGTCTGTTTCAGTCGCAGCTGTTCGACGGTTTGGAGGACGATGATTCATCATTCGGCAACGACACGTTCGTTCCGCGAAAGAGCGTCAAGAAGCTGGTGATCCGGACGCCCGGGCGCCATGACGCGAGCAGCAGCTCCGTCAACAGGTCGCAGCTCGACGACAGTCTGATCGCGCCCGCCGAGGGCGTGCGGAGCAGCGTGTCCAGTCGAGAGAGAGACAGGTGCGTGACTTTTGTTTGTTGAACAGTTGTGCCTTTGCTTGGGGTCGGCAGCTGTGTCTTGCACAATCAGCAAGCTCACTCCTTGTGGCATGTTGCAGGAACGGAAACGCGGATGACAACGCGGACGCTGAAGCTGACGTCATCAGAGGCTCCAAGGACGTGGGAAACGGACCTGTCAGCGACACCCCGGAACTCAGGTGTGGCATCCTTTGCTTCGTCAGGCCCCTGGTTTCGTCGCTTTGCTGCACGTGTACAAGGGGTGTCGATGCATAAAGTGTTTTCCTTGCGTTACAGACGGGGCCAGCTGGACAACACGATCGCCATGCTGAACGCCAAGAACCGCGCCCTGTCCGGGAGGGACAGCTTCGACGAGGTGTCCATTCTGCAGGCGCCCGACCAACAGGTCAGGACTGAGTCTTTCAGTTTCTGCGTGAGGACATTGTTGCCTCTGGAGACCCTTTGCCTCGAGGCCTGTTCACACTTTGAACACATGTTTCACTGTCACAGGAGCCTGCGGTGCCGCACCCGGCCGGGATCGTGCTGCGGCGCTCCGGCTACTACACGCTGCCGCCGCTCGACGAACTGGCGCGGCTGACTGACGAGCGCGGCCGCTGCGAGGTGGACGGCTTCACCGTCGGGCGCGAGGGCTACGGGAACGTCTTCTTCCCCGGCGTCACCGACGTGTCCGGCTTCAACCTCGACGACATAGGTTTGTATCAAGGCGACAGAAATGGAAAGACCGGTTCTCCGCAATTACATCAAGCATCCCAACGAAGCAGACAGTCTTGTGACGTCTTTGATTATTTCGTATTGCAGTGCACTTCCGCAGAAAGGAGATCACGGTTTATCCGGACGATGAGTCAAAACCCGCTGAAGGGGACGGACTCAACAAGAAAGCGCAGGTCACTCTGGACTGCGTGTGGCCGGTCGACAGGACGACGAGAGAACCCATCACGGTGCGTCAACGTCACGTGATTCGATGAGAAGCGTGTTGTCTGATGTTTCATCACTCCTTCGTTTCGGTGTCTCTGTTTTTTACCTCGCGTTTGTTTCCCGCCTGCAGGATGGAGACCGGCTGGTTGCCATGGGGTACCAAAAGAAAATTGAACTGGCTACAGCCAAGATTGGCGCCAAGTTCATCGACTACAGACCAGAGACCGGATCTTGGGTGTTCGAGGTGCGTACGATCTCTTGCCTCAAACTTACTGTCGTCTTCTAATGTTCTTTGGTGGTCTCAGGGTCCAGAAAAGATGAGTACTGACTTGAATGATTCTGATTACTTGCCAAACTCACTGACCACTTTGTGCGCAGGTGAAGCACTTCTCGAAGTACGGCTTGGTGGACGATTCGGACGAGGAGAACGAACTCGAGACGGACCCAAAGAAGCTGAAGCTGCTGCAGGACGAGCAGCTCACACAGCTCGCCATCCAGGTACCTCCTCCTGCTTTCTCCTGCGCCGGGGATTAGCCAGCCGCGCGTCGGATTTCCAGGGCTGTTGGGCTTCCGCGCCGCAGGCTGCGCGTGTCGGCTGAGCGCGACAAGAGCTGTGGAGTAATTAGTGAGGAGGGTGCCTGGTGCTGTCTGTTGTACTTCACCGGAGCAAGAACGACGATTGGTCCTCGTGCTTTGAAGACTTGAAGAAGCGACTGACAGTTGGCCTGGATTGTGAAATGCGCAAGGCAAAGCGTCGAGAATACTCTTGAAACCCTTCCGGTGGAACTGTCACGTATTTTATGAGCTGGTGTTCAAAACGTTTGGACCATGCAAGCTTTACTTATTCGCCAGAACGAAGCTGGCGTGCTGTGATAGTCGTGTCGTGTTGTTGTGCACCCAATAATGTAAATGTTACAGTATATTTTAGTGAAGTAGGCACGCAACAAAAAATTGCGACAGCGACAGCTGAAAGTTATTAAACCTGTGATTGTCTTGTGGTTTGTTTTACCGCATGAGGACTATTTTGTGCAAAATAAAATAGACTGAAAGGCTTGGCTGGGTTGTTGTGTTTGTGAACAGCCGTGGCTTGTGCTCGCTGCGCGTCGTCACCTCTGGTCCCCGTGGCTCAGCTGGTTTTCTGCTCGTTGCAGAAGCAGAAGATCCACGTGGAGCAGCAGCTGCAGGAGGCGGCGCAGCTCAGCGACAAGGAGCAGCTGCGGCTCGAGGAGCAGCAGCAGCAGCTGTCGGGCGGCGCGGCGGGGCTGCTGGCGCGCAGTCTGCAGGAGGACGGCGACGAGCGCCTCTTTGCCATCAAGCAGCTCGCGGCCGCCCCGCCCGCGCCGCAGCCCATGGCCGACGACGACAGCGACATGGCTGACGACATCACCCGCGAGAAGTTTCCAGGGGACAGCGATGCGTTCGAAAGTGAGTGGGCCTTGAAGTGAGCTGTGCTGATGTCGGGAACAACCAGTGTTCGTGAAAAAATATCCTGAAGAGAAATGGCAAGGCGGTTTCACCGATTCCAATAAGCAGTGAGCAGACTGTGCGTGGTGCTCAGGGTTGACGTGATACGGCGCCATGTTTCAGTGGAGGACGCCGAGGACGGTCACGTGCCGGTGACGCACCGCCTCGCCGCGCATCTCGGCGTCGACGCGCAGCAGGTGCAGGTCATGAAGGCGTCGTTCTTTGCCGACGAAGACGACGACCACGCAGGTGGGTGGAATGGAAATTGAACTGTGTATCGCAGACGAGAAGTCTCTCGAAGTCACAGATGGCTTCAAATGCGTTTGCAGGAAAAGAACACGTGGCAGCACCACCCGTTAGCAAACGAGGTCTGGGCGGCTCTCTGTTCGCGCCGTCTGTGCTGACGTCTCCGCGCGTCGAGGGCGGCGACGCGCCCGACGTGGAGATGGCGGCGCAGGAGCCGGGAGCGCACTTCCTGCGCAGCCAGCCCCGACCCGGCGTCTCTCAGCTCGCCATGAGCCCTGCACAGAAAACGCTCTTCCGGGAGCGCAAAGCGGCGTCACCAGGTCCGTGCAAGTGAAAATCGAAAGCTGACGTTGTCTTGTGCGGCATTTGGCACAGAACCAAGTGTGCCATAACGAAACGGGGTTCGCGCTTTGCAGAGTGATCGATATTGCAGGTTTAGTTCAGCCTCCGATGCGGCCGTTCGTGCCGCCCCCGGCGCCCGAGCACCGCCTCGTGCCGAGCGGGATGCAGGACGAGCCGCCGCGCGCGAGGAAGCTGGTCGGGTCGCGCGTCGCACGCGCCATCCCCGCCTTCCAGGACTCGACGGTGTATCACGAGCAGCGGATGCTGATGGACGCCGGGCTGTTCCACGGACGAGGCTTCCGCGTCGGTTGGGGGCCCGGACACACCCTGGTGCATTGTGGGCCTGCGCTGCACGCACAGCAAAACAGTGAGTTTTCTTTTTGTTTCGTTCGGCAGCGGTAGGCTCGGCAAAAAACAGTTTGGCAGCAAACGAGGCAAAATTGAGCCTGATGTGTAGATTGGATTGGTTCTTGAGCGCGTCGTATCAGGGCCGCACTCTTTACAGGTGAAGAGGAAGAGAAAGCGACGGGATTTCTGATTCCGTCCTCTCGCCATCAGAGGCGAAAGCGACTCGACGCGACTCCTTATCACATGACAATTGAGAAGATTCACGTTGGAACAGGCAGCCCGACCGTCGATCCTGTTGTGACTGTACGTTGACACACATTGCTAAACTTTCGTTGTGATTTCGCACCTTTGAGACGGAACTCTGGAGCAGGGGCGTTGGCGGTTTTGAGTTCATGTTACGCTCTTTCAGAACATGATCGAGGATTACCTGGAGATACAGCTGGCCCATAGTGAGAGCAACGCTGACACTGGTTGTCCCGTCTACGTGCCACAGCTTGGGGTTGAACAGTTGCACAAATTCGCTGAACAAGCCGCGAAACATTCCGAACAGATTGGTAAGTTAGGTCGGTATGCCTTGAGTTGCCTTCGTTCGAATTCCGCTATTCTCTGTTTTTGCACCTTGAACGAAACTGACGTGAAAACACCAGCAGATTTCATCGGATTGGTGCAGTGTTTGAAAATACCCCAATTGGACGGTGTTTTTGTGTTGCAGGCGGGCACCCCGACGCTGACACGGTGCACCACGTGAACCTCGTGATGCAGCTGTGCGTCGCTCTCTGGGGTTATCTTCGCGACATACAGAACGACGCCGGTACGGTTTCAGCGTGTGTGCTGGTGTTGAGCTTGAAACGCACAACTACAAGTTGCTGTGATTTGTGTATATTTGATGGTTTTGACGTGTGTTGCAGACGTGGACAAGACATCGTATCGGTACCACAAGGCGCGGCGAGAGGCCTTCTCGCGCTGGCTGTCGTCCGCCACTAGCAGACGCATCAAGAAGGAAGTTCAGAGTAACAAGTTCAAGGTATTGTTGTGCGTGCATGTTTCTTGATCTCCATCATGAAACTGACGAGAATTTGAGATGAAGTGACTGAAAGGACGATCTGGAGGATCTCGGCATTTCAACGCAACATTTTCTGGTTGAAACAGGTCGCAGAAACAAGATCAGCAACAAACCTCTTGTGTTGTAGCTGCGGTTTGTGGTGTCAATGTTTTGTTCGTTCTTCTGGAAGAAATTCGAGTCGGTCAGCAGGTCGCACGTTGTCACGTTTCAGGGTCAGAACCACGTGATTGCCGTCATGTCGCTGCTGAGCGGCCACCAGGTGTCGGCGGCGTGTCGCCTCGCGCAGGAGTCACGTGATCACCGCCTCGCGCTGCTCATCGCGCAGGCCGCCGGCGCCAACTTCCCGCGCAAACTGCTGGCGCAGCAGCTGCACAACTGGGGCGACCAAAGGGTAATGACGCCGTGTTACCGAAAAATGACTTTCCTCTTTCTTGTCAGTTCGTTCACATTTTGAAACTTTCGTGAATGTGAACGAAGAAATGGCTTCACTCCAAGAAGCATGTTGTGCACTTGTGCTGCAGTGCATGATGATAAACGACTCTTTTTCTGACGTCACGCAGGCGGAGGGCTTCGTGGAGGACGAGCGGCTCAAGGTGTTCGCGCTGCTCGCGGGGCTCATGGTGTGGGAGGCGGCGCGCGTGCGCGTCAACACGTGCAGCGAGCTCGACTGGAAGCGTTGCCTCGCGCTCCATCTCTGGTGAGTGCGCTGGCCGTGGCGTCAGACTCGATCGTTGTTGTTGCTGAGATGTTGGCACTGTTTCGTCCCAGCAATTTCAAACAAAAATATGTATGTTTCTTCAGGTACAGCTGTTCGCCATCCGCCACCATATCAGACGCGCTCAGTCTGTACGACGCGTCCTTCGAGGGGTCGGGCCCGTGGGGAAGCTACGCCGCGCCGCCGCTGCCTCCCTACCTCGAGGACAGCGTCGACGTGGACGCGCTGAAGGCGGCGGGCGACTCGGGGCAGCGGGACGAGCACGCCGTGTACGACATGTGCTACCACCTGCTCAAACTGTACGCTGACCGCGCCTACCCGCTGCACCGCGTGCTCGCGCCCACCACGTCGACGCCCGATCACCTGGACGCGCGCCTCAGCTGGAGCGTGTGGCGCGCGCTGCAGGCGCTCGAGTACACGCAGCTGTCCGACTACCGCGCGTCCAGCCTGTGCGCAGGCTTCGCCGCGCAGCTCGAGACGCTCGGACTCTGGCATTGGGCCACCTTCGTGCTGCTTCACATCCAGAACCCGTCCAGGTACGTGGTCTTCAGAGATATGCAGATTGCCTTCAAGTAGATGCGCTCAGCAGAACTTGCCGAAGCAAAGCAAGGCAAGTCTGAGCGAAAAAGAACCTCAACAAGAACGGGGGATTTTTTAGGCTTTTCTTTCCTGTTCACGTGAACACGTGTGACACTCAGTGACTCAGCAGAACTGTGACCCCTGGTGTGACCTCGTTCTGCTGGGCACACCAACTGAGCGCTTCATGTCAGTTACTTGATCGACGTGGAAGCGCTTGTGTGCTCAGAAACGAACGTCTTCCGTCAGTTGCATTCAAACTTATCCTGAGGTTGTTGTGACAATGTTTTCTTGTCATTTTGCAGGCGAGAATCAGCGGTGAAGGAACTGCTGACACGAAACGTGAGGCTGTCGCACGATGAGCAGTATTTGGCGCAAGAACTGTTCGTGCTGGAGAAGCTGCAGGTGCCGACACAGTGGGTGCACGAGGCCAAGGTGAGATGATCGACAAGTTTGGGATCGTTCGTCGCTTTGAACGAAATTCGCTGCTGCAGTCGGGATTCTTCATTTGCTTTGGTGCCCACTCCCGCTCATGTGTTTGTTTCTGTTGACTGGTGCAGGCGACTCGCGCGAAGTACGAGGGGCGGCGTCACGACGAGGCGTGGCACCTGCTCAAGGCGGGGCGCTGGAACGAGTCGCACCAGATCCTGCTGCGCCACGTCGCGCCCGACGCCATCATCAACGGTGCGCGCTGCCTCCATCTGTGGAGGCCTCGACTATTCTTTTGTTCGGTTCAAATCGAATGACGGTGCCTGGGGTTTTGTGGGCGGGGAGAGGGTTTTTGGAAAAACAAAACTGAAGGCAAACACTCCGTATTTCAGAGAATGTTTCATGCGGTGAGTTTGATTTCACCGTTTGTTGTTGAGTTGACGTTTTGTTGCCACTGTGCACGCTCGATCTACTTTGAGGAATTCTTCGTGATTCGAGGAACCTCTCAAAGTCTCCCAACAGTTTCGAACCAACCGGGCAAACGTCATGATCGAACGCGCAAAATCTATCGTGTCTCACCCGTGCCTCTTTTGCCCGATTGTCTTGTGTTCATTGAATGGTGCCCCTGCTGTTGCAGAGGACTACGACTACGTCAAGAAATACCTGCGCGAGATGGCGCCTCTGGAGAACAGCTCGTGCATCCAGGGCTGGAGCACCGGCGGCAAAGTGTTCCTCGACTACATCACCATGGTGGACACCATCGACGAGATCAAGCAGGTCCGTTGTGCCAAAATTTGCCCAATGTCCTCTTGTATGTGCGAGTGTCCGGATTGCGCTCGCTGCGAAAGGGGGATTTTGATGTTTGATGGTGCTTACAGGGCGCGGTCGGGGTCTACGAGCTGGAGAAGCTGCAGCCGGAGGTGACGTCGCTCTGCTCCCGCATCTCGAGGCTCGACTGCACCGACGCCAAGGACAGGTGCGTGCGCACTTTGCTGTGCGTGACCGCAGGAATACTTGAAGCGAGCACAAAATAGCTAGGTTGCCGAGCGATTTATCGTTGTTGTGATTTTCGATTCTGAAGTGACGTGGTTGGTGTGGTTGGCTTCAGGTTGTGTCAGGCGGAGATGGCGAAGAAGACTGCGACGCTGATGCGGACGCTGCTCATGCTGCAGACGTCGGAGACGCACCCCGAGCACCACAGACACGTCCCCATCAGGTGCGCGGCGCGCTCTTCGCTCTTCGGGTCACAGCCAGTTCAATACTTATTGCCCACATCTTCTTTGCTGACGCGGTCTCTTGGTTTGTAGGTTGCTGGCGCCGCACCTGAGCAAACTGCCGATGCCCGAAGACTACGCTCTGATGGAGCTGAAAGATTTGTCTCGCAGCTACATGCTCGAGGTCACGCAATGACCCACAGTCGCGCGTAGGAACAATATGAAGGAATTACTGCAATACGAGGATGTATCAAGTCAAAGTGTCAATGATCATGTCTTGCCCACTCGCGATGAAGCGTTCCGCTTATGCAATTCTTTTGTTGCACACAAAGAACGTGCTCAGCCGTGTCCAATTGATGATCATGACAATTGACACTTTGACTTGATACATCCTCGTACTGGACGCACCAGTTACGCTGACTGGCATAACGAAAGGAACGTGAAAGTCGTCAGCGCCCATATCCAGACAAACTTGCGGAAGCGTCCGGCAACAGATTCTGTGGCACAAAGGAGTCATCATTTCATGGACAATCCTAAAGAAAAACTAGTTCAGTGTTGGACTTCTCGTACTCCCCCCCCCCCCCCGTGCTGTGGCTTGCAAAGTGATAGGACAACGGAGCGTTTACCGTTTGTTGACAGCACTTGAACGTCGACAACCTCTGCCGAGGTGAGCATTTCTCTTGTTATTGGCATGGTTTTAGTTCTGTGCAAGGCGACTTTTCTGTTTTTGTGTCAAACCATGCCGGAAATTTTTACCGAGTCCGTGAAGGAAAAGCTGTCTGTGGACAGTGACGTTTTGTGCGAATGTAGAATCTGAAGCTCGAACCATAAGTCTCGTTCAGTCGACGGTGGAGATGTTTGGGGTTTCTGTTTTGTACCAGTTTGAAGAGATTCAGCGTGGTGTTTTGTGAAAGTGCGCGAAGGTCCGAGTGCTCTCAGTTCATTTCACGTTCAATCGGCTAATCAAAGTGGACGTTCTGTTTTCGTCGTCGAGAGCAAACGTAAATAGCAAACTTTTTTTTCTCCCGAGACGGCGTATTGGTTCAAATAAAGCGAGACAGGAATTTGTAAATTCGTTTTGTTTCTATTCTCTCGTCAAACAGTCGTTTGGCACGAGTTCACAAACGCACCATTTCTGGTATGGCCACTCAGAAAGCTGATCACTGAGCTCGATTTGGAAGGCTGCCGTCTTGATCCTTTGTCGCACGAGTGATCGCATCTTTGAGGAGCCTTGTGTTTGCGCACTGTGGTGTTGGGAGATGCAATCGAGGCCAACCCAACCAAAGGAACGCGATTCCAACGAAGGAAATTTCTGAAACCTGGTGGTAAATTGGGGATGAGTGATTTTCATTCATTTTGAAAACCAATGTTTGGGGATTGTTCACACTTGAAGTTCGTGCCGTGGCAGTTCGTTTGTAGTGGGCACCAAGTGCTGCATGAGCTGAGTGTCTCAACACACCACGGAACTACGTACCATTTCTGTGAGTATTTCGCTCCGTATTTGCTCGCGTTCTGTTTGTGGTGAATGCCCTTGCCTTCACAGCGCTGCATTTAGAGGCCTGTTTGTTTACCTGTGTGTTTGTTGGAACACAGATCTTATTGACAGACTGGCGCACCCCGGTGCTATTTTCTGTAAATGGTGAAATCACACAAGAGACACAAGAGCCTTGGGTGTTAATTCTTCTTTTCGCACGAGCTGCGCGTCTGTGGACGCTAACACTGTGCATGAAATGGTCCGTTTTTACGATGAACAGCAAACATTGAAGCCTTCTGTACATGTCTCAAGCAGGGGTCAATTGGCCAAACGACAGTGATTCGCTCGATTTGCCGGAGATAAGATGCAAACGGCGCAACGTTCTTGTGTGACTCGCTGAAGTTCAGGAAGAGCGAAGTTTTTGACGGAGACTCGCCAGCCCCGCGGTTCTTCAGCCATGAACGGATGCGAAGACCAACACGAGTGGACAAGTCGTGTGTACCATGGAACTGAAGCACACATTCACTTTTCTTGGCCTCGTGAGATCAGAAAGTTTTGACACGCACTACATGTACAACAATCAAAGAAAGGGCAGAACATTACTTTGCCTGGTGTAATTTATTTTATTGACGAAGCACCTCGCAATGAGACACAAAACTCTCCATTTGTGGCAAAATGCAAAGAAATGAGAGGCCATTTTGGACGGTCACCACAGCAAAGGTTTGTACACTTTTGTAAGATCAATGAAATTTTCAAGACGGAGACGTGATAAGCATGTGATGGAAATGGAAATCAATGTTCTCTCGGTCGGGGTCTCTTCGAGAACGGTGCGGCTCATTTTACCCACACGTGTGGCGAATTCCCATTCTGCGCAAGGAGCTGCAGCCAACAAATCAATGTGAATGCGTCGTTCATCTGATGAAATTGACGTCAACTAGAAGAAAAATATGTGGACAAAGGCGCCCAACGTAACGATAATTCGCAGAAAAGTGAAACCGTAGGTATCAGTGGCACATAAAGCAGTTGCAATGTCCCATAAAGCAAACCAGTGTTCTTTGGAAGATCGGTCTCGAGCAACAGACGACTCACCTTCATTCAGGCTCGTGCTGCTTGTGGCGATGGGATGGGCGGCCATCTTCACGTACGAGGCGGTGCGCCAGGTCGCTCTGCTGGGCGGCGCCGACGTGGCGGAGAGGGCGTCGGGGGGCGCAGCGGCGCTACTGCAGCGGCGCCTGAGTGACGCGGCGGACGAGCAGCGCGACGCGGCGGCGGCGGCGGAGCGACGAGACGAGATGAGGCACGCCGAGGAGGGCATCACCGGGCTGCAGGTGCGCCGGAGGGCCAAGTTCTGCTTCACGGGAATCGATGAGTTCAAAATTTTATTTCCTGATTCTCGAATGTATTTTTTTCTAGAAGAGTCATGTCAGGCGATATTCAGCCTTCACTTCACCCACTTTTCTCTGTCCGCCCAGCGCATGTCGCTCCACTGACAGTGTTGGTTCTGCGCCCCGTTGTAGTTGGTCCCGGAGGAGCAGTCGGAGGAGGGCGACTTCCAGCGCATCTCCGAGTACCTGCGGAGCAACAGCCTCGAGTGCCTCAACACGACGCGACCCGCGCGCGTCAACGCGCTCGTGCACGGCAGGTGGCACCACCTGCAGACAGACAAGCACCACGTATACATGTTCTCCGCCTTCTTCGACGAGAGGCAGGACAACGGCTACTACCCTTCACTGAGAATTCTGGCTGTAGCTGAAGTCATCAAGGACGACATTTTCTGCCAAGTGTGGTTCCCGGACGTGGAGAATCCTGTGGTGAAGAAAGCCAAAGTGAAAAAGAACGGAGGAGGTCACTCTTTGGCCGGAGTGTGGTACGAGCAGTATTACTTTACATGCCATCTAGACACGTCCTACCCGATTCCCAGACACGTGTCTGTCGTTTCGGAGCCGTGCGCCCGGGCTCGCAACTCGGTGCCGGTGTACGTGCCGATCCGCGCGCCCTACCAACACGAGTTCGGCATCTGCGTGCCGGTCGCCTTCTGGAGCGTCGACCCCTACCGGCTGGTGGAGTGGGTCGAGGCGCACCGCCTGCTCGGCGTCACCGAGATCAACGTGTATCACGTGAACATGACGGCGGAGACGCTGCGCGTGCTGCGCCACTTCGAGGAGAACGACACGATCCTGCGGCTGCACGAGCTGCCCACCGTACCGCAGTACGAGAGCACGCGAAGCGGCAACAAGATCGGCAGTCCCATCTCACTCAACGACTGCATGTACAGAAACACGTACAGATACAGGTGGGTCATCGTCGTCGACTTCGACGAAGTGATCGTGCCGCGGAAGCAGACGAACTACAGCGCCATGGTCCAACACATACTAAAAACAGAAAAGTTGACCAAGCTGCCTCCGCCAGCGCTGACGTTCAGGAACACGTACTTCTGGACTGGGTGTGAGGCCCAGAGACAAAAACCTAACGGGTCTGTTATGCTGCGATATCTCAAACGAGAAGCACCGAGCAGATTTTTGTACGCAGCCAAATCTATTGTGGATCCTAGACGGTGCATTTCAGTATTCAATCACTATTGTTTCCACAGATTTCCAATGAGACAAAAACATGAAGAGTGGACCATAGATGTCAGTGACAAAGTGGCGCTCAGTCACCATTACAGGGAAAAATACAATGGCAAAAAGTGCAAGGACCTCATGAAGAAAGCGGAGACTGACAAAACGATACTTCGCTTTGAGGATCGTCTCAACCGAAACGTACGGAAACAGATGAGGAGACTTGGGTTCATCAGGTGATGGACGCCTGACAAGATGTTGGTTGTGAGGAAAACTGCTGATTTGTGATGCTCGGAAAATGCCGAGTTGAAGGAGGATTGAGGTGTAGCCGCCGCCATTAATCCACCTCCAACAGTTTACCCTATGGATGTTGCGCCAATTTGGAACCGGAGACTCAGAGGGATCCTCTTTCTCCAAATTGTGGATTTCCATCCATTTTGTTTTTTGACTGTTGATTTCTGGAGTCATCATTCAGGCCTTCTGAGTCTGCCCCGCACCTGTATTTTGTCCACAGGTTCACATTGTGGGATTTCGTGCCTCCCCAGATGTCAGCCGTTTGGCGTGGAGCCATGTCACAACGCAAGTTTTTCCATTTTATTTTTTGTTTGATTGAATTGCGTGTTCGGGAAACCGAATCTCGGGATTTATTCTCTGAAAAGCGACAGAAGAATGAATCAATCAATTTAGAATCGGTTGGAAGGAAATTGTTCTGATGGGAGGTGGATCCAAATGCGTTTTCAATCAAATAAATGTTCAAACAATCCACAGCCTGAGAACAAGGTTAGAAAACAAATGCTGCAGGCACTGTGAAGCACCGCCATGCAGCAGCACGCGTGTCTCGCTTCACATTTGCGCAGTCTGTCCGAGAATCGTTGCGACGTTCGGCTGATTTTGCAAGTCGGAACCTGACTCTTGAGTTTGGACGGTTTGGGCGCTTCCGGCAACCCGTAGGCCCTTTTCGGTTTTGAAAGGTTTTCAAAATCGCGTTGAATAGATCTACTTTAGCGCAAGAAAAAGATCAGCTGCGGAAGGTCTTGAGCTTCACACAGTGAATTCCACTTTTTATTGGTTTGAACGTTGAGACATTACTTCCAAAGTGCGTGTGAAAATTTGTTTCGTTTTTCGGCAGAACGTTTGTTGTGATCAGGGAACCACGCAAAGTAGGTCAAACGCTCACTCAACAAGGCTTTGGCGATTCAACGTGTACGATATTCAGGCAAATCTATTTCGTGTTATCTTTACGTTTATGGACCTCAAGATTTCATGTGGCGACTCGAAAGGAACTATCTAGATGGCGCGCGAATTAGGACTGTGGCCCTGGTAATCAGAGTGCGACATTAAATCTGTTTGTTTATAATCTAGGTGCTGTGCAAGCATCGGTCACAGTCCGATTCTCATTTCGAGTGAAGACACTTCAATGTGTGGAGAGTTGGTCGCCAGTGTTTAGTGATCTCTGTGTGGTGCACGAAAGGATTCATAGATACAGTATGAGTGCCGTTTCGTTAGGATTAGCAATGACGTAGTGGAGAAAACCGCAGAACACGTCAAAATGAACGACTCCAACGTCACCGAGCTGGCTGGATTTCAAAAGTTCTGTGGTGGAAAGTTCTGGGTATGTACACGCGTGTGGAATTTTCGGATTTCAGGCAAAGTCATCAGAGTGTGCAAACAAAAAGCAAACTGTGTTCACGTCAACACGAAGGGACATGCGTCGAAAAAATGTGCAAAGGTGGAACCGTTTTTGTCCAGAGCGCTTTTTGCGAATAAGAGCAACGCTTGGTGAACAAAAGGTCAAGATGAGTTCGATCTATTGCAGTCACCGTATTCACCCGAGGAAAAAAGATGAACCTCCAACATTTGCCTTGATTTCCGGATTGAAAGACGCACCCAAAATTTTGATGCTGACGCTTAATTTTGGGGCAAAAAGAGTCAGTTACAAAGTGAAATACGGTATTCAAATGTTTGCATCTACGCATACAAATTGATCATTATCAAGTGCATGTGGTGCATCAACCTGCAGACTGTACATGTGTGTGATGTGTGAGTATGTGAGTGTGATGATATTTTTCGGGGGGGTCTGCATTTTTCAGATTGCAGGAGTGCTTTTATTGGTGCGTGGGCAGTGCACACGACACGCTAAAATTAAACAGGTTTTGAGTCTCCGCCCGACCTTGCATGTAACTGTTGCAGGCTCGACAAGCGTGTCAACTCCTCATCCATCTGCGGATAAACTTCTGATAAGTCACATCATATCTGTGTGAAATCTTTGACTTATCATCAGGGACACTAAGACAGACAGATCTACGCGTATTTGTTTTGCCTGACCAAGAGTCACTGTATGAGTGAATTTGTACTTTTCACATACAAGCGAGTATTGAAATATCGCTTATCATACGCCTGTTGACTCACAGATTTGATGCAAAGAAAATGCGCGTTTCAACCGAACAGCAAAACCGATTCGGCTGCTGCAGCATGACGTCGCAAACACAACCAATGAGCGTCTGGACTGTGCAACGCAATACGAATAGAAAGGGTCGGGAAGAGAACGAAGCCAAGAAGTATCATTGCAAAAAACACGCTTTTTCTGTCCACCTGGGGTTGATTTTCAGAATTGTGACCAACACAAAAACACAATCAAAATTGCCAAACCCAACAACAATCTTGGGTCAAATTCGTACAGATAATCTCACTCTGGGTAAACATGTGGTAGATGGTCCAAAAAGAGGGACCTGATGTGCACCGGCCTTGTGTTTTGAAAGACAAAGTCAACAAGTCATCGTTGAATTCAGACACTCTTTTCGTTTGCAGGATGTGAACCTGACGTGGTACACATCTGTGCCCAGGTTTACGGAATGCTTCCAGACGACGGCGCTCGCGTGGGCGCCGTGCGTCTTCCTCTGGGTCGTGCTGCCCTTCTACTCCTACTACCTGAGCAAACTGACCGACCCACCCACTCCCGTCACCAAGCTCAACACAGCCAAAACGGTGAGGACGACCACAGGAAAGTTGCAATTTTTTCAATCGGAGCGCTTTGTGCCATTGTCAGGAAAATTTACAGTGTCATTGCAAATCAAGAAAACTGCACCAGATGCACTCTCGTTGTTCGCAGGTTCTGGGGATCGTGCAGATCTTCGTGGTTCTGCTCGACATCGTCAAGACGGCGTCGGAGGTGGCGCGCGAGGACGCGCCGCCGCTCGCCCTGCTCGTCACGCCCACCGTGCTCACCCTCACACTGGTCAGTACGCACGACACGTCCGCTCCACCTGCGCACGTGATGACTGTTCAAAGTGGACATCAAAGACAACAGTCAGGGTCAGCGAACCGGACAGGTCACCAAAGACAACCAGAACTGTACAGAGTTGGGGTCAGTCAAGGTTTTACCTTTCCACTTGCCAAGAAAATTGAATCACAACACGGACAAGGTCAGAGCACAAAATATATTTTGCGCTCATGTGTGTGTTGGATGTTTGTTGCGTCAGATAATCGGCAACAGAAACACGGTCTTGGCAGAGAGACGTGAGATATTTTGAACCTTTGTGCAAGTTTGAATGAGGTGAAAACCTCACATACGCTCGAACATTGAAGTGTGGTGTCAGGCAAATGTTTGGTGAAGACCTGTTCCATTTCACGCTCTGTATGGTGCAAATAGCAGATGAGGCGGATCATCACCAAACAGGGACATGTCATGCCTGTAAGAGACGGACACACAACCGCACTATCCCTCGTGGCTGGTGCATTGATGATCAATTTTTACCCTGCACTGCAATTCACTTGTCGGTTCGAGCCGTACTTGTAGCATTGAGCGTCTTTTGTTGGTTGGTAGATCTACTCGCATCCACATCGACTTCAGCGCGAAACCATAACAAAATTGACACGCGATTTCGAATTTGGCCAACACGATGTCGTGAACGAACGTTTCGAGTGAAGAGACGAAATCAATCCCCAAGTGCATAGTGTCGAGTAACTGGAGCCAACAAATAAGTTTTATGTTTCTCACAAGTGCATCTTTCACAATCAAGATGCGACAGCACTTGGTCTAAATTGCATGTAGATTCATATTCACAAGAGTTTTCACCCTCAAATTGGATGTGTTGCAACGATTGCATGGCACCAAATTCTGCTGCATCATGCACATTGCACCATTTCTGATTGCCAGAACGCGAGAGTTTCCCTGAGATATTTCCTGAAACTGCTCTCTTAGAAAACCAGCTGCAACCTGAAAATCTTGAAAATGGCGTCGGTCATAGCCACCTCTAAGCAGAGCCCACCTCGAGGTAGGCCTGCCCATGACGGGCTGGTGTTCAAAGCTCTGCACAGAGTTGCGGGTCAACGACACCAAGCATGTTCTTGCTTCACATCCCTTGCGGTTGTGTTGGGGGACAAGCGCACGTTGCAAACCAGGACCCATACGCGATCTTGCCATTTGAGGAGTTTCCTTGACAACTGATGTTTTACCAACAAAAGAACAATCGGTGAAGGAGGCCTCTGACAACACAGTTTTCTTCCTCGGTGCCTGCAGATCGTGTCGGTGGCGCTGGTGCAGGTGGAGCGGCGCAAGGGCTTCATCACCTCAGGCATCCAGTTTCTCTTCTGGCTGCTGCTCTTCGTCACGGGCATCGTCCCCTTTTACTCCAAAATACTGGACGCCACTGACCTGGTCAGATTGAATGTTTCAAAATGCGCAACTCTTTATTTTCTTGTCCAACACTCGGCAATTCAAATTTCACGTGAAGGAACGTCAGTTGATGCGATTTTTTCAGTCTGTTGAAAGATTATGTGCGGACTTGAACGTGCATTTGTCCGGAGAGTTTTCGTTCTTGCGAGGTTGTGTTTGCACAAGTCATGCCAACGCAGTTGTCCTAGTTCAGCATTCAGCGGAGTACGTTGCTTCTTTGCAGGGTCATGTGGAGGGCATCTTCAGATTTGTCACGTTCTACGTGTTTTACGCCATTGTGATCGTGCAGCTGATACTGACGTTTTTCTCCGACACACTGCCAACACCAAGAATCACCTGTGGGAAGGTAGCAACTGAGTAACAGCGTGCGTCTTGACTTGTTCGGAGGTCATTGTTTGGTTCTGAGCAAAGACGAGCATCATCAGCCGAGCGGAAATCATCTATCTTGAGTCCAAATGAGTTTCAGTTTCTTGTCTTGCCTCACAGCGCCAATGATGCCTGGTCACCGGTATTTCAGGCTCCGTGCCCGGAGGTGAAAGCTTCCTTTCCGTCTCGACTCGTCTATTGGTGGATCAACGGGTGAGGTCCTTCTCTCTTTGTTGTGCGTTCAGGGGAAGGGATCCTGTGCATTCTGAGTCATCGAAAAAGGTTTTGTTTTGAACCAACGAAAGTCATTCAAACCATAGCAACCTGATCTTATGAAACAGGTTGGTGCTTCTGGGCTACAAGCAGACGCTGACTGCGAATGACCTGTGGTCCCTGCATCCCCGCGACGTCACCAAAACTCACTCGCCACGATTCCAAGAGGCTTGGGAGTACGAGCTGGAGAAAACCAACTGGTGGGTTCTTTCAACAGGCCTGTGGACATCGCACGAGGTCCAACATTCTCAATGAGCCATTTCAATCCTGCTTCTGTGTGACCATTAGGTTTGGAGACAAGAAGAAGAGGAAGGCGAGCGCGTACACGCGCAACCTGAGCGCGGCGAGCAGACAGGCGAGTCGGCTCGACCCGTCCGAGCAGTCCAAGCTGACCGACAACCACCACGTGAGCTGCGCCTTTTGTCATCCAACCTGCAAGTTGGCGGAAAGCCACTTGATGACGAAGAGCGTTCTCAGCGTGATTTCGTTTTGAGCTTGATACAGGGAATGGGCCATTGTCGAGCTGGAACCTGGAACTGAACGTCTGAGCAAAAGATTCTTGGAAGCAAGCGTGCGACACGCGTCGGAAATCATTTCAGAGTTGTCATTCAACAATTATTTCACAAAGTACAGCTTGACGCGATGAACGATGAAAAGTCAGGTGCCACAGGATTTGCTTCGGCACGGCGTTCTGACAATTTTTCCGGAGGTAGTGCAAAAGAACAGTTGTTCGAATCCGGCAGAATTTTGTTCCAAATCTTCTGTGCCAGTGACACTCCAACGCGGAGTTTGTGCGATTTCATATCCGGCCTCTATCAAACTTTTTTTCTGTCCAAATCTGTCGTTTGCATTGATGCTCTTATCATGCAGAAGTCAAAACGATGACACGAAGGTGGAGATCGTTACAACTGTGAGATAACGAATGCAAACAAAATATCTTTCATGAACCAATTCGATGATACTTCGCAAGCAGATAGATCTGCCGGAGAAGACTCTGTTGTCTGCTCAATTTTGAAAAAAAAAATTGATTCACTTGTTCGACCCCTCCAGTCTCAAGTCTCTGTTGCTGTCTCTCGCTCAAAGATGACGCTGAGAAAGAACACCGCACATTCCCTTTGTCAATGGAAGTCCGTTCTGGATCAGCAAAGATCTGACAGAAATTGTGAGGGTCGTTGACGTGTTGCGGGTTGCAGGCCGGGTATGGCTCGGGAGAGAAGACGCCGCTGCTCGCCGACGTCGAGCTGGACGACGCGGCCGACGTCACCGTCCGGGACCCGAAGAAGAAGAAGGAGCCGTCCCTGACGTGGGCGCTCTGCAAGGTGTACGGCCCCACGATGCTGCTCGCCTGGGCCTGCAAACTCGTCTACGACGTCCTCACATTTGTTGGACCCATGCTGCAGTCGTAAGTTCAGTTGTGTCCTTGTCCACGTCTTATCCTCTTCTCGTCCGTTCGTTTATGGAAATCGCTGCATGGCTCCAGGATCTGCGTGGAGCAGTTCTTCAGAAGGAACCTGGAGGTTGTATCGGAACACTTTTCAACTTGCGCGTGTGTTGTAGCGCACAAAACAAGCCGGCATGACGCAGCCGAGTTGTTTTCAGGCAGCTGATAGCGTACACGGAGGACCGCAGCGTCGAGACGTGGAAGGGCTACCTGTACGCGTCGCTCTTCTTCGTCAATGGGATCGTGTCGTCCGTCTTCTTCCACCAGCTCTTCCACATCGGCATGACGCTCGGTATGCGCGTCAAGTCAGCCGTCATCGCCGCCGTCTACAGGAAGGTGCGTCTCCAGCTTGAAGGTTCTCGTGATTTGAGCTTCAGTCTCACCCACACGGAAAGGCTTGGAATAGCCACGGAAAAACGCAACGGAAGTCAAACAGAAAACTTCCTGACTGTTCCACGTGAAACGTAGTTATCTGATGAGGCGTGATGCTGAAGTAGCAGTGCTGCTGACGCCGCGTGCTGAGCTGTGTCACTGTTGACTGCAGGCGCTGATGTTGAGTAACGAGTCGCGCAAGGAGACGACGGTCGGCGAGATCGTGAACCTCATGTCGGTGGACGCGCAGCGCCTGCAGGACGTGACGGGCTACCTGTGGATGGTGTGGTCGTCGCCGCTGCAGATCGCCATCGCCGTCTACATGTTGTGGGGCATCGTCGGTCCGTCCGTGCTCGCTGGTCTCGCCGTCATGGTGCTGCTCATCCCCATCAACGGCATCCTCGCCACCATCCAGAGGAACCTCCAGGTGCATCTCGCGCAGCCCTTTAATCGCGCAGCCAAGACGCAGTGCGACGAATCTTCTCGAGCCATTCGGCTGCAGATTTTAGAGTCATCTGCAGTGAATCCACAATTTCTTGCTCGTCTCATCAACAGATTGCTCAGATGACGCAGAAGGACAAGCGCATCAAACTGATGAACGAGGTGCTCAACGGGATGAAGGTGCTCAAGCTCTACGCCTGGGAGCTGTCCTTCAAGGACAAGATCTCGGCGATCCGGAACGTGGAGCTCGAGACGCTGCGCAAGTACGCGTACCTGTCCGCGTTCGGCACGTTCACGTGGACCTGCGCGCCGTTCCTGGTGAGTCTTCCACGCTCCCTCTCGTGGTGGTGTCCTCAGAGGAGAAGTGATAGGGTTGAGTTTCGAAATGCTGTGTGAAAAAGAAACAAGACGATGCCGCGTCAACAGACATGTGTCGTAAAAACTCAGGAGTTCATATGAAAGAAGCCTTGTTGCTCTGAAAGAAATTGCAATCTTTCCAGACTGATTGCAGGTCGTGATGTTGTGTTTGGATTTGAATATTTTTTGGTGTGTTTGGCCACTCAAGTTGTGCTTGCTGGGAATTCAACGAGTCGTCTGCGTTACACTTGCACCTTTTGTTTTGGACAGGTGCCAGTGTCCGTTCCTTTCAGGGACGGTGGCCTGCAGGCTTTTCATTCTCTGCTTTGTATTTCGTTCTGTCCCGACATTTTTCTGAACCTTCCCTTTTCTGTGATCCTGCCTCACATAGCACGTGACATGCCGATATCCTCAGTGTTGCGATGTTTGTCATGTCATTCCCACCAACAAATGATGAATCCGTGATTTCGAACATGGATTTTTATCCACGTTGTGGTTGAAAGACAATTGATCATTGCTTCTCAAGTGGACCCCCCTTGGCTGTGTTTTGACTGCAACTGCTCCCAAAGCACCTTCTCTGACCCCGTGGCGTTGTGACTTTGCCAGGTGATCATTGCGACGTTTGTCACGTTTGTGGCGACTGGCCACACGCTGGACGCGACGACGGCGTTCGTGTCGCTGTCGCTGTTCAACATTCTCAGGTTCCCCATGCTCGCCCTCCCCATGCTGATGGCCTACATGGTGACCGTAAGTACGATCCGGAGACCCACAGCTTCCGAGCGGGAGGCGAATATAACACTCACAGCCAGGTGCTTCTGCTTCATGTTTTGGACCCACTTTTTTCATGAAAATATGTGAATTTGGTAGACTCACCAACATGCCGCTTGAGTAACCTCCACTGAATGTTTGCTTTCTTTCAGCTTGGTTCCACAGTTGTCCTGCTTTATTGGTGCTCGAGGCGGTGAGATTTGCCACACGCGACGTCCATCCACGATCCTTTTACAGCTCACCGCCTGACAACTGGACACATTATCCACATCCTCTTGCTCTCAGCTTGCACCGTTTTGCTTTTCAGGTGGTCGTAACCACTTTTGCCACCTTTACCTTGACTGGGAATGTTCTTGACGCTGGAACAGCCTTTGTGTCCCTGTCACTCTTCAACATTTTACGTTTCCCAATCAATCTGTTTCCAATGGTGGTTTCATACATCGTCACTGTGAGTATCGGTCGTCAGAGGCGGATCTTTGCAGGTGCAGGTTGCGGGCTTTTCTTGTTCTTTCCACCAGCAACCAGCTTGTTCTGCACTCACCTAAACTTCACAGGAATGGAGTCCATTGTCTGATGCAGACGCGTTGCTTGAATTGCTTTCGGATCACGTTGACTGTTGGTTCGAACAATCAACTTGAACCGATGTGGTCCCAACAAGACGTTTTGATCCGCACATCCACAACTGTCACCTGAAATTTTGTCTGACTCCAATGGACTCTACGGTACGAATGTGCGCACGCTGCTGACATTTTCTTGTTCTTCCAGGTCACAATTTCCACCTTTACGAGTTTCGTACTCACCGGCAATCCACTAACGGCTGACACCGCCTTTGTCTCTCTGTCCCTGTTCAACATTTTGCGTTTTCCCATGAACATTTTCCCAATGATGATAGCCTATTTGATAACCGTGAGTACACAAAACAAAGCTGTAACCTGGAGCTTTGTAGAGGTGCACTCACTCACACGGATGCATGCACGACGCTCTGCACGTTCTTTCTGTGGATCAAGGTCTCAACACGATATCGCACAAAGAATTCAACTCAAATTCGTGGCAGTCGCCAGCGATGTTGCTTTAAATCTGTTCTTGCCGCAGGGAAGTGCATCAGTGGAACGGCTTTGCTTTGTGACCTTACATAGCGCGCACTGCATGCTGAATCCCATAAGTGTAACCGACACCAAGTGGCAACCGAAAACAAAGACGTTCCGGACAAATTCTGGAGTTTTGGCCACGTTTCTGTGATTGGTTGCCACTGGCTGAGCCTCACCTCTCTCCCTCACGCACGCATGCATGGCGGCACAGACGGGTTGCACGTCGCACGTTGCCTGTTGCAGGTCACTCTGGCGACGTACGCGACGTGGGTGTTGACCGGCCACCCGCTCGACGCCGACACGGCGTTCGTGTCACTGTCGCTTTTCAACATCCTGCGTTTCCCGATTAATCTGTTGCCCATGATGGTTTCTTACCTCGTCACTGTGAGTACATGACGGTGTCGGAGCCGAAACAACATGAGCGACGTTTTACTCATTGGGTGGTGTCAAGGTTTCGTAAAAACGTGACCTAACAATTCAACAATTAATTTGCACTGACATCACCTTGTGTCCTGAATTAAGGTTGGAATGGATCACACGATTTCACACATTTGAAATAAAAGACAAGGCTTGCGTTTTCACTTTTCGAAGTTTGGCCTCTTTTCTGAAATGCTGGTGTGTGAGGCTTTGGTGAAGAAACTTCAATTCTCCTCCAGGCAAGTGTCTCCATCAAGAGGCTGGGAAAGTTCCTCAGGAACAAGGACCTGGATCTGGAGAATGTGTCGCACATCGCTGGGTCAAGTAGGTTTCACGCCTGACGTGCTTTATCCTCAGTTTATCGAAACTCAGTTCAGATCTGTCGACCTTCGTAAGATTGGTTTGCCCAATGGCAGTGCTGACGAACACATGCGTGGTATGCGGATCTTTTTTGCAGAATACCCAATCTCTATCACCAATGGAACCTTCGCGTGGGGTACCGGAGCAGATGACCTCACCATATTGGACCAGTGAGTCTTCCACAAACACGTAAACAATACTGTTGGACAGAAAGAAGACGTACTCCACACCGCTTTGAATTACAGACACCGTGTGTACTCAGACGTACCCGTGTTACGTGTTGCAGGGTGAACCTGGACGTGTCTGAGGGGGAGCTGATCGCCGTCGTCGGGCCGGTCGGCTGCGGCAAGAGTTCGCTCATCTCCGCCATGCTCGGGGAGATGGAGAAGCTGCAGGGCAAAGTGAACGTCCGGGTGAGCGCAGAGAGAACCCTCCGTTTGTCTGTTAGAATGTCATGAGTATCTTGAGAGGAATCCTGCTAGATGAGGATTGTGCATTTTGCGTGCCCGCGTTCTCAAAAATTCAAACTGGCTTTTGAGAAAGGAATACCCTCATATGATACTCGGTTTGGATCAGCATGTCTTTGGCACAAGATTTGTTGCAAACTAGTGTGGTGAGAAAGTTGCCTCAAATATACGCACAAAATTCCAATTCGAACAGACAAACTTTTCAGCATTCAGTCCCGAAAAGAGCTGATTCTGTGCTGCACAGTTGTCAGCTGTTGAGCCCATGCAAAGCGACAATTGACAGGAACCTTTGCTAGCATTCGCCATTTGAATTCGTTCTTCCGTTTCACCGCAGTGTTCGGTTCTTCTGTTTTAGCTCTTGCTTTGTCCTTAAAAAAAAGCGGGCACTAAGCAAAACCACCACTTTCCACATCAGGGAGTTTTTGCCTGGAAACATTCAGGATCCAGTCACCTCAGGGTTTTATTCGACTTTCTCCAGAGCAAGTTGGCGTACGTGGCGCAGCAGGCGTGGATCCAGAACGCGACGCTCAAGGACAACATCCTGTTCGGGAAGCCGTTCAACGCCACCAAGTACGAGCGCATCCTCGATCAGTGCGCGCTCAAACCCGACCTCGAGATCCTGCCCGGCGGGGACCAGGTGGAAATTGGAGAAAAGGTGCGTAGTGACTTCTGGACTCTTCCAACTAAGATACGTCCACACGTGACCAAAGCTTCAGCGCGAAATAGAAGTTGAAAGTGAACATAATTGTTTGGCCATGATGCAAACTGAGTAAGATTGACCTAAAGCTGATGTTGTACCTGAATTTGCTCTGAGAACAACAAATTGTGGACGACACACTTGGTTCGTTCTTCAGGGAATCAACTTGAGCGGAGGTCAGAAGCAGCGCGTGGCGCTGGCGCGCGCCGTCTACAACGACGCCGACGTGTACCTGCTCGACGACCCGCTCAGCGCCGTCGACTCGCACGTCGGGAAACACATCTTCGAGCAGGTGCTCGGTGACAAGGGCGCGCTCAGCAACAAGGTGATTGAGTCTGAAAAACAAACAAACAAATGTTCATGCTGCACTGGTTTCCTGACAAGAAAATCTTTGCGGGTTGAAACTGCCAATTTTACGAAACACGCTGGCCAAACGTTTTGTTGCACGTCTGCAGAATTCCGGTAGATCCGTATGGGGAAAGTTTAGGTTCAACACAAGAGGACTCTTTTGTGACCCTGGTCGACGTGTTTCAGACGCGGCTTCTGGTGACGCACGGCGTGCAGTGGCTGCCGCTCGTCGACCGCATCGCCGTCATCGCGGACGGGCAGATCTCGGAGATCGGCTCCTACGACGAGCTGCTCACGCACAACGGCCCCTTCGCCCAGTTCCTCAAAACGTTCTTGCTCAAGGAGGATTCCGACGACTCCGACTCGGAGGATCCTGAAAGTATGATTTTGTTCTTCTTCGAAAGTCTGTGACAGAAACGAGGGAGCATCCACAGCTCTGAGTGTCATGTGTCTCTGACTGCTGTTGCAAAATTCAGCATGGAAATCTTGCCACCCTTGTTCAGTTGCTGAGTTGAAGCTGAAGATGATGGAGCGCGTTGACTCGATTCAACCGGAAGTGACGACGGACGCGACATCCGGCGGCGAGGGCGCAGGCGCAGGCGCCGGTGACGTTTCTGACAGCGGCGCATCGAGCTCCTCACTGCAGCGCAGGTGAGTCAAAATTATCTCAGACACATTTTACCTGTCTGTTTTTATTCACGCACGAGAGCGACTGTCTCTCAACATTCAGGCCATATGTGTCACCTCATGCAGCAATAACCCGGACTCATTTGTCACGTTCCAGAATCTCGCGGAAAAAGAGCACGCCGGATCGCGCCATGTCGCGCAAAAAGAGCGTCGCGAAGCGCGTCAGCGTCGTCGAGCCGCCCAAGAAGCCGGGCGAGCCGGCGGCGGGCGAGAAGCTCATCCAGGAGGAGAAGTCGCAGGAGGGCGGCGTGCGCTGGTCCGTGTTCCTGCGCTACACGAGCGCGCTCGGCTCCATCTACGTGCTGCTCATCGCCTTCTTCTTCCTGCTCTACCAACTCGCGTCCGTGCTGTCGAGCATCTGGCTCAGCGAGTGGACGGAGGACCCGCTGCTCAAGAACTCGAGCATCCCGACCAACGGCTCCGAGTATCAGAACAAGCAGAACATGTACCTCGGCGTGTACGGCGCGCTCGGCGGGGCGCAGGGTGCGAACGTTTTCTCCTGTCGCACCACTCGCCTTCCATGCGTGCCATCTCCACCGAAATTCTACTCGTATTTTCACACGAAAACTGATTCATCTCGGTGAGTAGAGTACTTGCAGACCGGTCTGTTTGAAAGTAAGATTCCCCTCGTCACGTTTCCAGCGCTGTTCGTCCTGTTCTACGCACTCATCTCGGCGGCCAGTATGGTGCGCGCGTCGCGCAAGCTGCACATGACGATGCTGTACAACATCCTGCGCTCGCCCATGTCCTTCTTCGACACGACGCCCATCGGCCGCATCCTCAACAGGTTCTCCAGGTGCGTCTCGTCCAACCTCCGTCCTCACCTCACTGATGCTCTTCATGATGTTGGGTCCTTTACTGTCATACTACAGTCACAGTCACAGAAGGATATTGCTATTTCAGGGACATAGAGACGATCGACAATATTCTGCCCAACTTGCTGCGCAGCTGGATCAACAACTTCTTCTTGGTGATCAGCACCATCGTCGTCATCAGCTACAGCACGCCCATCTTCCTCACGGTCGTCATCCCGCTCGGGCTCCTCTACTACTTTATTCAGGTGAGTGAGTTGTGACCTGTCCGTTGAGAGGAGATGTGGAGGCGAAGACCTCGGCGGAACAACCAGATGCGCGCGTCTGTGGAATAGAAGTGGGTTTCAACAGAACTGGTCTCGCAGGCTCACGCAAACTGAATGTGCGCTGTGTGTAAGCAATCGGGAGCCTCTATTCCTGTTATCACACGCCCGCGTTGTCCTCCCGCAGCGGTTCTACATCCCGACGTCGCGGCAGCTGAAGCGCATCGAGTCGACGACGCGCTCGCCCATCTACACGCACTTCAGCGAGACCATCACGGGCGCGTCGACAATCCGCGCCTACGCCGAGCAGCGCCGCTTCATCGACCGCTCCGACGAGCTCGTCGACCACAACCTCGTCTTCTACTTCTCCAGCATCGCCTCCAACAGGCGAGTGGCGTCGTCTGTCCAACTGTGATGTTTTCCTGCTTTTCACCGCCTGCAGCGTTTGTTTGAATCTGCCATTGTTGGGTGTTGCGATGCAGGTGGCTCGGGTTCCGGCTCGAGTTCGTAGGCTCGGCCGTCGTTCTCGCCGCCGCCATCTTCGCCGTCGCAGGGCGTGACACCCTGAGCGGCGGCCTCGTCGGTCTCTCCATCTCGTACGCGCTGCAGGTCTGTCGCGTCTTCGCGCTGCAGTTTCAATCATCAGCGCACACAGTTCAACATCTCACTTGACCATGTGAGATCCGAAACTCTGTAACGTGGATGCTTGTTGCTTCAGGTGACGCAGTCGCTGAACTGGATGGTTCGCATGACGAGTGACCTGGAGACGAACGTTGTGTCCGTTGAGAGGGTCATTGAGTACTCGGAGACTCCACAAGAGGTACCTTGTTATTCTGTACACACGCAGTCTGTCTCCCTTGAAAATGTGGCAAATCTATTAACGTGCCCACCAAGCGACCACAGGAGTTCACCCTTGGGTTCTCGTTCGTGAAAGTAGATCTGATGCGTTTAAAACCTCGTGCGCTTGTTGCAGCGGGAGTGGTACGACGATGCGACGCGGCCGCGGCGCGGCTGGCCCGACGAGGGCAAGGTGGCCTTCGAGAACTACAGCACGCGCTACAGGGAGGGACTCGATCTTGTGTTGAGAGGCATCGACGCCGACGTGAAGGCCGGAGAGAAGGTCAGGTCGACGGCGTCAAGTCATTTCACAAATTGCGAGAGAATTCAATGATCTTTGTTCGTGACCCCGTCCTTTGTTTGCAGATCGGGATCGTGGGGCGCACAGGCGCCGGCAAGTCGTCGCTCACGCTGGCGCTGTTCCGCATCATCGAGGCGGCGGGCGGCGCCATCACCATCGACGGCGTCCACATCGGAGACCTGGGCCTCCACCAGCTCCGCTCCAAAATCACCATCCTGCCTCAGGTCTCTTGTTCGTTTCACTGAAACAGTGAATTTTCTGCAAGCCACACACAATCAAGCACAGAAACATGTCTCGACGCAGTTGGAGCTTCGTGACCCTGCAGGACAGTCAGGAAGCTTGACATCACTTTATTTCCGGTTCTCCTCTGCAGGACCCGGTGTTGTTCTCGGGCAGCCTCCGCATGAACCTCGACCCGTTCGACCGCTACAGCGACTCTGAGATCTGGCAGGCGCTTGAGCTGTCCCACCTCAAGGACTTCGTCTCGTCGCTGCCCGCCGGGCTCAACTACGAGTGTGGCGAGGGCGGACAGAACCTCAGGTAACGCGATTCGTGGACATTTCCAGTTTTTTGAGCTGAGCGTCGGTGGTTACAGTGAACCCAACTTCACCATGCAGAACGTTGAACAAGGGTTTTACAGCCGTTGGATGTTTGACCTGTTGGTCTGTCTCTCCGCAGCGTGGGGCAGCGGCAGCTCGTGTGTCTGGCGCGGACGCTGCTGCGCAAGACGAAGATTCTGATTCTGGACGAGGCGACGGCCGCCGTCGACCTGGAGACGGACGAGCTCATCCAGAACACGATCCGCCAGGAGTTCGCTGACTGCACCATCCTCACGATCGCGCACAGGCTCAACACCATCCTCGACAGCGACAGGTGCGTCATTGATCTCTGTGCTCTTGGGGTGATGTCCCCCACTCTGGACACCTGATGGAATTTCATCGTTCTCTTGAAATACAATGCAAAGTAAAGTTTTTGACGACATCTCTCGGGCTCATTTCAGGGTCATGGTCCTTGACCAGGGAAAGATCGTGGAATTCAACGATCCCAACACGCTTCTCAAGGACAAGAACTCGCTGTTCTACGGAATGGCCAAAGATGCGAACATTGTGTAGACGATCGAGAAATTGGAATACTTGCATTGGTGTCTGCTTGTTGACAATTGTGGATGCACACAATGGATACTGTGCAGCTACAGACAACGACCGGAAGAACAAAAGCCTTGAACGAGAGTAATGTTGTGAGAAAGGATCTTTCTCAAGTCGTGACAGAAACGTTGCTTGCGCGTGAACGATAGATAGATCTAGATAGTTGGAAGCTTGTGTGCTCTGAAATGAAAGAGTTACATTCCGCTGCAAAGCCTCCATCCACACTTTGGTCGCGCGTTGTGGCCAAGAGTGTCCGTGCGTGTGTGTGTGTGTGTGTGTGTGTGCATGTCGTCCTGTGACCACTGGCACACACTGCTTCTCTCGCCCCTTGGTCACAAGTTGGGAAGATGCCCTGGCCATAAGTGGAGTGTTTGGACCCCCACCCCCTGGGCTCCACAAGAGCAGGTTTGTCTCAAACCAAGTTATCTAAAGGACGCGCGACACGACAAAGAATGTTTTATGTGTTCTCGTTCTGACAGGAGGATGTTAATGGTCTTGGCAAAAATCGCTTTTCTGATTGTTCTTTCTCAGCTGTGTGTCAGTGAACCACTGAAATATCTACTGTGTGTTCGGGTGGATTCAGGCTTGGCCTCGGCCCGGGTCGAAAACTTCGGTGTCCCTCATCCCTAACGTTTCGCCACTGCTAAACTTTGCTTTTCGCATGGCATCTGTTCTCAGTTCTGAGCAGCTTTTTTGCGTACCAATCTCGGAATGCATTGGTTGTTGGTTGCGAATCGCATAAGGGGACATCTGCAGGTCATGCCAGCTTTGCAGGTTTCAGCTCCAAGGCGATAAGGAGAACATGTGGAGCCAGTCACGTTGGCAGTGTCAATTGCCAGTTGCCGTTGGAATCACAGTCAATGGGAATTGCAAACACAAGATAGAACTTTCTTTGCAAACAGTCGGTCAACTCTGACACCATTGTGCGGACAACTCTCTCCAGTGGACAAAAGTTATTCAATGGACATGATTAAAAAGTTTCACCAAAAAGGGGCCACGCTTCGTCCAACAGGGCCAAGCGGAAACTGAACCAGAAGGTTTTATTGTGCGTGTTTCTCAAGCATGGTCTTTGTGCCCATGCATGGCAGAATCGCCGGTTGTGGCAAATGCAACCTTGGCAGTGACAGCGACAACAGACCTAGGCAACGCATTTGGGTGCCTTGTAGAACAGTATTTTTGTGCAGAGCATTTTCAATGCCCTGGCGAAAATTTTGGCCGATGATTTGTGAACAAGTGCAATTTTCAGTATTGCAGATTCGATTTCTTCTGTGATAGGCATGGTTGTACACATGAAAAATCAAGAATGGTTACAATGAACGCTTGGTGAACAGCGCAAAACGTACCATCTGCAGATGTTCTTCCTCACAGTAAAGACGATGACTCGATAGATCTTTTCGAGGAGAGGAATCGGAGCGATCGAGCTTGGGAACCACGCTTCACCACGGCCGCGAAAGCATCTTTCGTTCCGGATTTCCCCAGGATTGTCAGTCTTAATTTCCGCACTTTCAATTTCAACAAAATGACAGACCTGCGTGCGTTAACCAAAGAGTGTTTTGAGAATCCGGACCCGTCACACACGCACACGCACACGCACACACACACACACACACACACACACACACACACACACACAACGACGAAAAATGTGGAGCAAGCCAAAACGAGCAAAAATTAGCCCTCTGAGCGATTATGTGACACTGACCTGTACTTTTCCTTGTTTGATCTGTCTTCCTGTGTGGAGACACACGAACAAGGAAATGCACACGTGTGTGAAACACAACTCGCAGAGCCCATTCTACTCTTCAGCGATCAGTTATTGGTTTGCTCACTCACTCACACTTTGTGGAAGGAAACTCAGGCAGCAGGATCAAGAACAAGACAAATCCTTTGCGAGCGACGTGGAAATCACACCTGCAATGGAAGCAGCGCAGTCTGACCAGAGCGAAGACAAGGAGCTGGAAGCTCGGCTGAGACAGGCCTTCGATGAAGTGGACGTGGACAAAACTGGAGTCATCAGCAAAGACGAACTCAAGCTGGTTTTCGAGAAATCTGGATTTCAAGTGACAGACAAGGCGCTGAGGGTAAGTGTTGATGGTTCGCTTCCACGCATATCAATTTGACTCTTCGTTCACGTGAACTTGCGTTTGGCTGTTGCGCTGTCACAAGGCAAATTACTCTTCCAAACAAAACAAGCCGTCCTTTTTCTTTGTGGAAACGTGCAGAGCGTTCTGAAGGCTGGCGGCTCGGACGGGGCCGAACACATCAGCTTCGCGCAGTTCTCCACTCACTACCTTCGCCTGAGATCCAAAATTTCACTGTGAGTTCCGATTCGCCAAGGTAGGGTTTGTCTCTCGGAGAAAGAGCCGTCGTCAGCGACTGCAGAAGCTTCAAACCCAGTTTAACATGCACAGATGGCGCTGTTGACAGGGTCCGGGTGATCGCGGCGCGGTTCCGCGAGGCGGACGTCGACGGTTCGGGTCACGTGACGCGCTCCGAGCTGCGCGACGCGCTGAGCGAACTCGGCGTCTCCGAGTCGGACGTGGACGTCTTCATGCGCGACGCCGATACGGACGGAGACGGCGTGCTCTCCCTGCACGAGTGGCTCGACAGCTTCGTCGCGCTGTACGACTGACCCGCGAGCGCTCCCAAGATGCGCTCGGGATTCTCCAAAACGTTGTTTGACCAGCGCCTTTAGTCAAGCCGGATTCAAACGAAAATCAAACTCAATTTGGGAGTCGACCTGTCGGTCATCCTGTTATCACAAGCGGAACACAAGGCTTTTTATATTTGCAAACATTTGTAAAATGTGTTTATTCCGACTATCACTTCTACACGTGTCATGTTCGCGTGATCAGCTGTTTGTTTTTCCACGTACAGTAACACATGTTGCTGCAACTGTTCAAATAAATTAATTTCTCATTTTCCAACTTCGATTTGATGTTCTTTCAAGCAATCTCAGCCGAAGCCAGACAAGTTCATGTTTTTCACCAGCACACATAGTCTGAGCAGTAATTTGCTGAAAAATATAGCACCTATGGATTTGTACATGATCAGTAACATTTACAATGATCGGGAATTGGACAAAACCTGAACCCACATTTCATTCACCCCATCCCAAAGGATTCCACATTACTAAAGGTAACCCAAGTCATTTTCCTCCCGCTCATTTCGTCAGATATTCGAAAGAAATGCCTTTGTTACCTGTCCTTTTTAAGTTCAATGCTGCCATCTGAAAACAATAATCGTTTGGTCATGTTCAGAGAATACAGAGTGGGATGTTGCAAACATGCGAATGTCTGATTATCAAGCTTTCATTCAACAACACTGACGCCACAAGGAAGTCAAACCAAGCAAGCAATAAAATACAATCTTTACCCCCAAGTCTTTGTCTAAAAAGAAGCAGAATAAGGAGCACATGCTTGTGTGGGCAACGAGGTGGCCTGTTTGACGTCAAAAAAGAAAACGATATCGTCACCTCGCAACACGGTCAGTTCCTCTGCTCGTTGTCTGGACAGCAAATGTGCCCCCGATTCGATGACAGACCTACACGACTGTGGCCGTGTTCCTGACCAGCTAGTCTCGAGAAGGTTTACCCAAATAAAGTTCTTCCGTAGCTTCCTGCACACCGCTCAACGCTTGTATAAGAAGCTAAGAATACGGACAGTTCCAAGTTCTGCTTACAAAAAAGCCAGAGTGGAATAGCAGCCAACGTCTTCCTATCTGAAGGGTGTAAAACCAAAACCAAAACGGAAAATATTTGCAGGTGTCGCACAAAGCTCGACAGGGAAGCGAACACAACAGCTGTTCTTGATGCAACAGTGCTGACCAAACCAGTCGGTAATAAATAAGTTCAACACAAATAAGTTCAGTAGATACTTGAGCTGTTCCACGCTTCTCTCGTTGATTGTCACCTTGCCTGAAAAATGGCTTCTCTGGAAAGTTTGGACACCGCAAAACTTCGGATATCGTGAAACTGAACGAACACTACAGTTACCGGGCGTTTAGAGCTGCCGGGAAACGTGGAACAGCCCAAGGTAATTCACACAGGTTCACTACAATCTACAAACCAAGACTCCGGGAAGTCATTCCAAGTGTAAATGTGTCAGAAAATTGTACAATAGCACAGCGAATACACCAGTCTGAACCACCATTTTTCAGCTGCATTTTTGTGAAGACACATTTTATGCGCTTGTTTCAGATCAGATTTCTTTGAAACAGCACGAATAAAATTTGAAAGTCCAATAACAGAACCAGCCTGCCAAGCATCCGTTTCCTCATTTTCAAAATGTGCAAAACTGTTGGCTGGCAACACTTGAAATAAAAACAATATTATCACAATCATTGTTTCTATAGTTGCTTTCTCTTTTCCACAGCAAAAATTCTATTGACTAGAAAGATTTCGTTTCAACTGCCCATTTCAATAATGAACGATTTATACTTGGAAATTCAAGGTTTTGACAAACACGGGGGAAATATTGTGAAACACACACAACTACCTTCTAGAACACACAAGACTAACTACCACTGTTTACCCGATACATGTACGTAGCTGTTTTCATAAGTATTGATTCCTTGACCGTGAAACTGATGCAAATGACTGTCAACTGATGTGAACATTTTCAATATTTTACCAAATATATAGGAATGTTTT
>JAAUXT010123221.1_pt1 | contig 35592 bp, 2 predicted proteins | sample 7278171 | NCBI WGS metagenome assembly JAAUXT01 (sample SAMN14350112, study PRJNA611818) | marine sediment metagenome | isolation source: surface marine sediment (1.8m) | place: French Polynesia: Moorea | collected 2018-08 | reverse complement strand
TGGCTTATTCTTGAACTTGGTCCAAGCTTTACTTGAAATCCATTCATCAAATGTTCCTTCCTTCCACTTTCCACCTTTGTCAATTCTTCTCAGTCGAACTTTCATCTTTATTTGTTGTCTCTTCTTTTGTAAAAACTTGAGATATTTCATTCTGGTGTCCATGCTCAATGGATCATTTGAAATTGGTGTTTTCCAATATTTTTTTTGAAATGATACTCTCTCCAGCATTGTCAATGGTCTCTCAAGAATTCTCAATTTTTGTTTTGGTTTTGACAAACAGGGTTTCATGGCGTCGATCACTTTTTCTTTCAGAGTCTTCCAACTTTGTTTGCCCAAACCACGGACTTTCAAACCTCCTTTTTGGATGATTGTCCACAGCACTGAGTATCCGTAATCATCATCCCAAGTCATGTTCCGAGTGGTATTAGCAAAAAGGTCGTTTACAAAATGGTGCTCAAAGGACAGAGTCTTGGATAATTTTTGTGCAGTCTCAGTTTCCAAAAATTGATCCGGACACTGCTTTGTCCCTTTGATTTCAATTCTGGAATAAAATGGTTTCAGCTTCCCTTTCAGTGTGTCAAGATGCTTCAGGTACTCTTCTTTTTGCTTTGCTTTGTCGGGTATCTTTTGTCTTTTCTTTTTCAAAATATCTATGTACCCAGGTCGCCACACATTAACTTCGTAGAAGGTGTCCTTCCTCAGTGACACAGTCGGAGGCACACAGGGCTTCATAGCAAGCACAACTGAGTCTTTCAGTTTATTCCACGCCTCACTGCTGGTTCCCTTTACCTTCATTCCACCTTTCCGAAACACATTCCAAAGAACGGAGTACCCATAATCATCATCCCAAGGCAGGTTTCTTGTCGTGTTCGAAAACAAATCTTTTATCAACTTGTATCTTTTTGGTCCCTCCTCTCTCACCTTGTACCAGGCATTCTTTTTGAGAAATTCGTCTGGACATTTATTCAATCCATGGCTTTGCACCCTCACATAATCTTGCTGCAGTTTCTTCTTCAATTTGTTCAGATGTTTCTTGTAGTCTTCTTTTTCTTTTCCTTTGGAAGGCAACTTCTTTCCATCTTTCTTCAAAGTATCCTGATAAAATGGCCTCCAGATGTTCACTTCATAAAATGTATCTGGCCTCAACACAAGGTTCTTTCTCTTTGGCACGCACGGTTGCATCACTTTGGTCACTTTTGCTTTTAGTTTCTTCCACTGAGGCTCAGTTGCTCCTCGAAGCTTCAGACCTCCTTTGTGGATGACTGTCCACAAAACAGAATAACCATAGTCGTCATCCCAAGGCATATTTGTTGTCGTGTTGGCGAACATGTCTTTCACTAACTTGTATCTCTTTGGATCTTTCTTGTTCACCGTTTGCCATGAAGGTTTTTTCAGAAATTCGTCTGGACATGTTGTGTTTCCGGAATATCGGACCCTCACATAAAGTTCTTGCAGCCTCTCTCTCAATTTTTTCAGGTGGTTCATGTACTCGTGCTTTTGTTCTTCTTTGGATGGCAGTTTCATCCTTTTTTTGGTAAAAGTATCCTTGAAAATTGGCTTCCAAACTTCTGTCTCGTAAAATGTATCAGGCCTGTTTGGAAACTTTTTTATTTGTTGAATACATGGCTGCATTCTTTTTGTCACTTCTGTTTTCAACATTAGCCATTTTGACCTGGTTATTCCTCTCACCTTTAAACCTCCTTTCTGGATGACAGCCCAGAGAATAGAATAGCCGTAATCATCATCCCAAGGTACGTTTCCTGTTGTATTGGCAAACATGTCTGTCACCAACTTGTATCTGTTTGGCTCCTTTTTGTTCACAGTTTGCCACTTTGTCTTCTTGAGAAATTTGTCAGGACATTTAGTCTTCCCTTTAGATCTCACCCTCACATATTCCGGCAACAGTTTCTGCCTCAATTTGTCAAGGTGTATCATATACTGTGTTTTTTGTTCTCCCTGTGATGGCAGCTTCTTTCCCTTCTTTCTGAGTGCATTGCAAAATCCTGGCTTCCATACATTTGTTTCATAAAATGTATTTGGTCTTGTAGTTTGTGACTTTGTCTTCTCAGGCACACATGGCTTCATCACTTTGATCACTTCTGCTTTCAGTTTCTTCCACTGGGACTTGGATGTTCCTCTCACCTTCAGGCCTCCTTTGTGAATGACAGTCCACAAAACAGAATAGCCATAATCATCATCCCAAGGCATTGTCCCTGTTGTGTTTGCAAATATGTCTGCCATCAACTTGTATCTGTTTGGCTCATTTTTATTCACTTTCTGCCACACAATCTTCTTCAGAAATTCATCAGGACATTTGTTCTTTCCTTTAGATTGTACTCTTACATAGAGTGACTGCAGTCTCTTCTTTAATTTTCCAAGATGTTTGAGATACTGTGTCTTTTGTTTTGACTTGGAGGGCAATTTCTTTCCTTTCTTTGAAAAGGAATCCCCAAAAACTGGCTTCCACACATTTACTTCATAAAATGTGGTTGGTCGAGAAGCATATGTCTTTTTCTCAGGCACACATGGCTTCATCATCTTGATCACCTCTTCTTTTAAATTCTTCCACTTAGCTTTGGTCATTCCTCTCACTTTCAGGCCTCCTCTGTGAATGACGGTCCACAAAACAGAATAGCCATAATCATCATCCCAAGGCATTGTCCCTGTTGTGTTGGCAAAGATATCTTTTATCAACTTGTATCTCTTTGGTTCCTTCCTATTTATGTTTTGCCACACAGTTTTCTTCAGAAATTCATCAGGGCATCCAGCATTTTCTTTTGATTGTACCCTGACATACATGGCCTGCAGTTTCTTCTTCAGTTTTGTTAGATGCTTCATATACTCCTCCTTTTGTTTTGATTCTGATGGCATCTTCTTCCCTTTCCTCTTGAATGTATCTCTGAAAACTGGCTTCCACACATTTCTTTCATAAAATGTGTTGGGTCTTGCAGCATGCATCTTCTTCTCAGGTACACATGGCTTCATCATTTTGATCACCTCTTCCTTTAATTTCTTCCACTTATCTTTGTTTGTTCCTCTTACTTTCAGGCCCCCTTTGTGGATGACAGTCCACAAAACAGAATAGCCATAATCATCATCCCAGGGCATTGTTCTTGTTGTGTTGGCAAACAAATCTTTGACTAACTTGTACCTGTTTGGATCCTTCTTGTTCACTTTTTGCCAAATTGTTTTCTTTAAGAATTCATCAGGACAGTGAGTTTTTCCTTTAAATTGTACTCTGACATAGAGTGACTGCAGTCTCTTCTTTAGTTTGCTGAGATGCTTCATGTACTCTTCCTTTTGTCTTTCTTTGGAAGGCAAACTCTTCTGCTTCTTATTGAACTTTTCATCAAAAACTGGCTTCCACATATTTGTTTCATAAAATGTATTTGGTCTGGTGGTGTGTGTTGGCTTCTTCTTGGGTGCACATGGTTTCATTTTTTTGATCACTTCTGCTTTCAATTTCTTCCATTGTGATTTTGATGTCCCTCTAACCTTCAGGCCTCCTCTGTGAATGACCGTCCACAAAACAGAATAGCCATAATCATCATCCCAAGGCATAGTCGCAGTTGTATTGGCAAACATATCCTTTTGCAACTTGTATCTGTTTGGGTCCTTTTCATTCAGCTTTTGCCACTGAGTTTTCTTTAAAAATTCATCAGGACATTCAGGATTTTCTTTCGATTGGACCCGAATGTAATTTGACTCTAGTTTCTGTTTCAGTTTGTGCAGATGTTTCATGTACTCGTCTTTTTGCTTGGCTTTTGATGCTGATGTTACTTTCTTATTCTGTAGGGTTTCCTCAAAGACTGGCTTCCAAACATTTGTTTCGTAAAAAGTATTTGGTCTTGCTGCATATCTCTTCTTTTCCTTGGGTACACATGGCTTCATCATTTTGATAACCTCTGCTTTTAACTTCTTCCACTGAGCTTTGGTTGTTCCACTCACTTTTAGACCTCCTTTGTGAATAACAGTCCACAAAACAGAATAGCCATAATCATCATCCCAGGGCATTGTCCGTGTTGTATTGGCAAACAGATCTTGAATCAACTTGTACCTGTTTGGATATTTCTTGTTTGTCTTTTGCCACATTGTTTTCTTTAGAAATTCATCAGGACAGTGAGTTGTCCCTTTAAATTGTACTCTAACATAGAGTGACTGCAGTTTTTTCTTTAGTTTGCTGAGATGCTTCATGTACTCTTCCTTTTGTCTTTCTTTGGAAGGCAAGCTCTTCTGCTTCTTCTTGAACTTGTCATCAAAAACTGGCTTCCACACATTTGTTTCATAAAATGTACTCAGTCTTGTTGCATGTCTCTTTTTTTCCTCAGGTACACAGGGCTTCATCATTTTGATCACTTCTGCCTTCAACTTCTTCCACTGAGCTTTCGTTGTTCCTCTCACTTTGAGACCTCCTTTGTGAATGACAGTCCACAAAACAGAATAGCCATAATCATCATCCCAAGGCATAGTCATTGTTGTGTTGGCAAACATATCCTTTTTCAACTTGTATCTGTTTGGCTCATTTTTATTCACTTTCTGCCACACAGTTTCCTTCAGAAATTCATCAGGACATTTGTGTTCTCCTTCAGATTGTACTCTTACATAGAGTGACTGCAGTTTGTTCTTCAGTTTTTGCAGATGTTTCACATACTCTTCCTTTTGTTTTTTCTTGGATGGCAGCTTCTTACCTTTCTTCTTCAATGTATTCTTGAAAACTGGCTTCCACACATTTTCTTCATAAAATGTGGTTGGTCGAGCAGCATGTGTCTTTTTCTCAGGTACACATGGCTTCATCATCTTGGTCACTTCTTCTTTTAATTTCTTCCACTTTGCTTTCGTCATTCCTCTCACCTTCAGGCCTCCTTTGTGAATGACAGTCCACAAAACAGAATAGCCATAATCATCATCCCAAGGCATTGTCCCTGTTGTGTTGGCAAAGATATCCTTTATCAACTTGTATCTCTTTGGTTCCTTCCTATTCATGTTTTGCCACACAGTTTTCTTCAGAAATTCATCAGGGCATCCAGTTTTTTCTTTAGATTGTACCCTGATGTAGAGTTGCTGTAGCTTTGTCTTCAGTTTGCTGAGATGCTTCATATATTCTTCCTTTTGTTTCTCTTTGGATGGCAATTTCTTCCCCTGTTTTTTTGAGGTGTACTTGAAAACAGGCTTCCACACATTTCTTTCATAAAATGTATCTGGCCTTGAGACATGAAGTTTTGCTCTTGAGGGGACACATGGCTTCATTATTTTGATAACTTTTGATTTCAGTTTCATCCACTGGGATTTGGTTGTTCCTCTTACCCTCAGACCTCCTTTTTGAATCATGGACCACAAAACAGAATAGCCGTAATCATCATCCCAATGTTTGTTTTTGGTTGTGTTTGAGAATAAATTGATGAGTTGGTATCGTTTTGGAAACTTTGCTTTTGTGCTTTGCCACGTGTTTCTTCTCAAAAACTGATCAGGACAATGCGTCTTGCCTTTGGCTCTGATCCTGATGTAGGTCTTCTGCAGCCGCTTTCGTTGCTTCGCCAGATGTCTCAAATATTTCTCTTTTTGTTTTTCTTTGTCAGGCAATTGTTTCTTCCTTTTCTGCATTGTGTCTTTGAAGGCCGGCTTCCACACCTGAGTTTCATAAAATGTTTCTGATCTATGCCTGGGACAGCCGGGCATGTCTGTAGTGTACATGTACCAACAGCAGGAATGCCTCATTCTTTTCCTGAAGACAGATTCAACATTTTGCTTCCATTCTTTCCAAGATAGTTGATGGGACTTGAGGTTTCCTCTGCAAATGTAACCTCTGATGACATGTTCCCCATAATCATCGTCCCATGGCCTTCCGTCAGCTGTGTCGCCAAAGGAATTTTCAACAGTTTCATATTTGCCCCTCCATTTTGTGCTTCGCTTGTATTTCTCCCATTTTTGCTTTGTAATCCATTCGTCGATTTCTCCCCGATACCACTGACCATTACTTATTCGTCGTATTCTAATTTTTTGGACATCTCTCAGCCATTTTTTCCTTTTTTCCAACCTGTTTCTGTATTCTTTCTTCCAATAAGATTTTATCACAGGTTTTGTTGGGATTCCAAAATACTCCGTGGCAAAAAACAGTTTTTCAAAAATGGTTGTTTTTCTGCTTTTTTTCTGTGGTTTTGGCTTTTTCTTCTTTGGTACAGCCTTTTTCACTCCTTTCCTTTTCTTTTTGGTCTTTTTGGGTGGTTTTGGCCGTTTCTTTTTAGGAAGAACCTTGTTCACTCCTTTCTTTTTCTTTTTGGTCTCCTTGGGTGGTTTTGGCCTTTTCCTTTTTGGTTGAACCTTTTTCACTTTCTTCCTTTTCTTTGAGGGCTTCTTGAGTCTTTGTTTTTTGGGAAGTTTCCGTTTTCTTGGCTTGCGTTTCTTGGCTTTTCTTGTTGGCTTTGATTTATTTGTCTTCTTTTGTTTCGGTTTCTTGGTTGATGTTTTGGGTCGACGTTCACCTTTCAGTTTTGCTTTCGATTTGTCTTTTATTTTCTGTGTCTTTGGAGGCTTAGCTTTCTTTCGTTTCTTTGTTTTCCGTTTCTTGGTTGGTGTTTTGGGGTGAGGCCTAGATTTCATTTTTGCCTTTGGTTTTTCTTTGGGATGTTTTCTCTGTGTTTTGCATCCTGGCCAATCTTTCGTGTACAAGGACCAGCAACACGAGTGTTTCATTCTTTTGACAAACGCAGCCTCCACATTTTTGTTCCATTCTTCCCAGGTCAATTGGTCTGATTTCATGTTTTTCTGACAAATGTAGCCACGGATGACATGTTCCCCGTAATCATCATCCCATGGCCTTCCATCAGCTGTATCAGAAAAGAAGTCCGTAACTTCTTGGTACTTTCCTTTCCATTCTGAAGTGTTCTTTAATTCATCCCATTTCTTTCTAACAATCCACTCGTCTATTTCTCCCTTCACCCATTTTCCATTTCTCACACGTCTCAGCCGAACTTTATCCACATCCAGGAGCCACTGTTTCCTGTTTTTCAATTCCTGCCGATACTTACGTCGCAGTGAGAGGGACTTCACGGGTTTCCTTGGGTCACCGAAGTACTCTTTGGCGAAGTATAATTTCTCAAATGTTGAAACTGGTTTTTCCTCATTTCTGACTTGGCAAGGCGTCATCACCTCAGTGACATGTTCTTTCAGAGCTGCCCAGTCCTTAGAGCTCACACCTTTCACCTTGAAACCTCTCTTTTCAATGATGTCCCACAAGACAGAATATCCGTAGTCATCATCCCACGACTTGCCTTTTCTGGTTGGCCCAAAGAGTCTGGGTACAACGTCGAACAGTTTTTGTTGCCCAGCCAATTCTTGCCATTTCTGGCGAGCAAAAAATTGATCTGGGCAATTCTCATCACCTTTCAACCTCGCTCTCACGCTGTTCACCTGCAATTGTTTTCTTCGGCGGGCTAAGTGCTTGAGGTAGAGCTGCTTTGTTTCTCTCCTTCCGGACATCGCCAGTCCTTTCTTTTTCCTCGTGGCGTTGTACCCAGGCATCCAAACCTTAATTTCGTAGAAAGTGTCGGGCCTCAGCGGTTGTTCCTCTTTCTTGGGTAGACATGGTCTCACTGTCTCCGTCACCTTTCTCATCAATCCTTTCCAATTCAAAGAACTTATTCCTCTCACCCTGAATCCTCCTTTCTCCATAATCTTCCACAGAAGAGAGTATCCATAATCATCATCCCAAGGCTTTCCTTTCCTGGTGTCTTCGAATAAATTTTGGGCTTTGGTGTAGTTACTGATGGAGTTGTTGGTATTGTTTGTGTAATTTTGCCATTCTCCTCTGGTGAAAAATAGGTCAGGACATTCGTCTGCACTTTTCAATCTCACCCTGATGTGATCTTTCTGAAGTCTTTTCTTGACTTTTGTCAAATGCTTTAAGTACTCATATTTGAGTTGGTGTTGAGCTGGCAATTCCGTTCCATTTTCTTTCAACTTGAACTTTTGTGCTGGTGTCCAGACTTCCTTCTCATAGAATGTGTTGGGCCTCGGGAGCTCACTTCGCAGTTCACATGGTTCCATAGTTTTCATAACCTTCTTCTTGAGGACTTTCCACCTGGAAGGATTCATTCCGATCACTTTCATCCCACCTTTCAGGATAATTTTATGCAGGATAGAGTACCCATAGTCATCATCCCATGGTTTTCTTTTTTTCGTATCTCCAAACATATCTGTTTTTGTAAAATTGCTGATGTTGCTGTTGGAGTTGTTTGTAATGTTTTGCCATTCGCTTACAGTAAAAAACTGGTCTGGACACCTGTGGTCACTTGATTGTCTCATCCGGACATAATCCTTCTTCAGTCTTTTCTGAACTGCTGTCAAATGCTTCAAATACTGGCTTTTAAGCTTCTGTTTTCCAGGCAATTCCTCTCCTTTGTTTTTCAGTTTGAACATTTGTGCTGGCATCCAAACCTTTACCTCGTAGAAAGTACCTGGCCTGAGAGGTTGGTCATAGTTCTTGGGTTTACAAGGTTTCATTGTCTGCATTACCGTTTTCTTCAATGCTTTCCAGTTTGAAGAAGTTGTGCCTCTGACTCTAAATCCTCCTTTCCCCATGATCTTCCACAGAAGAGAGTATCCATAATCATCATCCCAAGGCTTTCCATTCTTAGTGTCTTCAAACAATTTTTTGACCTCAGTGAAATTGTTTCTGGGCTTGGTAGCGTTCTTGGTGAAGTTTTGCCATTCTTTCCTTGTGAAAAACTGGTCAGGACATTCGGTTGTCTCTGATCTCATTCGAATATGATCTTTCTTGAGTCTTGTTTGTATTTTGGTCAAGTGCTTCAAATACTGGGTTTTGAGTTTGTGCTTTGGTGGTAAGTCCATACCCTCATTTTTCAACTTGAACTTTTGTGCTGGCATCCAAAGATTTATTTCGTAAAAAGTATCAGGTCTGTGGGGTTTACTTTTTGGGTAGCATGGTTCCATTGTTTTGGTTACCTTGTCTTTTAGTGTTTTCCACTGAGTGGAACTCACACCTTTCACTTTCAGCCCACCTTTGTTCACAATCTTCCACAGTACGGAGTAACCGTAGTCATCATCCCATGGCAATCCTTTTCTGGTGTCAGCAAATAAGCTGTCTATTGGTTTGAGGTCCTCAGCACCAGTTTTGACGTCTTTCCACTCACTCAAGGTCAAAAACAGATCTGGACATTCCATGCCTTTTTTTGATCGTATCCTGATGTGCTGGTTTTGGACCAACAAAAACTTTAATTTTGCGAGATGTTTGACAAAAGCCTTTTTCTGTTCTTCTCTACTGGGAAGTTTTCGTCCACTTGTCTTCAATGTCTTTTTGAAAAGCGGCACCCAGACGTTCACTTCGTAAAATGTGTTGGGCCTGAAATGTTTTGGAGCTTTTTTTTCTGGCAGCGTGAGTTCCATTTTGATTGTTTCTTCCCCTTTTTGCTTTTTCTTCTTTTTGCCTTCGCCTTTTGTTTCTGTTTCTTTCACAACGGGTTTGGTGGACAGAGGCTTGCATACAACCTTTCTTTTCACGTTTTCAGCCTTCTGGAGCTGTTCCAGCTCCTTACACGTTTCCTTCTTTTTTGTCCTTTTGTTAATTTTGACTTCCAATCTTTCCAGTGTTTTTTCTTCTGTTTTAAGTTTCTTGACTTCTTTCAGTTCCAGTTTCATTTTTCTTCTCTCTTCTTGCAAAAATTTTAGCTTCTTCTTCAAGTTCAGTTCCTCTTGTATGTTTCTCTCCTCCTCTCTGTGCTTCTGTTGCTCCATCAGATTCCATTCGACTTTTTGTCGCTTGTGTTCTGAAACAAGTTTCGCCAGATGTACGCTATTCTTAGATTCTTTCTGTTCAAGCTCCCTGATCAACTTTCTGACCTCTTGTTCTTGTTTGACGAGTTGTGCATGCCTTTGCTCCAATTTTCGGCTCGTTTTCTGTTGCAGGCCGAGTTGTTTTTGTATTTTGGCGACCTTTTCCTGTGTCTTAATTTCTTCTTTTTGTCTTTTGTGTTTTATTTTTCGAAAGTCTTCCCGACTTGTCTTCTGCTCTTTCTGAAGATTCATCAACTTGTTTTTGTTTAAAAACTGAACTTTCTTGAGTTGTTTCTGCTCTTTCACCAGTTTCATTTCCTTGTGTTTTCTTTCAGCTTTTAGCTTTTCGAGTTTTGCGTGCCTCATGACTTCTTTCAATCGTCGTTTTTCTTCCTTTTTCCTTTTCACTTCTTCCCTTCGCCTTTTTTCTTCGTACATAAGCCTTTTTAGTTCTGCCTCCTTCCATTCGTACTTGAGTTTTCTGAGTTCTTTGTGAGTTTGCATTCCCATCCTTCTCAGTTTGCTACATTTCATAATTTCACTTTTCCTTGCCACTTTTAGCCGCCTCTTTTCTTCCTTCATTCTCCACACTCTCTCCCGTTCTTCCTGTTGTACCTTGAACTCTTTCCACCTTTGATATGACTTGACCTCTTCTTTCTGTTTTTCCGCTTGCTCGATAGTCTTTTCTTTCCTTCTGAGCAATCTCTCCTGCAATTGGACTTTCTTCAACTCTTCTATCCTCTGCTCTGCTTTGGCTTTTTCCAGCTCTTTGTGTGCTTGTTTTTTGAGCCTTTTGAGTTTCCTACATAACCGCAAGGCTTGTTTGTATTGCTTCTTTTCTTTTCTGATTTTGCTCTCTGTCATCTCATCATTCTCTTGTCTGGCTTGCTTTTGTCTTTTCATTGCCGCTACCTTTTGCTTGAATTTTTTCTTCAGTTTTGCGACTGCTTTTGCTTTAGCCACTGCCTTTTGTCCTTGTTTGGAGAAGTTGTCAAGGCTGGCTTTCAGTTTGCTCGTTTTCATTCCCTCCACATTTTTGTTGGCAATACTTTTCACAAACTTTCTTGTGGTAAAATGATGGTTCCTTCTGCTCGTCCTCTGTTGTTCCTCATCAGGCAAAGAAGGCTTTGTCTCTGTGCTGTGTTTTGTCGTCTTCTGTTTCAGTTCTTCTTGTAACTTCTGCACCATCTGGCTTTGCTCTGTTTTGAGATCATCTACTGATTTTTCTTCAGATTGGACAATCTGTGCTTTTTCAAAGTCCGTCAAAAGATGTTTTGGCTTTGGAATGCTTCTTCTTTTTCGCACCTTTTCTGCACCTCGTTTGAACTTCTGAGCGACAAGTGCTAATGCTGTTGGTCTGACCTTCAGTGTTGAGAGTGTTGTGTTTGGTTGTCCGAAAGGGGCCGGAGAGGCTTTCGGCAACACACTGAACTGAGTTTCACTTCTGTTGTTCATGCTGATGTATTTGTCCCGAAATGTTTTGTTCTGAAACTTGAAGGCATAAAATGCCACAATCTGATCTTGAGGTGGCAATGACTTGATCAAATGCATGTCAGGTTTTTCTCTGCCGGACTGCTTGATATTATCTTTGGAAACATCTGTTCGTGTCTTCTCTGTTTTGCCAATGAAGTTTTCAGAAGTTGTGGGCTTGTTTCCATTTTCTTTCTGTGTCTTGTTTGTCGTTGAGTCAGCTTTGTGTCTTCCGTCGACTCTCTTTCCACTCTTCTTCTCTGGGTTCTCCCGTTGTCTTTTTCCAGTATTTTTTGCTCCAAACTTCTTGTTTCCATCCTTTATTCTTTTCGTGTTTGGCTTCCTCTTGCTGTTATTATCCTTGTGCTGCTTCTTCGTTTGAACCTGGTTTCCTAAATTCTTCAACCTTGACTTCTCCTTTGTCAGCTTTGCTTTCATTCTTCTCAGTTGCTCCTTCACCTTGTTCCGGTCGCTTTTCTCTTTGCCCGTGTGCACAGTCGTCCCATTGAAAAGCTCCAGTTGTTTCACCAAAGCTTTCTCCGCATTCAGCTTCTGTTCATGCATTGTAGAAGCATTTGTTTCTTTAAATATTTGTGTGCTAAGCGTTTGGTTTTGACTTTTTGCAGTCGGAACAACCGCAGCGTTGCTCGTTTGTTTCGAGTTATTTTCCACCAGCCCCAGAAGACCATGTTTCTGTTTCCACTGAGGCATTGCCAAAAACGTTTTGCACAAGGTCCTGGACTCCATATCAAACTTTCGTTTCAAATTATTCCACTCCTCGTCGTTTAATTTGGGTAACTTTCTGTTTTGGCAGATGAGCAATCTGATAAGAAAATTGCCATACTCGTTGTCCCAAGGTGATCCATCCCTGGACTTCGCAAACAAATCAACTTGAATGAAACGAACTCTGTTCTCCTTGCTGAGTTGATCCCAAGACACCTTCGTCAGCCACCCATCAGGTACTTTCTTATGATATTTGGAACGGATCCTAACACAGCATGCTTGCAGATTCTTTTTCTGTTTTTTCAGGAAATGCAAATATTCCTTTGTTTGTTTCTTGTTCAGTCGCTTCTTTCCATCCAGTCTGAAGAACACTTCCTTGAAAAACATTTTTTTGTACATGGTCAGTGTTTTCTGATGTGAATCGCCATTCTTTGCTGGTCTCTTTTTGTGTCCTCTTTTCGTTTTCTTGTGTGTTGCTGCAGCAAGCTTGCGTCGTTTTTTTGAGTGACTGGGGGAGTGTCTCCTTGGTCGCTTTTTCCTTCCACGCTTTCGCTTTTTCCTTCCACGCTTTCGCTTTTTCCTTCCACGCTTTCTCTTTCGACTCTTTTTCTTCCGGCGCTTTCTCCCTCCACGTTTCCTTCCTCTATGTATATATTTCGTCCCCACATATACATTTTTTGTTTTCGCGGCCCCCAAGGGAGACGGACCCCGCATGACAGGCTCGCATCCCTTGTATAAGGCGAAAATCTCTTTGCGAAGTTTGTTCAACCCTTGCTTGTTCAGTTTCAAAAATGCACGGTCACTGCCAGGTTGGTATTTGTTGGTGAGGAGAAACAGGGCCCAACCTTTTCCGTAGTCGTCCGCCCAGTTCTTTCCCTCTTGTGTCTTTTGATACGACGGTATGACTTTGAATTTCTTTTTCACTGCAGGATTTATAAGTTTCCAGTACTTGTGGGAGACGAACTGATCAGGACATCTTTTTCCCCCTTTGACATATCTGATTCTGACCATTCTGTAGTCCACATGTGTTCTGACATTGTCAAGATAGTACATATAATCTTTGCACTGATCATCCTCACTTGGAAGTGGTTTGTGCACGATTTTGTAGGCTGGTCTCCACACTCTACTTTTCAAAAAATTGTCAGGACTTTCTATGCATGGTAAAGTCGTGGGACCAGCTCGTTTAACCGTTTTGAGATTTTTCTCATGTGCCGACAGGAGGGGTGGTCCACATAAGTTCATTTTGAGCGTGAGGTCTTTCTCCTTTTCTTTGAGAAATTTCTTGGGAAGTTGCATGTTGTTGGGATGTACCTCGAAAAGTTTCGTGAACCATCTATTGAAGTACCTGCTGTAGTAGTGATGAGTCACCCATGTCCCCTGACTAGTTTCACGAAATTGCGGATAAACCACCTGATTCTTCTTGACAAACTTGGGCCTCTTCTCCCAAACGACGCGATTCATAATGGTGTCTGGACACAGTGGGCTGACTTCTTCCTTTCTTCTGAAACGGACTTCTTCGTTCGCATAACTTAACGCAGTTTTGCGCAACCACCAAAAGAAATGGGATCGCCTTTGTTTTGGTGTTATGTAAGCTTGTTTTGCTTTGTTGGTAATGTCATAATTTGGCTTCCAATCATACTTGTAAAAAGGGCCATTCAGTTCCTTGTTCTTGCACTGGAAAGTTGCTCTTGCTCGTAATTCAACCCGCTTTATGTCCTCCTTGCTCAATCCTTTGAATTGCAAGCGTTTCCCTTTGTCTGCTTGTGTAAGCACAGTTGAAATTCCATAATCATCATCCCACGGCAGACCGTTGAAGGTATTTGCAAACAGAGGTACAAGAGCAAACTTTTCTTTGGTCGTTGCATTCATCTTGTTCCATTCTTGCTTCGAAACAAATCTGCACGGACAACGTCCGTCTTTAGTCCTGATTCTCACAAAGCCAGACTTCAGTTTTTTCTTTATTGGCTTCAAATGATCAAGATAGTCTTTCTTTTGCCTTTCTTTGGTCTTTCCCTTACCTTTGCCTTCCTTTTCATAAGCTTTTCTCCAGATGTGTTTTTCGTAAAAGGTCAATGGCCTGGTGCATGGCAACATGATCTCTGATACGTCGTGCTTCAGTTTCTTCCAAGTCTTGTTGCCCAATCCTTTGAATTTCAGGTGTTTCTTTTTCTGATATAATCTCTGCACAAAAGAATATCCAAAGTCCTCATGCCACGGTAATTTTTTGCTTGTCTTGGCAAAGAGAGGTTTCGGTTTTAATTTTGACGGACGATCGACCATTGCACTGAGCGTATAATAGGACCGACTGATGAGAGGTTTTTTCATATTTTTCCATTTCTTTTTTGGCACAAACAAATCAGGACACGTTGTCCGTGATTCTGAGCCAAGTCTGACAAAGTCAGACTTCAACCTCTTCTTGATTTGTTTCAGATGGTTTTCAAAATCCCGTTTCTCTTCTTCACTGGAAGATGACTTTTCAGTTTCGTACACTGGTCTCCACACCCTTCTCTTGTAAAAACTCCCCCCCTTGTTCGGTGGTTTCACTTTTCTCTTGTGCTGACATGGCTTCATAGCAACTGACACATCATGGCCAAGTTCATCCAGAGTTTTCTTGTCCAACCCCTTCAATTTGAGGCCTCTTTTCTTCTTCAACTGTGTCCAAACAAAGGAGTATCCATAGTCTTCATCCCACAACAATCCTTTCCTTGTCTTTCCAAACAGTGGTACCTTCTTGAACTTGTTCTTTCTCTTCAATTTTGTCCAGGATTGCATTGGAATAAATTCATCAGGACAAGTAGCATTTGATTTTTTCAGCCTGATCCTAATAAACTTGGGCTTCAGTTTCATTCTTATACGCACAAGATGTCTGATGTAATCCGATTTCTGAGTCCGTTTGCCTGGAACTTTATCACCCTTGGTCTTCTTTTCCTTCTCATAAACTGGTCTCCATACTCGGGTTTCATAAAAGGTTTCTGCTCGTTTGCATGGCACCATCACACGAAACACATCACCTCTGAGCTTCTTCAATGATTTTTTGTCTAATCCTTCCAGTTTCAACCGTCTTCTCTTCCTGGAAATTCTCCACACAAATGAGTAACCATAATCATCATCCCATGAAAGGCCTTGTTGTGTCTTCCCAAAAAGTGGTACCTTCTTGTACTTGTTCTTTCGTTTATTTGTCAAATTATTCCAGAATGTTTTAGGTAGAAAGTCATCCGGACACATTGAACTTGTTTTCAGTCTCACCCTGAGAAAAGCAGATTTTAGTTTCTCTTTTACTGGCTTTAAATGCTTGATGTAGTCTTTTTTCTGTTTCGGCAAACCTGGGTACTTTTTGTTCTTGGATTTAATCTCTTTCTTGTAAGCTGGTCTCCATACTCTCACTTCATAAAAGGTATCTTGGCGTTTACATGGCAGCATAACACTTGCCACATTGTCTCCAAGTTTGTTAGTTGCTGTCATGTTCAATCCCTTCAGTTTAAGAAATCCTTTCTTCTTGAGTAGTCGCCACACAAATGAATATCCATAGTCCTCATCCCAGAACAAGCCTTCTCGTGTCTTCTCAAAAAGTGATACCCGCTTGTATTTTTTCTTCTGGGTTGAGACCATATTATTCCAGACTCTTCTTGGAAGAAATTCATCAGGGCAACTTACATTTCCTTTCAATCTTATTCTCACAAAGTGAGATTGCAGTTTCTTCTTCAGCGGCTTCAAATGTTGAAGATAAGCTTTTTTTTGACCTTGTTTGCTGGGAATTTTCCTGCCTTTGGACTGAAGTTCATTCTTGTATGCTGGTGTCCAAACTCTGATTTCATAAAAGGTATTTGGTCTTTTACAAGGCATCATTACATTTGTCACATCATTTTCAAGTTTCTTCAGTTCTTTCTTCTCCAATCCTTTCAATTTCAAACTTTCTGTCTTCCTTAAAAGTTCCCACACAAATGAGTATCCATAATCTTCATCCCACAAGAAACCTTGCTGTGTCTTCACAAAAAGGGGTACTTTCTGGAACTTTTTCCTTTGCTTTTGCTTCATCTTATTCCAAGCATGTGCTGGAACAAACTCATCAGGGCAACTTACATTTCCTTTCAATCTTATTCTTACAAATTTTGCTCTCAGATTCTTCTTTATTGGCTTCAAATGTGCAATGTAATCTCTTTTCTGGTTCTGTAAACTTGGTAGTCTTCTTCCCTTGGATGTTATTTCCTTCTCATAAGCTGGTCTCCACACCCTGGTTTCATAAAATGTATTTGGCCTTTTGCATGGCATCATCACATTTGTCACATCAGCCTCTAGTTTCTTCAATGACTTGGTGTCTAATCCCTTCAAGTTTAAATTTCCTGCCTTTCTCAGCAGTTTCCACACAAAAGAGTATCCATAATCCTCATCCCACAAAAAGCCTTGCCGTGTCTTCACAAAATGTGGAACTTTCTTGAACTGTCTCTTTTGCTTTTCTTTCATTTTCTTCCAAACTCTGATCAAAAGAAACTCATCAAGGCAACTTGAATTTCCTTTGGGTCTCAGTCTCACAAAATTAGATTTTAATCTCTTCTTCAATGGCTTCAAATGTTTCAGGTAATCTCTTTTCTGGTCCTGCACACTTGATAATTTCCTGCCTTTCGATTGTATTTCATTCTTGTATGCTGGTCTCCATATTCTGGTTTCGTAAAAGGTATTTGGTCTTTTACATGGCATCATGACCCTGGTTACATCATCTTTAAGTTTCTTCAGTGATTTCTTCTCTAATCCTTTCAATTTCAAACTTTTTGTCTTCTTCAAAAGTTCCCACACAAATGAATATCCATAATCTTCATCCCACAAGAAGCCTTGCTGCGTCTTCACAAAAAGAGGCACTTTTTGGAACTTTTTCCTTTGCTTCTGCTTCATTTTGTTCCAAACATTTGTCAAAAGAAACTGATCAGGGCAACTTGTATTTCCTTTCAGTCTTATCCTTACAAAGTCAGATTTCAGTTTTTTCTTTATTGGCTTCAAATATACAATGTAATCTCTTTTCTGGTTCTGTTTGCTTGAAAGTCTTCTTCCCTTGGCCTTCAAGTCCTTCTCATAACCTGGCCTCCAGATTCTGGTCTCATAAAAAGTATTTGGTCTTTTGCATGGCATCATCACATTTGAAACATCATCTTCCACTTCCTTCAGTGATTTTGTGTCCAGTCCTTTCAATTTCAAACTTTTGCCCTTCCCAAGTTGTTTCCACACAAATGAGTATCCATAATCCTCATCCCATAAGAAGCCTTGTTGTGTCTTCACAAAAAGTGGTACTTTCTGAAACTTTTTCCTTTGTTTCCCATTCATTTTGTTCCACACATTAATTGGAAGAAACTCATCTGGACAAGTTGAATTTTCTTTTTGTCTTGTTCTCACAAAGGCAGGTTTCAGTTTCTCCTTCACCAGCTTCAAATGGGCCAAGTAGTCTTTTTTCTGCTTCTGTAAAGTAGGAAGCTTCTTGCCTTCAGCTTCCTTTTCCATTATGTATGCTGGTCTCCATACTCTTGTCTCATAAAACGTGTTTGGTCTTTTGCATGGCATCATAACAGCTGTTACATCATCTCCTAGTTTGTTGGTTGATGTCATATCCAATCCTTTCAGCTTAAGAAAGCCTTTTTTCTTTAGTTGTCTCCATACAAATGAATATCCATAGTCCTCATCCCAGGACAAGCCTTGTTGTGTCTTCATGAAAAGTGGTACTATTTTGTACCTTCTTTTGTACTTTTCTGCCATTTTATTCCAAACCATCAAAGGCAGAAATTCATCAGGACAACTTGTATTTCCTTTCAGTCTAATTCTGGTGAAGTCAGATTTCAGCTTTGTCTTCACTGGTTTCAAATGTGCAAGATAATCTTTCTTTTGGTTCAGCAAACTAGGAAGCTTTTTGCCTTTTGCCTTTTTTGCCCACTTGTATGCTGGTCCCCAAACTCTGATTTCATAAAAGGTACTTGGTCTTTTGCATGGCATTATCATATTTGTCACATCATTTTTGAGCTTCCTTGATGAGTCCTTGTCCAATCCTTTCAGTTGAAGACTCCCCCCCTTCTTCAGCAGTCTCCAGACATGTGAGTACCCATAGTCCTCATCCCACAAGAAACCTTGGTGTGTCTTCACAAAAAGTGGTACTCTTTTGAACTTTTTCTTTTGCTTTCCACTCAATTTCTCCCAGACTTTTGCTGGTAGAAATTCATCAGGGCAACTTGTATTTCCTTTCAGTCTTATTCTCATAAAGGCAGATTTTAGTTTCTCCTTTACTGATTTCAGATGTGTCAAATACTCTCTTTTCTGCTTCTGCAAACCAGGAGCTTTCTTGCCTTTTGATTTATTCTCCATGTGATACATTGGCCCCCAGACTCTGATTTCATAAAAAGTATTTGGTCTTTTACATGGCATCATAACATGTGTGACTTCATCTTGGAGCTTCCTTGTTGAGTCCTTGTCCAATCCTTTCAGTTGAAGTCTTCCCTCCTTCAGCAGTCTCCAGACATATGAGTATCCATAGTCCTCATCCCACAAGAAGCCTTGTCGCGTCTTCACAAAAGGTGGCACTACATTGAATTTGTTCTGCTTTGCTCTTATTTTTTCCCAGACTTTTATTGGGAGAAATTCATCAGGACAACTTGTATTCCCCTTCAATCTTATTCGAACAAAGCTGGATTTCACTTTGTCTTTCACTGGCTTCAAATGTATCAAGTAATCTTTTTTCTGCTTCTGTAAACCAGGAAGCTTCTTGCCTTCAGATTTCTTTTCCATCTCGTATGCCGGTCTCCAAACTCTAGTTTCATAAAAGGTACTTGGTCTTTTACATGGCATCATAACATTTGTAACGTCATCTTCAAGCTTCTTTGATGACTTCTTATCCAAACCTTTCAGCTGAAGGCATCCCTTTTTCAACAGTCGCCAGGCATATGAGTATCCATAGTCCTCATCCCACAAGGAGCCTTGTCGTGTCTTTACAAACAGAGGTACTACCTTGAACTTATTCTTTTTCTTTCCTTGCATTTTTTCCCACATTTTCTTTGAAAGAAATTTGTCAGGACAACTTGTATTCACTTTCATTCTTACTCTCACAAATGCAGATTTCAGTTTGTCCTTCACTGGCTTTAAATGTTCTAAGTAATCTTTCCTTTGTTTCTGCAAACGTGGAAGCTTTTTGCCTTTTGATTTCTTTTCCATCTCGTATGCAGGTCTCCAAATTCTGGTTTCATAAAAGGTACTTGGTCTTTTGCATGGCATCATCACATCAGTCACATCATTTTGGAGCTTCTGTGATGACTTCTTGTCCAGTCCCTTCAATTGAAGTCTTCCTTTCATCAACAGTCTCCAGACGTATGAGTACCCATAGTCCTCATCCCATGGGAAGCCTTGTCGTGTTTTCACAAAAAGTGGGATTGTCTCAAACTTGTTCTTTTGCTTTCCACTCATTTTCTGCCAGACTTTCTTTGGAAGAAATTCATCAGGACAACTTGTAAACACTTTGAGTCTCACTCTTGTAAAGGCAGATTTCAGATTCTCCTTCACTGGTTTCAAATGTACCAAGTAATCTTTTTTCTGCTTCAACAAACCAAAAACCTTCATACCTTCAGATCTCTTTCTGAGCTCATATGCTGGTCTCCAAACTCTAGTTTCGTAAAATGTACTTGGTCTTTTACATGGCATCATCACATTTGTCACATCATTTTTGAGCTTCCTTGATGAGTCCTTGTCCAATCCCTTCAGTTGAAGTCTTCCCTTCTTTAGCAGTCTCCAGACATATGAGTATCCATAGTCCTCATCCCACAATAAGCCTTGCTGGGTTTTCACAAAAAGTGGTACTGCCTTTAACTTATTCTTTTGCTTTCGACTCATTTTCTCCCAGACTTTCTTTGCAAGATACTCATCAGGGCAACTTGCATTTGCCTTCAATCTTGTTCTGATAAAGTCAGATCGCAGTTGTTTCTTGACCACCTTTAAGTGTTCAAGATAATCTTTTTTCTGATTTTCTGTGGTTTGAAGTTTGATCACTTTTGATTTCATGTCCTTCTGGTAGGCTGGCTTCCACACTCTGGTTTCATAAAAGGTATCGTGTCTGCTGCATGGTGTCATAACCTGTGACACATCATCACAAAGTTTCTTGAGGGCTGTTTTGTTAAATCCGTTCAATTTTAGTCCTTCTTGTTTTTTCATGAGAGTCCACACAAAAGAGTATCCGTAGTCTTCATCCCATGAAAGTCCTTTCAGTGTGTTGCCGAACAGTTCCACAAGCTTCAGTTCTTTTTGTTTTTCACCCGCCATTTGCTGCCATTCTCTCCTGGGAATAAATTCATCCGGACAACTGGTGTTTGTTTTTCTTCTTGTTCTCACATGATCTCGCCTCAACCTTTCCTGTAGAATTTTTAAATGCTTTAAGTATTCTGTCTTTTGTATTGCGTTTGTTGTAGTATTTGAACCGTGATGCTTTCGAACATTTTGGAATACCGGCAGCCAAATTCGTTTCTCGTAAAACGTGTGAGGCCTCTTGCAAGGTAAAACAGAGACCGAAACATCATTTCTGAGCTGTTCGAGCTGGAGCTGATTCAATCCAAATAAAAACAAGCCTCCTCTTTTCGTTAACATTCTCCACACCAACGAATACCCATAATCATCATCCCAAGGCAGTCCCTTCAGAGTCTGCTCAAAAAGTGGGATCATTGTAAACTTCGACTTTTTTGTCAAACTAAATTTCTCCCATTCAGTCTTCTTCAGGAACTCATCGCGGCAGCTGGCCTTGTCTTTCCTTCTGATTCGCATGAAGGTTAATTTTAGCTTCTTCTTGAGTCTGCCAAGATGTTTGAGAAAAACTCTCTTCTGTTTGTCCTTGCTTGGAAGGTTGAGCAGGAGCATTTTTGCCCACTCGGAGAAAACCGGCTGCCATATCCTTATTTCATAAAAAGTTTCAGGCCTTTTGCATGGAAGCATGACGAGTGTGACGTCGTCTTCCAACTTGTTCAGCTCATTTTTGTTCAACCCTTTCAAATTCAAGGCGCCCTTTTTTTTCAAGAGTTTCCACACATAAGAATATCCGAAATCATCATCCCAAGGATATCCTTTTGTTGTCCTTGAAAACAAAGAAATGGAGAGGTAGTTATCTTGCTTGGTGGCCTTCATGTCATGCCATTCCTTCCGTGTAAGAAAGGAGTCTGGACACGAAACATTTCCTTTCCGTCGGATTCTGACAACGGACGGCTCAATCTGCTTTTTCAAAGCCTTGATGTGTTTCCAATATTGCTTCCGCTGTATGTCCTGATCGACAACCCGAATTCCTTGTTTCCTCTTGTTGTGTCGATAGCTTGGTGTCCAAACTCTCCTTTCGTAAAACGTGGATACACGTTTGCAAGGCATCATACTGATCATCACATCATCTTCAAGTTTCTTCAATTTTTCTCTGGTAAGACCTCTCAAGTCCAAAGTCCCCTTTCCGTCCAACAAATGCCACACAAAGGAATATCCGTAGTCATCATCCCAAGGAAGGTTTTTCTTTGTTTTCACAAACAGAGGGATCAGTTTATGTTGTGCTCTTGCGTTTGCCTTCATTTTGTTCCATTCTGTTTTGCTGATGAATTCATCAGGGCATGTATTTTTCCTCTTCTGTCTGATCCGGACGAATCCGTGTTTCAGTTTCTTTGTAATCATTTCCAAATGTTTCAGGTATTCCTTTTTCTGATCTTGTGCTGTTGAAACTTTCATTGTCTTTGATAATTTTTTTCGGAAAGTTGGTCTCCACACCCTCTTTTCGTAAAACGTATCAGGTCTTTTGCATGGCATCATAACTGTTTCGACATCTCTCTGCAACTGCCTCAACTTGCCGCTGTTCATCCCTTCAAAAGCCAATTTCCCCTGTTCTTCGATCTTCCGCCAAATTAGAGAATATCCAAAATCATCGTCCCAAGGCAACTCTTTTGTTGTGTTTTCAAACAGAGCAACTATTCTGTACTTTTTGGTTGAGTTCTTCATGCTGTGCCAGAACTTTTTTGACACGAACTCATCTGGACAGCCAGGGCTTTCCTTTGGCCGTATTCTCAGGAATTCAGACTTCAGTTTCACTTTGAGCGAGGAAAGGTGCTTTAAAAATCTATTCCTCTCCTTTTCTCTCTTTGGAAGAGACTTGCCTGACCTTTGCACTTTTATCCTGTGAAGAGGTGTCCAAATTCTTGTCTCGTAGAAGGTTTCTGGTCTCACTGGCTTTTTCTCGCCCCAGAATTTCAGTCCGATATGCCACCCACAGGGGTGTTTCATACGTCTTTCGAAGACAGTTTTCACATTTTCATTCCATTCCTTCCAAGTCAACCTGGACAACTTTTCCTTCCTGCACAAGTATCCTCTGATGATGAATTCCCCATACTCGTCGTCCCATGATTTCCCGTTTGCAGTGTTACCAAAGTAGTCTGTGACCACCTTGTACTTCCCTTTCCACTCTGGATTGTTTTTCTCTTTCTCCCAGTTTTTGTTGGAGAGCCATTCATCAATTTCTCCCTCATGCCACTTTCCGTTTTCAATTCGTCTCAGCCTTACGAATGGGTACATCATCAACCACTTACGTCTTCGCCTGAGATAGTTGAAAAACCTCGCTCTTTCTGGTAGTGCAGCCATGAATGCGTCAGCTGGCTTCCGATCACCCCAGTATCTCTTCTGGAAAAATATCTTCTCCAAAACGGTTATTTCCCTGCGTGGTACACACTTCTTCATCAGTTTCACCACTTTTTGTTTCAGTGCTTTCCAGGATTCATCACTGAGTCCGTTTAACTTCAGATCTCCTTTCTGCACAACTTCCCACACCAACGAAAATCCAAAGTCATCATCCCACGGCTTGCCGGTCTTTGTGTTTGAGAAAAGTTGGTCCACCACTTCGTATTTTTGTCTCAGCCCTTTTTTCATTTCCTTCCACGCCTTGGTCTTCAGGAACACATGAGGACATCTCGCACGATCCAATGATCTCACTCTCACGTAGCCCTCTTTAATTTTCTTTTTCACCACAATCAGGTGTTTCAAATATTGAGCTTTTGCTTTGTCTTTGTCTGGAAATTGTGCGATTCCTCTGTTTTTCAGCAACTTTCTGTAGGCTGGCATCCACACTTTGATTTCATAAAACGTATCAGGCCTTCTTTGTTTTGGTTTCACTTTCTTTTTGTGGAAACTGATGTACCAGTTGCACGGTTTCATGCATTTTTTGAAATGTTGACGCACATTTTTGTTCCATTGTTCCTGGGTCAACCTGGTCAGTTTTCTGTTTCTGCATAAATGTTCCCTGACAATAAATTCTCCATAATCATCATCCCAAGGTCTTCCATCTGCTGTGTCAGCAAACAGATGAGCAACTATTTTGTATTTTCTCTGCCATTCTGGACTCTCCTTTGACCATTTTGCCTTTGAAACCCATTCATCGATCTCTCCTTGATGCCACTGTCCACCCTTCATGCGTCTCAATCGGACAAAAGAATGTCCTTTCAACCACCTCTTCCTTCTTTTCAAGAAAGTGCCGAATCTTTGTTGTTCTTTCGAAGTGGTTGAAACTGAATATTTTCGTCCTGCAGAACCCCAATATTTTTCTCTGAAAAAGATTTTTTCTAAATTTGTGGTGGTTGACCTTTGTCCACAAGGTTGCATGGTTTCCTTCACTTCTGCCACTAATGTCTTCCAGTCGGATTTGCGGATACATTCAAGTTTGTTCCCTTTGCATATCATGTCTCTCATGATCCACTCGTAATGATCCTCAGTCCAGTTCTTTCCAGACAAAGATCGGGAAAACAAGTTCACTTTCTCAAATCTGTCTTTGATCAGCTGGCTCAGGTGAACCCACCGTTTTCTTTTCATGTACCAATCAGTTCCTTTCGGCGAAATCCTCTCCCTCACTCTTACAAAAATTCTGCTCAGTTCTCTCTTATATTTGCTCAGAAAATCTTGATACTGTTCTTCATGGTCTTCAAAGTCTTCAAGTGGTGCAGTTGATTCACGTTTGCTCATGAGTTTTAGAATTTTGCTGAGCCCACTGGTACTTGAAGTTTCTTCTTTGGTGCAGGTCTCACCATTTTTTCGCAAAAGCAACCACAACGACTGCAGTCTTGACCTTCTCCCACTGAGTTGCAATGGCTCGAACTCGTCGAAATGATCTTTCAATGGCTTTTCCTTTCCTGGCCGTTTTTCTTCACCTTTTTGAAATTCCAGCTCGGTAAAATTGTTTGTGTTTGTCTTTTGCTGAATGAATTCTTCCATGGTTTCTGCTTCCAACTTCTGTGGGGTCCTGATTTCATCACCGAAGCCTCTGCGAATGGCAAAGTTCAATCGTCTCAAGTTGTCTTCAAGATTTTTGAGCCTCAGTTCTTCAGATTTCTCTTCTTGCTTCACGTCGTTCAGTGCCTGTTGATACATACTGTTCTCAGTTTTGTCCATTTTTATCAGTTCCTGTTGTTTTGTGGTCAGCCTTTCAAACTCTCTTTTGTATTCGTCAATTTTTTTGTCAGAGTGCTCTCTCAAATGAAGTCGACTCGTCAAGTGTTCAATGCGTTCACGTGTCTCCTGCCTCTGCTCTTTCCAACGCTCCTCTTTTTTTCGCCATTCCGCAATCTTTAGCTGATGTTCAACCATCAACGTTTCCAATTTCCAACATTTCTCCATTTTCCAAACACTTTCTTCTCGTTGGCTCTTTTCCTTTGCCCATCCCAGTCCACCTCGACCGCTCATGCTCAGAAATTTTCCCTTGTTGAGAGATCTAAAGTCGTCCATTCCAAAATGGCTAGCGTGGATCTCGTTGGCTTTCCCTTCTGCCTTCAGTCTTTCCAGTTCCCTCAGAGTTTGCTGACGCAGCCTGAACCATCTTCTAAGTCTTCTCTTTTTCCGGTTGTTTCTTTCTCTCCTCTTTAGTTCGAGTTTCCTGTTGTTGAATTCGTGGATTGACTGATTTCTTAACTTTCCCAGCCGCAGCCTGACATCATCAAGTATTTCCCTGTTTTCCTGATCGAATACGTGTCTTCTCTTCTCGTCTGCATCGCCCTTGCTTTTGTGTGCCCAGTCAGGGTCGATTTTGCTTTCCACTTTCACACTGCGTCGTTTCCTTGGCGTTGTTTTTGCCTTTGTTTTTGCACTCACTTTGACCTTTCTGCCCATACCAAACGCTCCTGCTGTCTTTTTCTTTTGCTTTGCAAGTTTTACAGATTTGTGTAGATTTCTCCCTTTGTGGCTGATTTTCCCTGAGGCATCCTTCGTTTGGTGTTTGAAAGTTGTTTTCTGTCTGTGCTTCCTTTGGGAAGGAGCAAAGGGTGCTTTTGATTTTGAATGTTTCGCTTTGTTTGTTCCTCTGTTTGTCTTTGTTTTCTGGCTTTGCCTTGATGTTCGTTTCTTTTCAGACACTTTTTCTGCTTTCTTCAACATCTTGACCACATCCTCTGACTTTTTGTGCTTTCCTGATTTTGTTGGCTTCTGGCTTTTCCTGTGCGTTCCTGGTTTTGTTTTCTTGTGCATTTTCCTGTGCTTTCCTGAAATTTTTTGCTTCTTAAGTTTCCTCTGCTTTCTTGAAATTTCTTGCTTCTTCATTTTCCGCTGTATTCTTGAGATTTGTTGCTTCTTCACTTTCCGCTGCTTTCCTGAATTTTTTTGCTTCTTCATTTTCCTCTGCTTTCCTGAAGTTTTTTGCTTCTTCATTTTCCTCTGCTTTCTTGAATTTTTTTGCTTCATTTTCCTCTGCTTTCTTGATGTTTTTTGCTTCTGTATTTTGCTCTGCTTTCTGGATTTTTTTTGCTTCTGTGTTTTCCTTTCTTCTTTTGTTGGTGTGTGCTTGAAGGTCGCTGGGGCATTTGGTCTCTCCACTTCTTTCTCTGTGATTTTTTGCTTCTCTTCTCCTTTGCCGCCAGATTTCTGTTTTTGCTTCGCTTTCCTGTTTTCGGTTCTCTGTCGAGACTTTGTTGTTGTGTCCACTGTTTTGGTAGAAGCTGTTGATTTCTTTTTTCCCATCACAATGTTCTTTCCGTTACCTGTTCCTGTTTTGATTTTTTGTAGCCACACCCGGTTCTCCGCCTTGGCCTTGGATTTTGTATTCTCTGAGGCCTTTAATTTAGCTCCCACACAAGGTTCCATCACACTGAGAACCTTTTGCTTTAGTGCTCCCCATCTCTTGTCGCACAAACCTTTCAACTTCAAGCCGCCACGTTGAATGGCAGCCAACAAAAGAGTGTATCCATAATCTTCATACCAGGGCATTCCCTTTTTGGTTTTTGCAAATTTGTTTTGAACGATTTTGTACTTCGATTTTCTGTTCATCTTCAGAAATGACATCCTCTTTAGAAATTGGTCTGGACAGTCTGAGGAGGATTTCAGTCTCACTCTGACAAGGACATTTCTTAATTTCTGTTTCAGTGCTTTGATATGATTAGAGAAATCTTTTCTTTGTGTCTTTTTGTCCGGGACTGACAGTCTGTTTGTTTTCAGTTCGTGAATATAGGCTGGCCTCCACATCTCAGTTTCATAAAAAGTCTCCGACATGTGAACCATGTCCTTCTGCTTCTCACAGGATCTTGACCGCACCACATCTGCTTTCATTGCATCCCATGTCTTCTTGTTCAAAAACTTGAATCGTTTCGTCTTCTGAATCTTTCTTGTTACAATCCACAAATAATGATCTTCAATCCACGGTTTTCCCTCCTTGGACCTTGCAAACATGGGGATTGTTCTGTACTTTCCGTTTTTACCCATTTCTGCCCAACGCCCTTTCTGTATGTAGGAGTCCGAACATCTGTGGTTTGTTCTCAATCTCACATATTTTTGCGTCAGTCTCCTCTTGTATTTTCTCAAAAACTTATTGTACCTGTTTCTCAGCTCATCAACAGTTGGAATTTTGCGTCCTCTGGCTTTGAGTCTGTTCTTGTGTAGAAGTAACCACAGCTTTTCAAATCTTGACACAGGAGTTTTCAGTTTACATTTCAACGTTCTTTTGTATTTCTGCACCAGTCCTTTCCAGATTTTCCTTGATAAATACCTGAGTCTCTCTCCTCTTTCTATTATCTTTCTCAGGTACCAATCGTAATGGTCTTCAATCCAAGGCTGTCCTCTCTGAGATTTTGCAAACATCTTCACCTGTTTGTACTGCTTTTTGTCCTTCAGTGCAAGCCAATCATTTTTCGTCAGGTACTCATCTCCACATTTCCCCCTGAGCCGAATTCTAACACGACTTTTCAAAAGTTTTCGTTTGTAGTTTGTCAGAAATTTGTCAAAGCGTTTCCTCAGTTCAGCTGTGTTCGGAATCTTGTGTCCATTTTTCTTCAAGCGAGTCTTGTGAAGTACGATCCAGAGATGTTCAAATCTTGACATTGGATTCTGAAGTTTGCACGAAGCAAGAGCATTTTTGAAGTTTTGCATGAGCCTTCGCCAAGACTTTTGTGACAAATACTTCGGTCTCTCTCCCTTTTCCACGAGATTTCTCAGGTACCAGTCGTAGTGATCCACAATCCAAGGTTTTCCAGTTCTGGATTTTGCAAACATGTTCACAAGTGAATAATCGTTTTTGTTCTGCGTTGCAGCCCAGTCACCTTTTGTCAAATAATCATCTCCACATTTTCCCAATGGCCGAACCCTGACACGAGTTTTCAACAATTTTCTCTGGTATCGTCCGAGAAAACGTCTGAACCGCTCCCTCATTTCATTTTTGCTTGGAGTCCTTTTCCCCTTTGACTTCAGCCTGTTCAGGTGAAGCACTGTCCACAACCTTTCAAAGCGGGAGATCTTTGTGGGCTTTTTGATCGTTGCCAAGATCTGAGTATCATCACTTGACACGTTTGCTGTCATATGGCACCGCAGTTTCAGTTCCATGATTTCTTGCATTCTTCTCTTCAGCTCTCTTCTTTGTCTTTCTCTGTCATTTTTCTCTCTTGATCGACGAAGTTTCTCTTGCCATCTCAGCTGTTTGAGTGCCGCCTGGATTTCCTCCTTGTTTCCACTGACAGCGGCTTTCCCGGCACCTTTTCTCAACAACTTCGTCCTTTTCCTGTAATTCTCTTCTTTCCTGATGCGTTTTTCGTGTCGCTCTCGCCATAACACTTCCATTTCCCTGTGCTGTGCTTTCAGTCGTGTCAATCTGGTACGTCTCTTCCTCAATTCCTCGCCAAGCTCATGCCAAGTTGACCTCAGTTGTTGAAAACGTTCTTCCCTCTCAATCTGTCGCCGGAATTCTTGGTTTCTGTGCTCTTTACCCAGTGTTGCCACCTCTGCGTTGGCTTCACCTTTCAGCTGCAGTAAAAGTACACGCCTTCTGATTTCTTGTCTCAGATTTCTTAGCTTCCGCCTTTGCTGTTGTCTACTTTTTCTTTGATTTTCCAGTCTGCACCCTCTGTCAATCATTGACTTCAGCTGACTTTTCATCATTCTTTGTAAGTTTTCAATCATTCTTTGTTGATTTTGATACCCGAGACTTTTCCTCCTTGTTAAGTCCTTCTCTTCGACTCTTTTCAACAGTTCCTGTTCTATCAACCTCTCTCTGACCTTTTCTTTTCGTCTTTGTTGGGCCTTCATTCTCCGAAGTTCCAGCTTCATCTTCTCCATCAATTCTTTCCTTTTCCTCCAACTCTCCTTGATTTTGTTTGCTTTCTTTCTTCTGAGTTCTCTCCTCCTGCCTGCGAATGCCATTTTTTGCAAATGTTTCCAAATTTGATCTTCCAAGTTTCTCATGCTTGTCAAAAGTGTCTTTTCCCTTCTCTGCTTCTCCCTGCTTTTTTGGCTCTTTCTTTCATCTTCTGCCTGCAGTTTTTCTTGTTCTCTCAGGCTTCTCACTTCTTCTTCCCTCCTAAATTTCTTCTCTTCCTTTCTCTTGTACTTCTTTTTCAACTTCGCAATGTCTTCCTTTGCTTGTTCCTTTAATTTTTGCAAGATTCTTTGCCTTTTTTGGTACAGTTCAGCTTTTCTTCGCCTCCACTTACGTTTTAGTCGCTCCAGATTTCTGTGGTTTTCTTCTCTCGTTTGCTTCAGCTGTTGAAACTTCAGACGTTCTTTTCTGATCCAATTCCAAAGTCCCTTGCTCCTCTGTTCTTCCTTCTTGTCTTTCTTTTCGACTGTCTCTGGCATTTCAAGCTGCACTATAATATGGTTGCTGTTCGTTTCCTTCAAATGTTCTCCTCTTTCTTCGTCAGTGGATTTTCCCACTTTGACTCTTTCCCTTTTCAATTGTCCCGACAATCCTGACGTTTGCATGTCGCCATTTCCCTCTTCACGTTCACGTTCAATTTCCCTGCGAGTTTCTTCTTTCAGTTTTTGAAGCTTCAGAGCATTATCTCTTCCCTCACTTGTTTTCACTAATCTTTCCCCTTCCTGCTTTCTGTGCTTTTGGATTTGTCTCCACTTCTTTTCCAATTCCTTGACCGTTTGATCTCGTAATTTTAAAAGTTTTCTTCGGTATTCTTGTTCATGGTTGAGTCTGTCGGTCCGTGTCCGCTTTTTCTTGGAGTCCACGTCTTGCAGCCGCAAGAAATATCTTGTTTTTCCTTTTCTTTTGCCTCTTTCTTTCCTTTTCCTTCGGCTGGATCTTTGTGGAGTCTTCCTGCGTTTTGCGTCTGCTTTCATCCTTTCGCATTTTTTCACTTGTTCACGAAGCCTCTGTAATCTCTCCCGGGTATCATGCAGCCACTTTCTCAACCGGGCACACCTGAGTAATTGTTTTCTGTGCATTCTCTTGTAAAATTGCTTTCTGCTCTCCCGTTTTCGTCTCTTTCGCCTTTTATAAAATTCTTTGCGCTTCTTTTTTGGTCTTCTTGTCCTTTGCTTTCCATTCTTGAGGTGCTTGGTTCTTGCAGTTCGTTTCAATCTTCTCTTCCTGTTTCTTTTCGCTTCTTCTTGTTTTGGTCTCTTTGGTTTTCGTTTCTCTGCACTCTTATTCTTCCTGGTGCGTCTTGGCCTCTGCAGTACTTTTTTGTCTTTGCTTTTGTGCCACCTGTTCACTTTGTCCTTGTGTTTTTTCCAGTAATCTTCGTACGCTTTTTTGACGACTTGCATTCCGTAGTCTTTCCTCAAGGCATTCACCGACTCCTCCGCTTTCCCAGCAGACTGGTTTTCGTCTCCAGATGTCTCCGGTCCAGTGGATTCATCTTCTCGAGGGACCCGCTTCTTAGTAGTATCTTTGAAATGAGAAAGACAGAGTTGGGAATCAGTCTGAGCAGCCAGCATACAATTTGTTCAACAGCAAGTATGTTGATATCCAAAAACTTTTCAGGGATGGGTGGAATCAGAGCAATGAACAATCCCTTCACACGTTCAGATAGAGAAAAGAGTAGCCGGAAAATCGTTTCATTGGCTGTGTGGTGGACTTGATTCCCTGCCCTGATCTTTCCCAGTCCTGAACAAAACGGCAAATTTCTGTTCCATATTTTGCGCTTGTTCGTGCAAATCTGCACTTCCAGTCCTTTCGATGGTCTGGACCCGTCCGAGCAATTCGTTTCTTTCCAATGGAGATCCGACAACAAATATGGGCTTGTTTGTTTCAGGCCATTTCACAAAGACGTGGCGTCATCCACCACGGGCGCATTGAGTCCAGTGAGGTTTTCTTTTTTTCCTTTCTATGTTCTTCATTGACTGAGAAAACAATGGCCAACAATTTTTCGATTTCTCCACTGATGACCTTGTCTGTTGTTGACGCACAGAACTGAGGCCAACTAAAACAAGAAAACCTGGCAGGGTAGATACGCGCCGACCTGGCAACAAGACCCTTACACGTGGTAGTCTGAGCCTGCTACTCTCGTCCTTGCCTATTTTTCTCTGGAGGGGTCTCCCAAGCAGCTCTGTGTGAATACGCCTTCTGTTGGCCAATTGCAAGTCTCCAACACTTGTGCAGAAGTTGGCGTCTCAAGCCTTGTCTCATTCGCTGCTGATTTTGCTTCAAAAACTTGACTTTGGCCCGAAGGTGATTGACTCATCAACAAAAGGTGACCGTGACTTCTCATCACAGCAGACCGACAGGTACCGGAGTCAGGACGCAGAACGCAGATCTGCCTTCAGTACCGCCAGCCAGCAACACCGTCTGCCATTCGAGGAAAGCACGTTGGGGGGGGGGGGAGGCTTGACCTTCAGTCAGAAACGCCCAAAGATTGCGTGTGCCAGAGACAGCTTTGAAATCTGTTGGTGATTTGTCTGCGATGATTGACAAAGATTGCGCTGTGGCTTGGAACTTCGGTGTGAGATTGTCAGACTGCAGAGTGTGGGACAGCATGGCCCCGATTCAGTCCAGTACTTTTTGTTTTCCGTTCAAGTTGAACGATTCAGGTTGCAAAGCACAAAAAGTACGCGAGAAGGCTTCACTAGGGGTGTACAGTGTATCACATCATTAGCTCTGGACGAGTACCGCATCACTGACTCCCTTGTCGTGTGGCTTCATGGAGGGGTGCCACATCGCAAGCTCTGGGTCACAATGGGCAAATAAGAGGATGAACCAGACTCACAGACCTGTATACGTGCAAACCAGACTCATGGGCAAACTCGAGATTGACCAGACTCAGAGGTGGACCCAACTCAGAGGTATCTCAGGCTTGCAGAGCACAACTCCAGGTGTTTGGTCTTGTGAGTCGTGAATCCAACAAGGATTTCTACAAAACTACATTGTTTTGACTTTCTTGAATTCGTGTTGCGCGGAAACACACGTCAGAGCCGCTTTCAGCTTCCTTCTTTTCCGTGCAAAGAGGAGAAAAGACACACCTGACGATGATGATGGCGATGAGCTGCTGTGCGTGCTTTGGGTCACCACAGAAGTTGGAATGCTGGTTGAAGCCTCTCGATGCAATCGTTGATAGAAGTCTGCAGATAAAAGAAAACGAGAATTTTCGAGACCCGCACAACAGAAACAGACGTTTTTGCCGATGAGGTGACTCAGCCCCTCCTGAACCTGGCATTCTCATTTCTGTTACAGAGCGAAACACCAGCCAGGCAGTGACAGAACTTCACCTGTGATGGGACCGGACAACCAAATGGTTCACACATGAAAACACCGAGGCAAGGAGATGTTGTGGCACCCCTTCCCCCTTGAGACGTCAACACATACAAAAGGGTGCGGTAGTTTTTCGCCTGCAACCAGCGTTCGTGGACGCAGCCTGTACAAAATAAACGGGCTGACAACAAATCCAGCTGTGGGCCCAGTTCTGGTGGCCGAGATCCTTCACTCACTGCCCACAAACTGCGTTGTTGCCACCCACAATTGTTGTTGCTGCTCTGCCAATGCATGGGGGTGGGGGTATTTGGCCTCTGGGATTTCGGCCCCAAACCCTGAACATGAAAACTTCGCCCACACAGTGGTTCCAGGCAGTTGACATGGCGGCACCACTGTATGCCCAACCGGCAGGCAGCAATAGCTCCTCCAACACAGGGGGAAGCGAATCCACCTTGGGCGCACACACACACCGATCGTGATTGCACCAGGGCGACGCCAAGCAGCGAACCGCTCAAAAAAATTGTATTCCACCGCAAAAGCCTTTCAGGTGATTTGAGGAGGTTGCGCTGTTGAAGGTCGCAAAAAGAGACCGAAACGGTGCAACCGAAACAAATCACCTGCAGGTAGCGTCTACCAAAAGTATCGTGTACAGCAGTTTCAAAGTCAAGATAAATTTCAAATTTGGATCTTTCAGGGTATTTTTGAATTTGTTTGGGCTGAGGATAATGCATGAGTGAGGAATTTGTTAAGCTTGCATTTCAGGTTTTTGAGGGCAAAAAGTTCAAAGTTTTGGGGTCAATCAATTTTGGACTTCACCACACAAAGTAGGAGGTAGATCTCAGAAAGTATAAATATTTGATGAAGGATATTTTTTGATGAAATGTTGAAGATTGATTGGGTGTTGGATTGGTATTATTTATTTTTTCATTTTCAAAAATATACACATAGTTTTAGGTGGGGTCAAAGTTTGGGTACAAATTTGAGATTTCAGGAAAGTATTCAAAGTAGATATTTGGCAAAGCTTTTAGCAAGCTTTCTGTACAATTAGGTAAACAGTTTCAATGTACAAATAATTTGGGGAGATTTGGGTGTATTCCAAGTGATAAAAATAATAAAATATTCACTGAAATTGATACTTTGTGCACCCACTTGTTTGCATTTCAGTCACTTGTTTTTGGTCACTGTTTTTTGGTCACTGTATTTCGGTCGCTGTGTTTGTCGCTTTTCAAATCACCGGGAGCTCCATGGAGCTATTTTTTCTCCAACGTCCTGTTCTGAAATTGGAGCTTTGACGCCCTGAACTCCAAAATATTTTTTCTACTGCATTTCTCTGCTTCCGGTCAGACGCCAGCGTGGACAAAGGTTGGCCCCCTCTGTCTGGTCGTGGATCCACCAGAATTGGCACGGTGCCACACACTCAAATGACACCAGAGCATTGAGAGGCCTTGGGTGGCAGATAGAATACCTGTCAGGCGCTCACTCATTTTCCCTTCCTGTTGTCTAGGTGTCCCATATCCCTTCAAGGCAAGTGCACTACATGCTCAGTTGAATTGCTCACTCGGCCTTGTGGAAAGGTCTTGTCCAATGCGACTCATATGTGTGGACTCGAACACATTTTGCAGCCACCTCATACCCTCTGAGATCAATCAGTTTTGAAAGCTTTCTTCAGCCCTGCCCCGGGGGACCAACCCTGTCCACACACACACACACACACACACACACACACACGCGCGCGCGCGCGCGAGCACCAGTGATTGCATAAAGCACGGGAACAAACTGTCAGGAATGCTCACAAACATGAAGGCTTCCGGTTCCACCCGTTTGGTGTTGTGGCAATATTGCCCACCTCAGCATACAATGTGGGTCCCACCTTGGAACTGAACCTGTCCAGGGGGTCCAGCATGGGCACACCGGCAGATCCCCTCCCCACGACGTAGGTCCAGGGTCTGCGGTACCACCCAGGGTGGAACCTTACCTGTTCATCAGGAGGGGGTTGGTTGGCATGGGCACTGGTACTGGACCCACCCCCTCTACATACAGCGTAGGTCTGGAGTCTGGCAGCACAGCCCAGGATGAGGCCTTCCCTGTGCAGGGGAGAATGACTGCCGGATCCCTCCAGGCAGGAGTGCACACACACACACGCTTACAATACACCACACACACACACACACACACACACACACACACACTCATACCGATGGTAATCGAATTGAGCGAGCCGAAGATGGGCCTTCGGCGACCGCGCGCTTGAAACAAGAGCTCAGTGATCAGAAAACACAAATCCCAATCGATGCGCAAGGCATCATTGCCAGGCAGGTGGGTCCTCTGTGGGTTGAGCAACGACAACGCCCCGATGGACGGGGTGGATCTTTCTCGGGGATCTACCCTGGTCAGGGAAGGTTTTGTGGGGCTTTGACACCAGAGAAGCTGAAATCTGCTTTGGTGTTGTTTTGTATTTGTGTTTGTGCGCAGACAAAGTAGGTCTTGGGAGTGGGGTTTAGCTTGCAGCTCAACATCAGAGGCAAGGAAATTATTCCCGGTGTAACAGGACCAGACAACGACCAGGACCAGACAACGACCACACTATTTGGTCATTCTCTGGTCCTAAAATTTCAGGACCAGAGAACGACGTCAGAAAAATAGTACGGTCGTTGTCTGGTCCTGAGACACCGGGATCAGCAGGGGGCCCTTGCTCCGATGGTCAAGCTGAACCTGTAGGATTCTGCGCACACTCAGAGGGTGAAGTTTCGTATTTTATGCTGTCACAATCCTTGACTGACAACTACGCCGGCAAATATTTAGAACCACTTCAACCTTGTGGAAGAGATGTGAGTAAGGAGGACTGAATCAATTGAGCCGAGATTCGTGTCCAAGCTTGAAAAGAAAACATGCACTTCTCACCTTCTTCAGAAGCGGGTTCCCACACGTCTCTTAGCCGCTCCTCTTGGTCTTCATCATCCTCTGCTTCTCTCTCGTTGAGATCATCATAGTCCGCATGCTTGTTCTTCCCGACTTCAGAGTCCCAGTCAACCGATCTTTTTTTTCTATTCGCAGGCGACTTGTTCATGAAAGTGAGATAAGGCTTCATCTTTGTTTTGAATTTGTCCGATTTGTAGTATTCTTTGGCAGTTTTAATTTCAGCATCCTTTGGTTTCCAAGGCTCTGGATCAGAGGTTTTGTCGGTGGTGTCTTTTCCTGTGCCCCGACCACTCCTTGAGACTGGCAAGTCAGCACGGTTGTCCTCCCTGTTCTTGACGATGTCAATGTCAATGGCGAGATCTTCAGCGAGTGGGGTATTTGCTTGCTGTTTTTCACCACTTTCTGCTTGCCGTGTTTTCCTCTGCTCCTGCTTGTCTTTCTCGTTTATTCCGGTCTTCTTTGTGTCGTCTTTTGTTGCAAACGCTTTTCCCAACAGACCTCTTTCGGTTCTGGAGCTCTGACTTTCCACACTAATGGGAACTTCTCTTTCAACCCTTGCTGAGCTCCTGTAACAGGACAACAGGAGTTGACGGAATGCATTTGGAAATGTGTTGTCTCTTCCATTACCAAGGCTCAAAGTCACACACCAACTCTTCAACGACAAAAAGTCATAGCTCACAGATGCATTGTTATTCGCACTTGTTCTGAGCAGATATCAAGTCTGTTCAGAACAAGTGTGAATAACAATGACATCTGTGAAGCTATGACAGTTAACTCAC
>JAAUXT010060015.1_pt1 | contig 35615 bp, 36 predicted proteins | sample 7278171 | NCBI WGS metagenome assembly JAAUXT01 (sample SAMN14350112, study PRJNA611818) | marine sediment metagenome | isolation source: surface marine sediment (1.8m) | place: French Polynesia: Moorea | collected 2018-08 | reverse complement strand
TGCATAAGCAGCGATTTCCAGTGTCACAATGTAACCGTCCAGGGCAGAAAGTGTACTGTTCCTATAAAGTGCAACGATGCATTCTGACACGAACGGTGAGTTTTCACATGGGGTCAGAACCACCCATCGAGCGTTTTGGCACGGACGACCATCGAGTGGAAAGTGCTGATAGGTAGTTTTGACTACCCTACCCTTCTGACACTCCGACAACGGGCCCAGTTGACTGCGGTCTGAACTGACTACGTGTAGCGAAATGAAACCAGCAAAATCATAAAAAAATTTTGACTACAGTACCTTTTGAAACCAGTTTCAAAAGGCAATGTGGCCAGTTTTGCCGTTGTCAACTGGCCCTGACAAATGGGCCCAGATCTCTATGACTACAGTCTGAACTGACAAAAACGTCCACTGAAACAACGTTGATATCAAACGGAACTGATAAGAACTTATTAGTTTCAATTGATGTCACTAGCAATACATTATGATTGGTTTGAAAAGACAATGCAATGTAGTTTGAACTGGTTATTTGTCAAAAGATTGACATCATCAAATTTTGACAATGAAACCTTTTGAAACCATGCAGTTTCAAAAGGCAAGGTAGTCTTTTTAACTGGTTTCAAAAGCGAACGCAGTCAAAATTTTTACGGTAGTCAACTGGGCCTGTGACACTGGGCTGAACAATTCGCTTGAACTTCACGATTTGTGGTGTTTCAGTTGACCTGCAGGTCTAACCTGGGACTAGTTTGACGGGCTTGCTGCGCGGATTCAAGAACTTTGGGTTGGCTGTGAGGTTTGTTCTCCCCACTCGAATTTCTTGCGTGGACTTGAAGAAATGTACCACAAAGCACTTTCGCTCAAGCGTTGGTTCGGAAAGGCCGGAAACCCCACATTGATAAAAAAATGTTGTTTGAGTGGCACGAAAATGAAAAGCAGAGACCAAACTTTTCGCTGAAGTGCATGTCAGGAATGGGTCACATTTTGTGTCCTGTGCACTCCAGGATCAACCCTGTGTCACTCTTCTCTGCTTGTCAAGATTCTCAAATGCGTTCCTTGTCCTTGGCATTCAATGCCAGGCGGCGTTTGGCCATCAGCGCAAGCAGTTTCGGTTGTTCCGCCGTTGGACCAACGAAATTGTACGAGCTCGCGCAACGTTACAACTGAAGAAAAAAAAACAACATTTCTTTGTTTGCTTTTGTACCTGCTTTGTCGATGCGTCTTTGGCTGTGTTGGAACAACGCAGATTCCTTGCAGGTGTTACCTGGCCCATTTTCATCTGAATGCATAACCTGTGCCAGGCCAAAATAGACCAAATACGTAATAGAGATGCGCCGCTGGTATGGATTTTGATTGCTTCTTCTGGAATTGTTCCTCGGGGCAGAGACCCGGCGAGACACAGTAATATTTGACAAGATTTCAGCGTTACTGCTTTTGAAGGAGACAGGTCAGGGTCTCGAATGTCTGTCGTAAATCACGGGCTGCACTTCAAAGGAAATCATCGAAGCAAACACTAGCCCTTCGACAGGTGGCTTATGTTGATACTCGCTTCTTCTATTTCCTACCGACACATCTCATCATTTTTTGTGCATCTGCGGGGAGTACTTTCAAAACAGTTCGATTTCTCCATTCCTTGTCATTGACATGTCTTGATATGAACTTCCGCGAGAGACAAGGAGCAACCAAGGCGTAAGTGGGTCACAAGACTCCACCAACAATCATTAAAGCAATTTTCTTGTGTTCTCCGTTTTTCATCAAGAGCGGAACTCTCCCAATAATTGTTGAACATGGTTGTTGTTGTCGGTGTTCAACGAAACGGAATGGATCCATATCGCGTGCATGCTATTCGACGAAACAAATGTCCCAAAACAACCTCATCGTTCTCGGCTCTGTTGTTTTGTCTGGGCCGTTTCTCAGGCTCAAAACCACATAAACTGTATAGCACTGGGGTTTTGCTACTGCATGGGCATGTTCCATCAACGCGTCCGGCGGACAAAGGGCAGAGTCAGCCATTTTGGCTGACTCGGCTGGCCGTGGTTTCTGTGAACTCACACAATGACTTTTCAAGAGCTTTGATGAAAGAAGAGTTGTGTGAGCGAACAGGAACCGTGCACTCTTGCAGTGATTAGTGCCAACGAGAACAAACAATATATCGAAATCAGAACAAACAAATACATGCACGCAGGGTTGTAGAATCGCTGATTCCCCTGAAGTCAAACAGGAGGACCTTTCCTCATGTGGGCATTTCGTTTGGCAAACTTGTCTTTGGCCTCTGATCAGGTTCAGTGATCAGGTGATCTGATCAGGTCCACTATGTTTTCAAATCTGTCCACTTACGAAAACAAAACCAGTTTCTATCCAGTTGATTGAACTGTTGACATATATAAACCCACGTACATTGACACTGGTGCGAAACAACGCGTGTCAGTCTCAGACACGCAAAACACGGATTTGTGCGGAGTTCGAGGTGTATCTCGTGTCAGGAACGAACAGTTTAGCTGTTTGTGAACATTCACATCGATCACATCTGGACGAACAATTCTCACCAACACCACCGTGATGTTGCCTCCGAACGAATATCACATGGCATTCCCAGAGTGTTCTTGTCTTGCAAGCCTTTCAGGTGAAGTCTGGCCCAATGTGGTGTTTGTCACCAGCGAAATGTCCTCCCAAAAATTGATAAAATTTCTGTTGGCTTTTCCTTTGTCCCCAACACTTCAACAGAGGCACGGTCTTCATCTCGTTCAGACCAGCGGCGACCAGTTTCCTTTCTTCGCGTTAAAATTGCAAATGCAAAATTTTTGTACAAGTTTTTCAAATTCTTCACACAGAGAAATAGAAAGGCAACATAGGGACACACAAAATTATAGAGAGACAGTGCCAAAGTGCCATGGCCTGTCCCCATACCATCGATGTGAAAAAAGCCTCACTCAATCATGAAATCTTTGTGGCTGCGCACTTGAATCTTTTTTGAAACCATCAACTTGCCGTAAAATCCCGCGTATAAGACCCCCTTTTGATGCTCAAAAATTAATGCCAAAAATAGGGGGTGGTCTTATGAGGATTTGACTTTCAATATCAAAGTGAAGAGCAGAAATGAGCAAGTTTTTCAAAGTATCAAAAGAGAGTGGGATGAGCTAAGGGAGCATAAAAGTTGAGTTAAAATAGGGAAACAAAAAATATTTACCTGAAAAGTACATATTTATAGCTTTTAGAATGAGAATTGTTACTATCATCGAGAAAAAAACATTCAGAGAAAGTAATTTTAAGAGTAATGGCCTGGGTTTTGATTCAGACAAACTTAAAATTTGCAGGTGGAAATAATTTTCCTGAAAATGTAAAAAAAGGGCTTTGTACTGATTTTGTGGCTGAAAAAAGAGGGGTGGTCTTTTCCGCGAAGGGCGGGGGGTGGTCTTATACGTGAAGGGGTCTAATACGCGGGATTTTACGGTAGTTCGGTCTGGCTGAGTGTGGACTGTTGACGGAAACATGTCGAGGACCTCCTGAGCTTCAGCCGTCTTGTTCACAGCGGTCAGCTCACTGTCCTTCACAGGTCCGTCGTTCGACTGTTCCGCACCCACCGTCCTTCATCTCGTGCCCCGTGAAGCCGCTCAAGACAGTTTTCGTCATTCATGTGAGAGACAGATTGCATTGCATCCCTTCAAAAAACCACCAGTGCGATCCCCTCAGCTTTGTTGCTTGTTGATGACAGATCTTTGCAACATTTTGTGCTGGACTGGATCTATTTTGTTTTATTGCAGGAAGGACTTTGTCACAACTGCTGTCATTCGAACATCCTCAGCAAAGCTCACAGAATCAACCAACTGGTCAACCAGAACCTTCCCTCCAGAAACAGCAATGTTTTCTTCGTAAACTCATTAATTTAGCTGTGACATTTCACGGAATTGTTTTGTGGAAGGTAGATTGATGCAAGATGATTCAAATGCCCACTTTGCGAACTTAGCTGTGGATGTGCAACGAAGCTAACAAAGGATCCTTCCTGCATGCAGGCAGTGCCAACAACACAGAAAACGACAACTGGAAGTTTCAAACGCCCTTTGAATCATTTAGAAATACTGTTTCAAATTTTAAGAAAGAAACAAAGGCCAAAAACCTTCACTGCGGAAGCAGAGTCGACACATGTGAGTTGGTGTGAAGCCTCTCCGACAGGATTCGTGCGCTTCTTGTGGCCTTGGGTTATGCTTCTTGTGTTATTGATGTAAATGGCTTGTTCAAAGAATGGAGCATCGTGTCGTGTTTCACAAAATCACTGTCTCTGAAGGCCTTGACTTTAAATTTTTAAGTTGCCTGATTGTGGATACTTCTTCAAGCGGGCAAAAAAGTGGCGGTAAAGTCTCATTTCCACTGCTTGCAAAAATCACGGCTTGATCTTACCTACGGTTTTCTTGTCATTTCCATCAACGATGAATACGACTAAGGGAAAGACGAGGCAAAAGTAACAGATGTTTGTTAGTGGATTCATAGATGTGAATTATGTTTGCAGTGATATTTTAGTGAGTGTGAACCAAGCTCAATTTTGCTGCTTTCAGTGCAGCTTTGATGCTTTTGAGTCAAAGAGCCATGTTACGTTTCAAAATTAGGCGGGCGGCTGGAGGTTCACCTTGAGATACATTAGCCGTCGGAGCCGACACCTGACATAAAAACCTCAACGAAAACATCGGTCTCTGAAATTCATGGGCAGGAAAGCACAATTCTTTTTGTCACGGAAACATGCAAAAGCATGGCCACGGAATTCCAAACTGATGCCTGAGATGACATGCAGACGCGCACGAGAGGGACGCCCTTCCTGAATCATTTTTGGATGTGAGCGTTTGCTTCAATGTGCACATAGTAAGCTCTTGTTAGCTCGCCACAGACAGAAAAAGTTGGTTATCTGCAAAGTATTTTTGCCCGTTTGCAGGAAAGAAGGTTCTTTTGCCTTCCGTCCTGAAGCAGATCTATCGAATCTGCTTCCAGAGAGGAAGGCAGGAAGACTAAACACCAGAAATCTGACACTGGCTGCACACATGCGGAAGGAAACTGTGGCAAGTTGGACAAATTTGCTCATGAATCAAAGATCAATATCCCAGATATCTGATTGCATCATTATTTTGTCAGAACAAGTTATTCTTGTACGAATTGCCAATTGCTCATGATTTCCATTCCAAACACTAACAAGGCCAAAAATGTGGCTGTTGCAGCTGAATTGTGAGCACTGTCGAAGAAAAATCTTGTCGACAGGTTCTTGAAGAAAGAAATTGCTCTGAAGGCATTGTCTTGATCACTGTGGTAATTTTGCAGGTGTGTGAGATTCTCCTGGTGGTGAAGATTCCTCTGTGAACATCATCTTTGTCTCATTCACGTTTGCAGTGAATGACGAACGAATGTCCCGTCGTGAGGATATCAATGGGAATCAGTGCGAAAACACGACCGTGTTTTTGTGGCATGTGCCACGGTACGGGTGCAATCGAGCTCTGAAAATTGGTTCACGTGTCACAAAGCGGGGAGTTTTAGCAGTGCACCCGTCGGAACCCACCGAAGCTTCCCCGTCGAATTCGACGTGTGAAGGAAGACCCGTTGGATCTCCTGTTCCGACGGGCAGGCGTACATCGAAACGTCACAATTTCCCGCCTTGAATAATCCCCATCTTCTGTCCTACAGTTCAACAGATTTAGTGGTGAAGCCTCTTGTTGCAAACTCTCGCCTTCGATTTTATCGTCAGGCACAAATTTTGTCTCATTGCACAAAGCCGGAGTCAGGACATACCCAAGAATTGGACCTGCGTGGCTACACTGACCAAAGCTGAACCCATAGAAGCCCACAAATCACTGACACTTGAGCGGTTTCCTATCAGTCAAAGCACAAGCTTTTTGTTTCCAACAAAGTTGATTATTCAATTCGTTCAATTTGCCCACACCGCAAAATGCAAACAACTCTTTTGAGAAATCTCCACCACAGAGAAAAGTGTCGAGACAATTCAACCAGCTGATATCTCTCGTGAAGCAAAATTCCACCGCTGTTCAGCGCGTACTCGTGGCTGCAGACTGAACAAGAGTTTCCTCCAGAAATGAGAAGTGGTGAAATGAGTCCATTACTTCACACAACAGAACTTTGAAACTATCAACACGCTGCGCGTGAGAACGCACAAGAAAAATCCAGTTGTGTTCCAAGATTGCGAGAAAGCGAGATTGAGAGCAGCTTTGCCTGCAAAGGTGATCTGCGTCGAGCGACGCTCTGCGAAAGGAAACTTGAGACAAATGGAGGATATCATCCCGGCCTTACCATGGTCCACTTTGCTGGAAAATGCCATATTTGACTCAATTTTCTTGCCCCAGGGAGGTGAATCGTCTGTGAGAAAACATTGTTATTTCTGACATGATTGTATTTGGATGATTGATTTCATATAATTATGGAGACTTCAATGGAATAAGGGAAATTAATGTGATCTCATATTCAATGTCTCTTCATATTGTCCATCTACTCTAGCATCTTATGTAGCACGAGGGAACTATTGAACGCCCAGCACATAAAAACAACTTCCCCTGGGAGTAATTCCAGTTTGATGTGATACAACTGTCTCCATGCAATTACAATGATTCCTTTCAGCGGCGCTGTCTTAAAAATCCCTTTTTGGATAGAAATTCAGCATGTCCGCGAGCCAAAACATGGCTGGTCCATTTCATGGTCAAGGTCAGAGAAACGTTTTGTCGAATTCGACGGGGTGTCGAAATGGGTGGAACCCGAATCTCAGCAGGCAAAGGAGGGCGATCGGTAGAGTGCAGCCTGACATGTCCAGCAAAATGGTTTGAAAGATTTCCGCTTTCAGCTCAGGCCATTTTGAGTAAAAAAAGTTCCGCTTTTGCGTGCTCAAAAGACCACTACAGCTGCAGAACAGAGCAAGACGAGTGCTTGCAAGATGTCAGCGGCCAGACTGGGAACTGAGCAACGCGACGATAAAACACCGCAATACTCGTACAGCTCGCCTGGAAGACAATCTGCTCAGTTCTCGGGAATCACGCACCAAAGGTTTGTTGCAAGCAGTTGATGGTGTTCTCTTCATGACATCAATGGTGAGGTTTCATTGCTGCCAGAATGCAGGCAAACTATCTGACGTTCACAACGATCTCCTTGTTTGTGGAGTCGTGGCCACTCTTCTGCCCTGGACTTCTTCCAACTTGCAATGCCATTCCTTGCCTTTTGGGTTGTAGATGGTTTGCGTCATGCACATGACAGATTCGTGTGTCTCTCGGGTGGATGTAAAGTAGTTCAATAACACTATCAAAGACCTTTCCGTGTGAGGTGGAGTTCGGGTAAGCGGTGTAGTGAAACATCGCGTGTCACTTGGAAATCGTGTCTCCTTCTGTTGCACATTTCTCCACCTCTGCATGAAATGTGCTGCCTGCAGCCTTCAATTGCCGCGTCCGCACAATTCTGCAAGTGTGGCATGTGCAGACACCCCGTTTAGGAGAACAAACCAGAAATGGAGAATAAGCTGTCTGCTTCCTGTGAACATTACCATAGTTAGATTTGCAAAGAAATTTGTATTTATCATCAGCTTCATGATTTCTGTAGTGCATGGTTCTGATCACACTGTATCAGTATGTAAATGGACAATTGACATGCGAAAATAATGTCTGCCTCCGGGTTATGTTTCAAACCAGCTTGATTGACTTGCATTTGCATTTACTCAGCATGTCAACTGTCGGGAAAAGGGTCTTTATCCCAAGAAACCGAAGACATGGGAAAGGCGGAAGAAAGCTGAATATTTCACCACTGTGGTGTTTTTTCATGCCGTCTGTTCTTCGGACAATGCTGACAACACAACAGCTTGGTGACTTGGGCTGGTCAATACGCCCCACACCACTCGCCCTTCCGTGTCACCTCAGCTTTTGATTCACAGGTGGAGTGCGAGGGCAGACGTTGTCCGGGCAGCAGTGATCCAAACTGAGCACCCTCCAGTCACGATCGCAGTTTGTTGGTTGTGCTCGCCATGGTGTGACATCACAATTCAGTTTCAGTTGTCAACCGAAAGCAGTGGCAATTTCATGGCAGAATTGTTGAATCTTTTTTCAAAATCATACAAGAAACAGAAAACACACATATCTATTCACCAACAAGCAGTCATTGACTCGCTCTTTGGAGACCAAACGATGGACAAAGACAAGGATACAGATCATTTTTCCCCTTTTCAGAAATTGGGGCAAATAATTGGCCAGCACCTTTGCAAGCGTTTGTTGAAATGAGAAACTTCCTTCTTTTTGTCAGAAGGGGCAGAAGTAAGTGCCAAACCGGATTTACAACCAAGGCTTTTGTGCTCAGTTTCTGAAGCTGTCTGAAAGTTTCTTTGCTCAAAAAAAGAATTTTTAACAGGTTGACGAATGCACGCGTTTTGTGTTCAGCATTTGCTTAATCAGAGGTTCAACAGTGGGAGAATGACTTCAACCTGCTAAAATGTCCTATTTCCTTCAAAACTAGAACAACGATTGTGTTGTGTTGTGCTCTCTCCTTCATTTCTGATGATAGTCATGAAAGCCTTCGACTTCCAACTAGTCTCCTTTCAGTTAATTGATTTCTACAATGTTTTCATTGACAAAACTGTCATATGGCTGTTTGATAAATCGCTAACCACTTTGAAGCTGTTTTGGGGTTCAAGCAATAAATTCCTTTTTCCACCTGCACAGAAAGACCTGAATAGAGATGTAATTACAATGAGGCTCGTATTGCTCGCCGGTTCGGAGCAAAACATCCAACCGCTTTTCTGAATTCAAACAAGTTGGACCGGTGAAAGAAGCTGCGCGGAATATCTTTGCTTGCTCCCGTACTCCTCTCGCTACCTATGGCTTCGCACTCGAACCCAGCCACAACTTTGGGGAGACAACGCTCGCGCCATTGTTGCGCGCAGAATGGCGCAGAAGCAGAACCATGCAGCTCGCAATGGGACAGTGTGCAGAACATGTTCACATTTCATGAATGATTATTGAATACGGAGTTACTTTTGCCGAAGCACAAGGTGTAAAAGAGCCGCGGAGCCCGTATCAATGCGGGTTACAAAGTGCACGCAGTTATTAGATGCTCAAAAATCAAAGAAATCCATTAGTCGGTTCTTTCCAGGAGAAATCTCGGAATGTAGTGTGCAAAGTTTAGCCTTTGAAATGCTGAGATGAAACCAATCTGTGAAGCAGTGCATTCTTGTTCAGATCTGATGTTCAGATCTGACTGGCTTGAACCCAAAACGCTCACCCCGCAAGCACTGAATCTGGTCGCTTGGCTTGTTTGTTAGATTTCCTTTAGACTGCTGTTGATTTTTCGTGGACCGTGGTCCCGAATTCCAACTGTCTTCTGTGAAGGTTTGGGACCCCGCTGCCCCATTCTGGACACATCACTACGCATTTGTCATTCAAAGTGGCTCTAGAGTAACTCGTGCAGTGAGAGTTACTCCATTGTGAACCCCAGTCGTGACAACTGTGGGCGCACCTCGTACGTGCGTGACTGTTCGCCTGTGTTCAGGAAGACGCGGACAGCACTCCTGACACTGAAAGGTAGTCGACAAAAATTCAGTTTTGGCACTTCATTTCCAACCACGAAACAGTTTCAAGTATTTGGCCAGAGCATTGTTCTGCTGGGAGCCCAACGCTGATAACTGCGCTGAATGGACAGATTAGTAGGACTTGGGTAATGCAGCTTTGGGATCATAACCCCTACTGTACTGGGATTTTGAGGATTTCCACAAAATTATTCATCATTCTTGCCCGGAGAAAACATTTAGATGTATTCATATTATCATATGAATAAGAGCCTCATAATCCATCACCCGTGTTTTTTGTGTTGCAAGCATACCGTGTCCCCCAACATTCAGTCTGTCATTCTTCATTCGTGCCCACTTCGCAGGAATAGGAAACAAGGTTTTGTTTGCTTCGTCGAAGATTTTAAGTTCAGAAACACAGCCAGTTCAATGGTCACCCGAGGTTTGCCTTGCGTAACCTGAAACGTCGAGGCCTGTGTGGTTCGTTTTTAGAAGCAGCAAGGTTTTTACAACCCCATGGAAATTTGTGACAAAAAAATAACTTTTTTTGAAAAAGTGTACATTTCTGAGAAAAAAGTAGAGTCTATCAAGGGACCTGCGTCAGTTCCCATTTCCATTAACTTTTGATTCTTCTGTGACCCGCCTGTTGTTTCACAAGGAGCGATGATATTTTTTCTCGAAAACAATGCCACAAACCACACAGGCCCAAGGCTGCAGCATTCAAACTTGACACTGCGACGCGTGCACCAATGGGCTTGAGTATCGCCTTCCTGGCAAACGACACTGCTGCGATGTCTCCTCGCCGTACACAGACCCAACTTGAACTCGGACCATATGGGATGATTGCTTCGTTCGTCAGAGACCCCTGTAAGGCAGCGAGTAAAAATGCTTGACCCGCCAAATGTCAGAAAGCCAAGCTGTGAAGAGTTTTTTCTCCAAAATTTCACACATTGAAATAGTCCTGCTCAGCTGTTATCAGTTGCCGCGCATAATAGCTCATGCCACATTAAGCAGTCGAGCTGATTTAGGAAGGAAGCGGTTAGACCGCAACAGTCAGCGAGAACAGCTCTATATTCATAATGCGATAAATCCCTCTTCCCTCACCATACCGCGTTCTTGGGCACAGTTTTGTACACCTCAATTTTCAAGTCTTTGCTCGCAACGTGCTGCACATCCAAATTAACGAAACGTATGTGAGTGAAGGATCAACGATCACTCGTAGATTCCGCTAAGTTTTTGTTGTCTTGAATGAGAACGAAAAAAAAACCATGTTGCTCTTCCAAATGGTCTTGAAGTTTTTCAGTCTCTACAGGTGAAAGCCAAGCGAGCGTCTTTGAGTGTTTTCGGATCTTCACGACAAATTCTGGAAAATACTCTCAGAGCGTATCCTGCCTTTGCTTTCACGACAAGCATCCTTCTGAAGTATAATTTCCTTGTGGATTTAACCAACTGCACACAACGTTTTGGCTGTGAACTGAAGCAGTCATTGCGAGGACATTTGTATGGCTTATTGAGGCGTCTTTAACACACTTCTTGGGAGCGCAGCTTGTCACGGCTTATCACTACATTTCCAGATGGATATGCCAATAAATCAGCTGCTGAATCCCAAGCGAAAAGGTGACCGAAACGGTCGAATCGGAATTGATTGCTGCATGTGTTGAGCAGCTGGAAGCCACAACACATTCGTAAAAGCGTTTCATCAAGTCCTTTTTCTCCCTCGTTTCTTACAACAAAGGTCCACAAATTGTCAAAGCAAGTTTTTCACATCGTCGTGTTTTGGAAGAACTCTTGCCAGACGATGCTACACAAATAGAAACAAACAAAAAGAGAAGATCACCTGCAAATCGTCACGCCAAAGTGTACTTGGCACAACAAGACTGAAAGAAAAAAGGTGTTCCCCTTCTGGCCCGACACTCCAAAAAGCCGCTTGACTCAATCAGGGGCACGAGACGCATCGTTCGCTTCAACTTTGACAATTCTGCTGTGAAAAGGCAAACTTCTTCACAGGTGCTCAGTCAATGACTCTCCATTTGCAACAATCCTCTCTTGAGTGACGAAATCCTCTGCACGGAAGACAGCGATCCTTGTGGTGAGTTGTGTTGCAGACAGGTCACAGAATATTGAAAGGGTCTCGCTCAGAATGTTCGAACAGGTCTCGGTCACTCAAATAAAACAGGGACGTAAGAACAAAAGCAAGGGCATGCCATACAAGGGCAATTAAACGCAGGCTGTATAGACTTGATATGACAGACTTGATATGACCGCCAAGGAACTTGGACACGTTCTTCCAACTCGTGTACGCAGAAGGCCAATGTTGTCTTGAGATGGAGGTACGATGCAAGAAAATTGCCAACAACACGAGCTTTCATGTCTGTTCAAAACAATCCAGACACAAGCCAAACCCTGTATTGGTTGCTCCTGAATGGCTCGAGATCTGCAGGAATATTGTTGTTCATTACCAGAGAGCAAACCTGCAGGGTGATTACGAAGTGATCGTCAACTGTCAAGAAACAAAATTTTGAGTTGTGTTTTTTGAGAAGTGGGACCAAGAACTGGCCCCGATCAATAGCGCCATGTTCGCCCGTCATAAATCTCCGTGACACTACGTCACGAAGTGTGCTCCAAGGCCTTTTTGAGGCCAAATTCCTTTTTTCATGGTCACCTCAGTGTGAGGAACATGCTGTCCCTGGCTGAGCGGCCTGCACTTAAACGCCAAGCTTTTCCTTCTTTGCGGTGGATGTTTATGTTTGGTTTCAGCTACACAGAACTTGTTCAGAAATTTTTTCCCAGGTGTCAGACAGACCTACGTCACCTTGGCACTCCAGGTCCTTGGTCCTTTCACACACAACTACTCAGCAGAGATGATGTGTACCTGTGTTGTTGCCTCCACTTTGTTTTGTTTGGTTCTTTCTGGCTGTTTGGTGAGTTTACAAAGGATACGTTCGCAAGTGTCACGTTGATCTGGATAACTTGCAGAAAACCGGCTGAGCCTCCCCTTCTCGCTCTTCACAGTGCCCATTGACAAACAGCAGGAGTGGTCTTGAAGTCCATCTTTCTTCACACACAGCACCTTGACGGTGGATCGCTCATCTTTCCGATAACAAATGACCCTTCCGAATGGGGATGTCAAGTGTTATTTACTTGGTCAATTTGTATGCTTCAGATCGATTGATCACATATTTGCATGATACCCATCTAATTATGGATTGATGTGTAGTGTCATATGGACATTTATTTTTTATGAAAAATGTCTCGAGCAAAATACATTTAGTTCGTAAGCCATTGAACGGTCATAACAATTGAATGTGCGACAGCTTTTGTGATGAACACAAATTTTCTGCTTTGTGAATAATTCAGAGAGAGCACAGAGAACTGCGAAGGAATTTCTGTGCTCATCGTATTGTTACACTCGATTCAACACGATTTCTGTGGGACAAAACTAAGGAAAGAACGTTCCACGATGCTGTCTGGTGATCAGCTGACCCGTCGACCAAAAAGATCTGAGGAAATAAGGGACAGTTTTCCACAGCATTCAATGAAGTGAAATGTTAGATCCAATGAATGTGTAATGAAACTGGGGAATAGGGGAATTACCATATCATTTACCACTTATATTCTAAATATCACTGTTCAGTTCACCGAGTTCGATGGCTCTGTGTAATTGAACTTTAGGACTTGAAACCACATGACTGATCATCCTTTCGTGCCTGCAGACAGTTTGGCTGTGTTCTGTACTGGAAGCACATCATCCACTTCTTTGTGTGAGTGGAGGTTGATGATATTCTCTTCCCAGAACGCTTGTATGGGAGTAGGAAGTTCGATTCGACGATGTTGCGAACTGAATGCACAAATTTGGACAGAGGTATTTTCCGTTTCAGATGGGAGTTGTTATGAAGAGAGCGGGAACAGCGTGATGACGACGATATTTGTGACACAGAGCGCCACAGATGTTGCCTTCCCAGACCCTCTCATCTCACCTGACCCAATAGATTCTCTCCCATTGTGTCTTGGGTTGGGGTAGTATGGATCTGTAAGCTTTTCGCCGCAAGGGAGAAACGACCAAGTGTTTTCAGCACGGTCTCCACAAACATCCTTCACAACAAACGGCAAAGAGCTCATGCACGAGAAGGGAACGGGAATTCCAGGTTCGTGGTGGGTCAAAATTTGCGTTTTGCCCGTGTGAACACTCTTGTGCACGCAAGCGGAAGGTACCGGTATTCCAGTGCCTTGATCTTGGGAAAGTGTGAAGACTTAAACTCGAAAAACTTGCCGATCAAATGCTGAATACAGACGTCCAGGAGCAAACGAGATACAGAGACGAATTTTCCTCAGACCTATTCCGTACTGGAAAGAGCTGAAGATCATGACGTGTAAGAACAGAAAGACACAACGCAATGCGATCACCTCACTGTAGCTCGTACACGCTTGGCAGTGCTGTGCTTCAACACGTTGCTTTTTGACACCTGCATCCAGATTTAGAAATCGAAAAACGGATTTTTTCTTGTGCCAGATTGCATCTATTGAAAGCGAAAAACTAGTTGCAATGAATTATGCATAAGCGCTGACTTGCGTGTGAACTGCAGGAGGCAAAGGCAGAGTAAACACGCGTTTTAAAGTTTGGCAGGAGAAAATTGTGAACTGCAACGCATGACGAACAGGGGAAAGTCCTTTGGTGTAGAATCTGCCTTCACTGCTCACTCTGTGATCTGAATATCGAAAATGACACGTCGTGGCGTGTTCAATAAACATCAATGCACCAAACCGCGGTCGAGAGTATCGAATTTATGCACCACAGAGAATGTTTTACAAGAATTAGATGCTGTATGCGAGATGCATTGGGTGCCTGTTCTTTGCCATTGATCATCGTCACATCCTTTTCAGACGGCTTGTGTTACACAGCTCAATGGAAACATTCTTCCAACCAGAGCAACGCATAAATAATGTACATTTTCTGTCAATACTCACACTCAATAGCAAATTTGCACAACTTTGAAACTCAATGCAACAATATTGATACAAACAGTGGGGGCTTTGAGGTAATTAACGTGAAAGCTGCCGATTTTGTTGTGTCTCTTCAAACTTTTCTTGACAGCTGAAATAGTTGCTGTTTCGGCTTGCCTCGCAGTCACGCCTTATCAGGCTGCGATTTGCTGCAGAGAACGAAAACTGTCAATTTCCTCGTGTGACTTGTTCAAAAGGCTGGAGTGACAACCAGGTGGTGGTTGTTACAGGTGCGTCTGCCTTTGTTGCGTGTACTGTTGGAGCAAATCGTACAAACCTGACGAGATAAATGTTGAACTGGTGCTGTCCATACCAAAACAGCGTCTTGCTCTTGCAAGTCGCATATCTCTGCGCAGTTTCATTCTTTCAAATGTTTGTTTTGAGACATCATCAGAAGAACTCAAAAGGAAAAAGATGTCGCATTTTCCCTGAAAGGTTTTTCTTCCATTCATTCCTGTCAGTGTTTGTCTGTCACGTTGATTGTCTGAGTGCATCAGATTTTTCTCCTACTCAACTATCTGAAAACTCGTGTGAAGACAGCTCACAAAATTTCAGTTTTGTAAGAAAGTCTTCGTTGGTTTGGGAAGATCAACAGTCTGCATTGAAAGACATATTTCTCAATGGCTTTTGTGTGAGACTTGTCCGTGACAGACAAGAGGGATTCAGAAATGAGCGGCAGTGAAGGTGTGAAACTTCCCTTTTGCGATGTCATGTATTGTCAGCAGATTACGTGGTCTGATTCAGCAACATGTTCCCTTTTGTTTCTTGCAGCTGTCAATCCCCACACGAGTATGTGTGGTGACATGCTTCTGAAACTGCAATATTCATGTTGTGAAACGCAATCTTTATCCTTGATAAACAAGCTTTGTTTACATTGTGGAGAATATTTTCATCAGCTTTTAGTGAGGTGCCGAACAGCCATCATTGGAATTGACTTTATTCAAAGGTCTCAACTTTGTGCTTTCACCATTGTCAACACTGTGGATTGTGTACACCTAATCCAGCATAAAGAGTGTTTCATGCAAACACAAAGACAAATAGCAAGCTGCAGGTAGACAAGCCTTTGTTCCAAAATTTATGAACAATACCTCACTCACTGTATCGTTGGGAACCATGGCTCTTCGGCAATCTTGTTTGTTGAAAAAAGAGGAGTCCATGACGAGGAAAATTCAACAATTGACAGGGTGTTTGGAACGAAAGGTCACATCAAGAGCCAGAGCAGGCAGGCTCGTAGTGCTCCACAACAAATGCAGACATCACACAGTTTTTTCTTCCTCAAAGTTTGAACTCAAAACGCATTTTTTGCTGACAAATGCCAAATACAAATTTGGGTGTGTTTCTGCGTATTCCACTCAGTGTCAAAGAGGACTGGTGTATTCGCTGTGTTCCTGAAGTCTCAACTGGACATTCCGTTGTTCCACCATGCCACGGCTCCCTAATGGGAAAGCGGCAAATCCAGGGAGACTGATTCCGTAATGCGGGCGATTCCCGGCCTGGTGGACCTCCTCCCGATCGTCACCACTGATTACACAGACTCACTCCCCGGGTCCGCTGCACACCCTCAGCCACCCAGATCACTCATAATTCCGTCTCAGCTCTTGATAATTCCTCCAAGCCTGTCATTGCATTCGTAGATCGCTCAGATCTATGCGAATCGCAAAGTTTATTCAATAAATTGGAATCTTGTTTGATGTGTGATTTTCACAAACGGCACCAAACTGGCAATGTCTGTCTGTCACAACAGAGAGGTTTCTGCAGCAAAAACAGTTCAATACCTCTGCGACTCAAAATATACTGGCCACATAAGGCTCTGGATTGAAGGGGCATTGTGAAAAAAGGTTGATTCTTGCAATTACCTCCTGCTGCATCCAGAAATGTTCAACAATGCTGTGAAAGCGATCTTCAGCAACATTCAAACATGTATCAACAGCAAAGTGCCAACAAAATGTTTTAGTAATGTGGAGCTGATAAAAGGCTAATAGAGATGTCACCGGTAACTGTGCTGGAATGACACATGACTCAATGGGGACATTAGTAATTGTCACATCTGTCAAGCGTCTCAGCTGCAGAGCCAAGTAAGAGTCAGTTACACCTAACACTCACGGCAAATAATGAACCCAGTCGTGGACAAACATGCTAAGTTCCCTGTCCAGTTAAATCCCCCCACTTCCTCTCTTGCGATCCAGTTGTGACTACAGATTTCGTTGTGTGAGGGCCCGGTCCCCTTTACGAGTACACGGTTGTTCAGCATTGCCTTTGCTTGCATCATCCTTTGAACAACGTTGTCAATTTCAACGGAAATCCTCAAAAACGCGTAGGAACGTAGACATTCACGATCTTTTCACACAAGACGCCACGTTCATGATTTGTTCAACCAGCGACCCAGACACACGAGACCTGAACCACTTGTCAGAATATTTCAGACTCGAACCTGAACAACGTCCAGACTTGCCCTGAGGTCCCATGAGCTGCCGCAAAACGTTTGACAAAATACACTATTTTCTTGTTGAGGAGAAGTCACACGGAAAGTGTCTTGAAAACATATTGCGAGCAGTGGCTCTGTGGAAAAGATTGTATGACTCTACGTGTCAACGAGGCAAAGGGATTTTTGTGGAACGAGCCTCGCACACATGTTTTTATGCACTTGAACGTGTCAGTTCAAATGTTGTTTCACTTGATTCATCCGGGCTCAGTTTGAACCAAACACTGGATGTCTTTTTTTGCGCGAGACAGAGAAAGTTCGACTTGTACACGAGGTTTTACGGCAATTGATCGCAGTGACCTGCACGTGTGCCTGCTTCTGTACATCAGAGGAACCTTCAGCTGAAGACAATTGAAGCTTCTGATGGACTCTCCGCGTCTTTGTCACAGAATTCTTTGTATGACAGCAGTATTCCTACAGCTTCAGACCTCTGTTTGTTCAATGAAACCCTGTAATAGTCCCGGGGGAATCGTGCCTGAATAAAAGGATTGAGGCTGAGGTCATGATCAAAAAGGTTTCCATAGTCATTAAGATATTGGGCTGGGTAGTTGCCCGAGGTATATTTTTCAGCTGTGCTGAACTGTTGTCGCTGGTAAAGGCCGCTGCAGGCAACTTGGAGTTGGATTCCTGATTAGAATCGTGTCATCAGAACAATTTAACCAAATTTAAGCAGACACTGATAAGGTAGGGTCTTTAGCCCCAGCAAATCCTTCTTCAGCATTGCTTAAAATGCTTCTATCATTGCCCCATTTTCCACTGAAGTGATCAATCTCCGAAGTGCGAGCCGACATACCGTCGTACGGAATTGGACTCCACACTCTCTCTTTGTGTGTCCCTGTCTCTCTTTCACACACACACACACACACACACACACATACACACACACACCAGAAGTTCCTGCTTTTTGCCATTGTGACTGAACAAGATTCAACTGGAGGTTCTCGCACCTGCAGTGGACGATCTTGACGACAGAGATCACGTTACAATATGAATATGTCAATTTTCAATTTTCCTTTGAATGGGAAAGAAGAACCGTGTGCGACAAGCGAAGAAAATAATGATGCATGATGGCGCAAATGTGGACCATAAAGCACTGCAGGGAGTAGAGCTGCAGAGATCCTGAATCGTCAAATGTTCTTTCCTCTTTCAAAGAAGGCATTGGACTTTGGAGCGAGATTTGCAAGGCGGGGTCAAGAAAGTCTCTCCAAAGTGGAAAGAATTGCCATGCTCCATTGTACTAGATTTTCTTCTGCATCATCAATTTTGATTGGATGGGGCCAAGCGATGATTTGAAGCGGTTGACATTGGTCAGTCGCTGAGACTCCATTGATCTCAATTAGACACAATTTTCTTGCTGAGTTTTCGCCCACAAGCCGCAGGCCAATGTCCAGGGCGGCGCCGCGTGATCAATACAAACCGCAGACTAACTTCGTTTCTCAGGAAATTTGGCAACAAGTAGTTGGAGGAGGAAGAGCAAAGTTGTCAGAATTCTGCCCTCAGACCTCAAATACCGCAGGACCTGGCATTGTCGTTTGCACGTTTCAGGCCCCCGTTTGCCAGTCGTGTTGTCCGATGTTTCCCGAAGACAATGGTTCGCGAAAAGGTCGTGATCCTGCAGGACTTAGTCGCGCAGACAACACTTGAAATCGGCACAAGGTCTTTGCTGAGCAGGTCTTCATCACCATGCATTTGAAATGTTTTGCCAGAGTCGTGCATTTTCTCACTGAGATTCCTTGACATTTGCACCAAAGAAGAGACCAGCGGTCCTAAGTGGCAGCATTCAGTGCTGTTCGTGTGTGCAATCACTGTAACGATGACATGGCCATTTGAACGTGTTATGGATGATCAGGCCAAGGTCATATCATCTAATTTATCACATGAAAAGTCATTTGGCAAACCTGGAATCACGAGTGAACAGTGAAAGCTTGCAATTTGAACAAACCCCCCAGCATTTGCTTGTTCAGATCTGTGAGCGATACAGTTGGAAATTATCTGCAAAATTGTTTGGTGTACGTCAATGGAGAACAGACAATGGAGATGATCATTATCTGATAGACACAGTGTTACTTCATGAAATCATCCAATCACCATTAAACATTTACATTGGTCCGTCGATACGAACTCCAGATCGATTTTTTATCACCAGTAAGTGGATGGAAGGTGTTTTTCTTGCCTCACTTGTTACCATGAAAGAAAGCAGCATTGTATGTAGCATCATGAACTGGGCACAATAGATCCATTGACGGCCAGCGCCATGGAATTTTTTCCCCATTCTGCTTCCATCACTTCATGCAGGCTTTGCGTCAAGGCCTTTTCATGTCTTGGCATGCATAGCTACGATCACCCACCCCTTTCATGACACACTTTATTCCATTCTTCTCCCGTACAAGCAACTATTCAACGTGTTGTACAACTTGTGGCCTCAAGCTGCAAACATCAAGTCTAGTATTGGTGGCATTGATTGCTCCTCTCCGACCCCCTCGGCTCTCACACGATTATCAAACATAATCCCATCTCAATTCGACCTGTCAAATTACCTGTGAATTATTTATGCAAATCCAATGTGTTTCTGAGAGTTGTGTTTATCGCTGAAGCTGGCAGTGGCATGCAAGCAGAATTGGTGTTTGCAAACAAGGACAAAGACCAAGACAGATACAATTGGTGGAGACACAATCAAAGACCTCTGACACTCTTGCTCTTCTTTCCAAAATTTTGATGGCAAGCAAACGACAGAAGATTAACAAGAACTGCAGCAGTAAGCAATCGTCACTGCTTGTGTCAGGTGTTGTTTTCAACAGAATTTAATGTTCACACTCTGCATTGGGTGAAAAAGTATCGTAACACCAAGGTCTTGGCACTTGGTCACTTTCCTTCATTCAGACATCATCAAACGTAGATCGTCAACCTTGCTTTTGCTGCATTCACTGCATGTTTGGTGACACTGTCAAGTGCTCGAGTGTCATTGGTCTCTGGGATATTCACTTCGCCCGCATCACACGGACCCGAGAGAGCAATTGTGTCTTATTGGCCTGATTAGGAATTAGCAGGACATCCGGGAAAGCCAACTGCTGGGACGTGCTCTTCTGTCTCAAGCACAACGACGAACGTCCGTGTTGCAACATTTAGAACAATCTTGAGTCGTGTACCAAAGCCGTTCAGATGCATGTCCTGTGCTGTGAGGGTTTGCCAGGCACTTGTCAGTTGATGCACGCAACTCGGCGTCAAGTTGTGGATGCTGCACCAAAAGCCATGGCACCAAGAGACACAAAATATGAACACACTTTCTCTCTAGAACGAGATTCCACAAATTTTTGTCTGGTACCTGGAACCGGTATCCCCGAAGATCAGGGCTCCTGACCAAATCCTGGTCTTCCCTTTGTGTGCACAGGCTGTCCTTGGTTCTGAAGATGCTTTGATCGGAAGGAGGTCAAGCCTTGATCCTGGCCAAAGGAACAAGGACGTTCCAGTGAGCTGTCGCAACAGTTGAGCAGCTGCCTTCTTCATTCAAGCTGATGCGAACATTGGACGAGGCGCAGGCACACAATGGCAATCACGCAACACTTGATTGCTCGATTGAGATTCAGCTGTTGTGCAATCACTTAGTCGCAGTTTGTCAATGGCTTTACTGCCCAGTAATTGTGCGTCGACATCCCGACGAAAGCAGTCTCGATTACTCATCCGCTGATTGGACGTTTTGTCCTGATGGCTCTGCTGTGCGATTTATTTGGATATCCAGCCACTTGAAAGATTAAACGCCCCAAGGGTCAATGATGCGACGTGTGAACCGTTCTCAAGTCCCGAGTGTTGGCAGTTGATCAGGAAATATCCATTGCTTTCCATGTGCCCAAACTACCGGCCTGGAAGAGATTGTAACAAATTCATGTTGGAACAAGACAAACGCAAAATTTTGTTTTGTTTCGGTGGGAATAGAAATGTTGCGTGTGCACAGGAATGCCGCAGAAGCTTCAGCAGTGGCATTCAGGATAATTGTGCATAATTCGTACCCTCGTGGTGCCACTTGCTTCTGAAGAACAATCAGTCATCACACACATAACCACGCACGCAGCAACCCACTCAAACCTTCCTTCACTCTCCGCTTACTTCTAACCACGGTGGTGATATCAGGCTTCCATATTTGGCAAATTGCTGAAAAAATGATCAAATGGAAAGAAACATTTTCTCTGAAATGAAATTCAGTTGCCACAAATTACATTTGTGAAGAACTATCCAATTTGAGATCGAAATTCCGCCAAACATTTTCACATGTTGTGTTCCTTTCGTGGCAAATTTGTGTCGCTGCTCAACAAGTGATCATCAGGGACAAGCCAGGGTTTCGTCGTCATGCTGAAATGCCTGTTGAAAATTATTGCCACAAAGAAACACATCTATGCTCATGGAACAGCTCGTCGAAAGTTCTGTCACAAGCTTCGGAATCAAACCTCTTCAAAAAGGCAAGTGCCCGTTTCTTTTTGGAAAGCACACAAGTGATTTGAGTATTTTCTGTAGGCCCACTTCTGACAGGCTTGATGAAGAAGAATAAGAAGGACATGAGAAGAAGTGCTTACAAAGATATTACCCGTGTGCTCCTGGGAGGTCATATGCCAACTTCAGTATGATTTACAACATTGCAGTGGCCACTCAGGGTTACTGAGACGTAGCGTTCCAAAGCTGTGCGAGGCAGATCATGATTTCCATCTTGCTCGGTGTAGTGGCCTGTGTGCCTCCAAGGTTTTAACAATTTCCCTTTCTCAGATATCTTGAATTCTGTATTTTTTGCAGTTCAGCTGTCTCTCTTTACGTCTCTTTCCAAGATCGAAAGATAAACCACGGAAAACAGCCCAGGCTCGGTCTCCGTGGAACGTAGTAGTCACTGGATACAGGACACATGTATTGCATGAATCAGTGCGCTAATCAGCGCACAAGAAACACTCTCTTATTTCTTCTCAAAACCGACAAAAATTAATTCAAAAGAATGACGGCTACACTTGTCTGATACCCAGAAAAAGAATAGCGCTGACATAACTGTCTGTTGTGGCTTGATTGTTGGATTGCGCAGCGTTTTGCTGTCAAGATGTTCTCTTTTTAAACTGCAAAGTGCACCTTTCAAAATTACGCTCTTGTCAGGCATTTTGAATCTCCCGAATGAGGAGAGACAGCGAAAAGAGGCATCCACTGCTATCAGATTTCGAAACAATAGCAAACACCGAGATTCAAGACGCGTGCCAGCCCCGAGCTGTAGGTGATGAGAATGATTCGGGTTATGATTATGACGCCTGCTGGATATGACCTTCCTGGGGAGCACGATTATGAAAACAGATCTCGTTGGCAATTAGCAATTTGAAGCTGTAACCAACACCATGACCCAAAATAACACCACAAGAAGTCAGGAGAATCGCTCGCATGCCGTAAGTTGGCTGTTCTGAGTCTCGGTGACAAAATTAATCATGTTAAACTTGACCTGTGATTTAATTTGGACTCGTGGTGTGAGTTTCAGAGGCAATATGGTTCTGGAGTGCGTCTGTTCCTTACAGGACTGCACACAGCAATATGACGAGGGTTATAACTGAATACATCACATTGGCCTGCAGCCAAAGTGCCCACGTCATGTCAAAGATGTAGACTGCCTCAAAGCTCCCCAAGCCTCCAAACCAATAATTGTAGAGGAAAATCTTGTCATCATTGACTTCCTCACGGTTGCAAAATTTTATTTGCATTAATCTGTTGGCGTCGGTGAAAGATGTGAAGATTTCTGGTGGAATCCGCCTGACGGACTGCTTCAAAATTTTGACGACGATGTTACGAGCAAAAGAAATAGGATCGTGAATCAACAACGTGTTGTGATTTCCTGCTTGCCAAGTTCTACGTTCCATCACTGATTGTAATTTGTCCTTGAAAAAGTCAGTGCATTCTTGCCGAAACAGTATGCATACAGACACTCGTGCAGTTTCATATTTTCGAAACAATTCGGGGATGAGTCAGGGTCTGTCAAGTGGAATGCATTGCGCTCACTGGAACACAAACGCGAAGCTGGAAGTGAGACGGACGTATTTGATCGGTGATATGCCGATCTCGTTTGTCTTGAGTGACACGCATGTCTCCAGCACTTCGCATGTAATAACACCTTGTTGATACAACATGTTTGCGTGATAGACTGCCAAATACGATTTGGGCTGGATATTCACTTTCCTTCGCTGTTTTCTCTAAGCACAGCTCGGAAGATTTGTGGGAAACTTCTCACACTGGGGCGCAATTTAGCTTCAGTGACTCGGACCATCTGTAGAAGTCCCACTCTTGCCTTTCTGGAGCCTGGCGCACTCACTCCTTGCGCCGGGTGTGTATCATGCATGGGCGCAGGAGGAGGAAAGAAGCCGTTCTTGACCCAGCCATGCAGAGAACCTGAACCACAGTTTCTTCAAGCGTTTTGTGACAGTTCTGCTTTCATGGGCTCAGCCTTCAAGGGAAAGAGGCATGATGGATCTTATGCATCGGGAGAATGATAAATTCTGCTTGTACTTAAAGCCAACAGGGTTCAACCTTATCCTCAAACAGAGCCTGTTTTTGTATGAAACGACCCGTGAGTAACACGAAGTTGAAAATTATAGGCTTCATTGACTTGCACGGCATGTCGATAGCTTCTAATTTGCCGCCAGTTTTTTACAAGGAAAATGAGAGAGTATAAACGGTACAGATGTCATTAGGTAGGCAGGTAGATGCGAGTTTGTGTACACCATTTGTCGTAATAGACAGTCGATTAAAGGGACGACGACTCCAAATTCGTTTTGGAGGAACTGGACCTGCTCAAAACAGACCAGAACTTCCTTTGTCGACACAACAGCCGATGCCTACTGCGTGCAATGGGCACCCATATTCACCACGCTGCCCGAAAACTCAATTGCGACTCACCTTGTGTCCACCGAAAAGCAGCAAGCAAAACTCCAAGTAATAAGTCCGCAAATTGTTTTTGATGAGATCCCATTTTTAGCGAAGTAAATAGCCAGTTCATGCCAGTTCCGCAACCGCTCGACAGAGAGTCGATTCCACACGACAACCAAACAATCACTGACGATGAAAGCAGTCACAAAAATGTTCACACCAACTTTTCACGATCCAGTTTTGATATCATTAGCGGTGTCCGATGAATGAAGCTGTCACGCGGGGTCCTCGATGCGCACATTGGTTGTTCTCGGGTCTGAGAGCGGGACTGTCAATGCGACGTTTGAACCACGTGTCCGCGGAACCAAGAGGCGTGGCGTGCGCTCTTGTGGCTTGGCGAAGCAGCTACGATCCTCGCGCTGTCGGCCGCCGTGCACCGTCGATGCCTGCGAGTTGCCTGCAGCAGCAGAAAGCGGATCGCGGCACGAGGAGGAGGAACAATGGTGCACCCGTGCAGGTTGTTGACAGACGAACCCCGGGACCGGGAGAGAGGCACCATCGGTCGCGACTGCACTGAACTTCGGTGTTTTTTCTCCGTGCTGGACAAAAATCCGCTTTTCGTCTGCTTGGCACTCGCTTCTGATTCGTAAACAAAAGGTCTTCCTCTCAATTCAATTACTCTGTGATTGTTGATCATTGAACTGTTTATTTACACGCCCCGGATGAATTTACCCAGCAATGAAAATATTGTGGTTATTATTCATTTGTTTTGACACTTGATCGCAACCTCTGAAGCTGTGGTGGCCTTTTGAAGAATTTTTGTGTTGGTGGTTTTGACGCAAGCGGTTTTTCTAAAGTTGGCGATTTTCGTTCCTTGCGCTTGTAACGTCGAAGTCGTGGGAAACAGTCCTGTCGATGGGAATACGAGTACTTGAGACAACATGAGCTCCGTTTTGTTTGTACAGGATGCATGTTACAGCACACAGCTTTGTTTCATTCAACGAGACAAACGTTCCCCAACCCCCAACTCTTCGAGTTTGTTCTTTGTTATTCCCTCAAGGTTTAGCTCAAATAATTATTTTTCAAACAAGATCAACGCAGGTACTCTGGCACATAATCAAATTATCCGGATCCCAGAAGAACATCGTCATGCATCAGCATTTGAAAATCCATGGAGGCCACGTGTACTGCGGCCACACGGTGCGTGTCTTCAATTTGCTGCACAAGGTACAAGCAAGAGTTGTTTTTCATGTCACAAGTGAATTAGAAATTTGTTTGAGTTGACAAAATGCTCCAAAAATCTGACGCTTCACCGCTACAAAATATTCAGAAGCGGGCCAGAGGGTGAAGGCAAACAGCTCCCGTTCGAGTTCTGTTTTGTGAGCATCAATCAAAAATTAAGTGATTAAACTTTCATGAAATTAGAGCGCCCGCCTCCTGGGTAACATTGAAATATGGGGGTGTCTGAACAGCTCCAACTTATCACAGGAAGTGAATTTCATGCAGGCGTGCAGCGTGAGCCAGTATCTGCATGGGCAGCAAGAACCGAAAACAGCTGAGGGAAAGTGTGTGTTGAAACATTTGGCAATGAAGACCCGAGATTGAGATCGGTTATGAGGCAGTAAAAGGAGACGATTGCAACAGAATAAATTGTGACATGACAGTGGAGCACCATCTGCTGCAGCGTCTGCACTTTAAGAATGGCGCAATTTGTCTTGAATGTCAGTCAATCTGGGCTGCTAATCAGTCAGGCATGATTCGATCAGAGATTAATCGGATGCGCCAAAACTTATCAAGTCTCAGCATGAATGACCTTTGGTCGCCCGCGTTTGTGAAGGCCCGGGCATTCTGCACATAGTCATGCACATGCGGGAGCATCCAATGGTGGACCAAATCAGTTGAATCAAGACATTCCAAGCCTGTCTCACCAAATATTGAATTGTGTTCTGAAAAGCCAGTACACTTTTCTCTCGTTTACGGGCGCTTTGACATTTGTTAGCGACCAGAGACAGAAGGACGATCCTGACGTTGCGTGCATGAGGCCACCGTTGCATGGACAATATTCGGAGGGATTGCTGCAATAATTTCGCCCGAGGGCACCCGGATCCTCACCTTTGATCCCATCAATAGAACCATCCCTGCTTGTGACCATCCACTCTGTGCATACAGAGCAATTTAGTCTGTGCTGCATCTGAATGATGGCCACCGGTTTCAGTTTTGCACTTCATCTCTGGCGGCGGAGCTCATCGTCAAGAGCCTGCGTGGAACCAACTGAACCTGGAAACGTCGAGCTTCAGCTGGACGTGACAAGAAGAGCCCAAATTTGACCAAGACACAACTGTACGATTCGTTGTGACGAGGATAAAATCTGCAAAAACCTTTTGAACACAGAAGTCCTTCACGCAGATTCAAGGAGATCATGATTGCAATGGAGCGGACTTCACCCAAACAAATCTGAACTGACGCTTTGAATGTTTTCGGGAACCAATTGTCAATTTTTTGCAAATAAACCGTCAGACACGGGAACTCGACCAGAAGCCGGTGGTCGAAGATCGGAAAGATTCCACAAGTGTTCATCTTAACGACGACAGAGAACAAGATCCACAGCCGAAATTGGACACAGACTCCTTCCGATCGCAGGCTGAAGGTCTCGACAAATGGCATGTGCAAAGGAAAATACGTCTGGAGACCTTGTCTTTTCGCGGCAAGGCTCCAAACCTCCACCGACTGCGCCTGAACTTGTTTTGTTCCACATGGCGCCGCTTGGGTGTGAAGGCATTTCCTCGATGTTCTACGAGCCCGTTGCCAATGAGCAGGTCTCCCACAATCGTTCCATGTGGCGTGAAATTTGCAAATTTATTGCTTGATCCAGTTGCGGATAATAGTTGGGGAAGTGGATCCGATAAATCATCGTGTTCTTTGGTAGCAGCCTTTATGGCATCCCACTTGAAAAGCATAATTTTTGCACAATTTGCCATCGACACATGGCCTAATGAAATTCTGAGCACTTACTTCAATATTGGAGGGGCTGTAAAGTGGCAATACGCCATTAAGTGCATGAATATCTTTTGATTAATTTGATCTGGCCTGTGGTACTTGCCTGCTAAGACAGGATCTTTTCCACGCGGAACGAAATCAAATCTGACATGTTGCTCTTTGCTTTGGCAGTTCCTGCATCCTGAATCGACGAAAGGCAGTCTTTCCCCATCGTCTGAGGCCATGTGATCCCTACCATTAAGACACTTGTACAAGCAGTTAGAAGTGGTGTTGGGAAGTGGGGTTTCCACGACTGCTTTTTCAGGAACAGAAGTGGTGCGTCTTATCTCTGCTCCGTGGTGCTCTTGTTCGTGTTCAGAAACATCTCTGCAGAACTCAACATCCTGTGTCTAAAGGACCTCATAGCCTCACCAAAGCTTCATATCCTCTGGGCCGCTAAAGGAAGCCCATACACACGCTGATGGATAACTGCATTTAAAAGCAGTTACCGCGTCTTGTGGAGCAGAGCTGCTTGCCTACATGCCACAGGGTAACGTTGAAAATCTTTATGGAACACATTTTAAAATGACACCAACTAATGCCATCTGCTATTGATTCTGCCACACACAAGGATGTCACAAGACTACATTTGAGAACGTTCTTCCACGGACGAAGAACCTTTTTGCGCTGCTTGTACGACAACACATTCCAAAAAAACACCAGCAGTTTATTCTCTCACTTGAAAGAAAGGAAACCCTGTTGCTATTTTTTCGTCTGAAGAGAACACGACACATTTATGCTGGACTTACAGGGTAGCAGCCGTGTTTCTCTTGTCCCAGCAAAAGCAATCACCGTTGAATTTGAGCCACCAGGTATTTTCTCGTGCCAAGTTGTTCAAGTTTGTTTTTGTTGGAACAGACTCTGATTTGAGCCTTGTCCCAGTCTTGTGTTCTTTGGAGTAAAGATCCATAGATGCCAATGTCCGGGCTGGAAGAACTGTCGACAAATGAAAGGACAACTTCAGATTCTATTGCAGTTGATAAATGTGGCCTGAAACTGCTATTTTCAGAGAAACAGAAAGAGGACAAAGTGGTTGTTGCGACATCGTCAGAGAAAGCAGGACCCAAGCCAGTCAACAGCAAAAACAGCAAATGTTGATGATTTGATGTTTCCATCCATTCGCAATGAGCGAGAACGAGACTGGATGAGAAACACTCTACAAACACAAGAACACATCTGCGAGACTCCACATCCTGCAGAAGCATGTGTACAAATACATACATATGGTTTCATTAGCATCTTTGTATCATTTGTTCAGTCTCTACTGGGGACATTTATTCGCCTGTTATTTCACAATGGAACAGTTATTGCATCATTTATGCACCACAAGCCAGCTAAACAACATTTCCAACTCCATAACACAATAAGTCGGTCCAACATCATTGCCAGGGCATCTGTCTTTTGGCATGGGGACAGCATCTGCTGGACTAGTAACAGGAGCCACGAAAGAAATATGAAAATTGTAAGCTGCTCTGGCAAGGGCCATATCTCATACTGCAGCCCCAAGTAATTGGTGGCACACACGTTGCCGTGGAGATTAAACTCTGATTAATTTTAATGGAGAACGGAACAATGCTGGCCTTTAGCGCTAAGTTAATTAAGGAGCCAAGGGATATTGAGCCAGGCGAGCAACAACTGACCACCACGTGAATGTACTGTGAAGCTGGGGGCATTTCTCGACCACTTTGTATTCGTAGCACAAACAAGGAAAGGCTCCAGCATAATCGTTTTGGTTCTCCTGGCAGCAGAAACAATTGCCGATGCCCACAAGAAATCGTGCTTGTTGTGCATACCGGCAAGATGCTGTCGAACATGTACAGTTTCTCAAGACAAAAAATGAGCGGAAGGTGACCAGCAAATTCGTTGATGACTTTTTCCAGCCGTTCTCAGGGTTTGTGGACGTCTTTCAGACAAGCACAATGCTCCGCGAGGCGATGGTTTCCTACGATGTCGTGTTCCGAACAAAAGAACAACTTCGCCAACTCGCACATGATTTTGGAAGCACAAATGTGGGATTTGCTCTGTTCATGCTTTCTGACGAGACACGAGATTTGCCGAGAAAACTCCTACTCAAGCATCAGGGCAAGACCCGCTTTTGCCATAGCACACTTTACTTCTTCGCTTTGAGGGTAATTATCGCAGCAATGAACATCACATCTTCTCATTAGTCTGACATTTCTTCTTCTGTGTACCAAGATCAAATGTTGATGGAAAACTTGAGGACGTTCCTCTGCTCACAAGGACAATGTTTTGAGCGGTCCAAGAAGCACACGTGTCTCCGTAGTGGAAAACAGAGTTGTGAGTGAACCTCAACAATTGCGCTGCAGAAGACAATGCAAACTCCTCCCTGTGCAAAAAGTGCAAAAGGATTCTTTTTTGCTTTGTCTGGTTGTTTTCCAGAAGATGTTTTCCTGCGCCGAAAGTCCAAGGAAACAAGGCCTGAAGCTCGAAGCGTCATTCCACCGGTCTGCCAGAAAATAATACTTCAAATTGCCAGCATACCCACAACGTTGAAACTTGCTTTTTCCAGTCGTACCTCACGTTGATGAAAATGGCTTCGGTTGGACCCAATCACTTGACCGTGACATCGAGTCGTCTCTCGGCGGCCGCCACCTGCGGAGGATAGACCTCGGGGAAGGAACCAGCCCTCACCTTCGTGCAGACTCGATCGAGTTCAGGACGTCTCGGTATTGAATCTGAATTGTGAAACAAGACGCATCGAACTCGGGTCTCGGGTTACAGCATCAATCACCGGGAGCCACAGATCGGGCGATGTCGGAGATGTGACGTATTGACCGCTCGCCGGGCGCACAAGGATCTCCCGTCCCCGACTCCTCGCTTCATCCTCCCTTTGATGTGAGTATCAAGGGGAACTACTCTGAGCATTTGTTCCGTGTTTGTACGACTCGTTGACACACACGTTGTTTTTTGTGTTTGTTGCAAGGATTCTTTCGAGAAAAAAAATCGCACAGAATACAATGATCTTGCACAGTGGGCTGAGAAGAAGAAACTCAGGACAACTGAAGAACGAACAGAATTTTCGGCCTGTTTTGCGACGAAACTTTTGAGACATGGACACCTCTCTCGTCGACGAACCGAGTCACGGACGTGACAAGAAGCGCTGCACACCACAATGGAGTTCAACAAGAATTGTCATGCGATCATGAACCACGTCACAATTGAGAACAGAAACAGTGCGCAACAAGGTCCAATCACAAAGATAGTCACACGGTGAACGTATGGAAAGATAAATGCCGAATATTGCTGGTTCTCGGAGAAGAAACATTTTTGCGGTTTTTGGTGTTAAAACGGTACTTGACAGCCATAGAAAAATTCCATCGATACCAACGCGTGGACAACTGATCACAGATACTCAGTGCTTGACAAGAGCGAGACAATTCGCGAGGAGATATCACATTATCAAGACTTCGGGGAGGTTCTGCCCTTCGCACGGTTGGTCGGGCTTGTATTCATGAAGCGTCGAGATCAGTGTCAATTTGCGAGCAAGAAACAGATGCCAAACGCCCTCCAGACGCCAAGATAATGCTTGTTGCGCTGATTCCAAAACACTTCATGATTCCAGAAATCAAATTACGTTTCTATTGCTGTCTTTCTTTTGTTCCGGACTTCACTTGTAATTGTGTTATGGGTCTTTGCATTCAGTGGGTTAGTGATTGGTTTGTATGCTGTTGCTGATACTCGGAGTTTTTCGCTTCACATTCAGTCAGCACATCTGGTGGCTAATTTGTGAGAACCGTGCTTGCAGCGGACAAACTGGAACAGCATTTCTTGTGCTACCTTTGCGAAAGCCAGAAGTTAAGAAGAACAAGCAATTGTACATGACGCGCAAGTTGTTCTGATTTCACCAAATTTGATGCAGATTTACTCTTACATCACAGCTATGTATGATATTTCAAAGAGATTTTGCATGCTACGAATTTGATTATCTCTCTTCAGGACCCTTTCACATGCAGCAAAAGAGATTGCTGCAGTTGAGCGCTAAAGCTGAAGCTCCGCCTGCAAGGCTGCTGAGCGCTGTTACTCCGCTCGGCTCTTTTGTGCGACACTCAACAAAATCTCACGTTTCAATCCCGGGTCTGTTCTACGAGTAGTAACTTTGGCGAAATTTGATACTCTGAAGTACGCGCTTCGTCAAGCCTTGACTGAAGGTCAATCTCTTTGTCGGGATTCTATGGCACGTGCATTCTCGTCACAACGACGCCTTCTTTGGACAGCAACATTCATCGTAAAACATCGAAACCACCGGTCCGTCAGCAACCCACCCTGACGCGCATGATTCAGGAAATGAATGTCCCTTTGCCAACTTCAGAAGCGACTCTTTCACTTTGATTGACGTGTCGGTCACTCACATGCTAGTCCTATGAATTCCAAAGGGCTGAAAACTCAACAACAGATGACTACCTTCCAGCTACAAAACTGGAAACTGTCATGAAGAGGCGTGTGAGTTCACCTCCCTCAACTGAGCTGTGTGTGACAAGACAGCCACCTTCTTTGGAGTCCTGCATCACCCCAAGGCCCCTGAACAACACCCATTTGATGGGATGTGTGGATGTCTGTGTCTTTAAATTTGGGTGGTTCTCACAATTGTTGTGGCCATTTGATGCAAGAACAGCAACCAAACAGCAAGCAGTACAGCTCTACACTCCTCACTCCTCAAAAAGGGACTATGTGAGGGTAAATCCAACTTTTGCAGTTCTACGTATGGTTTCCTGATGACGAGATGAACTACATTCCTGCTCAGGTTACAAACACGTACGACGAACAAAATGTAATTTGTGAGTTTCGTATTGGTTCAATCAAAGTGTCCAGTGCCAAAGGACAGAAGTGTTCAGGAATACAAGTCCAATATGCAAGGGGCCAGTGTGGCCGAAGGGAACGCAGCCGAAGCTCAGCAGTCAGCACACAGTGCATTTCAATTGACTCCTTCCAAGGCAATACCCCGTGGCCATGCTACTGATATGATTATGCATACATTGATGTAGAGAAAGGTCCATATCAATTGACTAGGCTCCAAAATAGTAAATCTTTGGGGGCCACGGTGAAAGGTGGGTCAATAGCAACTGAAATTTCAGTGAAGACCTCAGAACACCGGGGACCACGGGGAGCTCGTTCTTCGAAGGAACCTGTGTGTTCTCATTCGAACTGCATACACCTGTCTTACTCTGCAACAGAAGGCCACGTGCATTCACGGTTGCTCAATATATGAAGAGAGAGCGTTGTGAAGCAGCATATGCTGAAGATGAGAATGTTTTGCTGTTTCTTTGTAGCATGAGAATTCTTGCACGGTGACCCTTGGTCCTGAACAGGCTACAAGAGGCTCATCTCATGAAAAATTCACATCAACCTGCACCGCACAACAATCGTCGTATTCACTTGATATCCTCTCGGAGATTATCCACAGAAGCAGATTCGATATGAATTGTCAGCAGCTGGCGCGGACAATCATTCTTAATTTGTTACACGAGACGTCTGCGCGAGGCGCATCTCGAGAAGTAATGTCAAATTTACATCCATATTTTATGCGTCCAGATCCCAGTTTGCTGTTAATTACCAAGTTTTCCCTCTTCGTTTGAATGTCGCACGAAACATGCACACAGACACGTAAATCTCTTCATAACAGTGTCTTTATCTTTACCTTTATCTTTGAACTTGTCGAAGTCATTGATTGCTTGCGACACAACGTTGTTCCTTGCACAAGAAACCATGCAGACATGAATGTGGAGGTGGACGCAGGATGGTTGAGCCAGAGCTTGACATTGGTATCAACATTGAAAAAACAGCAGCATTATGGCAGTCATTAATTACATTATATATGTGTGCAAATGACAAGATTCAGGACAGCAGTACATTTCATGAGGCAGGAGACCAATCTGTGAGGTCTCAAGCTTCACTCCTCAAACAATCGGCGTTGGATTAAATCCAATGAGGCAATCCCTTCTTGGTTTTTCAACTCGATGTTTGGAATGCACGTTGCAACTCACTCCTGATTTCCTTTGTGTGGTTGATTTATTGAGACATGGAGCTCATCTTATCTTGAGGTGACTGAGAATCATTTAGATTTACGGCTGCTCAAAATGTGGCTGAAGCAATTGATACAAGATTGAGAAACCTTGAAGCAAAGTTTGACACCAAAATGTGTGAGGTTGGCAGTTATTTTGAGGTGAATTTTACACAAAAGTGAGATCAAAGTCCTGTCTGCACAACAATTTGAGGATAAAGCTGCGAAAATGGTTCCATTGCATGCATTTACGTCCCCCTCCTATTTAAGAACAGCAGGCTTATTTCTGCGGAGCCACTTCCCCAGAGGGGAGGGAATCCTGGATGCGGTTGCGATCGGTGCCATGCAGGACGTTCGTCATTAGTACTGGTGCTGAGAGCGCAATTTTTGTTTGAATGTAGTGAAAAGCAAATGAAAGCTGACCAGTGCCTTGCCCAGGACAAATGGAGCAAAAGTGGTGCATTGCATGTTTGGAGCTTGTTTAACACAAGATCTTCACATTCTCGTGGTGGCCACCGTTAATGCGTGCGTCATAAACGACTAAAAGCTGTCAGTGTCTGTTGCAATAAAGGCTTATCACTCGAGTCTGACAATCCAGTGTCGACCCCTGCAGTCTGGGGGTTTTGTCCCTCGCCGGCTCCTCTGAGTCACGGCACACACATTGCACGACCTCGTTTGCAAGGTAAAGTCGTCGCAGAGCACAATTTCCGCGTGCGGTGCACTGCTGAAATCCCAGTTCATAAGCACTCAGCGGGAGAAACGATGACCTGTTCCTCAAGATTTTTATGAATCGGGATATCTCCTTCACCGCTAATAATTCACACTAAGGAGAAACGATGAATGATATGAAAGCTTTACCGAGGGCACGAGGCAAAGTAAGGGTTTCTAATTTTGGGTTTTAGAGCCCATCTTCCCCCGGGACTCTTTGGTCTACTTATCATCATTTTACTCAGGAGTTGGCCAACATCATTATTATTTATCTTTTTGGCTGAGGAGCACTTGGCCTGTGTAGCTGGACGCCTGATGCAAGTTTAATGAGATGTCAGTATTTATTTGAGGCATTTGGCCTCTGCAACGGCAATAGGTGCTATTAGTATGAGGAACATGAGCAGAAGGTTGATCCTTGATGTAAGGGTGGAGGCAGCTTTTGCACCTCGGAAGCTGCAGGGGGAAGAGAGTGACTCTAACATATCACCGGATCAAAGGATGAGACACAAATGGTGGCCAGCTCTAATCCTTGTCATCCAGAATCTCACTGCATTAGCAGTTAAGGACACGGACTGCATCCATAATGCGTAGACATCATCCAGTGGCACCGCTGACTTCTCCTCGCACTGTAGTGGACGAGTCCCACAAGATTATCATAGTTAATGAATCGGCATGCCAAAACGTGATGTCAGTATTAGCCCTTCCTAAAAGCTTCTGCAGTCCCCCGAGTGACTTTAGCACCCGACGCACAGACAGTGAATATAATAGAGAGGCATGCTCATGAGTAATTAGTGTTCCGCCGTTATGTGTGAAGTTTGTCAGCAGGTTAATGGAAGCATTCAGCATAGAGGAAGCTGGGGCGGAACCGAGGAGACTTGTTCTATTCCTGAGCGATCTCTTCAGAGCCATTTCCATCACAGTCAGTAGAGCTCCCGCCCAGCTCGTGCTCAACATTCACTTCTATAATTGATTTACCAAACTTGGCCCCAAGTTTTCTTGTTCCATCAAAAGAACAGGATTGCAGGCATTAAAACGGCTGTTTTCAACCCCTCACTGCTGACAGATATCTGATTTGACAGGCTTTAAATTTCATGCTCAAGGACTTTCCCGCACAGGCTTTGTTGCTTGCCTTAAGATTAAGAGGAGCTACTTTACATCTCAAGTCCTCTTCAATTTTATTTTGCTTATCAGTTAGGTCTTACCATGAATTTTCACATGTTGTTGTGAAGATAATTTGCCACTCTTGATTTTGAAAAATTGAGAAAAGAGAATCTGACAACCGCCGACGAAGTGAGGAAGAAAGACGATATCTTTGCACCACGGAGAAACAGCAAGAACTCATCACAACGAGAAGTGGAGTTCGCATGCAGGAACAAAAATTTTCTGCAACTTCTGAACGGATGATGATTTCAAATTTCCCAGTGATTTGTTACATTTATCAGTTGCTCTAAGCTGAGATGAGTAATCCCTGGCGAAGGCAGATAAATTGAAAATTGAGGCAATGTGATGAATGTAGTTTCTAATCCGCGTGGACTTAAGGAAATGGATATGGGAATGCGGTTTGACTGCCAATGCAGAACATCTTCATCCACAAGCATTCACTCCACAGGACTGAACTCCACAATGCTTCCCTAAATGGACTGAAGAGATGCAAGATGGAGGCACCTGCCAGTTCCCACAAAAAGTCTGCAAGTGTGCGTCTCCACTTCCAAATAGAACTGATATCGTCCACAGGAATGTCCGGTCGCGCGCACTCGAATGTGATGACTTGGGATCTTCCTTCACTCCATGTAAGAACAAAGAATTGTTGGCGTAAGAAGCAGAACTCTGTGGTTTTAAGAGGCATTACAACTGTTTCATCCAAGGTTCACAGAGAAGAGCCCCCCACTATGGGGCAGAGATAATGAGGGTGGGAACGCTTCTGATTGGTCTAGAATTCAAAATCCAGCCTTCTGATTGGTCCAGAGGCCAAGTGCCCCATA
>JAAUXT010058143.1_pt1 | contig 35623 bp, 39 predicted proteins | sample 7278171 | NCBI WGS metagenome assembly JAAUXT01 (sample SAMN14350112, study PRJNA611818) | marine sediment metagenome | isolation source: surface marine sediment (1.8m) | place: French Polynesia: Moorea | collected 2018-08 | reverse complement strand
GCTGAATCAGAGTGAGCCAAATCAGAGCAAGCCAAATCACAGCAAGCTAAATTAGAGCAAGCCAAATCAGAGCAAGCCAAATCAGAGCAAGCCAAATCAGAGCAACTGAAATTTCCTCAAATCACCGCAAGCTCCATGGAGCTATTTTTCCCCAAAGAGCTCATTTTCTTTGTCAGAACAAATTTGTACGAGAGGGGGTTGTTTTGCTTGGCGTGCCCTTTTTTTTAAATCTCTGATATCATGTGCTCATTTTCTCAAAAACATTCTTTTGACATGTTTATTCTCACGTGATTTGAGGAGGTTGCTCAATGATTTCAGTTTGCTCAAACAGTTTGACTGAAACAATTCACCTGAAGGCATCAGGAAAGTGAAACATGTGAACAGCACTTTCTTGCCATGGTGAAAATGAATTTTGAATTTGCATGGATCTCTTGGGTCTTTTGAGTTTGTTTTGGTCAAGGATGTGCGAGCAAGGAGTTTGTCAAGTTTCAATATTTTTGGGTTTGTAAGGGTAAAAGTTTCACATTTTTGGGGTCAGAAAAACATTGGATTTTGCTGCATATAAAGTGGGTGCCATCTCAGAAAGTACAAATATTTGATGAAGATCTACGTATTTGTTGATGAAATGTAGCAATTGGTCGAATCCGAAAATGACCCGTATTGTCTGATTCTCAAACATGTCAGAGTTTCTGTTTTCTTTCTGTTGTTACTTTCATTCTGTTTGAACTTGCATCTGTGGTGTCCGGTGCACATTCGGCTGCAGCACATGCCATGCTGGTTGAGTATAAACACAGATAGCGGTGGGATTGGGTCGCATTATTGATGTACCGGCAGTGTTCCACCAACCAGAGGAGATAATTAAATGTACATCTGGAGTCCGCGTTCGTTTGCCAAACCCTGCCAGGTACTGTCTGGCCTTTGAACCAATTTGCTTGACTCCAATTTGCTCAGTATCTATTTTCATTACCAGCACGGCTGCGACAGTTGTTTGCCACTCACACAATTAAATGACCAGCACATGTTGGTCCGGTTGCCAAATTTGACAACCTTCAGATCTCGGATGTCGCTTTCAAAGTACAAAAACACAAGTGACTCCAGGTCAGAGAAAAAGAGCGACGCGCACAGCGTGATTTCGAGCTCGTGTCAAAGAAGCCGCGCAGTGTCAGTCGCTGCAGATCTTCTGCGGGGCGTGCTGCCAAGCAAGCATCATCATCGGCCTGCAGCAGCTACGCTGGCAAAATGAAAACAGAGCTGTATCCTCAAATAATATCAACACAGTGCTGCGAGCGCTTCGGGGGGAGCAGTCGGGCTGGAGATGCTGAGCTGTGCGCAACAAAGCCACTCACGGCTCCATATTTCTTTCGTCATTCCAGAGTATGTTTGTAGAGCGAGCAGCAACGCGTGAATAATTCATTCTTCGACATCGACAATATATTCAGAGGATAATTTTCTGGGACGCATCACGTGGAATGAGTATTGAGGCTCATTGACTGACGTTATGAAGCAGCTTCCCATGACCACGTGCAACAAAGCAACAGAAGAGTCTCAGAGAGGAGCTACTCATTGACTGATCAATTGAATCAAGTGAGGATATTGCCATCATGGGGCTCGGATCCTGCTACAGCTGCATCAAATATCTGATGTTCGCCTTCAACTTCCTATTTTGGGTGAGTGCTTGTGAATGGTGTCTCTGCGCCTTGCTTGTGAATGTCTTGTGATTCGGGCGCATGGCCCCGAGCTGTGTGAACGGGTCAACATGGTGCACATGGATTGAAAGTTTTGTGCAGCATGTTTTGCCCACATCTGTACCGGGCTCACTCATGTTTGCGAGACAAAATTCCAGAGAACCGTAAAAACTCGCAATTTTCAGCGTGTCGCAATCGCAAAAAATCGTCTGTTTCGTCTTAAATATCCCGACAAGCACTCGATGTGTTTTTTGCTCAAGATGCATGGCATATGAACTCAGGTCAAATGTCCTCGTTAGTCGTTTGGGCCGCAGGCCGTCCAAGCTGAAGCCACATCCGCAGCGCAACGCAGCTGATGGCGCACGCAGTTATGCAACCAACACAAAGAATGGAAGGACACGCTTCATTGCACATATTTTTTGTGGAGCTCCGCAGTCAGCTTGAGTGGTGAAGGTTGGCTCACATCGTGCTGCGCATTCACCTTTGTGTTCACAGATGTGTGGGTCTTTCTGAACGATCAATGGAAGGAAAACAATGAGTTGCATGAATGGGTGATTTTCATTGCTGCTTGATCATAAAATTGACGCGTTTCATCGCTTGAATGAGAAGCGTGCCCTGCGACTGAAAACGGCGTGCCACGGCAGGACATGCAATGTCCTACTCCTGCAGGCATGCATGCAGAGAGCACTAGAAAGGCACCAAGGATACGAATTTTCTGTTGAGTGAGGCCAAGAAAAGAGACGAGGTCCATTTGATGCTTGAATTTTTGTTGACAGACTCTGTTCAGTCCGTTTTGCTTGTTGTGTCAAGGGTGTTGGCATTGTGAACAACGGGACATTCAAAAATATAAAAAGCAACAACCTGGAAGAGCACGAACAGTTGGGAGGAAATCCTGTCTTGCCCATTGTGCTTGACTGGTGCTCGTTCGAATCGACAACTGGATTCCCATTCTCCCCACAACAGTGTGGACCTATGTGGTCAAAATTGTCTGGTGAATGGACCTGGTGAGAATGCAGAATGATGCAAATTATTCATTCGGGCGCAGCTGTGTCACGCCTGATGCTTTGTGCCATTTTTCCCAAGTTGGCACTGGGCAAAATGCTCTCAGAATGAAATGAAAAGCAACACTCGAGCTTTGTGATGACCAAACCCAAATCACAGCTTCTGCCTGATATTTGAGTCTGCCACGCAATTCCCAAAGGAACATCGCGTGTCGTTTAACGTCTGAGTGCTGAAGAAGCAATTGATGCAGCTTGCAAGCTGCCAGTGAACCTCGCTTTTTTTCGTTCGACCGCGGAGATCAAAGACAGAAACGAGCAGAGCTGTTTGCTCGTCTTCCTTGTGGATACGAAGATTGTATTTGTACGACAAACCATTTTCCCCTGATCAAGGACGAAAGATCACTGATTCTGTGTTTTTGGTCCAGATGAGAAAATATCTTTCACCGCACTTGTTCAGCAACATTCATTACTTGCTCACAGTGTGACTGCAGAGCACACCTTCAGCGGAACGAAACTGTTTTGCTGGATCCTTTGGTGTCTGGTTGTCGAAGTACACATTGTGTGGGAAGATCTAACAAGAAACCCTCGAGTGAGAAACAAAATCCATCGAAAACTTGTTTCTATCCGATCCAGAAGGTTGCCAGGTGCTGGCTTGCTGAGATGGTGTGAGCCATTTGACCAACTGACTTGGTCAACGAACACACTGACCAACTTGGTGCCAGACAGTTTTCACCGCTGGACGGAACATTTGCCTTGGTTGCGTGAACCCTGTCAACTGCAAAGGTTTCTGATTGAGGTTTTTGGTTGACCATTCTTACACACATTAGCAACACCACAGACTTTCTCCTGACAGAGCCGACAGAGCGTTGCCCACTGTGACTACAGCACGGTGCGTTCTTGTGTCTCGATTCCGACCGAAAAAACGACATTCGCGACCAATTCTGCTGTCTGTCATGAACAGAACTTTATTGTCAACATATTGACAAGTTGTTCAAATACTTTGTATACAAAAAAATGTCAAAATCCATCAAAAAATTTAACATACAAAACCTTACTTCTTCAGTTTCAGGCTCAACCTGACTTTCTTGACCTTTACTTTTACTGCTTTTTCATCAAGTTTTTTCAAAATGTCACATAACCCACCACATTTTCCTGACTCGTCTCCAACACAGCAACCTTTCATGTGAATTTTGTCTTCAAATTTTGCCTTACTAACTTTGTACTTGACCTCATCTGACTCCAAAATCTCATAGTCATCGATATCAAATGGTTTTGGTTCCCATGCAGACTTCTCCTAAGATATCTTTTGTTTCTTCAGACAACTAGACATGTCAGACTCCTTTTCTATAACTGTCTTGCAAGCTGCATCAAGAAGGCTTGCAGAAGGTTTCTTGTACAGCCTCACAGCATTGGACTTATGTCTGGTCACCTCCTTAATCAGTTGCTCATCAACACCTTTTCTGAACATACGAGTCATAGTGGATGCACACAATGAGTGATTTGTGAAGTGACCTTTGATTCCAGCATCCTTCATCATATTTGACACCACTTTTTTCAAACTATTCACACCAACTGGCTTGTCAGTAAACCAGCTTTTTGGTGTACAACAACCACTTGATAAGCTGTACTTGTACAATACCGAGCATTTTGGGTTTGTTAGCAGAAGAGCCACATATTTCTCATATAACCAGACAAGATCTTTATCACTGTTGACTGACTTGCCATACACATTCACACTTTTTGGCTTGTGTTTGTGCCCTACTAACCCACCCTGGTTGGTCTTACTCTTCAGGTCTTCAGTGTAAGACAAACATTTGACACCCTTTTCATCTGTCAAAACACTAATTTGTGGGTCAAAACCCAAACATCTCAGATAATGATGTTTGTCACCTCCTCAAAGCGTGAAGGAAAGGCTGATCAAACAGAGAACAGTACAGTGAAGTTGGTTGGGATTTTGCTCTCCCAACATATCAGAATTCCACAAAATTTCTTCTTGGTTGAATGAAATTGGTTGTGAGACCATCGAGGAAGACAACCTCTCACCAGCCCTTTTTTCATAAGGTTATCAATGGTAAATTTCAGCCTGACAAAGTCAGGGTCATCGACAAGTTTCCAAAAAATTCCCTTTTTCTCAAGGTAGAATTGTACACACAAAACCAAGTTGTATAAGGTTTTCCCTGGAAACTCCAACCCATCTTTCCTTCTTACTTCGTTCACAAATTGACAAAGAGTCTTGCAAAGATATTCTTTGCACAGACTGGGGTTGTCAATACTACACCACAGAATCTCAGAAGGACAGGAAGGGTCGACCATTCTCTCCTTCCTCCAGTCCCAGAATGTTTTGATTGCCCATGCAATTTTCCTATCAGTATTCTGAGCAAATTGCTTTACACTTAGCTTGTCTAATTCATCTGTAGGTGTTGATGGCTTGAACCTTGACTGCAGTGCTGCTTGCATTCTCAGTCATAATCACATCTGCCGGTTTGAAGTAGAAGTCACTGCAGAAAAAAATGACATGTAAATTTCTGTCAAAACTCAAACTAACACAAAATGTTCCACACACATTTAATAACATATACAAAAAAACTCACATCCTGTTCTTCTCTGTCACTCTGGATACAGTCGAAGCTGCCACTTGTCTCAGATGTTTCGGCACTGGTAGAAAGCCTGGTTTTGTGACGCGATGCTCAAACATAGCCTTCTGCATCAATGAATCAACCCCACTAAACACACAAAAATGTATAAATAACCATACCAAACATATCCAAAAGCCTGCACAAGATGCACATCTACAAGTCCAGTAAGTTTGACTTGAAAAATGCAAACTTACCTGAAATCAACTCCAAAATCCTCAGGATGAAATGTCTTGTCCAGCACAGAAATGTTCAGACCAGATTCAACAACACCATCTTCCTCATCAATCAAATTCACAATTTCGGCTGAAAATGGCAACTCTGAACCACTTTCCATATTTTCAGCACAATACCAAAACAGACAAGAAACCAGAATGAACAAATTCAAAGTAAATTTCATGCCAAAACAGTCAAAAGTTGACAAAACACATACTCTCAACATAAGAATGCACTGAGTTGTAGAAATGGTTAGCACACTGTGACAACTGTCCTTGACTCCTGAACACTCTCAATTTTTTTCATACTCACTCAACTTTGGAGGTTGACAAGAACATTCTCGACTAACATCTCAAATGCTCAGCTGTCGACCACCAAAGTCTCGTGACCATGAAAAAAACTTGAGCATTCTGACAGTCGTCACGAACTGTCAGTCCCAGTGCGCTAACCCTGTCATAAGGGTTCGGAGCGCCCAACCTTGATCTCAGGAGCAGACCCTTGGAGGCTCAAAGTTTCCTCCTTTTTTGACAAAAATGGGAAAATGCTTGTAGATCAGGAGCAGGAAACCCTAGCTCCGCCCGTGAACAGACTGTGTGGTAAATTGGCCAACAGGTGTCCTTTCGTAGAAAACTGAAAGCCGCACTGGTCACGCGTGGGTGTTTCAATTTCACCGCGGATCCAGATTCGCTCGAAACGCGTGGCTGTTTTCTGGTGCCGAATCACGTCAAGTCTGTCCAAATTGACAGCTCAGGAATTGTCTTGTAGTACTCTTGAAATTCTTCTTCGCGACCAGGACATGGGTCGCTCGTATAATGTGTGTAAGCTCGCGCCTACAGGACAATGACTTGGACTGTTCGTGGTCGATCTGAACAATTGTTGTGGGAGGAAACACTAACAAGCAGAAGTAGCAGCCACGAAGGTTTATTGTTCCTGGTGTCTGCAACATGGATTTGTTTTTGTTGCCACTCAATTCGAGTTACGTATTGTTTTCAGTTCACTGTTCAAAGTGCTACTGTGCGGGACAAAAAGCACCGGATCTGAATTAAAGCCGTCAAAACAAGACGCACACGCAATGCTGAGGGCTTTGAATTCCCATGCAACACATTGACGTGACAAACCGACAAGCCTCGGACAAGGAGTAAAGATTTGAGACTTTTCTACAAGTGAGAGCAGAACAAATGTCGTGAACTGATGACAGTTTGTCGAAAAACAATGTTCGATCCCTGAACGTAAACGCGTAGAATTCGTCGTGTGCCCCTTGAAAGACTTTTTGTGTCAGTAGTCGCCTAATCGTGTCATAAGAGACTCTGCACACTTTTGGACAATGACATTCGCGGCCATTGATGTGTATTGATTTTCGCTGAGCATTTTGAGTACAGCTTTTCAGATGTTTTCTCACCCACCGAGAAATGCACACCAATATCAGCGATCATTCCGCAGAGATGGAGTGCATTACAGATGCGCCCAGCAGCATTGCCTCTTATTCTTGTAATGGCTTTGCAATCACCAATATTTCAGTCCAAATGGGGACAAAATAACAGGAAGACTGGGATGATGGTCATCAAGGTCAACTGAATCACCATGAATCAGATTTTATGATCAACTGTGGTGGGGTCGGGATTTGCTGCTGATTTGGAGCCAACAGTTGTCATTTGTTGCACGCGGCCGAAGGGTCCACGCACTGATCAGTTTGTCAAGATTTTGTTTCGATGCTGCAGCAAGTTGTGCAGCTGTGGTGCTGTCACCACATCTTAATTATGCATTGTATCGTGGCGCGTGTAATTGTGCTGTGCCTCTCTCTCTCTCTCTCTCTCTCTCTCTCTCTCTCTCTCTCTCTCTCTCTCTCTGTCCCGAAGAAGCCCAACTTTGATTGGGATGCAGCATGCAGAACTCATCAATGGATCGCTGGTGAAGATTTCGCACGCAGACAGTGAACCTCATCTGATTCGTCGGGTGGTTCAGAGAGCTCCAAACTGTCTCGTGTTAAATGCCTCGAAGTGAAGGCAAATGATGGATGAGACAAGTGAATCCAGGAACGTATCCAATGAAAAGGCTGAAATCTGTAACGACGCAGCTCAGATTGTACGTAATTGTTCTGTGCATCAAGTGTTACATCTGCAGGAGGATGGGAGCATTGATGTTCCTGAGCGCAGGCAGCTGCATCTCTACCATGTTTACAGCTGCACTGAAATTGACATCAGTGTCACTGTCCTGTGAGCGTCAGTGCTGTGTGCCTGTAGTGACTGAGCTCTTTGCTCCAATGGCTTGTCCTGCAGTCTTTGTGGCGCACGTCTTGGTTCGAAATGTTCGTGTTTGCTGTTTCCTTAGCTGGTCTTTTGTCGCACTTCCCGTGCGTAATTGCAGTCCTCAGCAAATACGGTTGAGCCAGCGGCTTGCGGACTTCATCTGGTTAATGCTGCTCTGTCCCTTGGGAAGTCGTCATTCACAGAGATCGGGTTAGCATTGAGAACATTGACGAGGTCACAAGATGACAATGGCATTGACGGGTGGAGTGCGAGTGCCTCAGCCATTGTCTGTTTGCCCAAGACAAATGGCATTGGCATTCACAAGATGTACGAGATTTCTCGGGCACACTCATCAGGAATTGTCAGCGATGCTTCGAGAAATGGGAGCGATTCTTGTGGGAAACATCGATCCCCGTTGTTTTCATCCTTGGCTTGATATTTTGTCCATGCAATGGAACCAACTGAATCTTGGTTCTTGCAGAGTTTGGAAGCTTTGAAGAATTTTTCAACCTCGAGTGTATGTGACGTAAAGGTGGAAATGACTGTTCTGTTGCAGTGTGAGGTCTGTCAGCTGAGGTAACAGACGGTAACTTCCTCGGACCTGCCCTGGAAATGGTCTGGCCAAGCGCACATTTGGCTTCATCGATTCTGTGGATGCCGCCGGAAATTAAACCTTTTCGGCGCAACATTAACTGGCTTCCAGTTTCATTTCTCCAGATTGTCTTTTTGCGTTCCACTCTTGTATTGGAGCAACGTTCGCATGTTACCGGTGAGCCAGCTGCTTGAGAATCACATTCACAAGGTTTCAACCGCGCGCTTTCACCAAAACACTTGTTCTTCATTCATCTGAGAATCTCTGCAGAGCGGCTCGACTTTTGCAATTGAAACTGACGGCTGAGACAACCTTGTTTCTGTGAGATGGAGCTTTGATGGTCGGAGTGACAGAACGCTTGAACCAATCACGCTAATGATGCTCATTAGAGCCAAATCTCAGGTGCAAGATTCTCACGTCGGCACGTGCTGTTTCGATCTTGCCGCAACAAGCCAACTTCTGCACGCGATCCAGACTCCACGATCTGCATTGAAAACACGAAAAAAGGAACCAACTCTTCTTTCCAGACAAAGGAGGGGAAACAGAATCGAAACAAGTCATTGTGAAGGACGTGAATTATTCGGGAATTTTCGTTTCGTCGTCTTCTTTTCTCTCTTGAGTCGCTGGCGAAATCGATGAAACAGACAAAGGAAGTTGAAGTGCTTGAAGGAGAAACCAATCTGGAGTGTGATGGAAAAAAGCAATCTGGAAAACGTGATTGCTTCCTGAAATTCATTCAAACCACCGACAGTGTGCTTGTCACCCAGACCGTGAACAGCCATGACACCTTGTGTATTTCTGCCTGGAGATTGGGTTTAATGTTGATTGCGTACAGGAAAATTTTTGCCTGAATGTGTTGAATGAAAGCAGAAACAAAAGCAGCGAGAAGAAACGTCGAGAAAGAAGCTTTTCTCGAACTCCGAAGAAGCCTTTCGTCGTCAAGTGTCTTCATTTCACTTGGACTGTTGAAGCTCATCAGAACTCGAATCCACTGCTATCGGGCGACCCGATGACGTGCAGTTATGTGAACGATGCAGACAACATCATCTCCTGTGAACTGAGCGTCTTGCTAATTTATCGAGACAGTAATTGAACCTATTTATCTCTGTGTTTTGCTTCGCACAGGTGTCCCTCAATTCCTCGGTACTGCTTCGTTGCAGGTGCTCCTGATCTTCCACTGACAGCAGCGAATTAATGTCTGATTGATTCTGGTTTGTTCCCAGCTTCTTCTCTTGTCGACCACACTTGCCAAAGGTTAGAAGATTGCAGACCAAGGACACAGCACTGAGTGTTTGAAGAACAATTTTGCAAAAGAAAGTTTATTTTCTGTTACGAATTCCTCTGCTGCTTCACTGAGATGCCTCGTATTCTCTTCCATTCCCGCGAGGAGAAAACCGAACCTGCAGCTTATCTCCAAAGCAGACATTGGTGTTCGTTCTCAGTTCGAATTTGTGTTTGGTACTTTGGAGCTCTTTGAGAAGTGCTTGTGCTCGAGTTGTTCCTTGCACCGATCGCAACTGTGCATTCAGTTTTCACTCACTGTCACTACCTCAGGGCTACTTTCACACCCAGTGTCGACGTTTTGTTTCAGTCTTACGTTGGACGCACCCTGCTTCAGTGCAGAAATGATCACATTGACTTTCTGCGCAGTGCTTCACCCACAACATTTTTCACACTGGACAGTCCAGGGTGTTTCCCACCTTGTGCGCCCAAATAAGCACTCTGCCCTGCTCTGTTTGACAGTTCCCTGCACTTCCCCGGGTGTCCCTCAAATATCTGTTTGGTGCACACGACACAGTGATGAAACAGACCTATTTTGCAGCCAAAAAACACTTCAGTGGTGTGATGTGCTGAAATCATTGAATTTCGTGTGCCGTTTTGGTGCAACGAGTTCACTGAGCACTTTCCCTCTCCGTCAACAGCAAGTGGTCAGTGTGTTTGGACCGACAACCAAAATGAGTTTACCAACCAAAAGTACTGAACTGTCATGCCACTAATCTTGTACTGACCACACCAACTACATACTTGCGACACCAACTTTGGTACCAACTGCACCCGTCATCATTTTGACCAATCAGCGTGTCAATAGTTCCAATGAATTCGCAGAGCTTTGGCTGAGAAAAGAGTTGTGTGATTGGACAGGAGCGTCGGGTGAAATACATTTTCATTTCCCCAACAATATGAGGTTCTCGTGTGCCAATGTGGTTCCCAATCCGTGCAAACCTTCCTCTAAGACATTCTCTGAGGCTGGGATGAACAACAATGGGAAATTGTGTGCGATGTTGACAGAAGAACTTGCTGTTTGATTTGCTTGTAAATCCAGCAGGGCCCTTTCTTTGCTCATGTCAGTTTCTGCAACTGTTGGAATATCGATGATCCCTACTGGGGCAAAATTGGTTTTGGTTGCAGAACTGCACCCTCGGGACTTTGAATTGTGAATGCGGTATGCTCAGCAGGTACCACATCAGGAGAAAGTGAGAACGTCTCACGTGCAAGAACAAAAACACGACGAAGAGCAACACAAACCATTCTGAGACTTGTGGGCAAGCTCTCCATGGGATCTAGGGGGCCAAAATGGTCTGGGCTTCCCTGGTTCCAGGAAAATAATCCACCCAAAAACTTCGGCGTCTCGGGCGCAAACGTTCTTGCTTCACAGAAACAAAGTTTGGATCCTCTGCCTGGATCCGCGAGGAGTTGTTGAGAAACAGAAACGGAAGGATCTGAGCTCACTTGCCGGAGGCGGTGAGCAACGCAGTTTCAACGCCCATGCACTGCAGGAACCAAGGTGATCACACCATGCACACCAGTAAATCACTCATTTCTTGAGTAAAATCACGATAAGGAGTGAAGGCAGAGATTCAAGATCCATCCAGAGAAAAAACGCAAAAAGTTACCTTGCAACCCCTGTTTGTGAAGCCAAAATACGTTTTTCGTGTCAGGTTCAGTTTCTTTCCACAGAACGGTCTCTTCCATTCAGACGAGTTTGTTTCTGTTGTGGTTTTCATGCAGTGTTCCTGCATGTGTGGTTTCCTGCAGGTCAGGTGTTCTGGTCAGATAACGTTACTTTACTAATCTCGAAGTTTGGATGTGTGATGCAGTCAGGACGTCGAGTTTTTCCAGAAATGTACAGGGTCAAGGAGAGTCCTATCAGAAATGCACGTCAGTGTCAAGGGGAACTTCAGTTGCCTCAGGTTTCAAACCAGGTTCTGTGTAAGGCTTTCAAGTGGCTTCCCTGAAGCAATGATACGAGACTTGGTTTCACTCTTATTCTGCAAGGCTGCACTCAAAAGAGACATTGAAAAGGGCACACAGTCCTGCTCGAAAACGAAGCAACGTAGGGTTCACTCGCGCACCGTTTGGTCAGACGTGCGTGCCATGGAATTTTTTGCATCTGTGGCGTTCCATTTTCCTCCTTGTGTCTGGCACAGAAGTCCACAAAGGGACTCGCATTTGGGCGCAGAACCTCTGGATCCTCCCTTTGGAATAAAGCAGAAGTATTTTGCTTCCCTGAATTGAAAACAGGGGCAGCATGCTGGGGGTTTCCACCTCTGATCACAGAAGCAGCGAAAAATGAACAGGCAGGTTGGAAAAGTGTTTCAGTGTCAGAACAGAGCAGAGAAGGGCGAGCAGGGAACACTTCCCGGCCAGCGTGGGAGTCAGTTGTAAAAATAATGTCCATCATCTTCCTGGCCACACCTGCAGAGGCACCTTTCTTCTTTTTTTGTGGAAGGTCGTTTGCTGCTGCATTTCAACTGCTCCAACAGCTCTGCTGGTGACTGTCTTTGAAGGCGTTTTTCGATTTTTCCTCCAAAGGCCCCAACAAACAACCAAAACCCCTTTCGCCATGGCTTGGCTAAACTCCAGATATCTCGTTGGGCCTTTCAGGCACAAGCACATATATTTCATTCTCTTCGGCAGAATTTGTCCATGATTGACAATTTTCCAACTTTCAGAGCCATCTGTTGCCCAAAATCCCACCTGATGCGTAGGTGGGTTCGTTGCTCAGTTGTGACCGTGGAGTTGGCTGAGCACAGCCGGGGAAACTGAGGAACAGCTCCATATCGGGATAACTGAGTTCAACAGCCATGCAGGGTGGTGCTCTGGCCAGTGTTGTAATCTGTGTGCCACTGAGGACCTGCAGACCTGAATTCGGCGGATCGAAAGACGAGGCCGAACGTTTCCTCTTCATCTATTCAAACACAAGTGCTTGCAACAGTCGGTGAAGTGGAAGAATTGTCTGATTTTCTTTGTAACTTTACCGAGCAGATTGAAGCAGAGGCTTTTGCAAGAAGCACAATTCTGCGTCAGATCAGTCGGATCTGAAGCAACCGCTTCACCTCCATTTTGAAAGGAACTTCAAGATGCGCAGAAAGCAGAGGACCTGGTGCCCCACCTGCTTCATCGAAGGACGTAAAGATGTGGTGGACGACTTCATTTCCCTGCCGACATTATGGGAACCACTTTGAATTTTGCCTGCAAGTGTCAACTGCTCCGTGTTAGAAACACAGAGACAGGAGGATGTCCGAATGCGCTCAGAGCCCCTGAATTGAGGACTCACGTTATCGTGTCGCGAAACTTGACGGATTGATGCTGGAAGCGGACGCAGATGTTCAGTCATCTGTGTGATATCATCGGCTGTGTGGATGGGGAACAAGTTTTTTATATCTTTATCTTCATGCTCTATCTTCCCCCGCAAGGTGACTCTTAGCGTACGCTCGCACGATCCAAGCTATTCCTGAAAGACGCTCACACATTTCTTCCACCAAACGGAAATAATTACTTCACGACCTAGAAAGTTAATCTGTCAGCGCCATGCTCCCAAACTTCTGCACCCAACATCTGGAGGTTTGGTTTTACTCTGAACCACGGCAGATGCAGAGTCTTGGTCCCACAAAAATCCGTGGGTTCTGGTTTCAGACTGTTGGTGGCACTGCAAGCACGGTTGGTTAAATCCTGCACCTGAATCAGAAGCGTTCGGCCAGTGCGATGCTTCTGCTCGTTCCGGCCCTTGCACCAATTGAGGGGATTAGTGTCTGACAGAGACAAATCCCCCCGGAGTTCCCCTGCCTGGAAAACATGATCAGAACCTTGTGTTGCTCGTTCAGTGCTTTGAATCTTCTCTGAATTGCACTCCCTGAAGAACATGTGTCCATTCAATAGAACAGACAAAACGTCTTCATCTGTTTGAGTTCTTGAACTTTGGCGTTCGCCTTGAACATAACGAAGACGAGCGCCACACGTGAAATCATTTGACTGCCATGGAAACATTGTGACACTTTGTTTTCTTTTTCAGCTGCTGGGCTGTGCGATTCTGGGAGTTGGAATTTGGGTGCGGGTTGACCCGAACTTCAAGCAGTATGTGGAGAACTCGGAGGCGTTCAACTACCTGTACGCGTGCGCGTACATCCTCATCGTGATCGGCGTCATCGTCATGATCGTCGGCTTCCTCGGCTGCTGCGGCGCCATACGCGAGAGCCAGTGCATGTTATGCACGGTAAGTTCGTCAGTGCAAACATTGAGACCGGCGTCTTTTTGAACGTGCGTGCGTTTTGGTTCTGTCGTGCGCACTTGAAGCAACACTGCCTTTAGTGAGTGAATTTGTTGGATCTTTGATAAAAGCAACGAGGAGAAATGACTCATCCTGTCCAAAACACAAGCGTTATTTTCTTTGGAGAACAGACAAAATTTTCTCATTCTTTGGCTGAATATTCCTCACTTACCATTTTGGCACCTGTTTCCTCATTTATCCCGCTGCACTTGACGTCCTCTTTTCCACGCATCTGCAACGTTCGCCACCTGCTTTCGCAGCTCGATCGCAAACGGATGGCAGTCTCATAAATCCTGAGTAATAGGCGCTGTGCTGCAGGAGGCCCCTGAAGCTCGATCTGAGAAACAAGGCACACGTATACACGTCACCTGAACGCAGTCTTCAATCAAAAATAGGAACCCCTCCCTTCAGTTCACAATGTTTTTCAAGCAAACGAATTTACGAACAACATTGTCGTTCGCAATGCAGCAGCGCATTGATTGTTATTCCGACAATATGGTATCGCTTTCAAAAATCAAAAGCAGTGCATGTTCAGGTTCACGTTGTATGTTGCAGTGAATGATTCAAAATCGCCAATTTTGTTCTTTTTGGTTGGTAAAAATCGAGGTGAGAGAACGCTTGAAATCTCAATCATAGTACTCGCTCATTCCGCGCTGGGTGTGCCTTGTCAGAGAGGTGTCGAACAAGAGATGTTTTGTGAAGTTTATTCTTCATGCATGTGTCGCCTTTACAGGCCCATACCAGGTTCCTAAACCTGCTTGTTGCCTCTCTGCAGCACTGTCACTGTGGGTTCCGGATGGCTCTCAGAATAGACAGCTGTCACCGACACGGAGGCGCAGGCCTCACGTGTACGTATCATGCACCACCACTGGGAATGTTCGGGGATTCTTCCCGACGAATGGGCACCGAGGCTGCTGTGCAGCTTCCTTTCGCATCATGTACAGTCTGTGTCATGTTTCGTCCTGATGCGGGAAACAGGAAAACAAGCAAATCTGTGCAAAAATAAAGTGGCTCAGAGAAATTTTGCCCCAACAAAATTCGCTTGTGTGATCACGGAAAGGAGAGAACGTTCTCTCTCATCTTCTCCAGACCGTGGATCTTTCTCAAGATGATTTACGGCAGATTATCAGTTGTGACAGCTGCTAAATAAACAGTCTGCAAACGTCATTGTGATACACGGTGAAATGAGATTGCCAGTGTTACCCGTGGTGCACCAGCCAAATTGCGCGAATGCTGCAGAGTTTCAGATATCTGTGAATGTGGATGATACGCGAACTGCATAGCAAAGGTTGAAAATTCAAGGTCAGCACGGCAGAGTTATGATGGCAGATAAGATGTCAGTTGATTTCGTGTTCTTCCCTTGGAAAGTTGACGAGCAGAACCAACCCGAACATTGCGTCTCGATAGCAGGCTTTGATGGGGCCGGAGAATTCTGTGCAGCTGCGGAAAAGAGGCCGTTCATTTTACCAGGTGATTTCTTGTTTTGAGAAGCCTGTCAAACAATTCTCGCCCACACATTTCTGTTCTGCGTTCTGCTACTGTCTTGGATTTGGTCAGTCTGTTTATCAAGCACAAACAGCAAAGAGGCACCAGGTCCAGCTCTGTCCGAACTAACCACTGCAGGAAGTCGAACAACATGAGGCCAACACCAAACAGAACTTGTGAACTGCACGGACAGAGAGGGTGTGGATAAGAGTCTGGGAAAGAGTGTTTGCAGCCTTTTCACTGCAACCAATTGGTGTCGGCATGAACAACAGGATCAACAAGTAGTGATCTCACAACTAAGAACTTGTGTGTGAATTGGTACAGCGAGGAGGGAGGTCCACACCTGTGTTGCTCATATCCAGCACACTTATTGTCTTGTATCAGTGTACCCACAAGCAAACAGATCACGATGATCGCTTGTCTGTTTATCTCACTCCTGTTCTTAGTTGTCATTGTTTCGGGCCAAACGAAACGAACAAACACTCAAGTATTGTCTCTGTAAATGTACCGTCTCGGGCAACCATCCCAGGCAAGCATTATCAGAAATGAACGGTGTGGATCAAGACAGCTGCACCCAATTATTTCACAAATGTTCTTCTGATAGTAGATAACAGTTGGGTTCTGACTTTGCTGACAGCAGAAACATAAATGTAGGTAGACAGGCATTGGAGCTGATTTACCTCTTTTTGTTGCAAAGGTGAAAGCAAAGAAACGGTACAATGCAACTTTGTGCCCATGGATCGGCACAAGAAAGACATTTGGGAGAACTGCATAATCTGAACACACTCAGAACAAAGAAATTCATGAGCAGGTTGACCGGCAGACACGTCTGTGGTTGGCCGAATACGTATTCATGCATGAATCGTCATTGTCCATCGGCTTCCTATGCAGTCCAATCCTGCATGGTGAGGATAAACTCAAATCACACAGGAACAAAGCACGCCAACGTTTGAATCATCCATAGCACTCAAACATGTGGAAAAATCATCATCGAAAATTCGTATCTTCATCAATCATCGTGATCGTGATGAAGCCGTGACGATATTCAGATCGTACTTTGGACTGACTGTCTCTTTCGCGCGCCCGTCCATTCAGATTTTGGAAGGTTCGTATTGCGTCGTATTGCATGAGTGAAGGATTAAACACTACATTATCTGGACAACGCAGTGGACAGTCCTCACTGGATTCGGTTTTGCGACTGACATGTGGTGAACGAACAGCAAGTGCAATGTGCCAGTCGTCTCTGCGTCGTTGCCTCTGCCGAGGAGACACGAGTCCCCTGGGTGCAAAATAACTGCCATAAACGGGCGATGTTTTCGCCATCTGTCCACTGTCTCAACATAATTTACGTTGACGGGAGACAGAGCTGTAGGGCATTTTGTCTTGTGGCACCGCCCCCAAACACAAAAGCAAAAAAACTTCGGAATTTCGGAATCTTGGGTCAATTTCCTGTGCCTCTCTCGCACTTACTTTTTTTCGGAAATGGGGGGAAAAACAAGGCCTGAATGATTGGCGCCCTTTCATCAGTGGAGGAAAAGCACTCTTCGTCTTGACGATTCCAGTCAACACTTCGTACGTTTCATGAAGTGAACCAAAAACTTGAGGATCAAGCCTCTATGGATAAAGGCATGAACAGTGTGAACCTGCAGCGCAACGGAGTGAAAAGCGAAAAGTCAAAAGTCAACCTGGACTGATTTTCAAAGCTTGAACGTTTCTCTGCACGCACAAACACATAGGTGATAACATGAAGCAGGGCAAACTTGTGTATTTCTGGCCTGCAGACATTTGGCGAAGTGCGAGGGTTGCTCCCCGCCGGCGCAACTTGGCGCTTCCGACACAGACGATCGAGCGGAAGCGGGAATGACGCACGTTCCGACCAACACAGAGACTGATGTTCTCCTCTGAGCGTTCCCCCGTGGAGTGTTCTTTCAACGGCATTTCGGTGTCTGTAAGTTTAGGGAGGGCCACCTGTTCCTGAAAAGAAAAGAACAACCACTCCCAGGAAAATGACGCTCAGATGTTCTTGTTCAAAATTTGCACTCTTCGTCTTGTGGTTGCAGAGAGTTCGTGGACTTGATTGATTGTTTTTGTCGGTGAGCTGCTCTTCCGATCTGTGAATCCGTGGCACCTGACGTCTTGCTCGAGCCACACCAATTCAAATGTAATGGGGTTCAAGCTGACGGTGTTCAGTACAAACTATGAAGAGCAAGGAAATTCATATTGATGTGAGTCAGTGTGAGCATGGTCTGCAGGGAGCAATGAAAGCAGCCCTAATCAAGACACATCTTCGGGTTAATCTGTCGGGTCAGATATTTTTCAACACCCTCGAGATACAAACGAATAGGGCCAAAGGGAAACTCAATAACAGTTTTGCCGTCTCCTGCGGAATCTCCGCCACGTGGATTGATTGCACCTGAAGCTTTTTATTATGATGCAATTCATGTGATCTCCTATCAATCTTGTGTTGCAAGAAAGCAACCTGCCAACACAACTCTCCAGAGAAAACCGCGACTGTCCAACAAAAATTTTCCAACAAATAAGGGCATTGTTTCTGAATGATCAAAGTAAATTCAAAAAGTCTACCCTGGGACGCAACAACTTCAAATTCCAGTCAGCTTTGAGATTATTCTCTGCTGTAGCTCTTCCCTTCGGTGTTGTTTCAAGGACAGCGTGGATGCATCTTTGTGTTCTTGATTGACAATGTGTCCGACTCGAAAAAGCACCAACAGTGAGCAAAGAAAACACGGGATATCTTGGTATATTGTTTACGATGTACTCACTCTTTGTGCCAAACCACTCAGCTTTTTATGCTTTGATACTCTGAATATGTCTGGATTTTTTGCTTTACTTGCAGTTTTTCATCTTCTTATTCATCATCTTCGCAGTATTATTGAGCGCTGGTGTCTGGGCCATCGTGGCAAAGGAAACGGTGAGTATACTTTGGAAGTATCTTACCAACCACCAACTGGTTGGTCCGTTGTTCGACAAGAGGCAAATGAGAAAGACAGATAATCTTGAGAACAAGAAAGGCAAAACTTCTCAGTTTTCATGCCAATGGCTTCAGTCTGGCGAAACGTGCAATTTTCAGCAACACGCTTTGTTTCCATCTGCCCACGACAAATTTGGGCATGCTCAGTGTTCAGTGTTCTCTTGTTCTTGATCAAGAGACCCGCGAAGTAGCCAAAAATTTTGAAGCGTCAAACCCGTTCAAGGGGTCCGTGGACAGGCGTTGTTCTGCACGTGCAGCCCAAGGGCAAATTCAGGACGTGACTTGTGCACGTGTTCTTGCCCGTTGGGGACGCCTGATTTCAACTCAGGAAAAGTGAACTTGTGATTGGGAAAATAGCGTAGCCAGACCAGTTGCAAAACATTCACTGGAATCAGGTTCATCCCCACTTCCCGAGCAGTGATTCCCACCACAGCAAATCTGCTCGTTGCAGCTGAAGCAGTCAGTGACGTCGACGCTGCAGAAAGCCGTCGAGAAGTACTTCACGGAGAAGGCGTCGCAGAACCTGATGGACAGTCTCCACAGCAACGTACGCACTCCTTTCTCCGGCACACTGAGATCATCAAACCTGTCTGCATAAAAGAAAAATCTACTTTGCTTTGGTTCTCTCAGACACATACGAGTACACAGACAGACACAGACACACACACACACACACACACACACACACACACACACACACACACACACTGAGAACGGACAGGGTTGGGGAGTAAAGTAAGAACTGAGGGAACGAATGTTGCATCATTGATTGGACGAACGTGACGGTATTTGTCGTTTTGGCAGCTTGATTGCTGCGGGGCGGCCAACGCCTCGAAGGGCTTCATGCCCCCTCACGATCGCGTCGCGCCAACGTGTAAAATTCTGCATTACGGTGAAGTAAGTAGCGCCGCCGCCGACGCTGTGGTGGCGCCTTCCCGACCAGTTGCTGTGTGGAGTCGGTGGATCCTCCTGTTGCGCAAACTAACTTGTGGCGTTCTGTTTTTGTTCTAGGAATAACGGCATGACGATTCACACATTAATCAACATGTTTTTGTCTGTTTTGAATGAATCAAGCACCAGCTGTTGAGGAACGTTGAAGATCTTTGAGAGGCAGGATAACAGCAACATTTGTTCATGAATGAACTGGAGTGTGAATGTTCGCACACGATTGAGTGCAATTCATTTCAGTTGGCATGTTGTGGTGTAAGTTCTGACCAAGACACCAGAAAACCACATCTGACGACTTGCAAAACAGCCAACATAAATTTCGTAAGTTTGGTGGGAGACAGTATGAATTCTGGATGAACGTGTCTTTCTCACCTCTCCGCTTCTAGCACCGCGTCAGGTATCCAAACACAACTGACACCAAGGATTAAGGAAAACTCGTTTCTCATACTTTTAGGAGAGTCCTTATCGTCAGAATCAAACGCCTCCTGCCTTTGCAGATGTCTTCACCCGATCGCTTTGGCAAAGCCACATTGACATGGTTGATGTCAATCAATGTGATGTTCACGTGCATTGTTCCTTTTGATGGTAAATTTGATGCCCAATAATTCCATGCACATCCACACGAGCACCAACTGTTCTCTTGCAGGCATCTCAAACTCAGATTACCTGTTGCTCTCTGGCTGTCACATCACTAACTCTACTAAATTCATGTGCTGTGTTCGCAATGAGTGTTCACTTCGCATGTCATCTCTGCCTTTCCTTTGCCTTCCAGTTTGATTGTTGTGGAGCCGATTTGGCGTCTATAAATTTTGAGCAAACTCATCATAAGATTGCGTCAACGTGCAAAGTGGTTCACTACGGAACAGTAAGTTTCCATCATTCATGACTCTCAAAGTGAAGCAAAACAGGTTGTTGTTGATTCACTCATGTCTAAATGACAGGATGTTGTGCAATCTGACGAAACCCCTCTTTTCACGAGGAAAATTATTTTTGGCAAGATTCATCAGAAAAAAGAATACGGAAAATAATCCTCATCTTAACTCGCACAATGGAGCTGTCGACAAAAGTTACTGGTATTTGAATAAAGTAGGTTGACGATTTGTGAACAAAAAGGCCTGATCGACATTGATTTGCGTCCTGCGTGCACACAAACCATGAAGAACAGCTTTTTGAATGAAATGTGCACCAAGCCAATTGCGGATGATGTTTCCAAAGAAAGATTTTCGAGTGAAATGCGCGACATGTTGTACAAACTTCATCCACAAACAACCCTTGTTGCGGAAGATCAGGATCAGACCAAAACAACAGACCAACATCAGATGATAAAATCTGGACAGAATCTGGACAGAACCCCGACAAAAACACGGCCAGAATGAGTATCCGGATTCACACTTGCACGGTCGTGCAGATTCTATGCAGATTCTGTTCGGATTCTGTCTAAGATTGGTCTTGCTGACATGCCTGAAAGAGCACACAAAGAATTTGATAAAAACCAAAACAAGCTTGACAAGCCTGCCCAGTTTTTACACAAAAAAGACTGTTATCCTGTTCTGGCTACTCAAAAGATTCAGACAGAACCTGAAAGAACCTCAGCAGATCCTGAGAAGAACCCAGCCAGAAACTTAACTGCTGAACGTTCAATCAGGTGAAGGCAGCTGGATTCTCTTTCGTTGTGTCTGATCGTCCAGTGGTGACTGAAAGTTGTGTGTTCCGTACAAGTTCGCTGTGGTACGCGAGCTGCATCCAAATTTGTGCGAGATTCATAAGAGGAATTTCTTTTTTTCTGGGCAAGGCGCCTCTTTGGTATGTGGTGGCATTTGCTGGGAAAAATATTAACGAAAACAATTCTTGCCTGTCTGACCACTTTGTGCTGATCACTTTTTGACACACAAAAATGAGATTGAGCGTGCGCTGGAAAGAAACCACTTGTAATGAGTAGGCGCAGCTGGAACCCGGTAACCAGCTGCGTGATCTTGGGGACACGTGGATTCAGAAGAACTTCACCTTTTCTTTGCAGGCTTGCGATGAGAAGTTGTTTCAATACTTCTCCCAAAATTTGATTGTCATTGCCGGCGTCGCTATAGGAATAGGACTGGTCATGGTGAGTAACTTTCGCACAGTTTTTTGTGGTTCGAATTTGTTTTGCACAGCAAATTTTGCATACCCGTGGAAGGAATCACATTTTGAAGTGCATTGCATTCACGACAAGGACAAAATGGTGGCAAATTTTCACTGATACTTTCTGGCCCTCTCCTTTCCATGTCAAGTCTTTCCAGAGAAAACAGAAGAGAAATTGTTCTCATTTCAGCTGATAGGGATGCTATTCTCCCTCTTACTTTGCTGCGCCATTCGAGACATAATGCGATAAATCGAAAAAGCGTTCGTTCGGAAGTATGATTTTGGTGCATACTCGTACATATTGTTCTTAGCAAGCTAATTGAAGCTCGTGTATACATTCAACAGCCCTTATAGAAAGTATTTATCGCATGACATTTTCATACAAAATTGTCGGACCTTGATTGTATATCTTTCGTCCTCACTTTGTTTCTGTTGGCGTTTGAAAAGTTTTCCACCCAGCTATGTCGAAGGAGTTGGTCATTTGCGGAGGGTGCTCACACACCCAGGATTGGGGGGTCTGACCCAAGAGGGAACGCCTGCAACAACAACAATGCACAAAACACAAAAAAACATGACAAACTTTGTATCTGGCCAGGACGGGCACACGACAAGTGTTTTATTGATGGGAGCATTGTTGGGCATGCAGCTGTGTCATCGAAAAGCAGCCAAGTCTTCTTCATCCGCTTTGTTTTGGAGATCAACAAAATTGTGGTTCGCTCGAAGCACCCCTGTGTTGGAAGCATTCATATCTTTTTTCATGTGCTTAATTTTAATTCAAGTTTTGGTGACATCTTTTCGTCTTGCAATAATTTTTGCAAAATCTCAGGTTTTAGGAATGACTTTCGCCCTGCTGTTGTGTTGTGCAATTCGTGACGTTATGACATAGTCAACGTTGAGGAAACCCAAAAATTAATTTCGGTAATGCTCATTTTGTTTGGAAATTCTGCATTGATGGCATGGAGGTGTCAGTGCATGCACGGTGGGGTTAGAGATCTTGTTGGATTTTACGTGGTTCGGGTTACAAGCAAAACTTCAGACTCACTGCATGGCTCTTGGGAAAAGGCGACTGCAAACGGAACAAATGTTCTGACAAAACGAGTCCAGCATCTCTCATCAGCTGTCTGCTGCCTTTGTTCTGGCTGAAGTGTTGTCTGAAGCTTTAAGGCATCAGCAAAAGAATTGCAACCATTTTTACTTGGCAACGGGAAAATGCATAATGCATCTCACGACTTGTGTGAATTGCCTTGCAGTTTTCTGGAATGCTTCTGAGCATCAATTGTGTACGACAGTCTGTCAGGCCCTTCTCTTATCCATATTTTGCGAACTTTCTGCTTCGTGATTATTGTACCACCGGTTACACTAGATAACTTTGTCAGTTGCAATCAGGGAAAAGAAGATTCTTTGTCAGTGCCTTTTCAGGAGGACGACAAAAAAGAACACACGCAGTTGCTTTGCAAAAGCCGTGCAGATTTGCAGAAGCGAAACGCCCACCTGTAATGTGATGAACCTTTGCAAAACTAAACTTGCAACTCTTGTGCGACATACCAAGGGAGATCACATCTATGATCAGTCTGTGATGTGACGTCCGCCTTCGTCTCTGTTGTTCCGACCGTAACGCGTCACCTTTTTGTGTTTCCACAGCTGCTCGGAATGGCGATGTCCCTTGCCCTGTGCTGCACGATTCGCAAATACTCGTACAACGAAGGGACGTCAGGGTACACGCGCCACACCGCCTCCTCGTCCTGGGTGAACACCTGAACCACGTCGTGGTCAACACAACGACTCGTCCTCAAAATTTTACGACCAAGAAACTTATCAACGTTGAGTGCACAAAAAATCCGTTGAATGCACTCGAGGAGGTGGCAGTCCAGTTCTCGTTGTTTGCGGACGAGCACGTGCAGTGTCGCAGAAATGTGCATCCTTTATGACATTTTGAAACAACGGAAACTCACCAAGACTCATTACAAATGACCACTTGTTCAATCTTGATGCCTTGGAGAAATGACGTGTCTGCATCGCGGGAACAAGCGTCACGGATCTCAGCTTGATGAAGCTCTGTCTCTCTCTGTCTTAAGATCCTGTTATGGTGGCGCCATTTCCTTGTTTTTCAAGAAGCAACCTCAGCTTTTGGAGACAAACGTCCAGCAAACTGGCGCAAAAGTTTTCTCTGCATTTGTGGCAATGAAGACAAATCAAACTACCGGTAGTTTCGTTTTTGATCTATTTGCGGCAAAAAACCAGCGTGTTTCATGCTGGAAATTTTGAGACAAGACTGACTGTTGCATAATATGGAACAATTTGAGCATTCCATTTGTGTGTGCGTAATTGGTGTGTCTGAAATTGATTTGGAAGTGAAAGAACAACCGATGGCCTTCTGTGGAGTACTTATAGGATTTCGCTCCACGCTTGGTGTGCCATGCAAGTGTTTTAACGTAGAACATTTCCTCAAATGTTTGTGTCGTCTCAGGTAACAAAACATAAAACATCAAGTTCGCAGTGTTTTTTTCCAAGAATGCTCGGGCCAGGTTCGATCGAAACAAGTGTAGTGTCTAGAGAGTGTGACTGTTTTGTGTTGCAAGTCCTGTGACACACACATGGTGTGGTGTGCGAACATTTCATGGCGAGCGTACTCGTATTCGGAGCAGACACGAGGACGAGTATGTGTATGGGAGCGATCTGGTACGAGCACATCTTGCAGTTGTTCGAGCGATTTGGCAAGGTTGACAGCTGCGCAAAACTTGGTTCAAAACGCTTTGTTCCAGTTCTTTTTTTCAGAAACTAGCAAATGTATTCTTCCAGTGTGTTGTGCGTATGTTCGCACAAAAAGTTACCTTCAACAAACCATTTGAAAAAACTTGTCGCAGCAATCTTTCCAGAGTATTTTTGTACATACCACGCCATGCTGCATTGCTGGCAAGTGCTGTGTAAAGTTCACAGATACCCTTGTCACGTTTCTTTTCAGTCGTTTCGAGAATGAAACTATCATGAAAAGGTAATTGCTTCAGAATAAGCACTGTTTCTTTTGCTTCGCGTCAACTTCTGCAGTGTGTCGTGGGAACAGAGGTGACAAATTTCTTGGGTAATTCAGACATTTTAGTGCAAAATTAATGTTGCAAAATATGGTCTTGTGGCACGCAAATATATCAAGGTTTTGAAAGACAAACGTACGAACACGTAAAATAAATGCTTATTTCCTTTGCATCGAGCTCACATTTCGGCTTTGTGTTGTTGATTGAAGGACGCGTACCGGAACTCGTACTTTTCAAACCTATATGGAATTGAAACACAAGATGATCAGTTGTTATTGGAGTTGCTGTCTTATCGCGACGGCCGCAGCTTCATTTTTGCGCTGCTTCCGTGGGCTTTGCAATATTTCTGAACTGGTTACAAATTAATTTGAAACCCTTTCAATTTCAAACAAAACTGCTTGGCTGAAACAATGAGATATAAATGAATCACGGATTCAATCGATCACAAATGACAGTCTCGCTGTGGTGCGAATCGTATCACGCCGCGCGTGATGACTCGAGGAAGATTCCGCTGTCTGTTGCCCCGTCACGTCGTCATTCGCTGAGCATCACGACGCAACCAAGACTCCTGCACTCGACAACCTTATCATTCCACGCAGGTTGCACTCCAATTAATCGTGTAAATCCGCAGCTCATCCTTCACGTGCGAGGCAAGCTCGCGCCACACTTACTGACTCTGCAGATACAACCTGGGACTTTGGGTGGAAAATCTTCCTGGCTCTCCTCAACATTTGACAGAAGATCCGACTGACTCGGCAAAGGAAAGGAACCCAGCAGCACTGAAAGCGAAGTGCAACAAACCAAACGAGCTGGACACGTCGAAAGGGGATCGAAACGACAAAAACAAGAAGCGTGGGTGGTGTGCAGGTGTTGCTCGGACCAAAGGCATTGTTGAAGATTTGCGAGTGAAGGCCATCTCTCACTGCTTTCAATACACAGCACGAGCAAAATTTTGCTGAAGAGGATGATTTGACAAATTGCACTCGCTTGCCGCCGAGGTCAAGTAGCTCCTGGCTGATGAGGTTTTCTTTCGAACCAGAGAATGTCGCTGACCCATCTCGTTTGGCTGTTGTGCCCGAACCGGGATGAGTTCAAAATGAAATGGGATTGTGGCGAGAAGTGACGCCACTTCTGTTTGCTGTTTGTTCATCACAGTCAATCGCTTTGGTTGGAAATCGGAGAAACCGCTTGCTTGGACGTTCGAATAAAGAAAACACAGCTGCATGTTGCGCAGCACACATTCGGACATTTGTCCCAGATTTCCTTCAAAGGGTCGCAGGATCCCAAAGGTGTTTTTCGTGGAACGAGTTCAAGATCACGATGTACCTTTCTCAAATTGAGCTTTCAAACGGGGTGGTCAAATTCTGCTCAGTCACTGCGGTAATATTCTCCCATTTGGGGGAGTGCATCATCACTCTTCGCTCTCTCGGATGAAGCGCGCTGACCAATTTGGGCTCGAAAAGCTGTGGGTAGTTACATCGGCATCTGACAGTTTCATGGGCAGTTTGAGACTGATAAGGTGTTTCTGTATTGCCGACCATTACAGGAGACGCGCAATTTACGCAGTTTTCGCCCGCACAGGATTCAGTCGAAATCTTCTCAAATTCCATAAGATTGTGCTTGAATTGTGTGACACAAGGTCAGACAGTCCAAAGCATTCTGGATTCGTTTGATGCCTTTGTCATTCACAAGTTTTTTTTCACCGAGTGCACATTTTGGAGATTATCTCATTCTTGTCTTTCCACAAACAACTTCTGTTTGCACGTACTTGCAGCTTGATCTATTGCGCACAGCTCTGCATGTTTGCGCGTCAACGAGCGAATCAATTCAGCAGCGCCACTTTCTTCTGTGCGAGCGCACAGTGCGCTGCAACTCGTCCATCTCGCAATTCATCTTCGGACGCTTCATCCGAACTTGCTCGGGCTTCCCAGCAGTCCATGCCGCTCAAATCCCGCACAGTCTCTCCAAACAGTCCGGCTTTCGTCTGGATCAAATTGCTACCAACCATGAAATTAGCTTTCCAACCATGAACTGCAAGGAAACGAGAGGACCAGCAACCAAGCGAATGATCTTCGACAGGTTTGCGCCTTTTTTCCCCGAGATGAGATGAGGATGACACCTGGAGTTAACGAACGTTGAGAGCGAAACTCACGTGTTGCTGAAAAAGCAAGTACAGCAACATCAATATGTTCAATTGTCTCTTGTACAAGTACATTTGATGCAAGAAACCACCGGCGCGTTTGCTTGTCACCGACATCCACAAATCAATCGCAGAACTTTGGTTTTGAACAAAAGTCTTGCGTGAGGTCGTTCGTCAAGCCGAAGCTGTACAAATTGGTTCATTATTCTTTCAAGAATGAGTGTGATGAAATGTACTCGTCTGGAAACCCTTGGGTCGGCCACGAAGACGGATCTTTCGAGGATGCACACCTGCATTTGTTGTTGAAAGGTTGCGTTGTTGTTGTTGTGTTGTGTTCGTGTGTGTGTGTGTGTGTGTGTGTGTGTGTGTGTGTGTGTGTGTGTGCGTGTGTGTTCGTGTGTGCGTGTGCGTGTGTGTGACTTGTTCTTGAAATGTTCGGAAACCAACACAGAAGATGGTGTTTATTCATTCTAATTAATTTAGGCATTGCAGAGCATTGTGCCTCAGAACAGTTATGAATTGATTGGCATGTGTTTTGAACACCAGTATTTGCGTGATCACTCATAAAACTTCATCAGGTTCCGCGAAATGGGCTGGGTGGACACCATTCATTTCAAATGATAATAAATCGAGCCCTTTGTGCATGACAGGTTCAAACTTTTCAATTCAAGGTATTGATCAATTGCACTGTATGTTTCAAGGGTTTCCTTTCTGCATGCCGGGCATTGCGCACAATCCATACTCCACAAAAGGGAGGAATAATTTCTGTCTACTTCGTGGGTCATCTTGATCAAACAGTCAGAGCCGTATTTGCACTCCCCGTGTCGCTCAGGGTTCGACTCAAGCCGTGGCCATCCCAAACTCAGCTGAAGGACTTTCGACCAAGTGCACGCAGTGTGTTCACATGGCGAGTGTAGATAGCGACAGTCGTCCAGCGTATCCATAGATCCACTCAGACTTTTTGGTTTGCAATTCAATTCGTATGTGACTTCAATCAGCTCGTGATGGTCTCAGCATAGGTCCGCAAAAACTGCGGGAACCCTTCTTTTGAAGGTTATTTTCTGACTTCTCCGTTGTGCGATGTCACACTTACAACTCGTCGTTCTGTGCTCTTGTTCATGCACTGATTTTCTACGAACGTTCGTCTTCATTTTTCGCAATTGGTGCAGAACGTCCCCCCTCCCCAGCGCACAGACGCAATGAGACCGAGGCGTCCTGACACCCCCTCCCACACCCCCGGGACCACGTGAATGTGATCAATTTCTTTTCGACACAGATTTCCCGTTCACGACCATTTTCAAAAACGAAAAAGACGCGATCTCGTGCAAGTCTGGCTTTCACTTGAGTTCAAACAAAAGGACGCCCCGAAGGGCGGACAAAGTTTTCCGCGTTGGAAAAACTTAGGCACGCACAAAACAGTTTTGTGGACTGGCATGTGTGTGAATCGATTGAGTCTCAACTGTTTGGGTTCTGCACGGCTGCCCATGGGTCTGGGTCTGAAAACAACACGACTGTTTTTGTTCAAAAAATTGTGCTTGTGACTGCATGGGAGGGGGAGTTTTTTCAGTGTCAGTGGTCAAGAAGATTGGGCCCCGGCGCCTTGTTGTGTCGACAAATCATTTATTTCTCTGCTTGAAACGCAATCAGAAGTCACCTCAGTGTTGTATCCGAGCCGTTTGTCTTTCTCGTTGAAATGCAACTTGATTGAATGTCTGTCATGACAAGGCGCAAGGAACGAAGCTCCTGACGTGTCTTCAACCACGTGGAGCTTTGTGCGTGTTTTCGTGATTTTCTGCGTGAACGTGTGAACCAAGTCAGATTGTCAAAATCTCCAACACAGTTTCCCCATGCCTCATTAAAAAGTACCTGCAAATACGAACAAGTCTCCGCTGATGCAAGGTGGATGCTTTTCGTGTGGGCCACGGGTCTCCACGTAAATCTCGGGTTCTTTGTCACTGGTCGGCTTTCAAATTTCCCTTTCACTGCAAGTTCCGACATTTTCAAAAGGCGAAATGTATCCCCGCAACCTCTGCTTGAGATGCACACCCACTTTCCATTGAGGTCTGGATCATCCAGGATTTGGTTCACAAAGTCTGTCCCTATCGCGAAGGTGGAAATCTGCATTGCTCTGTGAAGACCACGGTGGCAAGTGAGTATCAGGAGACAAGGTGGACTGAAAATATGGAATTCAGGGGGAAACAACCAGAAGAAGACTGAGCACCACAACCATGCAAAGAACCTTTCCGCCTTTTCAGGTCAAAAGTACCACCCTAAGTATGAGATTTCCTTTCTCCTGAAATGTCAAGAAATGCACACAAAAACAAAAAGCTCGACCCTCATCTGCAACTGCCACCATTGCATGCCACGAAGTCGAAAAGCTGCATCAGTGAATTAGTCTTCCGTTCGTTGGGTTCAGGACTCAAGTCCAGCGAAATTCAATTCAACATCCCTTCCACTGACACGTAGCGAAAGAAAATGAAAGGGGAATACAATTCCTGGACTCAATCCCGGATTGCAGACCCTGGCCTTATCTAGTTATTGTCTCCCACAGAAGTTGTCTTGTTAGCACAGTTGAGATAGCTTCAAGTAAATGTCAATCAGGAAGGTGTCTCAAAGAGACTGAAACATTTGGAGGGTGCACCTATTCTGCATCATACGTGTTGTGTTCTAATGAATAAGCCATGTTTGTCTGATTGCTTTCGTGTAAATTTGATGAGCCAGTTTCCAGTCTTTCTGCATTTCGTGTCACCCACAGAACCAGTCACCTTGCAGCTGAACTGACCACAAGGCAAAGGGACAGTCTTTCCAGAGCTGTTTTTGGTGATGTCCTCACGCACTGTGTTCTGAACCCTGCAGTTTTGTTTCTGGTTTTGACTTTCTCACCTTGTTCTGCGTCAAGAAGCACACACGCAACCTCGTTTTCGATGGCCGAGACGTAGAAGACAAGAAGTTCAAGACAAACCACTGGAACTCGAAGGTTACAATTTCGGACAAACCTGTACGCACGCGTCTGCTGAAGGAGAAGTGGTGTCAGGTGAAGACCCTCGTATTGGCTCAGTATGGAGGGAAGTCAATTGAATTAAGAATTTGAAATTCAGTATCTTTGATAGTGAACAAAGAAACACAGTTCAGAAGCTGTCGAGCAAATATCGTCAGAGCGCATTGCAATTTGACGATCTGTTTCCATGGGCCAAAGCAGTCGTGCGGGGTTCACACTTCTTGGTTTCTTTGAAAGGCGATTCCAGCTTGGAACTCAAGCCTGAAAGCATCAGACTTGAGGTGAATTTCCTTGCACACGAAACGTGAATCTGGGTGCATCTTGTGTTGATTGAAATAATGGCGTGACGGGCTTAGGTGTGGTCCTGGTTCTCCCAGCATTAACGCCTTGCTTGAGATCCACTCCAAAGGAACACGTTCGCTGGTGATATATTTCTCCTGAAACCTGCAACCTCGTACTTTCAGTCGTGCAAAAGAGATAAATGACCTGGTATTGGTCCTGGTGAAAGAGAAGCTGAATCTCTGTCACTTTCTTCCAGGCAATGACATTCCAGGAGCGCTGCCGACCCAACAACAGGCACACATGCAGATAATTCAGGATTGGAGCTGAAGATTCACCGTGGCGAAGTCCACGCGGGGATCTTCCGGTGTGGTTCAGGACTTGGTTTTCCACGTTTTGTTCTCAATTCTGAATTCAGACAGTGTTTTTTCTCCCTCACTTCATTGTGATTGAAAAAGTTGTCCTCTGCACAAGAACTTCTTCCAAGGGCCAAGGTTCCCAAGCCACTACCACCGTCCAACAAATACTACAGAAGTATTTGGCAGCTGCTGCCCTCAAAAAGTTTGGCAGGGGCGACTTACGAGCGACCTGCAGTTGATTTTGCACGATGCCAAGGTTTGGACGAACGAGCTTTGCAACTTTGTGTGGGAACACGTTTGACGCGAGAACTTGAACTGGCCCTGTGTCTTCTTTCACGTTATACTGCATGTGCGTAGGAAAGGATCTGCACAGGACAATCACGCTGTGAACCACAATTTAAAGAGGGATATGCATGACACTGGACTGTCAAGCAGTCCGTTTCTCATATTAACAGGAATGCTTGTTCTCTGCAGCTCAGAAATCACTGTCCGCTGTTGGTTTCATGTCCGTACGATCAAACCTCACAAACCGAAGAAACACGACGGGCTGAACTGGATCTATGTGTAGCTTTATTGGAGACAAGTTGGTCTATCACAGATGCGGCGAAGATAAGAGTGCAAACTTCAACAAATATACATCCGTGTAAAACTCTGTTCGCAGTGTGACGTTCGTACGACTTTTCTGTACACAAATGCGGATGAGAGAATTGTGAGTTCACGACCTCTGTGTTTCTATGTCTGAATGCCTACAGCTTCGGTGCCAAGAAAATACATGTGTGTAAACCCTTTTGTGTCGCTTGGCGTTTCAACTCGTACGTGGAACATCTATCTTTGTCTGGTAAACCGAGTCAAAGAACAGTAGAAAATGTATGTACACGAAAAAAGATGTCGATAAAGAAAAACACACACCATATGAGTCTGTACATGTGGCACGGACTCAGACCAAGTACGTCCTTGGTTGCACACGCAGTGCCTTGACATCAGAAATTGAGCATTGGGCATTGTCCATGTCCGTGTATCCTCAATGCCAATACAAAGGAATCTTAAACTATTTCTGAAAAGGATTTTCTGTTGAAAACACACACAAGTACGACATGTGCACAATTGTTGTTCGTCTAAACACGCAACGAAGAAAGGATGTTGAAAGAAAACGAGCGAGTGCCAGCGTTACTCGTGATTTAGAGCTGCCTGCCGTCCGCGTGAGGCGCTTGAGTCTCGTGCATCATCGCCCAACGCAAACAGTCTTGAGTAACTGAGACAAAGTGAAAACTCCGAAACATGCAGATCCGTTCCAATTCACGTTGGCGTCGTTATTTGTCGCGCAACAACGCTACGAATGTGCGGCAGGTTGCAGCGAATCTCGGTGACGGCTCTTTTTTCGATCTTTTGTTGCGTCCCCGTGGCCCAAGGCCCAGGAAGTGACACTAATGACACGTCTGTTCGCCGCAGACGGTTTCAACGACTGTCGCGTGACGGTCTGGACTCGTTGGAGGGACAATCGGAAGCTCAGTTAGAGACTTGGTCGCGCGTTTTGGCTGAGGTTCCCCCTGCGAGTCGATAAATCACCGTTAAGAATAAAGAAATGGGTGACGCCTAATCTGGAAAGCGACATTCCCTGTGTCGTAGATCAAATGCTACGCCGTGGACAAGAGAGTTGAATAGGCTGAACATGCGTCCTCATATTCACATCACGCAATTTATCCATGCTGCAGCTGATTCTCTTGCAAGTGTTGAAGTCGCCGTGCAGGAGTTCTTGAAAATGGCTTTCCTTGAAAGTGACTTCAGGTGTGATCTTTTTTGTTTCGTTGGTGCTCATCATGATGATTATTCCGAGGTGCAAGAAATTTCATTCATCCTGGCAGCAAGTGAGAAACCTGGGTGATGCTGCATACAGAGAGAATAATCCTCGGGTGATTATTAATCACCTGGGAATGATACCTTAGAAGAAGCTGAGATAAGGATGTGAAATGTTTGCAACGACGCAGCCTCTTCCTTTCTTCTTTGCTCAGTCGGGGGCGATTAATTTCAAACGTTCATAAGTTGAAAGGCTGTTCACAAAAAAAATGGCAAGGGAAAGAACCATTTCTCTTTCCAGACATGCTCGCTTTCCGTCAGACTTGCAGCAGCAGCTCTCCCATGATGCCGTCAATGTGCGCTTGTGTCTTATTTATTTTCTGCATTTGGTCCCAATGTGTAGACGTGTTCCTCGACAGCTGTAATTCCACCATAGACAAACTTCAAAGGGTTGTTAGGTTATCATCCACTGCTTCAATTTCAGTAGGTTCTTTTTGTTCTGACAGCAAGCCCCTTTGTGGAGAAGGGGACCTGTTGCCACTCCCGCTGGTAAACCTCACTCGCAGTCGGAATCCGTTCTTGTTTTCCTCTTTGATGATGTTGTCTTTAGCTCTTTGGTTCTTCGCCCCCTCACCTCTGTGTGTGTCTGCAGCTGTCGCGGCGGCGGTGGCGTTTCCTGAGCTGGAGCTGGATGAACGGCCAGGGTTCACACACTGCGCACCGATGTGTTTGGCCACGTCGGCGCACGGGTGAGCGTCACGCAGGGAGCCGCACCCCGGCGCTCCGACGCCGACGCGCGACTGCGTCGTCACGACTGTCCCCGGGCTCTGTTTCAGTCTGTGCGGGCAGAAGACCTCAAACAGACCCCGCTTCAACTTTATGTTGAAGCAGCCGTACAGAATTGGGTTCAAGGCGGAGTTGAGCAGGGCCATGGTTTCCGCGAACGCGTACACTGTCTCCGGTATCACCACTGTGTACTCACTCCAAATGTGAATGAGGTGAACAACGAAGTAAGGTGTCCAGCACACGATGAAGCTGCCAATGATAGCCAAGGTCATTTTGATGGTTTTGACTTTTGCACGGGGCACAGCGGTGGTGTCCTTCACTGATTTCCGTAGCGGCGCGCTGGAGTCGCTGTATTCTTTCCCTGCAAAACAGTTCAAGAGGTTCAATTGGAATTCAATTCACCGGCTGCATGGTTCGTGAGAAATACATCCGCAGCTGTGATACCGTGAATCTTACGACTGGACAGGCTTACGCTGCACTTGATCATTCGATTAGACACAGCTTGTTGAAACATTTCCCCCAAATAGCTGGCATTGGCAAGATTTAGTTCTTGTTCTCAGCGAGGGACGGAGGGCGCATTCAATCTCAACAGCTTGCCGCTCAATGCGGTCACAGTGTTGGTGGACGCGGCGGAAGAATTTGATGAAGAAATATTGAATGCAAATCTATTTCGATTCCCAAGGAAGTTGTCGATTCCCTCAATTGACCAAATGAGAAAAGTAAAAGTTTCTTTGCTTTCTTTGCGTCCAACAACCTCATGTGTGGGAACCTTGCGTGCGAGAAAACTACATAAAGTTCAGTCTCCGATATTCTTGAGGACGGTGGGTGAGGTTCAGGAAAGAATGTTTCGGAGACTTCCGTTTGAATGCTCCACTGACGAACAATTAGATTATTGCTTTGATGTGTCGGGAAATTGTCCGTCGGCAAAATGTTTGATTGATTCTGCAGAAGGACTTTTTGAATTTCCAACTTGTGGTTGCTCTTTAGCACACTGATTGGCAAACATGTGCAAACACACACACACACACACACACACACACATGTATATGTAACCGACGCGTTTCTGTGAGTCGATTGAGACATATCAGTTCTTTTGAACTTTGTTGGAATGTCACGACAATCGTAAGTGAGCTGTTCTTCTCTTCCTTCTTTGTGATAAATTCGCTGTTTTTTTTCTTCGTTCACTTGTGCCGGAGCATGGCCAACGCACACCCCTACAAGGAAACTTCTGAGCTCAAGAAGTGAAAAGCGGAAGACGCGACCCACGGATCAATACCCATTACGCAATTTGGCCTATTTCGAGGGCTGGATAAGGCTTATGTGAAATTCTCTTTTGGTATAAAATTCCGTGCCCTCGCCGGCTCTGAAAACGTGTCTAATCTGCAGACACGAGGACCACACTCCACTTTCAGTCCTTGCGTGCTTGCTCCTTTTGTTCAAACTTTTCTGAAAAAGCTGCGTCTCCTCAAAGTTCCATTGTGTACGAGTGGCAAGAACATGGAAATGCTGTTCAGGCTAAGTGTTGAAAGAGATCCACAGGAGAGAATGAGTTTTCACTAAATGTGTACCATTCGTGTCACTTTGCAGAGTCCTGGAGACAGAATGGCAGGATGTCACGCCTGCAGTTCTTTTGTGTTGATAAGGGCAAACCCCGGTTTGATTCCACTGAAGTGCGCCAGCTACCATTATTTTCAGTGAATGACAACCCGGGGCTGAAGTTGTTGGTGACAGCAAGTCCAAACGGATTGGGAAAGGATTCCAGAAGTGTCAATGCGGGCGTTTATTCTGGCCATGAGTGGGGCATAGGTGCAATGTGACTGACTCCAGCGGCAGGTTTTCTGAACAGGATTTGTGGCATTTTGTGCTTGTAAGCGCTCCAAATTCTTGGTATTTTGCAAAAGTCTGGCATGACAGCTTTGCGTGCGAAAATAGATCTTCTCGACTCACACCTGAATCAATATTCTCACCAACAGCACAAAGTTTTCATTTTTGCACATTGAATGAACCTGACGCCGTGTCGTTGATGCGGATGTTCACGCGAGAGACTTTCGTGGTGTTGCTCATCAGCTCAATTCTCAAAGCACTAACGAGTTTTGTTGAGACAAAAGCAGCAAAAAGCCTCCGGCAGATCGTTTGAAATCCCACGATGGCCATGCGTCCTTCGAGATTCAAACGCAAAACGAAACTTGACAAAAAGGAAAGAACAAGACAGCGGATTGGCAAAATGATGTTGATCTCCAAAACTGGGGCGGAACCTGAAAATTCAAATCAGCTTGTTGTCAAATTGGTTCAAATTCGACATAAAAGTGCCTCAGACCAGTACAGATCCAGCACCTCGGTCTCAACCATGGTCCGTCCTTGTGAGGCATTTTATCAGAGGGGAAATGACTTGAAGTTAGGAGCCCAAACTCGACATCAAAAAAGCAACAAAACACCCTTCTGCACCTGTGACACAATGAGGAGGGTTAGAAGGAAGTTCAGGTCCCCGGGCCCCTGCAAGATCTGCTTGCATGGCTGAGGTGGTCAAAGAGACACATTCTTGTACCTGCTGTGCGTCAACTTGAGGAGGCATGTGTCACAAAAAAATAGCTCCATGGAGCTCGCGGTGATTTGAGGAAATTCTTATTTCGCTCCCTCTGATTTTGCTCCCTCTGATTTTGCTCCCTCTGATTTCGCTCCCTCTGATTTTGCTCACTCTGATTTCGCTCACTCTGATTTTGCTCACTCTGATTTCGCTCCCTCTGATTTCGCTCACTCTGATTTTGGTCACTTTTTTT
>JAAUXT010133822.1_pt1 | contig 35651 bp, 40 predicted proteins | sample 7278171 | NCBI WGS metagenome assembly JAAUXT01 (sample SAMN14350112, study PRJNA611818) | marine sediment metagenome | isolation source: surface marine sediment (1.8m) | place: French Polynesia: Moorea | collected 2018-08 | reverse complement strand
TTAGGATAGTGGCTCCATCTAGGGTAATGCTATGATTGGTTGTGGCTGTTGCTGTGGCTATGGAAGGCCATGGCAGTCTTAGGGGTTGGTCATGGTAAATATATATAACAATGCAATCAGGGGGCAAGAGCTGTCGCCTCTGGAACATGACATTTCAGGGCACAAGAGGTGACATGAAGTGACAAGGGTGACTCATAAACAAAACAACCAAGATGTCTATAAATAAAGCTTGTGCAACTGACTTAGGACAGTTGCCTGTAGTGAACCTTGTCTGATTGATTACTTGTGTATTTGTACTTATGAAATTGTATTGTTATTTCTTGATCACATGATGTGGATTAGACTAATAAACCTAAGACTGTTGGTACAACAGGCTGAACTTGAGATGAACTAGTTTGAGTAAGTGTGTAAGAGCGTGATTTGGTTTGGGTAAGGAACTCGAGGCGGGTACGGCTACCCAACACAACACAAGTCTCAAACCATGGGGCTCCAATGGGGAGCTCCTTATGGGAACCCCCCAGCCTCCCCCTGTCAGACAAAGGCTGGTCAGGTCTGAGACCTAAGTCCTGGAAGCTCCTCATGGGACCCCAGACGGTTGCCAGATCGGAAACTGGAGAGTCCTCTGAGACGCTTCTTGTAAGACCCCAACTGGTCAGATTTAAGTTGTCGGGTCTCAGCATTGTTTGCAACTGAAATAACCCTTGGAACACAAATACATTTGCAACACTGTGAGGTTGGTTCACAAATCCAAAATCAGACTTTCAATTCGGCTGTCCAAAAAACAGTGACAATTTGTTGACAAGATACCCACTTGATCTGAAAGCCCCTCCAAAATGATAACATCATCAATGTACACCCTTGACCAATTGCTCACTTTCAAGACACAGAAACCCATATCCAAAAAGTGTGAATCTACCATTTGAAACTCATTGCATGAAAAAAGAGAAATACTCTGTTTTGTTTTTCAATAACCTTGGCATTCACAGGGATTATCAGTATCAAAAACAGAAGAAATAGACCACTGATCCCAAAATTTGTATTAAAACTTGGCCACGAGAGCTTGTGCCAGCAATTAGCCTTGATGCCAGCAAATATTTGATTCCCAGCAGTTTGTTCTGGTTGCTTTGGCCAAAACTTCAGAAAAGAAAACAGTCTTTTCTTTCAGACGAAACGCATTCTCTTGCAAATCACACTGAGAAAAACTATTGAAAAGAAAGAAAAGTGAGACAGCACAAAGCCGTCCTCAAAAAGTTGTGAATTACCAATGTTCAGGTCATTGAGTACTGAGGGTCACCTGCAAAGGATGCCGAGGGTAAAACATGTCACTTTTGCTCCCACAGAGCTTGGGGTTGCCCTCACAGAGACTGAGGTACAGAGAATGCTCTGCTGACACACGACCCACTGTTTCAATTAAATTTAGGCCCCTGGGTCTCACGGTGATTTGAACTGTTCCAGCTGCAAATTTCACTTGCTTATTCTGGTTGCTTTGTGACGGAAACCCAAAACTCCAGTCCACTCAACACCACAACTTCCATCAGACATACTGTCACATCTGTCAAATTAGCTGTTGAAAAACAATCAGCAGACCTTGTCACAGTCTTTGCACAACCAAACCAAAATGGATAATTGGTGATTGGTGAACAGAATGTACTCATCACTTTCATTCTCCGCTGTTGTACTTTTGAGACCACACACATTTTGGCAGATCAAATGTTGTCAAAATGTAACGCTGAATGAGACGGAATGACAAGCCTGGAGAGTCTCTAAATCAGTTGGCTTTCTGATTTTGATTTTGTGCACACTGCACAAACTGACAACTTTGCCCACAGCACAAACCAAGTGTGTTTCTGCTTTTTAGTGATGACACGAATGGTACATAATGTTCAGAGAATGGAATAAACTTCAGGCAACAATAAAACAAGCACAAAAGTTCCAAAGAATTTGTCGGAAAATGCAAAGAATATAAAAGTTTGAAAAATATTTCAAGAAAACAAAGCAGATGAAATGTTCTTCTCATTCGGAATGAAACAAAGCCTTTTCCTGTCAGAAATGAATACATTTTATGATTCAGCTTGCCAGAATTGTGAATCAACTGGCAAGGAAAATTTTTATCGTATGAATTGAAGCTGAAAAAGAAAACAATTATTGTTGAATGTTTTGCAAAACTGAAGTATAAAAGACAATGAAATATTAGAAATTGTTGAAAGTATTCGTTTCATGAAACATGATCAAAACAAGATGAACAAACGTCTCGAAGAAAAAGAAAATTTCATCTGAAAAGACAGCTCCATGGAGCTCGCGGTGATTCGAGGAAATTTCAGTTTTTCTGATTTGGGTTGCTCTGACTTGGGTTGCTCTGATTTGGGTTGCTCTGATTTGGGTTACTCTGATTTGGCTTGCTCTGATTTGGGTAATTTTTTTTCAATCAAAAGTCTTGCCTTTTTCACTCAATATTCACATCTTGGGAACTCATTTAACACACACCCAAATGGAACAAATTTGACTGAATGGAGCTTTTTTACATTGTTTCACAACAATATCTATAGATTAACTGAAAGAATTACCCAATATCAATTTTTAAATTTTCAATTGAAAATGACTTTTCATGAACCCAAACTTTAGCCCCACCTAAAAATTACTATGTAAAAATTTTCAAAAATCAAAAATCAAATGCAACCTCTCAAACCCCAACACAATACTCTATATTTTACTGATATACTTCCTTGACAAAATATTTATACCTTTTGAGATACAAAGACATTTCTACATCAATACCCCATGTTTTCTGCTCTTCCAAATTTGAACTTTTTGACCTCAGCAACCCAAAAATTTGAATTTTGACAAATTCCTTCCTGGTGCATTATCTCCAAGCCAAAATGAACCAAAAGAGCCTAAAAGATCCTGAACTAATCCTCATCTTGACCATCAAACTGCTGTATACATACTTTTGGAAGATGCTGCCTGTATGTGCTTTGATTTGGCTTGCATGGATTTGGCTGGCTTGAGCCCAAATCGCGCAACCCACCTCAAATCACCCAAAAATTATTTTATTTTTTGACAAAATTGTTCATATGAACAAATAATTTGCATAGCTGCACCAAAGGAGACTGCCACCACAAACAACAATTTTTGTTAAATTTTGAAGTGTGCGTGAGTGAGAAATGAGAGCTCGTTGTCGAGACGATCAAGTTGTGCAGAGACTTGGTGGCACGGACAGTTTTGGAACAGCCCACGATGCTTGGTGCTGCCACCTTCAGTTTGCGACTTCCTTTCCGTTCCCTCCATATTGTACTGTGGATTGGGTGCAACTTATTGGTCGTCTCTTTCGAGTCATCCAACACCGAATCCAGAGAAAATGCCTCCCAAGTTCGATCCGAACGAAATTAAAATTGGTTAGTTTATTTTGAAAGTATTTTGAGCCACAGCAATATGCTGTACGGGTGAATAAAGGGCAGGTAAGTTTTGGGGTTTGAAACACGTGGATGAAATGTGGTTCCTGGAGCCACGACGCAGAGTCTGACGTCCGAAGATTCGTGACTGAAACTGGGAAATTTGACACAGTTAGTTGTGTTTGATCACAAGTTTGAATTTTCAGATTTCAAGTTGCTGTTTTGTGAGTGGAATTGACTTTCTGTCGGCGGGCACACATCGAAGCCACAGTTGCAGATTGCACTGGCGACTGTGGTCAAAACGTGCCAAAAGCAAAACGCTTCTTTTTGGTCGCATGTGAGACGATTTGGCCGTTCGCGTGCATTACCCAGAGGAGCCACAGCAAATGCAAGAGTTGGCTGTGTTTTTGCTGAATCGTTGCAGAATGGATTGTTTTCAAGCGTTGAGATTGTGCTTTCAGTATGCCTGCGAGCCGTGGGTGGAGAGGTCGGGGCGACCTCAGCTCTTGCCCCCAAGATCGGTCCTCTCGGTCTGGTGAGTAATTTTTGGGACAGATCCTTTTCTCGAGTTGGTGAGCGAGGAGCATGGCACACTTGCGTTCCAGCCCAAGAGATTACTTTTGGAGAAAGGGAACATTTCTTTGTCACCGAACTTAGCAGGCAAGTCTGCAGCGTCCAAAGTTTGTTATTCCAGTCGCCGAAGAAGGTGGGAGATGACATCGCGAAGGCGACTCAGGACTGGAAGGGTCTGAAGATCACGGTGCAGCTGACGATCCAGAACCGTCAGGCGAAGGTGTCGGTCGTGCCATCCGCGTCGTCGCTCATCATCAAGGCGTTGAAGGAGCCGCCGCGCGACCGCAAGAAGGTCAAGCATGGTGCGTACCGCTGTCGGCGAGCCTGCTTTCATTTCCACCGTTTACAAGTTTGCTACGATGCCACTGAATTTTTACGGGGCACCAAGTTGCGGATGGAACCCCTGTGTTGCGTAACAATTGAAAGTTTGGTTCTTGAAACGTATTGCGTAACCGCACACAGGTCAACCGCTTGCTGAAACTGAACATTTGATTTTGCACATTGGTGCAAATTACCAGTCAGTACGTCGCAAAGGATTGAACTCGTGCGAATTGTGTGGGCCTTTTCAGCTTTTGTCGTTTGGAATGGGAAGCTGGATAACTTCGACCAGATGACAATTGTTCTTTCTCGTCAAGTGTACTTGACACCAGCATGCGTAAGCGTTTATTGGGCAAGGGAAAGTGCAACAAATGCAAAACCGCGAACCAGTGAACCCTGTCAGTCTGTTCGACCCAATTGAAAACTGCGTTCTAAAAGTGCGCGCGCACGTGGAACGCGGTTTGCGCGTCGCGTCCTCCGGGTGCTGTTCACGGCGCCGCTTTGCTCAGTAGGCGGCGCTGTGGTTTTAGGAGGTAGAGAAAAGGTGTTCGTCTTCAGTCTTGAGCCCGCGGCCCGTGCCTCAAGGGTTGTCCTTTGAACACGATAGTGTGCCCCCAGTGGCGAGGCATTGCCGTGAGAAACTGGCCCTGTCGCCATCAAGTTGTGCTGCAGCGCCTCACTGCTGAGCGTGTCACATTGACAACTCTAAAAAGCTTGTAGATTTCCTGTCGGATGGTTTAGCAATTGATGAGCAATTTTGTGTTCACAGTGAAGCACAGCGGAAACATCTCGATCGATGACGTCATCAACATCGCGCGCACCATGCGTCCCAGGTCGATGGCCAGGACCCTCGCTGGAACCTGCAAGGAGATCCTGGGTACGGACCGTTTTCACGACCTTGAGACTGCAGACTTCCTCGGGCAAAATGGCCAGTGTTTCTCCGAATACGTATGCGAGTTGACTGCTGATGGTGTGAAATTTGCGAGAAGTGTCCGGAAAGACACTATCCTGCGGCTGGGATTGGAATAAACGTGCTGCACGTGATGTATTGGCCTCTCTGACACCTCTTGTAGGAGTGTGCGAAACACAATGAACAGAACCAGGCTACTTGTTTCTGATGTACACGTATCTGACCCAAATGTCCAGAGGTGCAACATTCACGCGAACTTGGCTGAAGGTTTGGCGTTGTTTTGTGCAGGGACGGCGCAGTCGGTGGGCTGCACCGTGGAGGGCGAACACCCGCACGACATCATCGACAAGATCAACAACGGGCAGGTCGAGATCCCAGAGGTACGGGCCACGTGACACGCTGACAAAGTCGTGTTTTCACAAGCGCTCCTCCCATCGCATGGTGGCTCACACTTGCCAGTTTACGGTCACCATTTCATTTTGTTGGTTTTGAGTAGACGCACGCTTGAAATCGCAAATGTCAGTGGGCTTCGGCGATCTTGCCCAAGTATCTTGAATATTGTTTCGACACTTTTCTTTTCGTTTCAGGAGTAAGAAGAACGTAAGGAAGAAATCTATTTCAAATTCCGACAAGGAAAACAAATACAAAAAAGTTGTACCAGATTTGATGTTCTTTTCATTCCGCGACGATTCACACGTCTTCATGATGCCAACCAACTGTATCCGAAGCTAAAAACAGGCGAGAAATAACCAATACTTCCGACAGTAGAGGAAAACAAAAACAAGAATGGTGAAATGCAAGACCAAGCTTTCAGTTCCCTGGGAAAACCGTGTAGACTCGAGCGCTCGTTTGGGAGCAAACCCGCACGTTTCACCTCGTGTCATCGTGTAACAAGTGCACATGCAAAATGGAATTTCGCCAATCGTACAGCTGTGTCCGAGCATGATATGTAAGGCAAGAGGTCCCGTCAAGTTTCTGTGAATAAGTTATGACTAGGTTTGCGCGTTCTAAGATTTGACGATCATGGTGCTGCCGCATCCCTCGCCGTCTGAGTTGAGAACAAGCGGTGGCACGAAGCTTTTGCCTTGCACCAGCTTCTGCAGACCCTGCAAGTTGCGAAGAATATGTCACAACCAATTGACACCAGATGCGGAAGAACATGAGAGTTTGCTGCTGCCACTGATGCTTGAGATCGGGAGGCTAAAGTGCAAGTGAAAGACGTGAATGGGCCCTTGGCCCTTGGAAGATCTAACGAGAGAACTCACCTCTCCTGCGTAAGAGAGCAGTGGGGAGACCTCGCACTCAACGGGCTCGTCCGAGTCTTCCTGGTGGCTGAAAACGCACAGTGCGATCAGAAATGTGTTACACACGCCAAGACGAATGAACAAAAGTCTGTTCCAGAGCCATGGCGACTGAAATTGTTCAGGCAGGTTGCGATCTGACCTGTGGTTGTCGGTGGAGAGATCCGGGAACAGGGGACCACACGTACAACAATCAAAGCAGTAACAGGAGCGGCACACTGCGGGCAGTGCGTATGAGGCCACAGCGAAGCTACAAGAGGAAGCGAGTCACGCGTAGCTTTGGTGGAGACCCTGCTGCAAGCGATTGCAGAAAGCGTGCGCGAATCACAGCAAGCATGAGAGCGAGAGCCAAGCGCAAACCAGCAGACTCACCGCAGTTTGATTTTCTTTTTGGGCCTGAGAAAAGCAGCACGCAACCATTTCACACCCTTGTAGGAAGCAGCAGCATCCACTCCCACGTGCACCAGAATGATTCGACCAGCGAAAGGCACAATACTGTACATTTGGAGGGAGAGGACTGCAAACCGTAGTTTCTGCCCACACTCGGTAGACTGACGGTCAAGGGTTCCCGTCGCTCTTCCCAACACCACACACCACACCTTCCAACAATTGGTACGAACTGAAGTCGACGAACTAAACTCGAGTTACCTGTCGCTGGCTCCATTCTGAACCGCGTTACCATCGCTACCAGCACTACAAACAACATCCATGCCAACAAAGCGCGATTAGTTCTCAGTGCTTCTCTGCAGAAATGTCACAGCTTGTTTTGAGTTGTCAGCAGCAAAATAAAGTTCATGCCTGTGGGAAATTTTGTCGTGCAAATACACCAATCAGAAACGTTAAGTCTACGAAGCGCGCAGCTCCGTGCCCCATACTGCACGGACATCGTTCATGTCTGACGAGACCTCACCAGAACGAAACTACTCGAAACTCGGACAGAACTGATCGTCTTCTGTTTTGGGCCGTCTCACGTTCAAGGCGCCAACGGCAAGCCGAAAATGTGAAACACTGCGAGAGCACCAAATCGAACGCGCACTGCTGACGTCGCATGCGCAGATGAGCGTTTACCTGGCGATGTGGGGCAGCGGAGTCCCGTCCTCGCGCACGAAGCGCCCTCCGGCCTTCAGCACGAAGCGTTGGTGCAGGTTGAACAACGCGTGTCTGCAACACACCACAACCACACGGACCTCAGTCGAAGTGCAAATCTAGAGTGGATCCAGCATCGGGATCGCACATTAGTTTGTCGGGCTGTTGCGCCACATGTCCTTCAGGATGGTTTCATGACGAGCTTGTCCACAGTTGCGCAAGAACCAAGTCCTGGTCCTGTCACCCTGACGTGATTCACTGAGTTGTGCAAGGAAAATGAAGCCAATCTCTTTTGATGAATCTGCTGAATGCACCCAACGGAAAACTGAATGTGCCACCATGCAAGTACGCCTCTTGTCCATTTTCTCACCTGGAGGTTGTGGGTGTGTCCTTGGCAGCGCCGTCGGCGTTTTTCAGCGGCGAGAACTCGTCTTCGCGCAGCACCTCCCAGACGGCGAAGTCCCTGTCACATTGGTGGGGCGGGGGCAGAAAACACACGACACAACACACGCCACCGAGGATCATGCAGTGTCAGTCAGCGGTGGTTAGAGCGCCACGATGCGCGTGCGCCAATTGAAAGTGAAAGAACAGACCAGTATCACCAGCACAGAGTGAAATTGCGAACAGTTATTTTGCACAAAGTATCGTCAGAAGATTGGTGTCAGTTGTATTGTTGTGACGTCGAAACGTTAGTGAAGCGATCGAAGCACAGCAGTGTCAACACATGCACGCAGAACGAGGAAGTGGTGACGGAAAGGATTGCACCGTACAACACACAGACATGCAGGTTTGTCGGCAAGTTGATGTTAGTAAGAAGCAAAATGAATTTCAATTTTTTGTTGTTCCGGTTTTTTGCACAATGGATGTGGGAATAGGCGGGAGGAAAGGAGACAAAAAGTTTCCACAGATTAGAGCATGTACCAGGCACACAATTCACAGCAATCACAGACCATTGTGTTCACAATTGGAAATTTCCCCCAAGCAAGGTGATCACCCTTTCTTTACTAGTTTTGGGACAAGCACCAAGCAAGCTTCGCCCAATTGCCTTCTGACACTTTGAAACATTCCGATTTGTCCAGCATCCAACTTTCCCTTTTCCAAGGCTTTCCAATTTCTCTTTGATTACGACACAGTGAAGTGTCGCGAAACACGGGAGAGAGCTGGCAACACGTGAGCGTCTGTTTGACTCGAGCATCTACCTGGCGAACTGGAACACGTCGAAGACGAACTTCTCCATCTTGATTCCGTTGGGCTGCGTCGGCTTCAGCGTCTCTCCCAACTCGTCCACGAACGGAATCTTCTTCTTCGCCACGTGGTGCTTCAGTTCCGACTCCCGCTCCCTACAAACCCACAAGAAACTTTCCACTCGACGTGCGACAGTATTTCAAGGATGTGAGGGGGCAGGGACGGGTGAGGGAGCTTCAGGCGACGGCTTTGAGCTCTTGGAACCTGAAAGTTGTGCTGGCCTCTTCCCTTGGCGATCAAACCTTGAATGCAGCCTTGTATTTGTCTGGAGCACACTGGGACGTGTTTGCCAGAGACAGGCTCGTGACCTTCATCGTTTCAATGTCCACACCTGTGACGAAGCTGGATTGCAAAGACAAATGTTGTTTTTCTCTCTCTCACACGCGCACACAAACACGCCACCTTCACACAGAAGCACACAGACTTGCACGCGTACAAACAAGCACACACACACACATGGTTCACTCACATGCAGACAGTCTTGAGGAACTGCGTGGTGAAGAAGTGGTTGCAGATGTTGCCGGCGCTGAAGGTGAGTCTCCCGTCCGGGTTGCGGCGCTCGGCCGTCTTGAGCGTGATCTCGCTGTACTCTACCACTTGGTAGACGCCGTCCACTTTGCACACGACGCCCACCGCCTCAGTCGGGAACGCCTTCTCAACCACCTGTATGAAAACGAACAAACGGTTGTGTTCCGTGCCAGTGTAGACCAATGCACTCAGAATGCGCAGAGTTCTGTGGTGAGCTCACATCGAACATGGACTGAAACCGCCGAGCAAGTGCTGTTATGGTTTGGTCTGGGTCTCATTGTATCACTTTCAGAGGTGCACAAATGTTTCACGCCCGAACACAACGAATGTTGCACGCGTTTTGTTGGAGCAGAAAAAGAGAATTCTTCTTCATTGGCCTCAGGCCCTTCCAGGGGTCGCGGCCAGACGCACCTTGGCGCCGCACACCGCCTTCTTGTGGATGCAGAACCCGAGGAAGGCGGGGTCCGCCATCTTGACGAGGATGTTGTCCACGCAGTACACGTGCAGGTACTCGACTCCGCGGTCGATGATGTCGTTCAGGATTCCCTTGTCCCGCAGCGCGCGGTACAGGCCCCCATTACCATCTGGTGTGGAGGAGGGGAACGGCAGCTTCGTCAGTGCATTGGATTGGTTTGGATTGGATTGGATTCGAATGAAAACTTGAGCAAACACGAGATTTGGGCAAGGAAGAGTTTGTAGTTTTTCAAAATTTTTCGTCAAAATCACTGGAACTGACAAGACATGGTGAAACGCACTCTGTCTCTGTCTGTCTGTCTCTATCTCTCACACACGCACAAACACAAACACACACACACAATTCTGGCTCTGTGCAGCCTCTCCTCACCCGGAGCCTTGTGGACCTTGTGTGGCTTCTCGAGAAAGATCTTCCCGTCGAAGGTGAGCGCGGGCAGCATGTGCTGCTCGAACATGCGCACGTCGTCCGGCCGCAGCCCGAAGAAATTGCGCTGCTTGAAGAAGGCGTGCGTCGACTCCATCGTGTGTTCGCTCGTCATGATGTACCTGCGATGAGTGCAACATTCTAACACGCTATTGCGCAGCCATTCACATCTGTATCTGAGGCCAGCCCCACCCCGTTTGCTCTATCTGTGTGAAGCCCAGTCACCAACGATGAGCAACCCGTTCACAACAGCAGAAAGTGCACGCACCACGGCACCTTGCCGTCCTTCCCCGTCAGCTGCTTCGCGAGGCGCTGCACCTTCACGATGCGCTCCGCCTGCAGCTGGTAGAGCGTGCGGTGCGACGGGAGCCCCACGTCGTACATGCCCTTCGGGTAGGGCACGCCCAGCCGCGTACCCTGCCCTCCCGCCAGGAGCAATACCGCCACCTTGCCATCAGCGATCTGACGCAACCCTGGGAAGAAAACAAGAACACTTATCAGTGTAGACACGCGCCTGACGTGGCAAAAAAAAAAAAGAACTTTCTGTTTCCTCTGACATGTTTTTGACTGTGATGTATGTTTGGCGCGCGAAGAAATGAACTGAAAAGCTCATGCGAAGGGCCAGCGTCGAAGGCACACCGGGCAGACCGGACTTTCATGTTTGTTGTTTGACAACGAAGGATTTCGAAAAAGATTTGTCGAAGAGAAAACAGGGCCCTGACACAGACCTGAGACCATCGAGTGGTGCAGATCTGCTTCAAGATAAAACTCAGAGACTTCCAACAAGATCATCTCCGAGTCGTGCGTGATAAGATCGCTTTGGCAGGGCTCCAGCGATTTTGTGAGACAACAAACGTGTAAATTATCGTTCTTATCGACAGTGATGACGACGTCAACATTTCAGGATTCTCGCGAAACAAGGAGGCAAGTACATTGAAGGTAGCAGTCAACGGTTGACATGGGAACACACACTCAAGGTCACCAACAGCACGATAATTACAAAACTAAACTGGTGTTTTGTGTATTTGAGTCAGTTGGACAGCTGTCGCTTTACATTATTGTTAAGAGCCGTGAGACACAGATGACATTTGTGTACGCGCCATGCTGATGTGCGTGTCTCACTTTCCCATTTTCCCAGTGGCAAGTCCGTGCTTTCCTCACGGGTCGCGTCTTGTGTACTTCACCCACTGATCAAACCCATATGTTGTGGCACAACGAATTTACACACACGCACGCAGATACCAGACAGGCCACCCCGGAACACACTCAAAAGGAAGCACACCTCGTGCTCACACACACGCTACCTGTCTCCTCGTATTGGCGCAACGTCTCGGGGTCGGTTCGCGCGACGCTGCCCATCACCTCTGGCGGCACCGGCGTCAGGTGCTCGTCCACTTTCTCCGCGAGCCGGTCCAGTGCCGCCTTGCAGTGTCGGAAGTACGAGCCGACCTCCGCGTAGTCGATTGACTGTTATGAAACAAAAACACCTTGTCAGTATTGGCACGCGCTTTGGGATGGCACCACCGTATGTATGTGCCAGAAGGCCAGTTTTGGAACACTGTCAGAGTTGCTCACGCTGTTGGTGGTCGGGAGGTGGTCTTGCTCTCCCAGATACTGCTTGTTTCCGAAAAACACAGAACATCGGAGGCTCCATGAAGAGATAAGGGAGGGAGGGAGTCACTCCAATTGCAACTTAGAACCGTGGCAAAACAACTGAGCAAGAACAGAAAGCTGGCAAGTCTGACAACAAGGTGTGCGCCTGATGTCGCAAAACTGGGCGGGGGGGGGGGGGGTTCTTTTGTCTTTGATTTGGCTCTGCCTCAGCAGAAGTGTTTCCTCACCTTGAGGTCTGCATACAGCTGTTGTTGCTGCTGCTCTGTGAGAGTCTCCCAGTAGCGCAGCAGGTGCTCCTGGTCGTGGTTCCTCAGCTCCGTGCGCAGCGCGTCCACGTCCATCGTGCCCAAGGTGCCAGCCACGTCGCCTGAAACACACACGGCCGATCATTGCTGTTGTCTTGCCCCACACCACGCCTGACCCGAATCTGATAGTCGTTTTGCTCCAAGGGACTGGACGGTGTCTGCAGAGGTCATGTGTCAAGACACCGTCCAGCTCATCACAGACGTTTCGTTGAAGTGGCCACGGGAAAAGCACGTTGCAATTCGGTTGCACTCCGCCGGATTTGTTGGAGCGCAAAACTCCTTTCAACAGAACCTTCGGAGCAGCGAAAAAGGCAATCGTCGTGTTGACTCGAAAAAAATCATGGCAAAAATGTCCAAAACAGCGCACATACCTGTGACAATGAACGTCACCCGAGGTCCAGGGTGACAAGAAATTAAACACCAGATTACGTACTTTCTTATAGTCTGCGCTTATCGCTCTGAAGTACTCGCTATCTCCAACAGCCTCATTATCTGGTGTTTTATGGTCAAGAAAAACTTTCAGATTCGCGACAAGCAGGAGTTCAAACAGCGGTGGATCCGCTGAATGTGAAGTGCATTCCAGTGGGTGAGAGTTTCTGAAGTGTGGGTTTGGGAGTCCTGTGATGGGTCTTGTTGCTCTCCAAAAGTCGGTGATCTTATCTCTTGTTGACCCGTTTCATCCTGGATGCAGTCAGTAGCTGCTGCGTCGAGAGCAGCGACACGACACAGCGCACTCTCTTGAGTTGTACAGGAGGCAACGCTTGGCGCATTCTGTCTGAATTTGTGCCACAGCAAACGTTGCTGCTCTGTGAACTTCAAGGCGCCTGTCAAAGTCTTCCGGAACTTGCGCGAGTCGATCAAGTGGCACTTACTTGGAGTGTGTGGTCGATTTCTTTGGTCTGTGTTCTGCTTCGTCAGCACAGCTGAAATTGAAGCGCTTTGATCAAACAGCAATCAAGTTTCGACACAGTGAACTATCCTGGGTTGCCTCCGGGTTTCAAAATGAGACACGACGGAGCGCACATTTGAACCCGTGCATTCTGTCGTCTCGTTTGCTGCAGGCTCAAATGAAGAAACGGACAAGTCCGTTTGCTCTTGGTGATTTGAAAGTTGCAATCTCCTCACCGTCACGACTGCGCGTGCATTCATATCGAAGTCATTTTCTTGTGACCTGCAAACAAAATTTGGATGTGACTGAATCCTTACCACTTTGTCTTTCTGATTGAGATCCAAAGGACTTCTTCAACAAACGTCAAATTTAAAGCCTGAAGTGTTTCGTTCCAATTCCGTTGGGACGAAAAGAGGTCTGATGCTGTGTCAGCTGGCGAGACGCGCAGCGCTTGTGTGACGAAAGCACATCACTTACTCGCTGCGCACGTCTCAACAATGGGAACATGTGTCAACTCCACATCTGTTGCACAGGGATCCACAGGTTGAATTCTGAATCATCTCTCACAGCGACGTCGCACCGAACAACACTTCGCATTGTGTTTTCTTTTTCAGCTTTGGCTTCGGCAAAATTTTCGTGCAGGCGAAATCAGAATTTAACTCTGGAAATGTTGTTTGCAAAGTGCACAGTTGGATCAATTGACTTTTGTGGTCAGTAAGATGCAGATTGTAAATCTGATGCTCGTTGTTGAATTGAGTGTGATCGTGGGTGGATCCACCCACAAACAGCCTGTACGACCAGACGTGCTATGTTTTGTGTTTCATCTGAGAACACACAAGAGCAGAACACACAGCCGCGCTTTATTTCAGATGATCCAACTGCAAGCCGCAGAGTGTAGTGATATCACAAACGATCAGTTTGGTATCTAAGAAGAGACTGGCTTCTGAGGCGGGAATCTCCCTATTTATTGAGTCCTTTCACGCCATCTAGTGGTGGTGGTTCTAACAATTATCAGGTATCTCACACCATATTCCTCCCCTACTAGGGGATGCTGGCTTCAGCAGCCATTTTCAACATTTCATCATAATTTTTACAAGAATCATCTGTATACAGAGATTTGCCATTTAAGGCTGATTTTCATGAAATTTGACTGAATTGGCTGATTCCCTCCCCCCTGGGGAGAGCCCTGGGAACCAGAGTGAGGTCACATGACTGGAAAAACCCTATCACATGACCTTTTGAAACCAAAATGGATACAGTAGAGATTGAGGCATACAGTTTTATCTGCCAAGAGATCACAAGGCACCTGATATTTGAGGCTCACAGACAGAATAGATCTGTGTTGGCTCAATCAGTTATTGATGCAGTTGTTGATCACTTTGATCAGCTGGCCCTGGTGCCAAATGTCTGTTTCCAGACCCTTGTACTCCACCTGGCCTTCATGGTTTTCAACGCACAGCAATGGGTGAGTTCTCAGCTTTAGTCACACCACAATGTTCACAAGTCAATTTTGTGTTGAGTGACATGAACTGAGAACCACCAATGGCTTACCTTAAAATTGGGTGATATTAATGCTCAGTGCAAGCCTCACGATGAGTGTACAGAAAGAATAATTCCACACAGGCACCCCCTGGTGGAAAAACTGGACCATGGCATCGATGACCCCAAGGCTCAGCAGCTGTAATCCCTGTCTATTGCATTCATAATATATTCTTCAGAGAATTTGCTTTTTCATAAACAAAAATGCTTCCACCTTGATTGCATCTGATATTTTAAAAAGAGAGGGGAAAACCCAAGTCACGTGATCACCCCATGGGGGAGGGATGCAGGCTAAAAAGCCAGCAAAATAGTGATATTATACTATTTTCTGTCTATTTTCTATCTGATTAGTTATTGTAAAATATACATAAATGTCAAAATTGTTGCTGATACCAGCACCCCCTGGTAGGGGAGGAGAGTGGTATGATACACCAGACCCAAATATTAGAACCACTACTCACCAGATGGCATAATTGTACATTATAAATATGGAGCTTCCCGCCCCGGGGACAGTCTCTCCTGGGATACCAAACCGATTGTTTGTGACATCACTACATTGCACCAAGTGTGGCCACACTCAGTCCCCCACCCCCACCCTTTGGCCTCCGGTTCGTTTCGTTCGAGAGGGGGTGACATCGTTCTCTGCTGGGCACTGGTCATCCTAAATGTACGTGGACTCACATTCGGACTCGTCAGTTGTCTGCACCGATTGATTGTTGATTGGAGAAGAATCAACACATGCACCGGCAACAGAAGCTGCCATGAGAAGTCGGGTGAAACAGGTGTGGCCTGCGGTAGCAAATCTCAGCAAACATGCTGCTGTTAAAAATCAATCCTGATGATGAGAAGGGAAGGCATGTGGTGGAAATTACCTGCAAGATTCTGCGTAAACAAGAAAAATAGGTTGAATCAAGCGAAAAAATTTCAAACCGGAAGTGACACGTGGAACAGCCGGAAACTCTTCCCCAGAACAAATAGTTCGCATGTTATCAAGCAAGATTGGGACATTGGTCCGTTCTTGCTCAAAGAGGACTTTAATATATCACAAAATACTCCAACTTTACATAAATTTGACTGGTTAAGAGGAGGTTGGCAAGTCCCGCATGAACCACGATCAATTGATAAACAAAGCGCAGGAATATTTGCCGTTCACCACGTGAACTATGCAGCTGTCAAACTTTCTCAGATCAAACACGACTGCATTTTCTTTTCTTCGCCTGTGGAAATGAAACAGAAAAAAAAGAGTGACAGTTGAGCTGTGGGCATGGCTTTAAAATGCATTCTTAGCATGTCTGAAGTATTGTAAGTGTCAACAAGCAACTCGATTTGGTGGAAATGGTTTTATTTCTCAACAGCAACACAACGTTCGTGAATTTGCTCGTCTCCGTCACCTTCAAGTGATTCAACAATCTCTCCCACTTCATTTGTTGTCAGCTGTACAAGTTTCAACACATTCAGCCAATCTCAAGCAAATTTGTGCAAGCCAACCAGAACACAACTGTTGAAACGTCAGGCTGAACACATAACAATGTGCACAGAATTGTTGCATTTTATTGCTTCTTCCTGCGACAAAACAACATCGAGCGAACGGAAATAACCATTTACCCTGTTGGCTTTTTTAACCTTGAGTAGAAAGCCACAACCAAGAAGTGCGGAGTCAATTGTCAGCTTTTGCAAATGATCTTGAATAACTTATTTGAAACATTTTGTGCACATTTAGAAACAGAACAAATCGTCGTTTCTCTTTATCACAGCTGAAATAGAACTGCGTCTCATCAACCGACCGAACGGCTGAGCGAAATATTACTGACCAACAAAACAATTTTGTTTCTCAGAAAATAGACGAAATGCATTTTTTGACTGATTGCCTGGACAAACTTGTTCTGTTCACTTCAGAGAACTTTGGTTCAGACAGTGTAAATTCAACGACAGTTCGGCGAATTGACAGAATACTGCACTGTATCTTACGCGTGGTTCGCGCGCGCCCAGAAATCAACAAGCACGCAGCCGATCAGACTGCTTCAGGGGGGTCACACGGAGCAGGGTACTCAACGCACACACGTCTGAGCAATCCACCCAAGCCGCATTTTCGCTGCTATAGATTTTGCTCCTCCACTGGTTCCATTTCACAGTTGGTGTCAGATTGTGCGGTCTGAGGGATCTTTTGTTCGGCGTTGCCGTTGTCGCAAATTGTCTCTGTGCCTTCGGTTCGCCCGGTGTTCCCCGGGATCGTTTCGGCGGCGTCGTCTTTTGCCGCGATGACTTCGCTGGTAGACGCTTCCACCACTTCCATAACGTCCATATCGACGGTGTTCGCATTATTTGACTGATTTTCAACCTTTGCTTGGTTTTCGTCGGGGTTGGCCTCTTGCGTTGACTCTGTCGGCGTGACTTGTATTTCGACACAAGAAGAACTTGCCCGCTCAGAGGTGCTGCTGCTGCCGGTGGCCACATTCTCCGACTCCGACTTGGCGCTGTCGTTGCTGATCTCGAGACTCGGAGCAACAACGACGAAAGACTCAGTGTCAGAGCTGCTTTTGTCGCCCATCAACGCGTTGAACTGTTCCACCCGAAGAGACGGGCCCTGGTCAGACTCTTCTTCCTGGAAAATGAAACGAGAATTGTTTGAACAACAGATAGCTGCGAGTCGTCGAACACCTCGAGACAAGTCGAATTTTCAGGGGCACCGCACACATCTGTCACTCACTCACTCACACACACACACACACACACACACACACACACACACACACACACACACACACACACACACACACAAACTTGCGAGGACCACATACGCAAGACCGCATCCTCACGCACAGACACTTGTGCAAAGTAAATCTGCCCCGCGAAAACGTGAAAGACGGCTACCTCCACATGACTTACGTCCAAGGCATCCTTGATCGCTGAAGCAATCATCAACAAGGCTTCTGATTGCTGATTAGCTTCGTTCATTTTGCTCGAATTCAGTCGCGTGTATCCAGGTCCGACTCTCTCGAACGCATCCCTGTCGCTCTGCGGCCGAGGTAGCGATAAATCTGAAACCGAAGCCGCCGACGTCGAGGGTTTGTTGCGGGTGCGTTTTGATTCAGTGTCCATTGACTTCGGTTTGGCTGCTGCTTCATCATCATCATCATCATCATAAAGCGCGGCGTCCTCCGCTGCGTCCGTCTCCATCGGCCTGTGACGTGGAGACCCAACACCTGCTCCGGGGGCGCTGTCCGTGAGCGAGTGACCAACACCGGAGAAAGCGGCCACGTGACCAGACCCAGGCCACTTCATTGGCTGGTTGACGGCTATTCCACTGGATCCAGAACCCAATGTATTTTTGATGTCCTCGCTCAGTTCTCGGAGTGTGTGGAAAGTGGATGTGGACAACGGGGACGGTGCGCCCTGAAACCACAAACATGATTGTTGATTCGTTCGTGCAGCAAAAAGTCGCCCAAGAAGTTCATTGTGTCAACCCCTACTGACTACATTTGAGGAGCCACCAAATATTTTATGATTGAAATTCTGAATCTTGCTTCTCACAAGTGGTGTGGTGCGTGCAAGAAACAACAACGAGCCTGTGTTTGGGAGGCGGCCATGTTGTTGTCTCGTCTCTGCGCCTGCGCAGCGCTGATCCGATCCTCGATGTCTGGACCGACGGAGAAATGGCCGAGCGGCTCCATGCACAGCTCCAGCTCATCCGTCGTCGCGTTGTAGCGGAACACCTGGAGGTGGGACAGCAACACGTATGCCGCAAACAGAAGATTGCCAACAACTCCGAGACACCTGAAATCCTGCCCTGAAGCCGCATGTTAACAGGAACAAGCTTTGTTTGCTCACCCGGTCCGGCACGACGGGGAGGCGCGCGTGTTTGTTGTCGGCGAGACCGACGTCGCGCTGCACCTGCTGGTAGCAGAGCCCGCCCGGCCGGAACAACGCCGGTGTCTCCCGTAGCAACGTCCACGTGTCGACGCCGCGCAGCATCGCCAGCAGCGGCAGCGCCGTGATGGACGCGTCCAGGTTCGACGAGTCGTCGCTCTCCGCTGCTGTCAACCAGAACACGAGACAATCTATGCATTTCTTCATTGTGTTCGTTCAGCGGCCCTGCGATTGTGGTTCTGGCTTGCGTGCAATTGTTTCCCTGCTGTGACGGGTGATAGAATCGAACGCATCTTACACAGAGGAGAAGAGCCGATGTTCTTCATCAGTTCATTCAGCAGCTCTCCCGCGGCATTCTTCTCCTCGGAGCTGGGCGCTTCTGGTCCGACTAACTCTGCAAATGAATGACAATCAAGTTCCAAAAGATGTGTTTTTCAGAAAATACCTGAAAATTCATGAAAATTGCAGAAGTACAATTCAAAGCAACCAAAAGATTGTTCAATCACTGAAGTTGACGGAGAAGAATGAAATCAGGCGGGAAAGAAACATTGATTCCTGCAGCTGAGAGCGGTGCAACACAACAATTTCATCGAGCAGGCTGTGCACTGCCACGGGAGGCGATTCACTGAACGGACAACGTCCAGAATCCTGCTTGGCGCATTTCAAGTTGTGCGGGTGGTCTGTCCACAAACGTGCACGCGTGTTCTCATTCTGTTCTCAAACGTACCTTGGATGGGGTCGGGCAGCACCTCCACGGTGACCTTGTCTCCGTTCTGCAGGGGGACGGGGTCGCCCTCGTGGCCCTCTGGCGGCGGGAGCAGCTCGCGCGGCGGGAACCCGGAGCGGAGGCGCTGCCGCGGGGCGGGCACGCCCGTCTCCCGCGCCAACACGTCCTGCAGCCCGGAGAAGGTCGTGTCCGCGCTCAGCGACACCATCACCTGCAGCACAGAGACGCGCAATGACGAGTTGAGCGCAAAACCGTGTTTACATTCAGTGAACACGCTCATCTGGAGATCAGAAGTGGCAGTGGGTGTCAATGCCAAACAGATTGGACAAAATTCGTTGTACTCACTCAAAAGTTTGGCTGTTGGTAGAAAGAGAACAACAGACTCGCAAAGGACTTTCCCGACTTGTGCACTGTCAGGCGAAAACACCATGAGTTAACCTCTTCAACTGAATATGAATGTGCCCCGCCTGTTCTCACCGATCTGCCGTCGGTGGTGGTGACTCGGATCCTCTTGTCCGTCTGCTTCACTGGGGAACTCGCCGCGGGCGGACTCGTTGTCATGGCGACGTCAGTGGGAGGTGGGGACGTTGGAGACATGGTAACATCGGGGTCTTTCTTCTGTATCTTCGTCGTCGTCTGAATAAGGAAAGCGCGGGCCTGACATACACACACACACTTTTTATGGATTCTATGCAACGCTCGAAAACAACTGTTGGTCACCTGACGTGTTCAGAATCACGCACCTTGGCAGGGCCACCCTTGGACGTGGGTTTACTGCCGGCCAGCTCCGACGTTTTGCGTTTCTGTATCAGCTGAGCTCGTTGCTCCACTTTCTTCTTGATGTTCTTCTCGGCCTCGCTCATGTTCAGCTCTTCTTTGTGCATCGTTTTGGACTGTTCAGAAAACAGAGGGATGTCTTTTGGTTCTGTGCGTACATTTGCGATGACCACCTCACCACCAGGGTCATCTCAGGGCAGCAACTCGAGGACAAAATTTGCTTTGCCACATCACCAAAACCACCTCAAACAGGACAGACCCAAACAAACGTCCTATCTTCGGTTCGAACGTCAACGTGTGGTTCTGTTTTTCTTTCACACAAGAAACTGTTTTCGCATTTGTTCGCGGATCGCACCTTGTATCCTGTGAGGATGATCTTGGACGCGGTGTCGTCCTTCCACCCCGGCTCGTCGGCCTGAGCCCCGCGGCCGCTGCTGCTTGGTTCGCCGGGGGAGGACGCCGTGGCCCCGGCGCTGTCCTTCGCTCGCGCCTCCGCCTTCTCCTTGGCCGCAGTGCTCCTGAGGATGGTGTCCACCACCTTTTGCACCAACCGTTCACTTCCAAACTCTCCTGTAACACACAGAATGGCAGGAATCCGAACTTGAGAATGCATCCAACCGGATACTTTGGGTCACATCGGGATCCCGATTCAAACATGTTTTGGAACACGCGAGCACACACAGACACACGCACACACACACACACACACACACACACACACACACAGACACACACACACACACACACACACTCACCAGGGAAGTGCTTCTGCACGAGCGTCTGCGCGACCTCGAATACGTTGCTATTGAGCGTCGGGTCGGATTCGCCGTGGAACCAATAGACGCGCTCCTCGACCGTCTGTCCGCCCCACTCCAAGTTGATTGGAAACCTACAGAAAGTACACATGTTGTGTCTGATCGCTGCATTGTTCTTCCGTGTCGCATTGTTAGAATGCCTCTCCCTGGTAAGGCGACAATCACGCTGCAAACTCGCCAAGTCTTTCAAGAAAGTCACACCCGAATTGCACCGAAACCAGTCCTTCCCTTGCCCTTCGCCCGCATTGGTGCAGTAAAACACAAGTGGCGGCGTGAGCATGGCCCGTCAAGTATTCATGCAGACACCATCACGCCGCACCCTACAGACGTGGATTTGTTCCACCAGCCAGCGATGGCTGCCTCAACGCTTGCCGTACATTGCCACACGCACGAACACACACGCACACAACGAATACACAAGCACACACACTTACACATCGGGTAGGTTGTCGTATTCGCGGCCGTCCCACCAATGCTTGTATCCGCACGGGCAGCGACTCTTTTCGCTCTTCGTCGGCGTCTTGTCGCCGTTTTTGTAGCGCGGGGTCCCGTCCCCATTCAGCAGCCGCATCGTGAGTCTGCGATCAAACAGACTGTTTCCTTCTCACGGACCCTTGAATCGTTTCCTTGAGAGTCTCAGGCCGAAAGCAAGACGCAACTTTCCTTTTCTTCGAAAGTACTGACGGCCAATTCTGGCACAAGTGTGACACAACGCAAAAATGTTCGCCCGTCTCCAACAATTTCTTTCGAAACGGACAAGCCAACATGTTTGTGTTTTGTTTTGTCAGCAGATGTGCACATGTTGTTTTCGAACAGTATCATTACGAAGAGGCGATGATCGACACCACGTGACTCACCCTTGACACCAGGTGCAGCTGGTGAGGCGACTCCTCTCCCTGTCCGGGACCAACACGTTCTTCTGAGCGTCGTATTTACACACCAGACCTGCACAACAGAAAGCTCTGGTCAACTTCCATCTCCCCCAAGACGACCCAACATTTGAGTCGCTCACGCAATGGTTTTGTGGGTCCTGAACGGAACAGAGAAAGAACAAGGTTGGCCATGGTGTGTGATCGCCCTCCTGCAAGTCACATTCTCACGGCTTCAGACGATATCACCAAGTGCCACCGAGCTTCAGAACAAACTGCTCAAATCGAGTTCACAAAGACAACGCTTTCAGCAAGTGCACATCTCCCTTTCCCATTCTTTTCGGTGGCTCGGAACGAATTGTTTTGCCAAAACACCTCAGACAATGATTTTCTTCACCTTCAGTGCACCTTTCAACTTGTTCATCACCAGATACACCAGTGCACACGTCAGAAAATACTCCCTGCAATTGACCACCACTCGCTATCGTCGTCCATAAACATGTACAAGACACCCCCTGACAACCCTTATAACAATTTCTCAAGGTTGTACAATGCTACAAAGAGAGAAGATCTGTGTGGTTCCACGTCTCGTTCTCACATCAGAATGTCGAATCCCACCCACTGCAGCTGAGCTTTGATCAAGTGCGCGTGCTTGCGAACCAACGACAGACACTTCGCACAGGAGCATGACACTTCTTTCACTGAGCGCTTGTGCAATCAGGGTGGTCAGCTGACCTTGCAGGGTGAAATTGTAGCTCTTGTCCGGGGAGAGCGTTCCGTGGGAGCGTCGGGCGAGGTCGTAGAGCATCCCACCGGGTCGCAACCACTCGGGCGCCACGTGGAACTCGACGACGCTGTCGCACGTCATGCAGCGGTACAGCCGGTTCTCGAGCACTGCCGTCCGCGTGTGTTCAATCACGTCCTCCAGCCGCGAGTTCACCATGCCTGCAACAAACATAATTTGGGCCGTGCTCGACTCATCCTTCTGTCGATGCAGATCAGTCAAACAGGAGTTGTTCGGAGGCCCTTGGATCAGAAGAAAGAATCATACCGAATCGGAAAACGGAACTACACAGAACAGATACCGGAAACAGGGCTCAAGCGGGAGGTCTCCCTCACCTCATGTGGGACGTGCGGTTCTGGTCATTACATCAAAGACTGAATCAATGGACATCAAACCTTGTTCAATGGATGTTGACTGCTGAAGCCGTCGGTTTTGACCGAGTCGGGGCTGACTGACCTGTGCACTTGAAGACGTATTGATGGACATCAGCGACGAGCGCCGGGCTGACTTCGTTCTCCTGGAAGAACACGTCTTCCATTGCCTTCACCAGACGCAAGATGTACTTGTCCTGTCAACAGAAAAGCCACTCCATGACAAAGCCAAGTGATGAAACGACGATAAACTTTTGTTAATAACAAGCAAGGAATTGCACTTTGTCCAAAGTTATTGAATTCTAGAAGAAAACGACCAACAGGATCCACCAAAATTTATTCTCTTGAATGTTTGCCACAGACAGAGAGCGCGATCCTTGCATATTCAATGCCAATTGACGCGCACCACGTGACTCTCACCTGGAGGCAATTGTCGCCGCCGATGACGCAGCAGCCGCCCTGGTCGAACTCGATGTAGCGCGACACGAGCTCCTGAGGCATCCCCCACGCCTTGGGCAGCATCCACGGGGGCAGCTTCGGCAGCGGCCGGTCTGTCGCCACAAGCAAACGAAACGCAATGTTTGCAGAACGAACCGTTTCGGCTCATAACGTCAACGCAAGGCGCTTCGGTGTGTGTACCTTTGACTCCGACCAGCGTGATGTAGTGGTTTCTGCCGGAGTTGCTCCAGGCGAGGCACAGCGGTTTGTTGAGCTGTTTGTCTTTCCCACGACACTGGGAAACATCCACCATTCCAGGCAGAAAGACACCTGAGAATTACACATGTAGAGAACTTCACTGAAAGTTTCAGCAGATTTCGCCCAGCCAAAATAAGGTTGAACTCGGTCACAGATCATTCAACAGCATTTACAAGCGAAGCATCCTTCAGGCTGCGTTGCAAGGTGTTACGTGTGAAACCGCATGTTTTTCACTCGTAACTGAACCTTCCCACCAACCCTGCTTGAAGCTGTGGTGCAGCTTCACCTGCGAGCACACTCAAAAGTAGTTTGGGTTTCTGAAGCTACTATGGAAGCAGCTTGGGGTTGTTGGTTGTGATATTTGGTTGTAAACAGAGCTGGTAATAAACAGACTGGCAGTTTGAAGATTCTCCGTGATTTGTTTGCTTGTTTGTGCATGTTTGCTTGTTTGTGCCAGTGTGGGGGCATGGTAGCATTGTGAAGAGGTTTGGAGATAAGATGTGATGACTGCCCGGTACCTACGGGTATGCCCGTGGGTGCAGGGTAGAGCACCCACACAACAACATTTGGTTTGCCGTGTCTTACCCGAGTAGTCTCCGGAACTTTGCAAGCCATGAATGGAATCCAACAGAATGATGGGTCTCTTGAGCAAGTTGGCGAGGCCAAAGATGTGGATGTTTCTGAGCCCAATCTGCTCCCCTTCCGGAGGAGTGAAGTCGGGATCACACTCCTGGATGATCACCTCCCACTCATCAGCACCAATGAAATCTTTGAACAGAAGTTTGTAGTTCTCCAGGTTGTTGCTCAAGTGGGACTTCAGGTTTTCTCGCAAGGCATGCCAGAAGAGTTCTCGTCCGACCAGAGCTCTAGACACAGCGTGGACTAAGCAGTGCCCGTCTCCGTCAGCGTGAATTGGCACCAATGTTTCTTGACCACCATTGGCCTTTTTGATGGCCTCAAGGGTATGTTCTAGGTACTTGGCGCCTGGTATATCCTTGCCGTAACCGACCGTACCAATGTGGTTGGATTCAATCAGAAAGGCTCGGTGCCCCAGGACACCACAGTCAAAATACTCGCCCTGCCCCATGTCTTTGAGGAGAACCGCTTTCCCCGTATGTTTGTCCATGCCGTACTTGGTCAGCAAAGGTGACACAAGTTTGCAGTGATAGTTGGACAGACCAAGGACCTTCACACTGTCGGTGCCTTTCTTATTCTTCATGTTGCCCAAAATGAGGTTCTTCAGCATGTTGTGGAGCGCAACGCTCGAATTGGTGACTTCAGCTACATTTTGCAAGGCACTCCGCGCGTGTCGCTGTCCGCAAGCTGTGCACTCAACGCTGAGCTGCTGTGCCGGGAAGAAGAGGCTCTTGGAGCATTCAGTGTCCGGGCATTGCCCACACAACACCCTGGCATCGCTTCGACCCATCTTGCCCTGAAAAACATAAAACAACGAATCATTTTCGACGATGAGGACTTGCCTCAGCTTGGTGTTTGCTGGTCGAACGTTGTGATCGTTGGCTGAAGGAGATTTGTAGAACTGTGAGGCTTCTTGAAGAGTTGCCCACAAATTGACAGCCAATTTCCGCCGACGTGAGAGACAACTCGGCTGAAAGCTCTTGTCAAAACACCGAAGCCAAGTGCGGTAAAATGCTCGCACGTTATCGGAAGCCGTCCGAAGGGTGGTCAAGTTGTGGTTTCCGTGCGTTCTCAGCAAGTTCGCTTCCGACGAGTTCACGACAGCTGAGACAACCTGAGGTTTTCAGGTCAAAGGTCTCGGTGGCTTCGTCGAAATCAACCACAAATTTTGTGAAACCATTTCAAACATGACGATCTATTTGCTTTCACATCCACAAGCGCTTCAACCCTTGAATCCTTGGAGAAACAAAACAAGCGTCAACACGCCTCGTTTGTCTCACTTCAATGGAATGCCAACCAGCTGGGGTGTCGACTTCGCTATCTCTCGTCATCGGTATCAACGCGTTCACCACGGCCCATCCCAAGATTGCTGGCACATGACATCTGCGTGTGACCTTTTGCGATTTTTCTGGGAAGCCGAGTGTGTGAAAAGCACCAAACACATTTCAAGCAAAGGTTGTTGCAAGATGATCATGAAGATCTGGAGGGCAAAGTGGCTTTGTCATGAAACTTTCGGAATTTGACAGACATCGAAGCCAGATTTTGAGACAACACAAGTCATTTATGGTTCAAACTTGAGGTCAGAAGACGTTATCTTGAAGAAAGTGACAAACCTGATGTTTGGCTAACTCGTGTCGGCCTTTCCAGCACAAAAACTTCAACAAGACGCAGTTGAACAATAATTTGCAGTTGTGCAGTCTCAATAAATCTGTTTACAAAAAGCCCCTTCTAAAAGCTGTTCTCATTGGCTGTCAAAAATCCAGCTCGGAAAAGATATTCCTTGTTTTCTTCGCTATGAGAAACATGAAACAAAAATGCTTCCTTCAACCGTGAATTATTTTTATTTGACAGACTACTCAGTGAAACCCCCAAAAAACTTGTAAACGTCGTTTTTGCCCCTTTTGTATGGGGACTCCAGTAGCCAATGAGAGGAGCTGTCACATCCAACATTCACTTCCGCTTCCTGTGCGACAATCGATACAAGATGGCGCCGGCGTCAGGGAGTCGCGGCTCGGACTACAAGCCCCGCCGCACATCAGGCAAATATGGCAGCGAAGCCGATCAAGGGAATTCTCAAGACTTCTTCTTCATTTGACAAGGGCGGAGAGCATGAGTAAGTTGTCCTTTTGCTGACACCTTGTCTTTGAATGTGTATAGAATACTTTGAAATGAAATTTGCAAGAGAAAAGGGAGTTGTTATCTCGTGATTACCTTCAGAAATTTTCCTACGGCATGTTCTTTTGCCTGTCAACAACCAGAGTTGCATTGAAAGCTCGCACCTGGATTGTTGCTTGTTTGTCGGCAAAATGAAACTTCACTTCTTGTGGGTGTGTTGGTCCACGCTGACGGGGAGTGGGTCAGAGAACTGCGGAGTGGCTACAGGAACAGGCTTTGCACTTCAGAACAAGGTTTCCCCATTCATACGAGAACCAAAGCAGACTGATAACGTGCTCGTACCACCGGTTCCTTGACCGACAATTATTTGTGCGCGCTGCAGGTCCAAATAAGTTTGAGCAATTACTCGCTGAGAAGACCACGATTGTCATTTTGTTTCAGGGTTCTCAACAACACAAGCCGTGTTTCCAATCCAGTGAGAAATAAGGGAATTCGTGAGAAAATGAAAGGCTGCAAAATTAATACAAGGAACTTTCAATGTTGTTTCTAAATTGAATTGTGTTCATGTTTGGACACTGCCCTCAGGGTGTCGGTGCTTGTGGTCCACTGTCATAATCCCCAGTCCAATATGATTTGGGACCAACATCGCACCAGATCTTCGATCGCTTGGTTTGGCAACTCGTCCACACCATCTCAGGTGAGTGGTTTTGGTCCATGTCACCCCACACTTGTGTGTGAAGCCAATTGAAAATGGTGGTCACTTTTGAGTACCACAGCAGCTGTTTGTTGGAAAATCAGTGACATGAACTGCCCTAGGGTCTCTCTGAGAGAGGCCCTGCCTCTGCCTCCTCGCACAGATGGCGAATAATGTTTTGTCTCAAAAAAGATAGGAGCTCTGTCTCCTCAAATGTAATTGCATGCTCTTCAGCAGTGGCCATTTTCCAAAAGGAAAACCTCCAGGGGTCACATGACTGCCCCATGGGGGGAGGGATGCTAGGAAAAACCCACAAAATAGTGATATTGTGCTGTTGTGTCTCTTTTTTCTGTCTGATTAATTGTTACAAAAATATTCAGAATATTAAAAATTGTTAGGCACTGCCAACACCCCCTACTGGGGGAGGAGTGTGGTGTGACACACCAGCTGTAAAAACCACTACTCACCAGATGGCATGATTGGAAGGTCAATAAATATGGAGGTTCCCGCCCTTGGGGACAGTCTCTCCTGAGATACCAACCAGTGTGTTTGTGATATCACTACAAAGTTTGAAAACAATGTCAACATTGCAGTTTCCAGTTCAGCATTGAAAGCTGCTCATTTTTCAACATTGTCCAGCAGTTTTGACTTGCTCTATTGCCATCTGTATTGACTCCTCCCTCCTGATGAGTCAATATACATTGCAAGTCAACATGGCAAAATTTGCAAGTTCCCTGTCAGCAAATTTGGCTGGTGGAACTCCAGGCTTTCTGTGTGGATAGCCTTGTTGTTTGTTTCCCTTTTCCCATCTGTGACATAATTTTTCCAGCTTCCTTGTTGTTACTTTCAAAAATGTACTGTTGATGACAATGCAATGTTTTGCTGAAAATTGTTCTGCCTTTCCGTTCAAAACTCGTGCTTTTTGGACCTTTTGGACAAGAATGCAAGGACTCATTCGCAGTTGGCTGAAAGGATGAGAAAATTGCTTTGGTCATTTCCAACATCAGCATGTTCAGGATGCTGGATGTTTTGTTGGAGAGATCATCAGATAATGAGCTTCAGTGACACGCGATACGAATTGAAACTTGTTGGCGTGGGTTGAAGGTACAGACCAATGCAACCGTTTCTCCTGCAGAGCTTCGGAGCGGAAGTTATACGGCCTCGCTTGTTTTTCGGAGTCGCATTTTGTTCAAATGTCACTTGACATCCGATATTGTTATCAGGAAGGATGACGTGCTTCGAGGACTATAAAGTCTCAGTCCTTGTAAAGCAGCAGTGTTCTCACGGATTGTTTTCTGGGTGCATTTTGTTCCAGTTCAGTTGGTGTATCTCTGCTCGGGCAGGCTGTACAGAACAAGGGTTCATTGTGAAACATCCCGTTTTCAAACAGATTACAACGAGCAGAGAGAGCGGGTTTCCGTTTGAGTTGCACTTCACTGTTGGCACGGAGTTTTCAGCGGATTCATGGGGGATGAAGGTGCGACGCTTCGAGCTTTGATTTCTCGGGACAGATTTTATCGCAATGTCCCGCGGTGCCTGATCCAGGCACTTCCAGCGTTGCAGGCCCACTGCACAGAACGTACTCTTGAGCGGTCGGCCTGAAGGGCAGGTGTTGATGTGACGGGAAATGCCATTTCTGCTTGAAGACCTTCACTTTTGCACCCGATGCTTTGCACTGGATCTTTAGAATTGGAATCGAGTCAAGCGTGGAAGTGATCCACATTTATGCAACACAAACAAGAGGGAGAGTGATGTAGCGAATATGGAATTCGGTACTCAGCCACCACATGTCGACGGCAAACAAAAGGGAATGCCGAATCAGTACATTCCTTGCACGGGTGTTTGTGTGGAAAGGAATGTGCGTGAGGGGTGTTCTGAGCTCGAGGCTTTCCTCCCTTCGCTGCTGGTGAGAGTCCACAAAGCTCGCTTGCATTCGAAACCTGAGGGCGGAAACATCTTTGCTTATTCCTGTGTCAGCGTGCGTGACAAGAAGGCATCATTCTGATGGTCTTTCTGTGGTGATACGAGTATCTTTTAGATGAGGACCGAATCGTGCCAGAGAATCTGGTCACCCAGAGAACTTCTCGAACAAGATTTGGGACTCGACTTCAAGTGCAACCTGAATGAGAAATTTCCGACGTGCCCCTTGATAGCCTTTGATCCAGCAGACGTTGCTCAGAGCTGCGTGTTCAGGTGGAAGGCTTCCGTCCGTCATTGCAGGTTCAGGTTGCTTGACGTGAGCCTCTCTCGATTGCCAGGGTTAAGAGCCAAGAGATTCCTCTGAAGATTTATCACGTGAAGCTGAAGCTGAAAACAAGTATCTTTGGAACTGCAGAGATCCAGGCATGCTGCAGCGTTCTCTCTTGGTCAACTTTGCCAACGTTTCTGAGCTTCGGTGGAGGTTTCACGCGGCGTGGAACAAAGAATCTCCCCGCAGCTTCGGAAACGCACGATTCAAGACACAATTTTGTGTGGACGGCAACCAGAATCGTAGACATCGCACTTCCATTGTTTTCTCATTGTTGTGTCACCCAAGGCACTGTTCGACGAAGGCAATGTACTCGCCTCCGGGAAGACAAATCACTGTCGGAAATAGACGGTATTATGCAAGCTTCACGCACAATGCCGTCTTACCTGGCTCAAGGGCGCCGCGCGGCAGGCAAAGGACGAGCCACACCTAAAAGCCGCCCGACGCAGCGCGTGGCGCACCTGCTGCTGATTCACCTGTGTTGCATCCGGAGTCAATGTTGTTGTTTGTTTTTTAGTGAGTGACGCTTTGAGATGTTTATCATGTGATAATGACATTGATAACCACAGAATTTTGATCGGCGTGTCTTTGCCACTGCACAATGTTACTGTGAGAATGGATTCAAGATGTCCAGATTCGTTGCAGGGGCGGATCAAGAGTTGGGTCGGAGACCGTTTTGAACCTGAACCTGCAAATAGAATAACGCCTGCAGTGCACAAAGAGCGGTGTTCAAGACTCGTCAACTGGACTTCCTGCTTCCAACAAGGGTGCATTGCCAGTGAGCTCGACCCACAGAAAAAGAAACCGTCATTTTCGAGTGAGAGTCGTCGTGGACTTTATGGGCCATTTTGGGCAGTGAGGGATGGTCGGAGTGTGACTTGGTTGCCCAGGTGGCGGTAAACTGATTACCTTCTCAAATGGACTCGGCGGCGTTGTCGCCAAATGACCATTTGCCTTGCTTTCCACAGCAGTAAATGCGTCCATTTGATCCGAGGTGTCAATGTTCAGAGAATCCGTGCAGGATATTGGGATGCGCCTCTGCTTTTGTGGATATGGAGAGAACGCACTTCTTTCTTTTCTCTTTTCCGCGGTGGTGTCTCGTTGCGGCACGTTTGTGCCGATAGACGTGCTCGACCATCACCGAACGTGTTGGCCTGACGTTTTCGCGAGATGTTTTCGTGCCATCGAGAGTCACTTGGAAAGTACTCGACAATTGTCTTTGTTGACGCCATCTTCGGAGTGTCTTGCTTTTCAAGTGACTGAAGCTGTGCTGGAGTCCGAATGAACCCCATCATCGTGTGGACAAATCTAGGGAAAAGCAGCAGATTCGACAACCTTTTGACACGTGTCCATTTTGCTGTGGAGTGGGTTCTGTTTCGTGATGTACGGAAGCAACTCTCCTTTGTGTTTTGAAATGAAAGAGGAACAGGGCTGGATCTGAGAGCCAGAAACGGGGGGAGGGCAAGTGACTTTCAGCGACAGCTTTCAGGGAACAACGGGCGTGGGAAGATTTCATTTCGTAAGCGACAATTTCCACAGGAACTGCATTTCGGCGATGGCGTCACTGCACTTGATACCATCAACGTGTGGCAGCGGCCTTGGAGTCTACAGTTCAAGTTTTCTGTTGCCAATTGAAGTAAACGTGTCTGACAAACAGAGGTATTCTTTTTCTTGTTTGTGCCACATCTCAGTGTACATGTACGAGTATAGTTCATATGTGTCTGTTCCAGTCAACCTCCTCGAGTGCCCATTGGTGGTGGGTTGGCACGTCCAAAGTCCCAGAATCGACTCAACGTGGTTGACATTGTAATTTGGCCGTCAACACTGACGTGCCGTCAGTTGGTGATGAACTGGCGGTGTGTGTGGAAGGAGCCCATTGTCAGAAAGAGGCCTTGATGAAAGATACGAAGTGCGGCTGGGAATTCGTCTCAAGGCGATTGCTGTTGAGTGCTGCACTTGCCCAACAGCTGGTCTGCAGCCCTGGAAGATTGGGAGCCAAGTCTGAGTCTTTGGGCTCTGCTTCGTGCATGTGCGACTGAATTTCTTCTTCTTGCATTTTGTGATGTCACTTTGCAGCAAATCTGTCTTGGCAGTCTGGAGCAAAGGCAAACATAACTGTCCCTCTTCAGACGTTCTCGCAAGTGGGAAAATGCTGTCTTTGCCAAGGCCTTCCACTGAGAGATTCTGCACCGAAGGGACCGCCATGGCTGAGTCCATTACAATTCGTGGGATTGGAGGGAGAGGGAGGGAGAGGCGAGCACCAGACTCAGCGAGAATGGATTTGTGACATGGAGTTTCTGTTCTCAGATCAATGCTTGCAACTGTTTGAAAGATGTGATTGTGCCTCTGGCGTGTGGACCCCTTTCTTGTTGAGCTCGACACGTGAAAGCGTGGGTTGCATCAAGCACCTGGTTCTGGAGTTAGGAGTTTGGTTCTTGACTCATCACATGTTCAGACCCAGTAACGAGGAAGTTGCTCTGGTGTGTGTGTGTGATGTGAATTCGAGAGAAAGAAGTGTCAGACGTCAGTGAGAGACCATGAAGCCCCGATCTGTCACTCAGGCCCTGAAGTGCATAGGTTCAGCTGTCAGGCCGAAGGACAAAGTTTTGTCTTTGTTCGACATGTTTTCATTCGCGATCAAAAGAAACTTGGAGCTTGTGACATGTGCCCTTCACAGTTTCATCGTGTGACGATTTCTGCTGTGGTGCTTGCAATTTGTTGCACAAGGACACTTCAGGCACCAGGCACTCGTTTTGTCTCACATCACAGTCGGTTGTTGTGAGAGTTCGATTTCTGATCAGAGTCGTATTGATCAGTTCGTAACGTCGCTTCACGTGACGTTGGAAGCAGCACAGAAGGTGCAGAGGCGTCACCTTCGTGACATTGAGGACGTTCGATTTTACTCGGGCACCTTGAGGTGCAGACCCTACGGCTCGTGGCGTTGTGGTAAGTGCACCCCCTTGTGCACAACTCACACGAGTGTGCCCATCCCCTCCCCTCCTGTCTTGGGGGTAACTGGTGTGGGGACACCGAAACCAAATTCCACGTGGTGCTTGGGGAAGGTGGCGAAAATTGAACTTTCTATGTAAGAGTTCACACACGCCACAAAAATGGTTCCTGTGAAATCATACAACAACTTTTCGAGACCTTTGGTCAAGAGAAGAGTTATATGATTGAACAGGAACCAATTTTGCAGTGTGTGAACTCACTTCTACCACAATGAGATCATGTACGAGAGGCCTCATGATCGCAGCGTGGTAGAAGTAAGATCGATCAAGGTGAAGTCTGCAAGTGCTCACAGCACACTAGTCCATCCTCGTTGATGACCCCGGTGCAATCGCACAAGTTTTCACCTCCACGTTGTTTGTCGCGCAGCAGGTGAAGTCAACTTTGATGTTTGCAGCAGTGGGTCCGCGTGTGGAAGTGCCGTATGTGCCGCCGTCACGTGCAGTTTCAGCAAAATGCCCCGAACCTGACGCACGCATATCGCTTCAGCCACGGCCGCGTCGGACCAAGCTTGACGCAAACGTTTTGCTCAAGCTCCCTCTTGTTTCTGGCAGTTTTATAGGAGTGGAAGCTGTTTGATTTGTTGCAGTGTCAGTCAATACGATTTGTCGAATTGGCCGGACTGAGGCAGAGTGAAGCCCCGGCGGCGCCGCTGAACTCGTTGCGACTCACAATGTGTTGAGTACACAAGTTAAGGCTTCCCTCAGAACCTGTCTGTCGCTCGAGAACCAACTTGGGGGCGCATCCAGGATTTGATGATGGGGCGACGACGCACGCGGGATCCCATTGGAACAACCGTGACAAGTTACTTACACGTGAAAGAGCCCATGCTTGCACGGAGGGCTCAAAAAGGGAAGTGACGTGAGTCTTTTCCGGGGTCGTTGGCTGGATCCGGCCCTGGGACGTGGAGGGAATTATGTTGAATCCACGGTGTGTTGTTCCCCACCTTTCTGCTGAAAACACAGCCTTAGAACAAAACATCAACGTAGTATCAGGGGTGTGTCGTGGTTCACAGCTGGTCGAACTGTGCTGTGGAAATGAGTCTCGGGCCGCAGTGGGTACTTACTGCTTTGTACTTCGCCCCGAGACGCGCTTGGCTGTCATCATCGAGGCCATCCGGCGATCATTAGCTCGCGGCGTGTCTGTCGTCTCCCGTGTCTTTTGAACATGATTGCACAAAAGGGAGGAAACGTACACACGTCGTTCCGGAGCGAAGCTGCCAATTTAGGCTTGTTCCTGTGTTTGGCCTTTCAGCAGTCTGCTCAGCAGCAGCGAATTAGGTAATCATGGAACAGCTGAGCTTGTGGAAGGTGGCTTTCAGGGGCTGATCCGGGATCTGGTCGTGGGCGGGGCGACCCCGATCCCCAGCGAGAAATTGAACACGCGCAACAAGTTGAGTTGGCGTAAGCGCCGCAAAATGAAGGGGGAGGGGTTTGCGGCAAGCTTGAGGGGAGGGGTGGGCCTCTGCCTCTCCTGGATCCGCTGCAGGCTTCACATGACTGGGAGCCGAGAATCAATCCGGTGTTTTCGCCGGGAATATTGATGAAGCACGGGAGCGCACACTTGATACGATCGATTCACAGTCTGCTGTGAAAGGGATTCCAGCCGGAACATTTCCTGCTCTGTGGGGAAGATGACTTGTTCGTGTGTGTTAAAACAGATTGGGAATTGTTGAACTCCACTTGCTGTGAGCAATGAGAAAACGCCCCCCCCCCTTGCACAACGCGTTGCGAGATTGGGTCCTTCAGTTGACTCGGCCTTTCGCTGCCAAAATGTGGGAGTGAACAGGGACAATTCGTCAACTGTCTTCAGAACAGCAAGAATTCAGCGAGAGTTGGGAAGTCAGAGAATTTAGCAGGAATAGGTCTGTCCGAAACATTTCTGTCCTCAGGGCAGTTTCACTTCCTTTACCCAGTGTCAAACAAAGTAACGTCCATGAGAAAGCAAATATGGCTGTGAACCACCCACACTCCGAGCAGGGGAAGACTTCTGTGGCACTTCTGTGACAGTGCTGACGTTGTTTGTGGCAGGTGACACCCGGACGTGTCCTCCGGTAATTAGAGTCTCTGGCCTCTCCTTCCTGTGGCACCATCAGCCTCAGGGGGTGATCCAAGGATTTGGTCAGCGAGGACCCTGACCGGGAAGGGGTCTGATTTGGTTTCACCTGGAAGAGTTCAACGTGCAAAGAAAAACTGCGCATGTGGTGCAAAAGCTTGTTGGAGTTGACAGTTGAGGAGGGGTGGGGGTAACCAAACCAGGCCATTGCCCCTTGGATCCGCTTGTGGGCCTGCCGGGTCCGGGGTATCACGAGGCTTGCGTGCAGAGGAGAGTTGCGCCATCATTCCGAATCACTGAGCCCGTCGCTGTCCACGGATACTCGTATCAGGCATTCGTGGAAAGAAATTGATGTGTCTCTGTCTCCAGACAGTTCTCGAGTGGAAAGCACACACGGGCTGCACAGCTTCGTCGCTTCAATCCAACGTAGCGAGGAAAACCCTCGAGTTCGGCCATTTGCACAATGAGCACAAGTCGATTTGGATGTACGAGTATCACAAGAAGGTTTTTGTTGTCCAAGAAACCAGACCCAGTCTTGTACTCGTATGAAAGACGGGAGGGATGAGACTGAGGTGACCCAGTCCAATTGTCATGACAATGTGGAAAGAAAAGTTTCAATGGCTCCGCGTCGACCCCATTGGGCACAGTGTCGACGTTTTGATAAATGGGATTTGTGCAGATTCGAAAAGCGAAGTCGTGTCGTCCTCAAGGTGCGCGGCGTCAAGTGCGTCTCTTGCCGCGGGTGATGAAATGTTTGAGCTGCTTCTCGAGGTTCATGCCGAGAAGATCGGGGACACTGCCTCTCGGGACTACGGCCTCCGACTCCTGAATTTTGTTTGGAAGTTGGAGTTGCCCCTCCCTCTTTGGGACGCACGCTGCAGTCAGGACCAGTTTGAGCCCCGACCCCGACACTGGACCCGTCCTGTAAGGCTGACTCCGGGCCTGGGCTGCATTGAGCGGCTGGAAGTGGCCGAGACGGACCCGAGATTACACGCTCGGACGTGAATTATTCACGAGCCGAGCGTCCGCCTTGACACGATGAATGATCATCAGCGGTGCTCGGAGAGGATGGTACTTGATTCTTAATGGGAAAATAACAGGTGTTCTCGTCTCCTTGTGTGTCGTGTGTCGGGTGGGGAATGAAAGGCTGCTGAGGGGATGAGGTTCCTAATACAGTGAGGAGACACACCTTGATGTTTCAATTTGCTTGGGCGAACCTGAAAGATTTGCTCTTGATTGAGGTGCAGTCTGGCTTCTTCTTCCTCACCCATTGTCGGCCCACACAGAAAAATAGCTCCATGGAGCTCGCGGTGATTTGAGGAAATTTCAGTTGCTCTGATTTGGCTTGCTCTGATTTGGCTTGCTCTGATTTGGCTTGCTCTGATTTGGCTCACTC
>JAAUXT010147663.1_pt1 | contig 35662 bp, 40 predicted proteins | sample 7278171 | NCBI WGS metagenome assembly JAAUXT01 (sample SAMN14350112, study PRJNA611818) | marine sediment metagenome | isolation source: surface marine sediment (1.8m) | place: French Polynesia: Moorea | collected 2018-08 | reverse complement strand
GTGTGTGTGTGTGTGTGTGTGTGTGTGTATTTGACATCGGTTTTGGGTGGTCAACGTGTGTGCGTGTTTTCTGTGAAATTTTGACCGCCCAACATTCATTTCTTTCTTTCACAGCAATCTACAACTTCTGGGAAACCGGGCCGCACAAGATAAAACTGAGCGTCGGAGATAGTTTATTCATTTCCACCGAAACAAAAGGTGCAGTTTCTTTCGCCTCCAATTGTTTGCATTTTTAAAGACTGTTGATCACAAAAGCAGTTGGACAAGTATCACTTCTGTTCAACGTGTGAATTCCAATGCTTTTATCTTGTACGTTTTCAGATTGGTATTATGGGTACAACACAAAGAACAGACACGAGTGGGGTGTATTTCCCAAGACGTATGTCAAGTGCAAAGAAGCTGTGGTCAACAGAACAGGGTAAGCTTTTCACAGGGATGTTTCTCAAAAACTGAAAGATGTCTTGGTGAAGGTCATTTTCTTGTGCTCGTGTCGTGTGAGAGGCGTGGCTTATGATGTGTTTTCTTTCTCAGCAAATGTCTAAAATATTCGTTTGGAAATTCAATGCTTTCCCCGTTTTCAAGGCTGCCGTCTTTTGGACACTCAATATTTGTTTGCGAGTAAAGTATTCCAAACAGCAATCCTGCCACCAGTCCGAGGGCTGCACAACTCCAGCCCCCAACCACCATGTCTGGTTCGATTTCAGTCAGCAAGTACCAAGCTCCGCGCCAGTAAAACCAATGCAAAACACCGTTGCAAACGCTGAATGTATCCTCCACAAAAAGTTTGATCACCAAAGCCTTGGAATCGAGCTGAGCTGAGAGGTGTTGAACAAGTGGCAGTGCCAAGGAGGCGCTCAGGAAACCCGCATTTCCGATCCCGAATGAGACCACACTGGATGTCACCCAGTCGTCTGGTATTAGTAGAGCGTCTACAAGGTTCCACACTGAACGAGCGAATAGCATGGGTATCATTCTGATGAACAAAGAAGTGATGACAACATCTGTGATGAACAGGAGTCGAGAGTCACTGGGCTGGAAAGGACAAACAGTTTGCATTGACGGTCAACCTCAAGAACTTCGCAAGTACCACAGTGTCCGTGTTTTCTGTTTTCTGTACTTCACCTGTCTTTCCCATTTTCCCGGAGTCTTGTTGAACACGGTGTGAAAATCGAGGCCAACGAAGTACGGAGGGTTGCACCAAAAAGCTATGGTGGTCCTGAATCCACAACCCAGAGGGATGGCACCAGCCAGCATGACAACATTGTTTGGAATGCCGAATCCCAGCGCATTGTCGATCAGAGTCCAGCCTGAAATAGAATAGATCTATTTTTTTCACAGCCTGGTAACGTTCTGAAAACGTTCAGTCAGTTGAAACAACTGGAAGCTGAGACTACTTCGTAGTCCACAGAGTTGGGAGTATTTCTTTCAATGAGTGTGGAATCCGACGAAACAGTGTGAGTGGAGTCGCGTTTGTGAAAGCGATATTTTTGTTTGGAGACGCACTTTGCCACAACCGCAACAGCTCAACTTGTTCCTGTTGGTAAAATGTCTCTTGCATATTCGTGTGTGCGTGTGTGTGTGTGTGTGTTCTATCGCTGTTAGCACCCAGAACACAAATCTTCCATCAACTTCTCAGTTCTGTCGCCCAAGTGGAGCTGAGGCTGGGGAGAAAGGAATCAATTCTCAAAAGGGTATCAACCAGTCTCCGCCTTCAGTCGACCGCTTCACTGGCAGAGCATCAAACTTTGCTACCTCAATAGAATTGATAGCTCACTCCACCTCCCTTTTTGAAAATTTTCGCGCGGGCAACTGTGTAAGCCAGGGATGATAACAGTTGTTGGAAAGTGTCGATCTTGGGCCAAATGTTTGAGTATCGCTTTGAAAAGTTTGAGATTTTTGTGATTTGTGATCATGTTTGCCTGACAATGTTGTATCATTGTTGAATACCAAAGAAACACATTGCTGTGTACCTCCTCTCCAGAACATGATCGTAGAAACAGCCATGCATACGTTGTAGACTGCTTTCAAGACGAATTTGGCTGGTCGGTTTCCGATCCTCAAATAGAATGTGGCCAGAAGTGGATTCATCAAGGCGAGTAGGGTCGTCGTCGTCGCTCCCACGCAGAGAGACAAACACAGACTCACAAACTCGTCGTTGGGTGTGATGTAGGCAGTCTGAAACACCAAATTTTTCCGAATTGTGTGTCGAACAACAGATTGGCATCCAAGATGTTTGATGCGCATTAGTTTCGAATTATTTGGCACAAAGTCCTTGGTGTTTGAGAGGTACATTTTCACTGCAGTTTCGCCAGGTTCCCGCTGTTTTCCCTCCTTCCGGGTTTGAACTTTTGACTTTTTTGGCATTTCTTCGAAGAGCGAAATACTTCACTTCACCGGTTGTACCGCACAAACTTCGATTTTCCGTCCAAATCGTGAATGCGGGCAGCTTGGAAAGCTGAGCACGTTTCAGGAAGTTGAAGCTGATGCGAGTATCCGAAGTGAGATCGAATGAAGGAGTGAGCGAACTTGTCCGCGTTTTGATGTGAACCTGGAGGTCCCAGACACCTCGCCACAGCATCACCGTGGTTGGGCCGGAGATGAAGACCCCGAACAACAGGTCCGCCCAGAACAGAGCGTCGCCCAAACGCGCCACCACTCGCATCCGCAGACCTGTGATCGCCTGCTGCTGAACACAAGAATTTGAGATTGGAAAGTGCAATCCACGGCCCATTCGGCGCTTGTCTGCCTTGAATTCTCCGACAGTGGTCGGACAGGCCAAAGTAAAACGTGCAATTTTTTATTTACCTTGTTCGGGGTGCACTCGTCCGAAAGTTTTCCATTTGAGATGGCAAACACAGACTGTGCGAAATGCTCCCCACTTTCCATGGTGTGTTGAGTGTTCAAAATATCACCTGCGTAGCTCGAGCCAAACAGATTTGCTGTACAAAAAAAATTAATTGCAGTGAAAATTATCAAGTCTTTCTCATTGCGTTGCTTTTTGTGTGTGCATAAGATGCGGACTGGATTGTCAGCATTCTTAGCTTGCTCGGAACCGTGAAGTGTCTCTCCTTAATTCTCGATAAGAAGTCGATTGCCCGATTCAATATCAATGTTTGCAAATTAGAAACAGCTATGAATTCAGAGAAAGTTGCCCTGACTAACAGCAAGTTGAGCAATGAGTGGCCAAAGGTTCGCCCCATCACCCCAGACAAACTTTCGCTCCCTGTTCACAGTGCAACACGCCAAATACGAAACGTATCGGCGTGTGTTTTTGTGGTGTCCAGTGCAAATTACTTTTACTTGCAATCGCTGTGTTGTTCTTTCCACATGAGGTTCCGATTGTCCACAACTGAATCCAAGCAACTAAATGTTGAACCCCACACCTTCCAAATGTAACTTGTCGGACATGACACCTGTGACTGGGTGTGTTCAAAACCGGTTGAATTCGAACACAGTTTGCGCTTCTTTTGCAGAAACTATGAGACGGTGTCGCCGAAGGAGTCGCCGATGGTGCAGGAGATCACGTCCGTGCTGCGCGAGTGGGGCGTCATCTGGAAGAAGCTCTATATCGTGAGTACACGCGCGCGTCCGACTCATCAGGAGAGGAAGCTCTGTCGCTGTCTTCGCGTGTCGCCATGTCGGAAGTACCAAACAACGCAGTTCAAGAAAGTTCCTTGCCCAGTGTAATTTCAAGCGGATTGAACAAAATTGAAGCGGCAGATGCTGAATCCACTTTGCTCGTGCAGATAGAAACCACTTCTGCCCGTGTGTGAGGAATGGAGACCCTCTTCGGGCACGATTCATCAAACCCTGTTATTTTCAGACACACAAACACCAGGATATTTCGGAATCGGTAATCATTGTCTTTGGTCTCGTTTTGACGTTGTCTCGCCAGCTGTCGTAGCAACTTCTGAAAACGTGCATTTTCCAAAGTTATTCTTTTTCTTTTGTGTTCTTTGATTGGCAGAATATGCAAGATGCAGCATGCCTCCTGTAAGTGGTCGCTATCCACTTCCCACCGAACAATCTGGCTCTTGCCTTTCCGGGACTTAGTTTTCCGAGGAGTTGTGCCGAATCTAGATTGTTGTTTCTTTGTTTGCTCAGTGGATTGTTTCTGCTCGGTGGATGTGTTTGAAAAATCTTGGTATTTGTTCAGCACAGCTGCCTCTGAAAAGTGTGTATGAATTGCTGTTTTGAATCTGTGAAATGTTGGATCTTCTGTTGAAGTTCAGCGCTGCTTCGCGTGTTTTTGCGTGTGTTCTGACGAATGATCTGAGCAACATTCAGACTGTCGCTATTTGCTTGATCCAAAGGAGTACACACATTCTCCGTGGGCTCATTGTCGTCGGTTCTTTTCGCAGGCGTCGAACCGGGCGGAGTTGTCGTACTTCGAGACGGTGTGGAAGATGATGCGGGAGCTGCTCGACTGGAGGCGGCTCACCCTGTCCAGGCAGCTCACGAATGTACGCGCCCTTCCTCATGGTCGCAAGATTCGCTTTGGGTTTTCACTGGGTCTTCCCTGCAACATCTTCCACAGGCTTTTCAGAAATTAACAAAACTACTTTCAGGATGAAACGCGAGAACTGCAACAAAAGGTGACAAACAAGATCGACATGGGAAATGCGTACGTATCAAACCGATGGAGCCATCATTTGCGCACAAGCGTAGCGGCTTGCAGCGTAAGAACATCCTCCCCTGTATCCAGATCCCACAATGGTTGGTGAAGCACTCTCGTCCAGTCAATAGTGTAGATTCTATTCCTTGTGGCCAGTCACCCCGTCTGATGGTTAGCTGGTCCCCTTTTCGGACAGCAAATGCCTAACGATTGGTTGATCCTTCCCCTCCCCCCATCAAGGTTTGTGAACCTCGTAGTTAGCAGTGCTGCGCGTGCCAAAACGTTACTGTCTTGGCAGAAAGATCTCATGTCTTTGATGTAATGAGGTGGTTCGGACAAGATTGAAAAACACGTATGAATTCAACGACGACTTATCCCTTGTTTGTTTGTACCGTGGCCTTCTCGTATTGATGACATCTTGAATAATTGCACCGTGTCCGTTTTCTGCTCTGCGCAGTCTGCTCGGGTTGGATCTGGTGGTGCGTGACGACCAGGGCAACGTGCTCGACCCGCTGCAGACCAGCACCATCAGCCTCTTCCGACAGGTAGCAGAACCCTGCCTTCTTCCGTTGTGTTGCGCAAGTTTACGCACCCAAACAGTTTGACTATGACTCTCGTAGACCACGTTTTGAACTTCCAGCAAGCCTAATAACGCAGCTTGAACCGTCTTGTTACCAGGCCACGGATTCCTATGTTGCCCTTTGGACCCAGACGGGATTTGTTACGTACCAGCACATTGTCACAGTAATCCGTTTCATCCCACTTGTTTCCTGGTTCTGTTGGCGAAAGAAAGGGTGACCGAAGTTGCCGTTTCTTCGTTTGCTTCCTGCGAATTTCTTGCTCCGTTGGTTGGTTGGTGAACAGGAATTGTTTCAAGTGACTCCGATGTGGACTGCCTGAAAAAAGACGTTCTCTCTTGCCAGGTTGTTTTCACGGGAAAAGGGCTGTCATCCAACTGCTTCTGGTCAAAGGGAACTTCCTCTGCCTGAAGGTCTTACACTTCACAGCGAGCTTCTTTTTGTTCGTTGTGTGAGCGATGTTGGTGTAAAGATGAAGGTCCATCACAGCTTTCTTCACCTGTTGTCAGATGCTGTTTGCTCAGGGCTTGTCTTGTCTTTCAGCTCGGTCCAAGTTTGTTTCATTGCGAACTTCGCTCAAAATTTTTGTTCCGATTGGCTGGGCGTCAAGCGTTGTTCTTGGAAGCTTCCATTTGACAAAAGGAAAAGAAAGGAACTGGGGTGTCCTCTTGATAAACCTCTTCCTCACCCACATCTTTTTCGTTTCAGCACAAATTGGCGATGCAGCGAATTCAGGACGAAAGGGACAATGTAAGTTTTCAAAGTTACATTGCTTGGGCATTTGGGTGCAACATAATCTGAGTGGAAATGCCTTCACATATGAACTGTTTTGCAGCTTACCGAGAGACACGCACATCGAAAGACAACCAGCTTCTCGCTGTTTGTCAACGTCAAAAACTTCGTGTGTCGCATTGGTGAAGACGCCGACGTGTTGATGTCGCTGTACGACGTCAAACAGGCGCAGTTTATCTCCGAAAGTTACATCCTGAAGTGGGGCAATCAGGGCATGCCGCGAGATATTGAAATGTTCAACAACCTCAGAGCTCTGTTCACCGTAAGCAGCATTTCTATTTGCCTCAAAGACTTGAAAGTCCACATCGTGCATTGTCGGTGGGTACACAAGAGTTTACTTGGTTCTTCAGGATTTGGGAGTGAGAGACTTGGAGCGAGACAAGGTGTCGTTGATTTGTCAAATTATCCGAATTGGACGAATGGATCTCAAAGACATGGCCAAGAAACAAACAAGTGGCATCAGAAGACCGTTTGGTGTCGCAGGTGAGTCGCAGATCTCTGGTGGATTTTCTGGTTTGTGCGAGTTGCTCACTACGAAGTGTTTGCATTGTCGATGCTTGTTGGTTGCAGCATTGGATGTGAGTGACATCATAAAGGGCGTTCTCGAACCTGATGAAGAGAAGCAGTTCTTCGTGCCTTTTCTCCAGTGAGTCTTTGTGCCTGCAATGCATTTCAAGTGTGAACTGTTGAAGCGGAGGATTCTCTCAGTGTTGTCTCACGTACGCAACTTTTTGGTCCCGTGTGATTGAGCAGTGGTCCCTGGCGCCCTTATGGTGAGTTGTTCTCATCTCTTTTGCAGATGCGGGGAGAGGGACTGCTTGGAGAACGTGATAAAGAAAGTGGTCATGCCCAAAGAGATCAACCACAAGGGCCAAGGTCTTTGGGTGACACTGAAGAAGCTGTACGGAGATTTCAAGCAGGTTTGAGTCCGACATTAAGTTTCATCAAAAAATTAACATCGAAAGAAATTCAGGCCTCGCTGCAACTTGCAGCTTCTGCACTTCTTTGAACAACTCGTTTGGAAAAAAAATGACTTGTTTTCTGACTCGGTCACGTTTGGCTTGTTGCAGTTTTGGGTGGTAAGAAACATTTGACAATTTCTCGTTGTTGTGATGACTGTGCTTGCTTTCATTTGTCTGTGATCCAGTCGTCCTCGAGCACGTAATTTCTGAACTACAGGATTGACCAGTGCTAGAAATGTCTCGTGTTAGTCTCGTTGCAAGGTCGAGAAAATAGATGTCACACATGTTACTCAGAAAGTTGATCGAGTCAACCGCTCTTTCGTTTGATTCCTTTCTCATTTTGTAGCTTTTTTCCGAACATTACCAACTTAACAAGCTTGAGTCTCTTGTTTGGGCTGCTGCAAAAGCTGAAAAGAATTTCGGATTTCGACGAGTAGCAGCTGAAGTTTGGACGAAATCGCCATCGCCCAGAGTTGACGTCGTTCCATCCTGGTTGCAGGTGCAAAAAGAATACCCCCACATGGTCGCTGGCACAACCGCTGTGGCTCGAAAAATGGGCTTTCCTGACGTCATCATGCCAGGTAAAGTGTCTTTCTGCGTCGATTGTAAATTGTCGTGTGCAAGCAAATTTCACACGGAATCCACGTGTGCTGGAAAGACCTTTGTTTTCGACGGTGAAAACAATGAAATACTTGAGCTCAGGTTTTTCCGCAACAGGAGACGTGAGGAACGACATCTACATCACACTGCTGCAGGGCGAGTTCAAACGCGGCGGGAAAACGTCGGACAAAAACGTCGAAGTCACCATGTGCGTCTGCAACGAAGACGGAGAAGTGCTGCAGGTGGGTGGATGCCTCACACTGTTTGATGGAGCATTGGAGTATCGTGGGTTGTGGAACATGAACAGAGGCTGTTTGGCTCCAGAAAAATCAGAGAGAAGTACCGTCTGCAGGTCAGCGTTTGAACATTGCAGGGCGTCGTGAGTGAAGGCGCGGGTGGAAGTATGCTGGACACATACAAGTCCGTCGTGTACTATCACGACGACAAGCCGCGCTGGGCAGAGACTGTCAAGGTGCGCAAAGGTGTCAGGGTGCTGAAGCGAACATGCTCAGCTTCAGATTTTCTTGAGACCGTGTGTCGTGTGATATTTGTGTTTCCTTTTGTCAGGCGCACACGTTCAGGTTATTTGTGTTTCAGGTTGCTGTCCCGATCGACAATTTTTACGGTTCTCATCTCCGGTTCGTGTTCAAACACAGGTCGTCCAATGAAGGTGCGACAATGAGTTCTGGCCTGAGAAAATTTTCTCGAAAAGTCGTTTGATTCATTTGTGAGTTCTGAATGTTTGGTGTGCCGACCGAAAGAGAAAGTTTGCGAATTGGCTTTCAGCAAAGGACCGAGCTGACCGACCGTTCGCCATGTCGTTCGTGAAGCTGATGCAGGACAACGGGACGACACTGGGCGACACGGTTCATGACCTGCTCGTGTACAAGGTGCGCGCTGCGTGACACTTCGGAATCTGGCTTCGAGGACGAAACAGTTGATGTGGAAGTGATGCAGTTCGTGTGGAAAATGCGTCTCAGCTTTGATTTTCAGCCTTTGTTTTGTTCGCAGGTGGAAGGAAAGAAGAGTGAGTCGGCCCACGTGTACCTCAAACTGCCGTCCACACGTACAGAACTGGAGAACAGGACGCATCAGAACGCGCCGCTCAGCAAGTACCCGATCACAGGGGGCTGCCTCACCCTCAGCACAAACGACGGCTTGCAGATCACAACGCTTGTGTGCTCTACAAAACTTACTCACAATGGTACGTCGTGTCTCTCTGAACAACAAAAAAAAAAACAATCATGCCCAAATCTCGCTGTTGCCCAGGTGCACAATTTCAAAAGAAAAGTAATCTGGAATTGCAGTGGATCTGATGGGTTTGCTGAAGTGGAGGGACAACCCAGCTGGGCTGCAGAAGCATTTGCTCTCGTTCATGAAGGTCGATGGAGAGGAAGTGGTCAAGGTGAGCTTACGACTGCCCCACCCCTGTCGCAAATTTTTGCCCTTGCGTTCTGAATTGTGAACAGTTTTGTTCTAAAGAAGCGAACACTTTGCACTTGTGAACAAATTAGTTCATTCTACGAATACTTGCCATAAACGTTCACATCTATCCTGAGATTGGAGAAGCACCCACCTGGTCGTTTGTCTATCAAGTCACTGTGTTACTGAAACCATGTTTCGTGTTGACAGTTTCTGCAAGACACTCTTGATGCCTTGTTCAATATCCTGATGCAAAACTCTGATTCCGATGTATACGACAATCTAGTCTTCAACTGCTTGGTGAGTGAGTTCATTGTTTTGAGAGTGGAAGTAATTCATGTATTTGTTCCTGTGTAAAATATTTGTTGACGTTCGCGACTTTCTACTCATCCTTGTCAGGTGTTCATCATCATCTTGATATCAGACAGAAAGTATCACCAGTTCAGACCAGTATTAGACGTCTACATCAAGGAAAATTTCTCTGCCACCCTTGCCTACAAGTAAGTTCGTTCTCATCCCAAACACGCAATAGCTTTTGGGGTTTGCGAAACGCGCTGAAGTGCGGGTTCGATTTGCGCTCACGTTGCCTTGCTCTGTGCAGCAAATTGATGGTGGTGCTGAAGGATTACATCGACCGAGTGAACGCCGCCTCGAAACACGACGACGTGCTGCGCGCCATGAAGTCGCTCGAGTACATCTTCAAGTTCATCATCCGCTCGAGGATTCTCTTTGCCGCGTAAGGAGTTCAATTCAATGCGCCACCTCGGAGATGCACGTAAAATGCACGCACAACACTGCAAATGGACGTGAGAGCGGTTGCTTGGAAAATCATGTGTTTGTCCTTCAATGAAATCCGTAATGCTCAGGTTGAACGACAACCGCGGCAAGGAGCAGTTCGAGATCTCGCTGCGGCAGGTGTTCGTGTCGCTGAACACGCTGATGCACGACGCCAGCGACGTGACTCTAGTCATCCAGGGCGCCGCGCTGCGCTACTTCCCAACAACCATCGCTGACGTCATCACCGTCTTCGACCCACAGTCATTCTGGTGCAGCCTCATGTTCTTCTCTGAGATGGTTTTATCAAAAAGGGAAAACTTGGTCGGAGTTTTGATCAACACTCTGATATTCGAAATATTGGAAACTTTTCGCACAAAACGCAGGATTCCAATTGTGAGAGATAAATCTCAGAACTGAAGTTCTTTCCATTTCAGCTCGATTGTGATAGAGTTCATCAATAGTCTTCCGCATGATCGTCTGACAAAACAGAAAATGTACTGTGTCAAGGACATCATCCACAGCTCTCTCTTCAAGCTCCCCGGTGATCATTTCTTTTGAAACCTGTGTAAAGGAAACAACACAGAACTACTTTTTTTCAGTTCAGTGACTTTGCTGCACTTTCACTTGTTTCAAACTTTGAAATGGGGTAATTTTCAAAAAACAACAAACCATTTGGATGTTCCTTTTTCTTCGCAGCTTGTCGAAAGATCTTGCTCCCGGTTTTGATGTCCCACGTGAAGGGTCTGCTGGAACGGCGGGAAGAACTGGAAGTGTGCATCGACATCTTGTCCGACATGATGCACCTGCTTTTTTCGGAGGAAATGGTAAATGCTCTTGGCTTATCAAACCACCACTCAATCTGTCATATTTTTTTCAAATCCACTCTCAGCCCCCAGACAAACTCCGCCCACCGTGGTTTTGTGTTGCAGAAGTGCGGTCCCGATGACTTGACGAGCGTCGCGCTGTGGGTGCTGAGAACCGTCATACAGACCATCATCCCGATGAACAGACAGTCGTCGCTCATCGTACGTTCTCACACGTGTTGCACAAACACCAAAAGTGGAAAAAGTGTTGCGCAAAGGCATCAGACTGTCTTGCGAACAGTCACCTCATCTGTCGGGAGTCGTCAGGTGGTGTTGTTTCCAGGGCAACTGCGTGGCTGTGATGACGTCGATCCTGCGTCAGATGTCGGACATCCACTACACTCAGTACATCTCGCACTTCCACACCATCACCGACCTCATGGACTTCCTCATGGAAATACTCATGACGTTCAAGGACCTCGTCATCAACAACGTCTTCCCGCGTGATTGGAATGACATGATCATGCTGCAAAACAGGTGCTCGTCAAGTCTTTCAGGGTTGCTGGAGCACCAAACCAGCTGCTCACGTAGCGAGCGTGTGGGTGTTGGATTCAAGCGTGTGTGTGTCTGCTTTTCTCTGTTTGTTTGTGTGAACATGAAAAAGCCTGAAATATTTATCTGGATTGTTCATACCTTGGATATTCTTGTTTGTGCACCGGACATAACCCAGCCCTGGCCTGCCCGACGCCACCCAACACTGCCGTGTGCCATCCCAACCGCACTCTTACCTTTCCCTTTCGTGTGCTGTGTGGCCCTACACCTTGAGCTTCCCGTCGCGGGCGGACGATTTGTCAGTATGTTTGGTCGTGTACTTGCTAGGTGAGTACACGTTGGTCTGATGATCAACAAGATGTCCAACCTGCGTTTTCTTGGTTGCAGTGTCTTCCTCAAGGCTCTTCGACACTTCGCTCACACCATTCAAGACAAGTTTTCATCGCCGTTTGAGATTGAGGTGAGCATGGGTCCGCAAAAATTTCTTGTTTTAAACTTTTCTGTTGGGTTGAGAAGACCAGAGAGACGAGTGACAATCTCACATCTGTTTTAGGTCTGGAAAAACTACTTCCATTGTGCCATATGTTTCCTGATCCAACCTCCTTTGCAACTGGAGAACTTCTCGTCCGCGAAACGGCAGAAAATCATCTCCAGATACAAAGACATGCGGAGAGAAACGGGTTTTGAGATTCGCTCCATGTGGTTCAACTTGGGTGAGTTCCGTCCTGCACCGGTGTGGCACATCATCGAAATGTACATCAAACCGGAAGTGTGGTTGTTCAATCTCTCGAGAATTTTTCCAGGTCACCACAAGACTGATTTCATCCCGGACATCGTGGGACCTGTGCTCGAGATGACCCTCATACCAGAAACTGGTGTGTTGAGACTCTAAACCCAAATCTCTCCCTTGTTGTGTGTCCTGAAAGACTCTCTGACACGGATCCTGTTGTGGTTGCAGAACTGAGGAAAGCCACGATCCCGATGTTCTTCGACATGATGCAGTGTGAATTTATGATGGCGCCTCGAGGAAGCAGCCGAAAGTACAAGGGAAACTTCCGGAAGGTGAATGCGGTGACAAACAACTGAACCACCCACCAAACTTGTGATCGCTTTGTGGCGGTGTTGTGACAGAGTATGTTGACTTTGACAGTTTGAGAACGAAATCATCACGAAGCTGGACTCGCTCGTGGAGTTGGGCCGCGGCGACGAGCACTACAAGGATCTCTTCTACACGTTGTAAGATTTCATCACACGAGCATCGTGGACACAAGACATGGATGACGAAATCGGCTGCAACACTTCCTTTTGTTTCTGCAGGATGTCAAACCTGGTGGAGCAGCACTCGATGATGAGGGTTGAAGGGCTCAAGTTCGTAGAGACCGTCAAGGAACTTCTGCATCGGTTGTTGGAGTACAGATCCATACTGACTGACGAAAGCAAAGACAACAGGATGTCCTGCACTGTCAACCTGCTCGTACGTTTTGAAAAGAAATACCGTAGCTGTACTCAAGTCCAGGAAAAACGTCCCAGATCGTTCTTTCGTGTCCACAGTTTTCAGTTTCTCATCTGTCTTTCAGAATTTCTACCATGACATCAACAGGCAGGAGATGTACATCCGGTATCTGCACAAACTCAAGGATCTGCATTTAGAATGCGACAACTACACCGAAGCCGCGTACACTGTCATGTTGTACGCCAAGCTACTCCGTGTACGTTCACACACGTTGAAGATCCAAGCCCAAGTCACAGACAACATTCACTCGGGGAAACTTGCATTGCAACACTAGTTTGTCTTGCTGGAAGTTCTGTCAGTCAGGGGAAAGATAAATGCTTGCTGAAACGCTTTTGTGCCGCAAGCATGTCACGTGCTTTGTCAGTGAGTTGTCCTTGTGGCACGGTTGCAGTGGTCGGACGACGTGCTGCCCAACATGCTGAAGAACCCGGAGCTGCCGGACGCCGAGACTCACCGCGAGCTCAAGGAGCAGCTCTACTACCTCACCATCGATTACTTTGACAAGGGCAAGGTGTGTGAGAGAATTCTGAACAACTTCCCAGGCGATAAAGTTTGTCCCACTTTTCTTTCCACAACCAACACTGCAGTTCTGACATGAGTCTGAAAGAATCAACGCACTTGGAGTTGGAGGCCGAAAGAGAGATTGATTGACAAGTTCTTCGAACTCCCTCATTGCACCGATAATTGTGAATCTGGCACAAGCCTGCAACATTTCATTCTTCTGACGCCTTGTTCAGATGTGGGAGAAAGGCATCGAGCAGTGCAAGGAGCTGGCGCACCAGTACGAGGCGGAGACGTTCGACTACAGCCAACTCAGCCTCATCCTCAAGCGCCAGGCTGACTTCTACGACTGCATCCTGAAGGAGATGCGGCCGGAGCCGGAGTACTACCGCGTCAGCTACTTCGGACTCGGTTTCCCTGGCTTCCTGCAGGTTCAACCCTCTCTTCTCCACGGACACGTTCTTGAGTATTCTTGTCCGTGGCGCAGCAAATGAAGTGGACTTTTGTTTTTATTTCAGAACAAGACTTTCATCTACCGCGGAAAAGAATACGAACGTCTGTCTGACTTTACCTCTCGGTTACAGAATCTCTTTCCAAGTGCTCAGGTAGGAATTTAAATTGCTGCTTTCACGCGCGCCGATCTGCAGACGGACGGGTTGGTCTTTTGTCTCCCTTTGGTGTCAAAAAGATCTGCGGACAGGAGTTCCAAGGGATCCGTTGAAGAGACTCTTGACGAAATGCTATCTAACTAACTTCTCGTTGAAGAACTTGCCAGAGGGTTGGACTATGTTCACATTTTTAGTCGCGCGAGCGCGACGTAAGTAATCTGTCTGTCTGTCTGTCTGTCTGTCTATCTGTCTGTCTGTCTGTCTGTCTGTACACAAATCGTTTTCCATGACATAGTGAAGGGGGGTCACAACATCACGAAAAAGTTGAGCCACCCTGGATAAAAACCTATGTGACACCCCCCCCCCTCACTCACTATGTCATGGAAAAGTTGAGCTTCCCTGAGAAAGAAACCTGTGTGAACCCCCCCCCCCTCACTATGTCATGGAAAAGTTGAGCTGCCTGAGAAAGAAACCTGTGTGACCACACACACACACACACACACACACACACACACACACTAGGTCATGAAAAAGTTGAGCCACCCTGAGCAAGAAACCTTTGTGACCCCCAGACTCTCTTTGTCATGGAAAAATTGAGCCACCCTGAGAAACAAACCTGTGTGCCCCCCCCCCCGCTCACTATGTCATGAAAAAGTGGATGCAACTCAATGCACGACACAATGCCAGGGGCATTCTCGTCAATAAAGCTTGTCATTTCCGGGGCGCGTGCCAGTTCTGTCAAGTGTTCTCCTTGTCACGATCAAAGACTGTACCTGTGGTGTGGTTCACTTTGTCAAAACTTGTTTTTTCTCTGCAGTTGATGAAAACTCTGAATGCTCCTGACGAAGACATCCTTCAGTCGCCCGATCAGTGTATCCTTTGCGAATCTACAGCGCTGTAGTTTTTGGCACTTCTTGTTGGAATAACTAAGTTCCAGTCATTGTGTTCATGTGTTTGTTGGCAAAGCTCCCATACCCGTTTAGCTGGTGTGTCTTAACCAAACAGCCTTCTTGTTCCTCACAGAACACTTCTGTACAATTGCACAATCAGAAATAAATTCTCCAGTGAGGGCAGGATAACTTTCTGACAATTTTGGTCAGGGCAAAACAGTCGTCCACACAAGCTGGAAATGTTGAAAGATGTCGTGAGCCGAAATGATGCAGGTTGAAAGGGTTTGTGCTCCCTTTTCTCATTTGAAGTTCACGTGGTGAAAGTCACACTCTGGAGAGTCCAAGTCTTCTGAGAAAGTGAAAAAAGTCTGGGAAATCAGGGATTTTTGTGTAACGCCGAGTGAGGATGTTGGTGAAGGCTGCACTCGTTCCCCCTGTGTAACACTTTCAACCGACTTTTTGAAGCGGAAGAACTTGCTTCCTTAATTCGACGCGACAGATTTGCAGATAAATGCCGTCACTCCAATCTTGGAGACGAAACCGAAGTTCGCCAACAAAAAGGTCCAAGACTCAATCCTCAAGTAAGTATCACCATAAGAAACATCCGGCAAATATGTTCCTGCTTCGGGTCCTTGGGGGAGATTGTGCTTTCGTCTGTTTGTCTTGGTTCTCGAGCGCGCCACCCACCTGAGCGGCCGAGCTTGTCGGTTGGACTCAATGGTTTCCGTTAGGGAGCCAGGAACAACATGTGTGCGTGGACAATGGGCCAGCAGCGCGGGAGCGGGGGGGGGGGACTTACAGTGAATAGGTCCCACAAGTAAATAGAGAATGGTGTCGCCTTTCAGCGATCGGAAGCACTCTTTGTGTCTTACAATTGAACCTCCTTGGAAGGTGTGTGTTGTACTCCGCATTTGGGTGCAAATGGTTTCTTTCAATGGTCAAAGCGTGTGCCATGTGAGTCTGTTCACACTGATGATGACATTCCCACTGTACCGTTCGATGTGGCGCGATTTCCACAAGGAGTGCTAGTTTTTCAATGCTTTCTCTGGTTACATAGGTATTACAAGGTGAATGAAGTACAGAAATTCACCTTTTCAAAGAAGAAGGATGAATCACAAAACGACGTGACAGTAAGTTCATTTGCAAAAAAATTAGACACTTGCGGATTATTTTGAAACATTTGAGCCTCAAACAAGTGGAATACAAATTTTTGAAAAACTAAACCCTGTGTACAGATATTTGACAGTTGTGTGCACTTGTGTTGTGCTTGCAGGAGATGTGGCTGGAGCGAACGAACCTGGTCACGTCCTACCCGCTGCCCGGCATTCTACGCTGGTTTCCTGTCACCTCCACTCACACGGTGAGCTTTCATACTTTTGTCGGTCAGTCTGCGTTCCTGGGTCAGCACGCGTCCATTCATCGAGCTCACCGCAGTCCTCTAGTGTTCAGATTCAAATCCTCACAGCTGTGGTCTCGATTGCTTGTGGTCGCCGTCAGCTTTGTTTGACGCATTTCAGTTCGAGGTGAGTCCCCTGGAGAACGCAATCGAGTCGATCGAGGTGGCGAACGCGCGGCTGCGGGGCCTCGTCGAGCAGCACCGTGCTGAGCCGGCGGCGCGCGTCGACCCGCTCGGCATGGTCCTCAACGGCGTCGTCGACGCCGCCGTCAATGGAGGCATCGCCAACTTCAGAGTGAGTCTCTCAGCGAAAACATGTCGTGTTTGTTTCTCTTTCTCGAATCCGGAGGGAATGTGGGTGTCCGTTGAGTTCACAAGGAAGTAAATTGATGATGGCGAGGTGACATGCAGCATAGCGCACAACCTTGTTTCATTGGAAGCAAGAGAGCCGCCTCGGCATTTGGGTTTTGCAACCCAAGCCTCGGATCTGGCTTGTGTTCCTCAATTCAAGTGACGTGGGAGAGGTGAGGGAGATTGGAACGAAGTGTTTTGGGGAAGCTTTGTGCGTGTTGTGAGACTGGCAAATGGGACAGCTCAAGTTCACTCAAAACGGTGTGTTGCAGGTCTTCTACAGCGAGGAGTACAGGACGAGCAACCACGACGATGAACATCAAATCCTCATCAAAAAGCTGAAACAAGTCACCACGTTGCAGGTTGGCGTTCTTCGTTCTTTCTCAAAGACACAAGTTCTTCCTGCAAACTAATCCAAGATGTGTGGACCTCAGCTTGTTTGTGTGTGGCTGACGTGTCGTGTTGCTGTTGCTTGCAGCTGGTGCTGCTGCAAACAGCGCTCGACGTTCACGCGCGCAAGGCGCCCGAGGCGCTGCAGCCGTTCCACGCGCACATGGAACAGCGCTTCATGCAGATGAAGGCGTTCGTCGAGAAGGAGTACGGCATCAAGGTGCGTTCCGAAGCCACGTTCGTCCGTCTGCTGGGTAGCTTTGAACTCGCTGCAAACTCGGAATTCCATTTTGATCATCCATGCTGTTTGTTGCCTTCAAAATATTTCGCTTCGCCCCAATCAAACAAGTTGAATTTTTGTTCTTGTCTGTGGACACATAAATTCAGGTGACGGAGGACATCCGGAGGCGCCTGGCTCCCGGTGGGGCGTCAGTGAAGCGAATCAACACGATGCCGCCGTCCAGACTCTCACAGACCAGCCTCAGCAGCAGCAACAGCTCAGAGTAGGTTGTTTGTCCGAAGCCATCGGTTCCTAGATTGGTTGAAAAGTCTGGACCAGATGTTTGCACAAATCACGAGCTGGGAGACGTGCTGTTTTGTGAGAAAAACAGTGAAGCTGTGGTGTGTGATACTCAGATTGTGAGTTGTCAATGTGCTCTTTTTAGAATCATACCGGTCACAAACTATCGACGAAGGTAACGTACAAGTGACGAAATGAAAACGCTGAATCATAAGGGATGTGTGCATCAATTCTGGGTTTGTTTGCTGGCCAGCCTGGGTCTGAATGTGATTTTACTGCATCTTGAATGTGTGCGCAACGGATGTATGTCTGCAGGTTTTTTTCCCAAGACCCTTTGGTTCCCTGGTTTCCTTCCCAGATCTGTCGGTGCATTTAGCATCAGACGCTTTGCTTGTTGCCGTAAGATTTTGTGCAGAGTAAGAAGGCTCGAAGATAAGAAACGGGCCCCTCGTGGAACTCTGTGAAAAAGTAGAGCAGTGGTAGCGGACTGAGAAATCAAATTCAGAAATCAGCACAGACTGCGGAGACAGAGCGTGGAAACGTCAACCAGTTTTTGAAAAAGCAGAGCGTTATGTGGATTGTCTTGTGAATGATGCAGGTCGAGTTTTGCGGGCCTGGGCGCCAGGGTGGCACAGTCGATGCATGTCAACTCGCACAACTCCCTGACGCCAGCGGTGGCCGCCGCCGCCGCCGCCAATCACCGGGACCCGTCTCCCACGAAGGGCGGCAAGGAGCTCAGCGTTCCCACAGGTGAACAAGGATCTGCCATCTGGAGTCAAAATCAACTGGCAATTTCTGGTCGTCGTCGTGCTATCATTACTCGGTGACATTGTTCAATGTTGAATCCCGCAGGTAAAACGCCACGAGAATCCCCGAGCAAAACTGTGTTCGGGCGGATGCGGAGCAACACGTCTCCACGGCCGCCGGAAGCGACGAGCCAGGTAGACGGGAAGGAGAACCAGAGCAGCGCGATCGGCAGCACGCTGTCACTGGGCAGGAGGTCGTCCCACGGCAGCGTGGTCATCGAGCTCAGCGAACAGGTCAGTCGGGCCAGTGTGCTCCAAGTGTGAAGTGAACCGTGCGACGCGGCGCGGCGCTCATTGATATTTTAAATTGATCTGCCTCCCGAAAACCTTTCAATTTGCCGAGACGACCTTTACAGATCACTCCTGCTCGGCCCCTGAGGCCCGAGAGCAACAGGAAGAGCCGCCCGCTGAGCGGCACCTTCAGCCGGCAGCTCTCGCTCCCCAGCAGCGGAAACATCGACATCGACGACCCAGGTCAGTTTCCGTTCTGCGACACGACACACGTCACAGAAACATGACCCCGCTCAGCTCCTCACTTGGCACGGCTTGTGTGATGTGCAAGTGACGGAACCCTTATGTTGACCAGACACGGCGGGCAGCACCCCGGAAGACGAGGAACCTCCGCCCCCGCTCCCGCAGAAACACGTGTACTCCGACTACTCCAACATCTTCGGTAACCACGACTTGAGCCTGCCCGACAGAGCCAGCACTCTTCCCCGCAGTCTGACACACAAGGAAAAGGTAGGCTCCTTCACTCATCTTTTATTCACACGCTCTTGCACACACACACACACTCTCTCTCTCTCTCTCTCTCTCTCTCTCTCTCTCTCTCTCTCACACACACATACACACACACAAATTGGATATTGAACCCTTAGAATTACACGATTTTGTCTTTATTGAATGCTCAACGATTTGAAATCGAGTCCATTGTTTTTCGTAAGTCTACTAATCACTGGCAATTTGAACTTGTTTAGTTGGATGGTGAGAATGAGGTAAGCAGTGGTTGTTGTGACTCAAAACAACTGAACACAGTGTGCCGGTGTAGCAATTTGGCGTGTCGCTCTGCCAGTCTGTCTCTCTTCATGTCTCTCTTCATGAGTTCTCTTTGAAATTCCCTCGAAGTTTCAGGGATTCTGTGCAAATGAAAGAGGGAGCTCAAGTTTGTCACTGTTTCACTGACCATCTTTCTCTTTTCTCCTGTATTTTGTTGCTGAATTTAGTCATTTCAGACACGTAGATTTGTAGTTGTGTTGCGTAGTGTTATGGCACGAATTCGTTGATGTTTCTTTCTGGCACACCGTTTTGTAATAGGTTGTGCAGATCTCTTTTTAATTCTATCGTTCTGTTAGAATGTGAGACGCAGCTTGTATTCAGTACCAATCAGCAGGTTGAGGAAGGTGAGCACGTCGCGCTGCAGCGTCACTTGGTTTTGTTCGAGTTGTTCCTTATGGTTGAACAAGGTTCAGAGATCGAAGCGAACTTATGCTCAGTCTGACTTCACAGTGTTTGGTTGAAAAGCTTGAAAGCAAAACATTGTGTTCAATCTTTTGGGAATTTACTATTTTGCTGGGGTGTGTGAGGGCGAAAAGATTAAAAACAGCAGTCCGTTCACGTGGAAACATTAGAATTTTGTTGTGGAGTCAACTGAACGCATTCAGTTCCTCTGTCCAAGGCTTCATTTCGTTCGGTTACGATTGATTGTGGAGAGAAACTCCTTACAGATCGTTTGGTTGAGCAACACTAACACGAAACCACATGGAAAAACACAGTGGCCATTCTTGATCAGAAAGGGGAGGAAAGAGCACGAGATGCCACACTGAACTCTCAGCGAGAATCACGCACCGACTGACAAAGCATCGGGCGTGTTTACAATCACAACAGAAAGACACCTCGACTTTTCACAGGGCCTCTTGGATGCCTCCCCGCCCCCACTCAGGCGCAAGTTTCAGGATATCAAAGTTGACAGTGCAGAATGTTTCCTCAAATGTGCGACCTCAGCTGACTCCTCTGCCCCACCCAGGAGATAAATTTTGCTCGCGTGGCAACTTTGTCGGGGTCAAGGTCCAAAGGCGCGTGTTTGCACTGATACGTGTTCTTGTTCCAAAACAGCCGCCCACTCTCACACAACGAGTAGAATCGTTCGTAAGTTCGGTCCTCCAACCGAGCTGTTGCATGGTAAAGTCTGTGGAAGCTCGCAATTGTTTGGCTTCACTGACTCGGATACGAGTAACAGTATCGCTGATTCGGATAAGGCTGATGTATCTTCGCTGTGGGCGCTGTTGTGGTTGGTTTTACAGAATAAAGTGTCAGTGAAGATGGAATTGGGGAGATAATCAGTCAGAGACGTGTGTTTTTGCTTCGACAGCCACAGCCGCCACTGCCAGTCACCAGTCCGGGTGAAGCCCCGCCTCCGCCGCCGAAGAAGACACTGTCCAAGCATCACGAGTTGTAGCGCCCCGCCTCGACGCTCGCGAAGCTGCGAGTCCAGCCGACTGCCCTGCGTCATCAAGACCTGGTAATTGCGAAGTTTCCACTCGACCCGTATTGTCACACAAAATGGCGCACCAGGACATTTGCCCTGGCGTCGTGGGAGTGCGCAGTGAAAAGGATTTGAAATTAAATTGCGGTCGCAGATCACGACACTGATCACGAAGTCCTCAACACTTGTGAACTTGGGAATTGAAGCAAGATTCACGAGTCGCTCTGAAATTGAACTGGAGTGATTAACGTCACGACTTGATGCCGTTTTTAACTGGGGCTGACGAGGAAATATTCTGCTCGGTTCTGTGGAAGGCAGGCTTGACAAACTTTCCATCCGTTTGACTCGACTGTTTGTCTGATGAAAAATTGACCTGGAAGTTTTCCGACGAAGACAATCTGCCCAAAACATCTTGTTCTTCGGCGTTGCAAGTGAGCCCGGCCGCCAATCCTCGCAGCACACAGGCGTATGGTCTCGAACTGAGGCCATTGCAAGCCTGATAACTTCTTCAACCTGACCCAGTTTGTCATTGAGACTTCCACAACAACACAGACTTGGGTTGGGGTTTGTTTTTTATTGGGGGGATGACAGCTGGAAAGTTTTTCCTGTGGAAGTTTGGGTATTCTCCTTTTCCCAAGAGCCAAAGAACACGAAAATCTACGCAGGAGAGGGCGGTCGTCATCTGGAGAGACGGGGGTCCCACATTTCCTGGGTGATCGGCATTGTTTCCTGCGTACTGCTGGGTTCACATGCTCACAACGCGTTCGTATCTGTTTTGTTTGTGTTTTGGAGAATTCAACAGGAAAACCTCGACATACGTGCGCCGAATGGGACTCAATTGGAGGGAAAAAAATCCTTTGCACCCGCATTTCGTTTTCCTGTTCACTCGGTAGTTTTGTGAACGCATCGAAATGAGGGCATTGCCCTGTGGTAAGCTGCTGTGAAAGCCGATTTGACAACGGCCCATTGAGAGGGCCCCGGTCCAACAAACCTTTTTCTTCTAAATTTTGAGCATTTTGGTGGTGGCTCCAAGGAAATGAGCGGATCTGATCGGTTTTCTTTTTGGCGCCCTTCTGTCGTGGTGTTCGGTCTGTCGGGAGTCCTGCTTTTCCCCGACTAGGTCGGACCTGTTGAGGCGTACCTGTGTGCGCGAGGAAGAAAATTGCTGCTCGCTCTTTTTCTTTTTTCTGCACGTGTTCAATTGTTATTTGTGACAAACCCAAAGTCAGAGATTAACAGGAAATATTTCTGAAGCAAAATTTTCCAGAAAGTCGCCGTTCCTCGAACGATTCTTTTGGGGCAAATTTGTCATGTCAGGACATAGCGTATTGGTGGTTTCTTTGACATCATTCCACAAATTTACGTAATTGTTGTCTTTCGAGAACATGAGTGTTCTCGTGTGTCATTTTGTTCAGTGTGCACGAACATCGCCAGCCTGCAAGGAGCAAGACATGTCTTTACTTCTGGACAGTTTGTTCGTTGATAATGTCAGAATGAAGACATTTTGTTTCGTGCGAATGGACGTCAGAGTTTACTACGCTGGAATTAAAGGTTCCCGTGAAATCATGCAATGACTTTTCGAGACCTTTGGTCGAGAAAAGAGTTGTGTTTTTGAACAGAAACCATTTTTCCAGCGCGTGTGAACTTCTGTAACAATGGGGTCACATCCGAAAGGCTTCTTGACCGCAGCGTTGTTCACGTTCTGCTGTTCTGGTGGAGTTGCGAGTGTTGTGAACATCCAACTCAGGTCTTACGACTTCAAAAGGCAACTGGAAAAATAATTTGTCAGGAGGTGACACGGCTAAGGAGTGTGTCACTTTTCTCAATGCGACGTGACAGTTACTGGGAAAAATACTCCTCGTCTGCCGAGGAAGGAAGCTCGTTTGTCATGAAAATGATCGGGTACCTTTCATTGTGAGCCCGACAGAGGCCCGAGCTTGCTGCAGAGATTCGAGGTGCCTCGCCTCCTCAAAGCGCGGAGGCGAGATGTTGTCGTCCCAGTCGTGCGCAAGTCCTGCGTGGTCAGCACGTCAGTGACACCTTCACCATTGACTTGCGTGACAGGTATTTTCCAACACAGCTGCAATCGGAAAAGATAACAGTAAAAATAACTTCGAACACACCTTCCTGCCTTTTCTGTTTGTTTGCAAACAGAGATCATTGCAATACATTTTGGCGGTCCAATTTTTCGGCTTCATTTCGTGTGTTTGTCGCTGAGCTGTACTTAGTGCCAACGAACTGGGATCCACACAGCACTTCGTTGTCCCTGAAGACAAAGTGCTTGCAGGATTGAGCAGAGAACTGTTTTTCAAGTGGAAAAAATAAGTTGTACCCGACTGTTTTACCGCAGTACAAATGCAACTGGTGGTGCTGTTTTTGTTACGAGAATTAAATTTGTGTTGCCAACAGGTCACAGTGTACTCGTCAAGACTTTCATGTTTCCTTGCCGCTTTGTTTCAAGAATTGTAAATGTCAGGCCCTTGTGGCGCTTCCATCACGATTCGATCAAACGTCGAACTGCGTCTACCGTGTCACAACGAAATGCAGCCTGGAGACTGTATGAGAACTCGAGGCAATGCTTTTTTTCTGTTCTTGTAAAATGAACAGGTGCAAATACTTCTTGTGCGCGTTATTTTGTACACTTCTCATGTTCGTGCAGATGAAGGTGCTCGCAAGTGGAACGTGGCCAAATTTATTTTCTCTACCTTGCGACTCATTTGAGACAAACATTTTGTACTGTTTCTTGTGTATTGATGTAAATATCGTGCGTTGAACTAATTGTTATTCGAGCTTTTGTGAAAATACAATATTTTGCAGAAAGTGCACGAATTCGAATGGTTTTTGTTCAGGCTGGAGGTCGCGATCCTCGATGTCAAGCGCGCTTCCTGCTGTCACTTTGGTGTTGCCGTATGTGTGTCTGTAGACATCCCAAACACCTGCGAGCTCGGGAACGGGGTCCAAAATTTTTGGGGACAGCTCAGAAATTGTTCCTGATCATATTCCACCTGTCAAAATAAAACTGGACTGGACTCCCACCCCTAGAAAACCAAAGGAGACACGAACCGTTTGATTGTGAAAAAACGAATGTTGGGGGGTGGGGCTCATTTTGTAGTTCATGTAAGGATTACCGTTTCCAAAATACACGCACACTAGAGGTCGCGCACTCTCAAGACGAAGTCTTTGCTTTGTGCATGGTTGATTTTGTGTTGCTGACTTCAGCGTTCACAACATGTGTCGCTTTGGTCGCAATGGTTATTTTGCAGTCACTCGAAGTTCATCTGTTCTTACCCAGGACATTTGAATTGGAAAAAATAACTTCTGTCCAATGACTCAGATTTGCTGGTGTCTATTTACCTCGGCGAAATTTGATCATTTTCTTGTATGATTGAGAACAAGAACAATTCACGATCCTGCCACTGAACTGTTCCAACACTTTTGTGTGCGTAGATCTTCAGTTGAGCAGTGATTTGATATCAATCATTGTGACAAGTCCACTCCGAATCTTACAACCAATAAAATGGTTGATCCTTTTTTTCCTTCATTTGATATTTGTTGTGCCCACGGCAACCGAGTCACGACGAGCAACCAGAGTCGCTCTTGTTGACCAGAACGAAGAAAGACACTTGATCGAGGCAGAATCTACCTGTCGCTGCCTGTGTTGAGATGACGTCGGTCAAGCCGAGTTGCTGCGGAGGCTGCGCGGCTCGGAGTTCCATTCTTGACTTGAGGACAGGATCTCAGCTCCCGGGGTAAGAAAGGCTTCGTGAGATTTACGCAAACGACACTCGACTGTGCGTGCAGTTTGGCTGTCAGCGTGCGTGTTCGCACGCAACCCGTGTCTGGGTAGCCAATGTCTCCCCATTTCGTTGCACCTGCGTCTTTTTGCCATTTTCAACAGTTATGGAGGTCACTCTCCAGGCCTTCGATACAGGATCGGACAGAGATACGGGCAAGACACCTTTGAATTGTCTCAGGTAAACTGACAGTGGATTCCATGCAAAGCGTACGATGCTGAAGACTTACATTCCAAAAGAACACGACAAACCAAGTCATGACATCCATTCCAAAAGAGCATGATGAACCAAGTCACGAGATCTAATTTCTACAGCCTCCGGAGTACGACTGCTGTGTGAACATCTCGGTGCAGCCTCAGATCGGTTCCGCTGCGAACACGACTCGCTGGAACCGGAGCTCGGCCGAGTCTCGCTACACCACCGACATGGTTCCGGGATACACGGGTGAAGGGTCTGCTTGTGCGCAACCTGCTTGGACGCACGTTTCTCTGAATGATGAGACAGAATTAAGTCCGCTGTTGCCGAAATCTTACAGTTTGTTTGGAGGTGTGTAAATGCCGATGAAACCACTGCGGTTCATGATGCTGGTATCCCAATTGCGACAGTGTATTTTGTCTTCACCCAGGTTACATACCAAAGAAAATGTACCAGTACGGGGGAACATATGGCGCGGACTGCGACAGAAGTATTCTGGAATTCTCCACCGAGTACGCGAACAACACGACCAAACACGCTCAGCTCACAGGGCTGCAGACCCCAAGCCTCAAGGCGGTGAGAGCCGACCCACTGGTGAAGGAACGACTGGATATGTTCGGCAGCGACAGACCTGTGAAGCACGCCACGTTTGGTGAGCAAATTACTCGGAGAGGGAGCAGTTCATCCTGCACATCATGGTCTGAATTAAAGAGAAGAGAATGGATGCGGCGAACCTGAAACGGTTCGAACAGTTTGTTCTCGTGTTTGTTGCTGGGGCAACTTTTCCACTGACGTAAACGTTCCTCTTTTTCGCCTTTCGTTCTTTCTTTTTGTGTGTGCCGTGGAAATCAAACAGTCGGACCAACGCTTGTTATCAACTGAATCTCTCCACTTTGGATGATTGAAAACCACCCACGCACTTCTTGCAGTTTTCCCTTTTCAAGTTGTTTGACAGGCAATGCCCTTTGGTCAATTGCGCAGAAGGTTACAAGAAGGCATGGATGGACGCCCCTGTTCCGGGATACGGTGGCCACATTCTCCGGATCTGCATCGGCGAGGTGGGGTTGGGTACCAGGTTCCAAGAGGCGTCGAGGAGCGCCCTGCACGCCTTCCACGGGGAGAGGCAGCCGGGGGCACAGCCGTCATTCAGAACTTGGTGAGTGCGTGATCCGCACTGGAGACGTTTAATTGCACATTTTCTGCAGGCACAAAGAAACCGTGCCTGTTATTTCCACGTAATTACCCTCATTTTTGCGATGCGTGTCTTTGGGTTTCAGTGGTTGCAGATGCTTTCCTGTGGATCCGGTAGAGTCCGTTGAGGTCTCAGGTAGAGGAACAAATCTTGAGGCTGGGGTGGGTGGGTAATTTCCTAACATGAGGATGGTAACAAGAAGAAGAGTACACCACTTGGTGTCTGTGATGCAAACCAAATCTGGAGGGGACCTTCATTTCCTCGCTTGGTTTGGGGGCAAGCCCCCTGAACCTTTCCTGGAGTCCCTGCATGGTCAAACGACGCCAATGCTCTGAAGTCCAGTGAAGTCACTGTATCTGATCAATCGTGCACGGCGCTGCTCTTCAGGCCTGTTGATTCATTCTCCTGCGCCTTCTGTTTCTGGTCCTTTTCCAATGTTGGGCGATTCCGTCAAAACAGAGATAAATTGATGCGGAACCTGTGCGAAAAGGTTGGGAAAAACGCGGACATCGCGTGATTTTGCGGTCTGTTTATGAGAACGCGCGTTTTCTCTGCAGAGTCGGTTTTGGGTACTGGACCACACCCACAACATTTTTCTCGAATTCTGAACTCAGACATTCTTCGCTTCTTGTCCTGACTTTGCTCACTTGCTGCCGATTCAGAATGCACCTGTGTGGATCTGGTTTCATTTGTAACTGTAGGCGGTTTTAGCAGCAGTTTCGTGACATTTTGGCTTCCTCAGAAATGATTCAGAGTCCGATGTTTGATTGGCCGTGAAAATTGTCGGTCATGAAGGCTGAACTTTTACTTGTTTCTTCAGTTACGTCTGAGGGTTCACTTTTTTGTGATCCTTTTCCCAAGTTTCACTTGAAAATGGGACTCAGTTCACACACACACACAGACACACACAGGCGCGCGCGCACACACACACACACACACACACACACACACACACACACACTGTCCGAAATCTTGATCAGGTTGTTTCCAAGTGCGTTTGCCGGAATCGGGTGACGGGGACCCAAGGAGGGAGAATATTTTTTCCAGTTACAGGGGTTATTTCCTTCGAAAAGGCGGACACGGGAGTTTTTGAGTCAGTGGGCTCGATCGAGTCTCTTGTCTCACGGATCCTCCCAGTGTTCAATTGCGTGACAACAAACGCGCAAAGACTCCACGATTGACACGTTGGTAACATTCACAGGTGTAAGTTTCTGTCAGAAACAGACAGAATGATCGATGGTGGTGCTCGCTCTTCGAGTGAAGAGCGTCCAGACAGCTGAAAGAGAAACTTGTTCCAAATTTCTGTTGTTTGGCTCCTTCAGCCTCAACTTGATCCTCTGGACCTATGTTATCAAGAGCCCGATGAGAAAGCTCACAATGTACCGTTGCGCTGTTGCGATTCCCTTTCTCAAAATTTTGTTGACATTTCAAATTTCCGACTTCAAGCACAAATGAACCATTTCCCTCTCCAACTTGCACCTGTCTGCAGGAAGCACACTGCATTACCTCAGCCCCCTGGTCGTTAGTAGTGTGGAAATGACCTCTCATCTTTTGCATATCTTATCTCCCGAGTCCCCAAATGAAATCCTGTTGGAGTCAACTCGCAGCTGGTCTTCACACATCAAACTCGTGCTGAAAAGTGAACCAATGCGAAAAGTGAACAGTTCATTGGCTTTGAATTGATCTGTGAATCCCACATGCCGCCAGTCATGTTGTGACCAAAATTTTGTCCACAGCGCAAGTCCACGAATCTACACCCAACAAGGCATGATCCCGGCTTACACAGGCTACATCCCTCGTACGTACTGGTGCATTTCTTTCTCTGCCAAATTCTCGTTGCTGTATCTTCTAGATATTCAGTGAAAGACATCCTGATGCGTCTTGAACAATTCCACTGAGTGATCGAATCGAACTGGTCGTATTTTCAACTGAACCTATTTTTCTTCACACATCGCAGAGAAGCGTTTCCAGTTCGGCGCATCGTACGGAGACACGACGCGAGCGTCCGCGGTCTGCGGCGCGCCCTCGTTCTCGAGAACCAAGTCAGCGGTGTACTGAAGCCATGCGGCGGGCAGCCAGATGCAGGGTCGAACCGACTCGACGCAGTTCTCTTGTTACGTGCTCATGAACTATGCCATTTGCATTCGTTGCAGAGGGGAAGTTTCAGCAAAAATCGTAATGAAATTTTGCTATTCGATTCGAATTGTTATGTCTTTTATTCAAATTCAGCAAGTGCTGGTTGTGCTCCCAAGGCTTGTGGCTAAATATCGGGAAAACAGCTTGTGACGCTCAACTTCAGGCCTTGAAACTAACTGGCAGCACAATCCCGTGGTTCTTGAAAGCATTCGTCATCCGCAGGAAGTGCATCCCACACGTGCTAATGAGGACGGTGAACCGCCTATCTGGATGTGTATCGACGAGGCGCTCTGATGTCTCTCAGAATCGTAATTGGATCATTACTGCGGCAGAGCGCTTATTTCAGAAAAGAGACTACCAATTACCGCATATGGTGTTCCTTTGCCTGTTTTTAACCCAACTGTTTGGGGAGTGGTTTCTCATGTGTTCTCGTCTTGTCGTGGCTGTGCATGGAGCTGCAAGCCTTGAACCACCTGTGTGCCATGGCTCACTGCAGGATAGTGGGACAACACACCGGGACTTTTGTTTTCCAAGCGTGCTCATAACTGGATGCAGAACAAACGAGAACGTGTGTTCAGTGCTGTGTTTGGAGACTCTCCACCTGATGCAAAGTATCCACGCAGTGTTTGGACTGTATGATGAGAAAAATACTGGCTGTGCGGAACAGCGTTTGAGTGGTTGAGACAAGTCCAGCACTTTGCGTGATCCTCTGGACAGTATTAGCCTGGAAATTCCGCCTGGGTGCCCAAATTCGATGCATCTCAAAGGCACTGGAGCTGTTGTTTGCTCGTGCTTTAGTTGCTCACTCATGACTGGAAGAGTGACTGAGTGGTTCCAAGGGCTCATGTTATTCAAACGTAATTCCAGCAAAACAAAAATGTAAGACAAAACACGAGCGATTTCTGGGGTTACTCCGACTTTTGCTGGATTTTTGAAAATGATTCTGTAGGATTGTTGCGACGCACGGTTGAGGGTGGCCGGTGGCAATTGTATGTTTGCCTTGCGTGTGCATTGTGGAGAGGCCTGTGTCAATCCATGCACAATGTGTTCTGGGGAGGCCCTTGGTTATCTGGAAGCAATCTTACAACTGTTCACTTGCACCGCTGGTTCCGGAGACTATTTTACGGTGAGAGGCAAAACCTCTTGAGGTAAGATGACGCTCCTGCAGTGCTCGAGCGATGCATTGCAAAAATGCACGAGGCAGGACTTTGGCTCTGGAAGCAAGCACCTCAGCTTCGGCGAGGTTGGGCTTTGCTGTTTGCGCCCGACGCAAATCTTTTGGACCACAGGATTTTGAGAAAGACCTGTGTTGATGTGGTTGTGAGCAATATTGTTGAGAGTGATCAACAGAAGGTCCAACCCTGAAGCGCCCACGTGTTCTCTGATTCCAAATTTAATTTGAACTGAATCTATGGCGAGCACAGAGCTTTTTCAGAGTCGAACGCAAAACGAACATGTGGGTTGGGATTTTCTGGAGAGAAAAGGAAAACAACCAAACAGAGTCACTGAGATGCCACTGTTAATTCACCATAATGTTCCACTTTGTTGTCCGAAATCAAAGCGCAAAAGCTCAAAACGTTGCTTACAGGTGTTTTTAAAAAGCGCGACGTGCCTTCCCGGAGTCAAAACTTCTTTGGATGAAAGTACAGAAGCCTCACATTTATGCTGCTTGTTCTTCCCGCGGTATGGAAGACTGGCAGTGTGCCAGACTGACAGAAATTTGGTCCCTAATTTGTGGTTGTCTTGCTCGGTTTGGAAACAGGAAGAAAGCCGAATTGCCCCGACGACCCAAATGTTTTGCACCTGCAACCATTCTGTGGGTTGGTTGACAGAACTGTGAGTTGACGTGAACAGGAATCATGTCCACAATCCCAGGCTGCACAAGTGATCTGTGGCAAAAGTGTTTATTTCGAACGCGACAAGCACCTGGGCGCGACACGCATCGACACAAACCTGAACGCCCAGCTTGTTGCTGCTCGTGTGTACCCAACATGGTGGACGAAATAACCCTTCCGTGTCCGTGTCGACGACCAAGCTTCTTTATATTGAAGATGGGCGACGCAGAACTGAGTTTTGAGTCACGTGAACTTCACGTAAATGTTAGAGCACACAAAACAGACGAAACCTTCTGCTTAGAACTGCATTTATTGGCAATAACATTGAACAAGAGTCTGGTTCCTTGGAAACCAAGTATGGGAACACCGTACAACGTTGAGCTTTCCACATCAGCTGAATTCTAAGACAAAATATTGTACGTGAATGCACATGCAGAAAATGTTGATGCACTGAACTCGGAACATTTTGGGCTGGTATGTTCTTGTTTCCTTTTCTACGCGCCATGCATGTGCACACACGCGTGTGCGTGTCATTAGAGTAAGCTGCTATCAACCGCGGCCAAGATCTATAGACCGGAGTCACAATCTGAATGTGCGAATTCTATATGTTTCAAACTTGTGCATGTGCACTGCATGCAGGAGTGGATGCAGGATTTGATCCCTGTCCAGATGCATCCTTGGTGCGTGTACATGTAGGTGCCATCATTTTCTGACGAAAGGCAAAAAGCTTCCGTCCGCAGCCGCGAGACTTGCATGGGCAGGAATCTCAACCCTTTCTCCAGTATCCTCTGTCATGCAACAAGTACATCCAAAACAGGGTGCAGCGCAAATTAAGTTTTCACATTTCTTTGACATGTTGGAAACTCGACTTGGTGACACGAAGTTGGTTTGCATGGAAGTTCAAGTCAACAACAAATGAGAATTGGGTGTACAACGTCGACTTTTCTGTCTAAGAGTCCTCCATTGAGAAATGCACAATACTCGTATCAAGGCAAAATTGACACAGCTGGTTGATCTGTCTGTTTGTCCCTTTCTCATTACAAGAACACAAGTGCATCTTTACAGGCGGAGAACAAACCAATTTGCGCGGAAAGTTTCACGAATTCTGAGGCCAGGTAAAGGTGCCTATTGACCCCCAAATTATTTGAAGTGCAAACGTGGAAGACCATTTTTCCTCCAAAACAAACCCTTGTATCCTTCCTCTTTTTTTGTGTCAAAGTGCCCTGATTCTTCAAGGAAAAGTGAAACTGATTTGAGCTCAGCCATCCTTCGTCGTTTCTTTTCACGCAGAATGGGTTGGTGGGTATTTGCCTCATGCAGGTGACTGCACATGTAATCACACGTGGGATGAGAATGCGAACCAACGTCCACAGTGCTTTGGTGAGGACAAAAATGACCAGTGGCATGAATGTAGGACTGGAATCAATGCTCAGAACAGCTCTGTTGTATCCTGATCGTCACTCGAGCATTCGCCAGTCTTTCACGTCTCTTATGTCAACTTGGCGAACATGACCCGCACATTCAACTTGACAGTGTTGGGAGAAATGTGGTTTGTATTTTCCACGCGTGAAGATGACAGATCTCCACAAATGAAATTGTGTTGGATGTCTTTACACACAAAAGAGGAAATATATTTACAACATTTGTAAAGCGCTCCAGCTTTTTTGTGTATCAAGACGACAACAGTTCCACACAGCGGAAGTTGCGGTTGTGTGGATGCGCATGCAGCTTTTCTCTTTGTCCTCAAGCTCGTTGTTTTCCACAGGAAAGAGGGTTTTAATATTCCTGCGGATGACTTCTCGAGGCTGACTAATTAGAGCGGCAGCAACTTAGACAGGAAACATATCTATCTGATTAGGCTAATTTGTCGGATCCTAATTTCACCGAGAAGCTCTTCTCCTTGGGGAGATCTGGATATCAGAATGATTCCTTAATCAGAACGTCACTGCATTATGTCTTGGTCTTTTGCAGCGAAAACTTCAGCGCTATAATTTTGTCATACACGTCTCTCTTCTGATGTCTGTCCTTGGCGTTCTGCAATGCGGCCGACATTCACAAGACAATGGCCCGTGCAGAAAGGAAAAAAAGGAAAAAAAGATTTGCGTGTCTCTGAAAGCTAAAATATCAGTTTCAGTCTGTCACAATGCGAAAGTGCTGCTCGAATTAGCATTCGTCGTCCACATGGTCATTGTTTTCAGCCACTTTGAGATGAACTGTCTCCGACTCATTGTCAAAGCAAGCCTTGGCATCCTTAGGCCAGTTCACGTTGTTGGCGTTCGCTTCCTTGCCTGGCACAACAGATTTCCCATCTTGAGTTACTCCGACTGTGGTGTACTGAGTATTGAGTCCGTTCACAGACGTGTGTCGACGTGATCTGAACAAGCAGGGGACCACTTGTTTGAATTCCTTCTTAAAGTTCTCATTCATCCAAGCATAAAGGAAGGGGTTGTATACAGTTGAGCTCATGGCAATGACATGAGCTATGAAGAAAACAAGGACAAAATACTCCCATTCCCCAACCTCAGCCCTGTACTCTGAGGTAATGTGCACAATATTGAGGGGTAACCAGCAGACAACGAATATGGCAACCATAGCAATCAACATTTTGTTGGTTCGACGCTTCCTTTTTATCTCCAGTTCGTCTCTTTCCCTGTAATGAAACAAAATAATTTGCAATGCCACAGAATGAAAGAAGGTTCAACACAGCGTAACGCGAGTGGATTAGAAGCCTGTATACATTTTACTGCACCTGTTTCTACCGCTTCCTATCTTTGCTTTGGCTCTGACTTTGAGAACTATGCTGACTTTGGTGTAGCAGTAGGTGATAATAGAGCAGGGAACAATGTACTGCAGGATCAGGTTGGTCACAGTGAAGAACTGCCTGGCCGTGGTCTTTGGCCAGTGCTCAAAGCAGATGTAGGCCTGCTCTGTCTCATCCCACTCCACCTGCCACACAAAATTACCATAAAATGAAACGTGTTTAGGCAACAAAAGAACCATAAAGTGGCCTTGCTTGGTGCACGGGGCTTTGAGTCCTCAGATCTTTGAACTTTGTTTCAGACGCTGTACTATCACTGCACACGATGGACTGGCGTTTTCGTCGTCCAGCAGAGGCGAATATCTTTCCTGCACTGGGGTTAGCATTTCTTTCAACAGAAAAGGGGTGAGAGCAGAAGGCATCAACAGAGTCAACTTCTGGCAACAACAGATTTTTCGTTGGGTCCCGATTTGAGAGAGGGACTGAACGTTGCCTTTGTCCCAAACACACGAAACAGCAAAAACATGCAACCAATGCAATCCATGGCACCAGTCACTGACTGAGAAGAAGTTCCTTTTGCTGCAACTTCGCCTTACCTTCTGATAAATAGCAAGAGGCAGTGAAATGGAGACAGAGATGATCCAGATTGCAACAATGAGCAACAAGCAGACGAACACTTTCATCCTGGGTTTGAAAGGGTGCACAATCACGAAATATCTGAAATAACAAATCAGAGAGTGCTCAAACCACACCTATACGTATACTGCTGCACTCACGCACCCTGCTCTGAAATGAAAGGCTGCATACGAGGGAATGTCACGGAAGAAAACTTTCATAATCTTAAAATCTGTTGAAAGCATAACGCTCTTGGGACAATGATTTGATGGCAACACAGCACGCGATGGCACACATGTCATGATTTTTTCTCGCTCTCATTTGTTGGAATGGTTGGAAAAGGGGATTAGATCCCAGTTCTCTCCGTACGTCACCTCAGCAGCCAAGTGCATTCAATCATTCTGTCAGCTCGACGTGAGCTTTTGCCTATTAACAAACTTATCCTACTGACTTCGGTCGCCACTCCGGATTGCTTCAGGTTTTTGCTGACTCAAGACGGGCGGCTTGTTGGTTTCCCTCAGGAAACAAGGATGATTGGGGTGGGGATGAGCAATGACTGTTGCACTTTTTGCATATGTGTGTGGTGTGTGTGTGTGTGTGTATGTGTATGTGTGTGTGTGTGTGTGTGTGTGTGTCTGTCTGTCTGTCTGTCTGTCTGCGTTTTTGTCTGTCTGGGTGTGTGCAGGCCCATCTTTCTCAGAAAGCTTGTTCTTGACTTCTGCTTTTGTTGGGCTTTGGAACATTCAACCTACCTGTCAATTGCAATGGCGGTGCTGGTGAGCGTTGAAACATAGACAGAAACTCCAAGTGTCATTGGAACAATGTGACACAAGGCATCTCCAAATACCCAAGACTTGAGGAAGGCAGACAGAGGAGTGAATGGTACAGCCAGCAAGCACATCATGATATCACTAACTGCTAGGTTGGTGATAAAGATGTTGGTGATGGTCTGCATGGACTTGTTCCTCACCACCACGTAGACAACCAAGAGATTACCGAATATACCAACAATGAAAATCACAAAGTAGAATGTGATCAGTATTCCCCTCAACCATATTTCCTGTGTAATGTCTGTCGGAAGCTCTAAGGTCGTATTTGATATGGAGACGTTAGTTGTGACTGGCATCAGCGTGATGGCACTCTGGTCAGGTGCGCCGGCCGCCGACAGATCCATGTCTGACATCCTGCTTTGCTGTGTGTCCTGGGTTTTGTTCTATTTGGTTAGAAACCAATAACTGTCGGATTCGTTTCGGGCCCACGACTGGCTTTGCATTCCGTGGTGCCTTTGCTGGAATACAAATGACGACAAAGAATTTTGGAAGCTGCATGCCAGCATTTACAAGGCACACGAGTGCAAAAAGAGGGAAATGGCGATTGTCAATGCACGCGAATGAAAGAAAAGATCAAACCCAGCCTACATGTTTCTGTCGGTGAGCAGTTTTCAAGACGTTCTTCTGCTGTGGTGCTGTGAACCTGAAAATAAAGAAGTCAACGATCAGAAATAGCACCCAAAATGTAAGGTGGAAACACATTTGATTCGAAATCTGCACGCACACACGGGTACACTGGCGACTACGGCGTGCCAAAGTGGATTAAAGGTCGAACACTACCAGATTTTTCGAATCTGATTGTCAACAGCGAACTGCCGCAGATTCCGTGCTCGCAAAGGAAACAATGTTTTTCTTCAAACCTGTGGGTGGCGCGACACACAGAATTCAGTTCACCAAAAAGTCTTGCGGCCAAAAAGACAATAACCCTTGGTAATCTCTCATGGTGCTGCGAACTCTCGAGCTTTGTGGGCAACGTTTGATCTCCGGAAGCCACTTTCTATGTGCCACAACGTCCTTTCATTCGAATGGATTTCCGTTGCGTTTTTAAGAGGGAGAGTCTCTCTTGGCTGAGAGACGTCAAGATCAGGCTTTAATCTTGAAGGACTTTACACACAGACAGCTCGCCCGCAGCGGAGATTCTTGACTGGAGCGATAGACATCCAAGGGAAAGGTGCTTCAGCTGTTGTTGCAATGAGTGCAACCTCACGGAGAAATCCTCATCACATATGCGCGCTCTTGCTGAACAACAACGGGGATACGACTCGGACTTGCTGCAGTTGGTGAACGTACGAGATCACCACAAACAGGAACAATTTGACCACGGTTCTCCCAAATCTGCAGTGCTGAGAACACAAGCGGGTCGAGGTACCAATTATTGAACGCACTGCCATTTGAGTAATGTGCCAGGGCTACCTGGTCAGAACCACGAAATGAGCGTGATCCAGATGTTCAAAGTCGCATCCCATAACTTCGTCGCTTCTGACATGCATTCAATGCAGACTGCATCGCTCAAGTTGCGTGTCGGAGCAGCATACGTACGAGGTTTGCTTTTTATATTTCCTTAATTTGGCGTTGACAGTGCCCCATATGAATACAAATGAACCACATCAGGTTAATTTCCTTCTCCTATCACCAATCTTCAAACTATTGAAAGTTTCAAAAATATCTCAGGGATCATACTGATTTTAGGGATTTAAAAGAAGAAATTTTGACCTGATGGCTATGAAGGCCAGAAACCTGAAAATTTAG
>JAAUXT010065990.1_pt1 | contig 35671 bp, 39 predicted proteins | sample 7278171 | NCBI WGS metagenome assembly JAAUXT01 (sample SAMN14350112, study PRJNA611818) | marine sediment metagenome | isolation source: surface marine sediment (1.8m) | place: French Polynesia: Moorea | collected 2018-08 | reverse complement strand
TACAACATGTTTAGAGATCGCAGAGTGGTAGAAGTATCATTCTAGTGGTCCAAGCATCTGAGGATTTTTCAAAATCACATATGTACAGAAACAAGTACCACACGTTTTCGAGTTGCGGACAGTCGTGTCGCGGATGTTTTGCTTCCACCTGTTCGTTCTGCGGATGGACTTCCTGAGTTGCACGATTTCGGTTTCGGATTTCATTCGGCCAAGGCGTGTGGAATAAAGTGGAGACAAAACACTGAAGGCTGTGGAGGAGACTTGCAGGAATTTCCGTATTCGTGCAGAAAAGTGTCAAGGTGTGTCTGGACGCAGGTCGAGCCTTCAGTGGTGACGGATCACAGAGGAACGAGCACGACCAATCGTTGCCCCTTCTTGCTGAATTATTTTCGCGTGATGACACGCTCGCAACATCAAGCACGGTAAATCCAAAGGAAGCAGGATCCACTTATTCCCCCAAACAAACTTTGTCCCGAGTGCGGGACAACCATTTATGGGTGGGTCCAACTCCTCATCCCTTCCCGGGAGGCTCCAAGGACCCACCTGCCTGGAGGGAGGCCGTGCGATTGTGCCTGTGTTTTTAACTTCTGCATGTTCTCTTGTTTCTGATCGAAAGTTGATGGTTGAGGGTTTAGATCTATCTGCTGTTCCCTGCCCCAGAACTAAAATTAGTCGAAGCTGGGAAAGCAGTGCAGGCTCAGTGGATGTCCTGATCTTTCTGCTACCATGTCCCAACCTCTGGCTGACGGAAGTTGCTGAATCCAATGTTCCAAAAGTGTGCGGAAAGACCCAAGGGTCACAACGAACTTTACTTGGTATTGCCTCCACTGAACAGACACATGCAGTTGGCAACAACACGCTGTTGTTCCCAGCAATGAAACGCAAGACTCGAAGAACCTTCAGGAGACTTCCGCGAACCACGCAATATGGACCCGAGTTTTGCACACAGGCAACAAGATTGCAGAGTCCTTTTGTCCTACGAGTCTGGTGTCATCCTGACCGTTCCTTGTGCTGCAAATTGGTTTATCTATTTCGAGGAAAAGCTGCTTCATGATGCATCGAAAAACGCTTTGAGTTGCAATCAGCTCCAGCTTTTGTCATCCGGCTCTGCAATGAAATTTCAGGTGACAACAGGATATTCCTCTTTTGTTGCCTCGTCGGTCTGGTCAACAAGGATGTTGGATGACCATCTTTGTCGTGAAGAGCCGTGTGCAAAACTACAGGCCTGTCTTCTGTGAAGTTGACATGTAACATGACAACCGACTTGGTGTTCACGAAGGGCAAGGTGTGTTTGACCAAAGCGGAGAGCCTTGGTTCTTCGACCACCGAGTGTTCCCAGCTCGAGGACATCGCAGAGGACCCGATGGAGGACCCCATCGTGAAAATGGAGGACGAGGAGGACGAAATTCGGATTCGGGTCAAATTGGAGTTTGACAACCGGATCCAACTGAACAACAAGAAAACTGTGTCCAAAATGGACCTGGCTCGACGCCGGTCTGTGACGTCGGAGAAGGGCGTGCGTCTGAGCGACATCATGTCCGGGGAGAGTATGGACGACCCAACAATTGGGCCAACGGAAATTGTGGAGCAAAGTCGCCCAGTAAAGAGCTACTCCACCCAGGTAAGTCTGACAAGTTTCTTCGACCCCTGGATTTTGCCATGTCAAATCCTTGATCTTGAACGAAGGGAAATCGAAGCAGCCCCAACACTTGGCTGTAGCCAGCAGCTCCATTGAACTTCGTTGCAGGTGTCGTTGGACCGCCCGAAGCAGAAGAGGACCTATCCTGCCGTCACTTTCAACAAGAACACGGAGGGAGTTCACATCTGGAACGTCGCCACCCCGTCGGTGCGTGAAATGCTTTCTCAGATCAGTTTTCTTCTCGGTTCTTCCAAACCCCTTGTGTGACCACAGGCACGCACTTGCTTTCGTGCGCCGTCCGGTCCAGTCTCTGGGCACATCCAACCCGCCCGGAAACCACGACCTACTGGTGCTTGTTTTCAAATCACGTGATCCGTTTGTTGCACAGCTGGACTCACCGCTCACCCCTGACACTGTGGCGCCCGCCTGGCCCCCGACGTCCAGCGAGGGACACCCGACAGTCGACACTCACGAGAAGGTGGAGGAGGTGGCAACACCAACCGTCGATGGAAAGTACAGATTTTTCGAAGGGTAAAAACATTCTGCGCAAATGCACATCAATTTCAACAACTTGTATGTCTCAAATGTCACCGGTGCAATGCAGGTAGACATTAGCATTTTGTCCTTATGCAAGATAAACAAGTCGCAAGTCGAACCTCTCGTGCGGGAGAATCCACAACACCTTTGGTTGAGCAGAACAACACTTGATTCCAGGTACAGTTGCCTGGAGCTGCTGGCGGCGGTGGTGGTGCTGGGGTTCGGGGCCGCCACGACCATCATCTACATCGTGCCTCTGAACCGCTGGCACAGCCATGACTGGATTGGATGCCAACTCGAGGAGACGACCTGCCACCTCGTGAGTCTGATATCCCCAAAGAGAAACCAGGCCTGAAATTAGCACACACGCGTGTCTTGATCAATTCTAAGTTGCAAGAGCCAGGCACCCCTTGCAAATGCCAATCAGAGCCTCGATAAGCGATTGTTCACTTCAGATTGAATCTGAAATGACGAGGCACAAGTGTCTCTTGGTTCGAGGTGCACCAAGCACCCGCCCTCCCGCTGGGTGGATCTCTGGATCCTGGAGGTTCCACAATTGGTACGAATCCTCTGTTGGCGCACGCACATTCACTCTCTCTCACCAGACACGCAAGGTGCAGCAGAACACTTCCGGTACGTGCACGGGGAAACAGCAGCGCACGCGCACCGCGACGTACGACTGTTTCCGGGTGTGGACGCGCGTCGCTCTGGGCAACGAGAGTCTCTCCGAGGAGCGACTCATCTTTGGAGATCTGGACCTTCTCAACGCCACGGTGCGTGGTCAGGATGAGACTGGGCCGGGTGATGACGTGTTCGAATGGTGCAGCACGATACAGGCATTTGAGCGAAATTCACAACGTTGAAACTGAAAACCCAGCTCAAGCTACAAACAGTTGAAGGAATGGTGAGGTTCAGCACGGCCGTGAGTTGGAAACGCGCGGTACCCCAATTGCCAGATCGGTGGTCCAGAAACACAATCGTGAGCCAATAACAAGTGATCAAATGGTATCTGTGTCACCAATCTGGCAATTGGGGCACGTCGGAAAAGGACCGGACGTATTTGCCAAACCTCATCAATGTTTGTACGCTTCGTTCAAGTTGTTCGCGTGCTGTAATTCTTGCAAGAGGCACATTGACCTGAGGGAAAGCTCTTGTTTTAGTGTTCGTACACCGGACCCTCATGTCCACGGAGCTCGGCACACTTCTTCGACAAGGTTCCAGCCACCATCACCTGCTTCTGGATTCCACATGACGAGGTGCAAGGGGCGGCTGGCAAAAAAAAGCCCATTCGTGTGAAGTGATGCATTTCACTGATTTGTTTCAATCATCATAGACGCAAAGGGCAAGCTCACTAATTGTTCACTCACAAAATCACTTTTGCTTTGCAGAACGTTGTGGTTGCTCGTCGCCCAGGAACGCAGAGCGTGTTCACGGTTCTCCTCATCTTGGGCATGGTGACCTTGATCACAGGAATTCCTCTGCTGGGAGCAGCAAGACACTGCAGAGCCAGGAGGCTGCAGCGCAGCAGACTGCAGGAGCTGGAGCAGCAGCAGCAACAACAGCCCCAGAAGTCCACAGGGTTTGAGAATCCGGTTGCCACACCCTGACGTGCCTTGTCGTTGAGTCCATCTTCGCGGCGGCGTCCTCATCAGAATGCGGGACCAACTTTTGCTTCGTGCAGGAACTCGAGGTTTGTCACCTCAAACAGGCAGGTGACTCAAATGGAGACTCATTTGTGCCATTGCTGACTTTACCTCCTCACTTGATGGGTTCGCCCATACAGTGTACGTGAATGCTAAACTTTCTCGGCGTGTGTATTGCAATCATGCAATCACGCTTTGGGGCAAAATCTGGAAGTTTTTGTCAGGCCACGTGTCCTGAATTTTTCCTCTCCCTCTGTTTTGCAGGGAAACAGGGAAGTTGGAACTTTTGCAAAAGTTTCCTGCCAGGCCAAAGTTGGTTGGTAGTGCATTGATGCTCACAGGCAAATTAAGAGGGAAAATGGTCTCTCGGTTTGTGCCTTCGCAGTGTCAAACGGGACAAATCACCTTGAGACATGTGGCTTTTGTGGGCAAGAAATGTGATATTAAGGCTCTCTTTTTTTGTAAAATAGCTCGCAAAAAGCAAATATTTGATGAAGGCTGTTTTTTGGGCAAATGGGGAGGACTAGTTGGTGCATCTCTTGGGTGCATTGGTGCATTGATTCAGATTTTCAAAAATTTTACATGGTTTTCAAGAGAGTTATGGTTTCATTTTGGTGTTTGTTTTTTTTTTTGGTTTACAAATTCAACGAAATATTGCACTAATTTGGAATGTCAAGGGGCGGTATAGCCACCATCTTGAATTTTGTGAAAACACAGTCAGGGCAATCCTGAGCTCATTTCTTTATGAAAGTTGACCATTTTGTGAATGTCATAGGTGTACCCATGGCCTTCAAATAATATTGCATTTTTGGTCATATGACCTTATTGATACCTGCAAACTGCATGAATCTGGTATTCACAAACTGTCACGGTATCACTGCAAAAGCTCCTGCAACAACATGGTCAACGTACAACCTGCTGTCTGTTCAAGGTCCTGTTTAACTGGTATGTTTCTCACTGAGTATTTTGCAAATTAAGAAAAACCCATTTGAGATCTTTTTCCTCAATGTCTGCCTGCATCCTTACTGTGAGGGCATGACTTGGAGTTCTTAACATTTCTCTGTGGTGAATGCTTCTCTCAATCATGTGGGGTGAAGAACTGCCTACGTACGGAACTACGTGCTTTTCAGGCGTAATCATCAACAGGGATTTGTCTCAAACACAATTTTGTTCGTTGTCAACGTCAATGGAGAGATGTTAAATTTCAAACCCTTATTCGTTCACTGCTTGACACACAAACACATACACACACACACACACACACACACACACACACACACACACACACACACACACACACACGGAGAAGAGAACAACTTGCGATGGTACTCGAGGATTCCCTGCAGAATTGGTTGCACAATGTTTTGCTGTGACATTGCAAACAGGATACATTGTTGGTGTCATGACGTGTGATCCACAGCGTCAGCGAATCCGGGAGTCGAGTCCCACTTTTTGATGTCAAGACTCGAGTTCTAAGAAAGGCTTTGTATTCTGGTGGCAAAAAAGTTGGGAAAAACTTCCTCTTGGTCTGCAGTCAAGACTCGGGAACCCAAGCCTCAAGCCGCTCAAGAACAGACACACTTGGAAAGCGTTTCGAGGACCGCAAGAACACAGACAGTGAGGTACGTTTCTTCGTTGGACGCGTACGCGGGCACACGCACACACACACGCACACACACACACACACACACACACACACACACACACACAAATTCCAATGGACAGGTGATGGATGAACTGTTCGCGAACACCCGACACAAAGGCATATATGTACTTCTCACGTTGACACACGTCGTATCATGTCAGTAATTTTTTCAATAAACAGGTGCGCCCGTTTGCGCAAACAAACCTGTGCTTACTTTCTGCGAGGACAGCTCTGTTTGTAAAATCACTTTCGTGTTTATGCCCGTCTGCATACTGCGGTCATAAAGAACGCACAAATACAGGTGAAAGCCTTTTTGCTTGAGTTGCAAAACGAGACAAGCAAAAAGAAATCACACTTGTGTGCCGTTGCGCCAAAGCATAATCGTTGCAAAATTTTCATTGTGAACAAACTCTGATTTTCAATCGGTGAAAAACTGGTTTGCCTGATTCACTGGTAATTTGGAGCTGACCGACAAATCCATTTGGAAATACGAAAGTGATCAAAATTGGGAAAGTCACGTGATTGACTTCGGTAAATTCCATCGAAACTGCTTCACAATCCGGACGCTCTCTCTGTTGTGGGGATCCTTTCCAGCAGAAGACATCGGCTCGGCAGTGAACAAGTGTTTGGTTGGTAAATTTGTTTTTGTTAATTGTTCTACAACAGGTGTAGACTGAACAGTCACGTCTCCATACGTAACAGGCAGGACCAGCAGAATTCGCCAACGTACGCGTTCACACCAAAAATCGCACGTGTGAATTCGACGTTTTATCAGGTCCTGCGCGTTAGATGAGTGAAGGGGCTTTTGTCAAAACCACGACACATGCAGTAGTAACCTCTACCTCTCCAAAAATAGTGTCTGAGTGGTGTGAAGCACGTTGTTTCTGTTTGAAAAGGTAGCAAAGGTGGAAATCCATCCTGAACTGAAAAATACACTGTGGGGAAATTCTTCTGTGCGATAAAACACACGGGATAATGGAAACGCGCACGTGTGCGTTTTTCCTGCCAAACCTGCACGCTGTGATGCGTTAGAGTTAGGGCTTTGACCTTGGGCGGTGTCCTGCGGTTCCATACAACTGGCGAAAAACAATTTACCAGAGAGAGAGAGAGAGAGACAGAGAGAAAGAAAGAAAGAAAGAAAGAAAGAAAGAAAGAAAGAAAAGAAAGAAAGAAGTACCTCAGACAAAGAATCTGTCGAGTTGATTTTCTGGGTCAGTCAGTGTGTCATTGTTCTCGGAGGTGGATCGCGCTGCTCTGACGCACCGAACAAGGTTGAAAACCCGTTACTTTGTGTTTTGCAGAGCAACTCCTCACAGATTCAAACACAGACGTTGGAATCGTGTTTTCTTTTTGCAGGGAACCATGGCTTGGCTGCAATATCGACTGAGTGGTGGACTCGGACCAGCAGTGATCGCACTGGCGTTGTGCTTGCACTGTCCCTTCGGAGTGGAGCAGTTCTGGGGCGGTAAACAGACCCCAAGACTGGAGGTCCCTTCCGTTGAGTACAGAGCAGATGTTTCATCCAGAGAAGTGTCAGATTTGTATCAGCTTCTCGTGGATTGCACTGAAAAAGGAGTGGCTTTGCCAGGTGTTGTGCTGGACATGATACTTGGACACAAGGCTTTCTATTCTGACCCTCCTGCAACAAGCCAGGCTCACGCGGAGATGACACAGATTCTACAAGAAATCAACCACATTTATCCTGAAATCCCCAACATCGTACACGTCATCTACCAATTCTACCCTGACAACAGCTCATTTTCCTTCGTGAAGGCTATGAGTTTGTTGAGCATGCACAAGTACATCAGACCAGACAGGATCATATTCTGGTATGACACCTTGCCTCATGGGTACTGGTGGAATTACGTGACAAAGAGAATCTCATACATTGTCCCCATCTACAGACAGAGGAGTTCCACCATATTTGGAAAAGCTGCCATGTGTGGAAGACACAGCGCAGACATCGCGAGATTTGAAATTCTGTTGCGGTATGGTGGTGAGTATACTTCAAGTTCACAGGACACATCAAACTGCTTTGTTGCTGCTCTTTCTGCATCTGTTGTTGGTATCATAAATCTTCATTAACCATTGTTTCAGGCATTTACTTGGACATGGACATCGTGATTCTGAAATCATTTGACCCTCTGAAGAAGTATGCGACAACCATGGGAGAGGAGGACCCTGCGAAGCTGAACATCGGCGCCATCGTCACGAAGCCAGATTCCCCATTCATCTGGCTCATCTATCTGAACTACTACAACTACGTGGATGTGTTTGGTCACAACGGGCTCTACGTGCCGATGAATCTGTCGAGGCAGTATCCAGATCTCATCCACGTGGAGGAGGATTCGATGGCGAAACCAGGACATGTCGACAGAAGGTGGGTGCGCTTGGGGCCTCCGCTGGTGTGTCAACAGGCATGCAGATGCCCCAAGTGAGTGTTGTGGCCTCATTCAGGCTTCTGCAGATCTGTCACAGCGCTTTTGTTTTTCAGAATGCTTTACGAGGTGAACAGCGTGTGGGACTGGTCAGACAACTATTGCCTCCACATGTACGGGGTGGAGCGGCGCCAGTTCTACGATCTCGAAAAGATCCGGAGGTTGAACACGACGGCCGCGGCCGCGCTGCGGTTCATCTACACCGGAAGCACTCAGTTCTTGGAGCCCAGGGCCGCGGAGGCCATGCTGTGATCTCAGTGTCGTCAGTATGAAAAGAGTGCATGTTGTGTAGGGCCCTTTTGTGTGTGGGGCTTCTCTGTTTGTTGGAAGTCGTGCATCAGGCAGATGTTGCAAAAGAAAGTTGTTCAATGACGTTTTTCATGCACACAAATCACGTGGACAAATCTCCTACACTCAAGCGGTTTATTGCAACATGTCAGTTTGTTTCGCTGTTCGTTCGTGAGATGTTGACCATCGCATTTGAATCTTTTTATTCCCACACAAAAGGCTTTCCTTTCTCTCATGCATTCTGCAAACCCTGCATGATCTCAAACTTTTTGTGTCAGAACAACTTTTGTTTGGTATCTTCAAAGCTAAAGTTTCTTTCAGACCAAATGGGGTTGACCTGGAAGCGTGTGTGTGTGTGGGGGGGCTACCATTGGACAGAAGTGGCCAATGCATGGTCGTGATGTTTTGGTGTGGTCCGCCCCGACTCTTGAAAGCGAATCACGAAATCCGGGGAAGCCAACAACACCTGGGAAAAAAATTGTGTGAAGTCTAATTGCCAAGACAGGCAAACCCACTGACAAAGTGCGAGCAACAACCTTCACGATTTGCAATTGTTTCAGTCTGAAAAGAAAGTTTTCTGTGTGTTTTATCTCCGACGATGCAATGGTTTTCTGTTGGATTCGAAGGCGACCATTTGAATCACGGGTTCATCCCAAACTCACGTCAAATCAAAATCTGTCGAGGTCAAAGGCAGAAGCTCGCGCACCAAAGCTTCCATCCATGTTTGTTGTGGATCTTCCAATAAATTCCACGTATTATTCAAAACTGACACAAATCGTTCAGTTTGTTTGTTAAAAATCAATTTCCCCGCCTGGTTTGGGCTGTGGAATTTTCCGTGCACGCGTGCAACAGACGGACCATGCACCCACCATCGTGTTTCGGAAAGCTAATAGCGGCAGCAAAAAATCAAACACAAAATGTTTCCAGCTTTACATTTGCACGCATACTGTGCTCGACCTGTCTGGGACAGCTTTGCCATCTGAAACTGGAAATCAGAGTTTGACAGCGCGATGTGTGCCGACCGGTTTGAAGGTGGTGCTAAAGGTGCAGACTGCGGGAGACCCTTGTCTTGTGTTGTCTTGCTCTGTCTTTCAGACACCAATGGTTGGATCGAGAATTCGAGGAAGGCCAACCCTCTGAGAACTGATTGCAACAATTTTCGCACAAACAGAATCACGCACGTACTTGCGGTAAAAAATGTAAAAAAAATAGGGGGCAAATCCATTTTTGAGGGTCCATGGTAGACAGCAAATTCTGACCCCAGTTGCACCGCTTCCGTGCGTATCCAGAATGCTGTCGAACCAACCCACATTTTGATACCAGACAGACAACAAACGGTCGTTTGATGTGAATAGCAACAGGTTTCTGATCAAAATGAATCACAGAAAATCAATTTGATAGACGAGTTTTACTCACGTGGAATTTTCCACGCGCCTCATGTCCCTGGATGACAGCCCCGCCCACACTATGCACGAGACAACTGAGCGGATCAGGGGACCCAGGACTGGGACGTTGGGGGCTCAAAACCAAGGCCTCTCACAAAGTTTCTTTGTCTGATCGTCGAATTACACGTGCGTCATGCGTCACAGAAACTGCACACTTGAGCACTGGCGCTCAAGCAGACGTCCACTTGCCTCAAAAACTGATTGTCTAAAGCAAACGAGGCATTGTGGAGTTAAAAACATTGATTTTCTGGAACTTTTGATCTTGAGGAACGCAAACCCATCAATGTGAAGGGGCGTTGAAAAACTGAACACGGAAGAGACACATTTGCACCAGCGGCACAAAATGAGATTTTCGTGGAGTTTGGGACAGTGGCTAGGGTCCCAGGACCTTTGGATCCAGATCCATTGGGTCCACAGGAGGGAGGGTCCCCTTACCTGACTTCACCCTCATCCGTCGCCCACCGCACACCAGCTGGGCCATCTGAGTTCTGAGCACGCCCCCCATTGCGATTCGGACCAACTCGGCCCAGGGTCCAATCGACCCCTTTTTGTTGTCCCGTCGGGTGCAGGATTCTTTCCGACCTGCGTGTCTTCATTTCGATCAGGTATCATGCAGAATCCCCAGGGTCCGTCACAACGGCTGGGCGCACCACCCGGATCCTGGACCCATCCTGGTGCGACATCTCATCCTCAAAGAATACAACACGCAACGTTCTTCATTGTCACGTTAACTCAAGGTGCATTGGTGCTTCACTTCCACCGAAGGAACTTTGCGGCCACGCAAAGGGCCATGAAAAGATGGTTGGTTGCGATGGCGAGGACCCATGTGAATGTGAACGACCAACCGGGACCGGTCGGAATCTTGGTTGCTTCTTCATGCCAAAGGTCCAGGCACGAAGCAGAGGAAAACCGTCTTTTTGAAAATGTACATCTCTTTATGAACGTCCTGGAGCCGCCTTTTCTGTGCAAATTGTGTTCTCTGAACATGCTCGCGGGTGGACGGGTCAGTTCGCAAGGTTGAAAAATTCGCAATGTTCATGCATGTCAAATTTGCACCTGACAGCCCGCGAAATTATTTTTCAGAGAGGGATCATGCAGGAGCTTCTGCCCATACGGAATGGTTTCCAAGAGCTTGGATGACAAAACGATGACTCTTTGGGCGGGGAGTGAAGAAGACAAAACTTTGAAGACAGTTTGAGATTTTGTCACGTTTCTCCTTTTCCACCTGTCAACTCTGGAATGTTTGGATTGATGTTGGGAAAAGATTTGGAGTTTTATCTGGTGGTCGAGTGATATCTTGTAGCACGCATTGTAGTCATGGTAAAGGTGCATCTCGTTGTTTTCCATCGCTACGAGCGTGTTTACCGTGCCAGTTGGACGTTACAACACAGGGTGACGTAACGCTATTGACGCAGTGGCGCCGTGCTGCTGGCGATGCGAACTTTTCACCTCGGTTGGCGAGGAAAGAGACAATGTGTTTATAATCCCGGATAAGTTTCAGTTAGTCCAACGCACTAAGCGCAGCGTCAAGTCCGAACCCCGTGCAAACAGAAGAGGGCGAATTGGAAGAATTGGATCATCGACGGCATTCAGTTCTGTTCTATGGAAAAGGGAAAAGGACAAAATTTCCACGGGACTCTTTTGTGAAGCACAAAACTGAACATTTGGTGCGCTGACTCATACCCGTTGATTTCGTTTCAACGTGACTCTGAAATTCTCCTCAACAGACTTGGGATGGGAACTTTGAAAAGTCTCAGCAAGTTTGATGCGGCGCATGCAGAAACTGCGTGTGCTGTCGCGTGTCGGTGCTCCCAGAACACTTTTGACTCTTCCTCGTTCCATGCCAGGAGGGGAGTGACTTTTATTGTACTTTCGTAAGTTATTTTGCAGCCAAAACATGTCGTTCTTTTCATCAGGCAAGTGCGTTTTGACTCACATTGGATCAGAAGGAAAAATTTGACTCAAATGACCAATTTGGAAAAGTTTTGCGCATGATATCAATCAAAGTCTATTTCTTCATAGTTTACAGGAAAATCGTTTTGATGAGACGCGCCCCCTGTAAGTTTTCAAAATAAAAAATTTATGACTTCACAAATAAATGCTAATTTCAATTTGACAAATTCATGTTACCTTTCTCTTTCTTTCAAAAGGCATCTGATTTAAAATTCACGATGTTGAGATAGAATGGGAGAGATGTATCAGTTTCAAATTTTTGGCGGCACTACGCTAGTGCACAGAACCCTCCCATTCTTCCAGCAGACAATTGCTAATGCCTTCAATTTGAATATTGAAATGCTCTAAGTACGCGTTTCTTAATTGCCCTCCGAATGACATAACCGCCTTGTGCACCAAAGTGAGCGACCCTCTGGGGGATGCGTCATTGGACTCGCTTACAAAACACCCATTTGAAGGCCTTTTGGAGGAGTCTGAATGGCGTTCAATGTGAAAAGTAAGGGATTTGGAACTTGGATGTTTTGCGTTGATTCGGCCAGCTGAACCTTTGAACCCTGACCCTTGCGTGCCCTGCCCCACCCTTGGGTTTCCGCGAGCGCGTTGTTGTTACAGGGAGAGGAGAGTTGAGCCAATTCTCACGTAATCGTGTGGGTCCGGAGGGTTGAAACACCAACTTTGTCTCTTTGGTTTCAAATACCTGAACACGAACGCATTCTTTACGAAAACACGTAACTTTTTGGACTGTTTGTCTTTTGAGCAAACCTTTAAAGCAGAGCAAATTGTCGCCCGCTTGAAGGCGAGATCCTGATGCGGAAAAGCAACCAACAACAACCTAGAATCAATCTTCATCACAGTGTGTCAAACAGGAATTCAAATTCGCAGACACGCTGACATTTGCGCGGGACAGCTCTCAAGAACCTTCTTGACAACCTTGGTTCCAGTGAAACTTCATCCGCGCAACACCTGCTGCTGCTGAACCAATGAGCGTCCTCCTCTACGGGGCGCCCCGTCGCCTCAACTGACCAATGCCGCGTTACGCAACTCTCTGTGGCATTCAATTCCAAAGAGAGGCTTGGTTCCAACGGCCCCAGAGTTCGTTACTGGGTCAACCCAGGCGAAAAAGCATTCCTGATGAGTCGGCCAGGGCTGCAAGCCAAATTCCTACCCTTTATTCAGGTCAAAGGCAACCTGTGGACACAAGATTCTTTTTGCGAAAAACTGCTGATGAACAGGAAAATGCTTGTCCCAGAAGATTCTCCTCAAACTTGTTCTGTAATTTCTGAAACAGATCTGAACGCAAAATCAGATCAGATTCGACGGGCGGCGAGAGTTTCGCAACAATTTGACCACTGAAGGCGATCAGACAACAGTCCACGATCTGGCGAACGCGCTTGAAGGTCAAAGTCACCCACAGGAATCAAGGTGATCCACTCTGGGTTGTTTGAGACTGTGAGGTCGTTCCGTGTGTTGAGGATCCACCGGACCTCCGCTGACCGGTCACTGAGGGACAACCACCCTCAGTCAGGGTCAACCAAGGTCCGCCCTGACCATCCGCCGTGGTCAGCGGGTCTGGAGGTCGGCGCGAACCTGACCGGTCGGTGAGTGAGGGACAAGAAAGGTCCACGCCAGGACTTCACAGGTCATGCCCAAGCTGAGGCGGTATGTGCACCTGCCCATCTTGGTCATCCTTTGGAGATGTTTTCATCCTCATGGTTTGTCGGAGGGTGTCAAGTGCTTGTCACTTTCAGCAAACACGATCGCGACGACTGATGCAAATTTCAACTCAAATCTGAGCAGTGTTTCTGGAAAACTGAGATTTTCTGAAGACTGAATTCTCTCCTGCGAGAGGTTGTTGCAAGCCTCGAACGCTTCTTGAGGGTCCTACAAATTCACACACATGTATGAACAAGGTTTCAAATAGATTTGAATCTGAACAGCATCAGAAGATATTCCCAGGCTCCACCATTTAATTCGCAAAGCAAACCAAGGCTAATCTGTGGGTCACCAATCTGTATCACAAGACAAAAGCGTCGAGTCCGATGGTGCCCGTGGGGCGGTCGTTACAGGAGTGGAGTCAGCGCTCAACAAGAACAGAATCAGTGTATCGGTTCGAAACTCCATTCAACGTGCATACATTTCTTTGAGTGCTGCCTTGGATGCTTCCCCTGTTTAATTGTGGCGTGGAGCCTGTGTTATCTATCACATCACTACATTCCTACCCTTTGTTGAGAGACAAAGCAAACACACTGCAATGCGTTTACAACCTCCTTTGTAGCAGCCAAGTGTCGGATGTCATCCAAACACTCGCAACATGGGTGGCACAGCAAACACCTTCGGTGGAAACTGACCAGCACAGGAAGTGGTTTCGGGTTCTTGATCCACGTTGTTCTATCCTGACACAAGACCCTGCAGTTTGACCATTTCTTGCTTGTCCACCTCTGTGAGGTAGGACTTGTCTGTTTGGAATCAATTTGCAGGGCTTGGCGTTTGGTCGCCAGAACCTCTTCGTTCTGTTTTGAAGAGAAGGTGCACCGGACACACCCAAAACAGAGAGCCTTTCTGAAGGAACTCTCCCGTACCTTGGATTTTGACAGAGGGTGTGAAGGAACTTCCGCACAAGACAGTTTCGTAGCTTTTTACACAGCATCGTGGAAATGTCATGCCTGTCCATGCGGTGACAGGATGTTGATGTTTGTGGCTTGACCGCGAAGCCCTGGATCCGCCCATTGGGCGAGTCACTCCAGTCCCTGCACAGTCCGTGCCACAGATGTTCTGCAGATGTGAGCCTTATGCAATTCATATCGACCATCCATTTACATTCAAATCTGCGTCGGTCGGCAGGGTTGACTCCTGTCATTAGTAACGCGTATTTAAACAGTAAAACTCCCGTGAAATGATGAGTTTCTGCAGGCAGTGTAATTACAAGCGCAGAATCACGCATCGGAACCACGCGCGCTCACATGCGCGCCCGCGTGGGGAGGGACAAACTTTGCCCTTCTGCATTGAACCATTTTCATTTGACTCAAAACATTTCGCGCACTGAGGTCTTTGGCCCTCATTGTACTTCCGATTGTAAAAATTTGGGTGCGTTCACGAAGTTCTGCGAGTGCAACAAAGCGAAATGCTCGCGCAAGTCAGTGACTATTTTGCCGCATTCCAAAAAGGTTGCAATGCTCTTGATTTCAATTTGAACAGCCACAAACGTTTGTAACCTCTACAATTCATTTGAACAGTCACAAACATTTGTTGCGCGATGCCCTTTTTGTCGGATCCAGGATCGACGCTGGGAGCCGACCTTGGACTTGGTCAGGACGCTCGGCCCACTTAATCTTTCAGTCTCCGGTCCAGAGAAGTCTCAGGGTCAGGGGCTCCAGGCGTGTCTCGCATTTTCGTTTGGGACAGCTTCCTTTGTCGCTGCGAGGTTCTGCTTGTTCCTCAACCCATCTATGGATCAGTCTCCTGTGTAAGCGTACCCCAACAACTGGTTATGCAACATCTCTGTTGGACCCGGATGCAGCATGCAGGCTTGCCATTGGCCACGACCAAGAGTGACCAGATCTTACGTAACACCCCGACTGGCAGGTTTGTTGCCTCGCGAGTGACCACTGGTCGTCTTCGGGAGAACCTTTGTTCTCTCTGTCATACCCGTCGTGGGGAATCGCAGCCGAGTGAGAGACACATCGTATGATTTCCCATCACCCCTGTAGAAAATGTTCCACATTTAATTCTGGCCTTATGTTTCAGTGTGCAAAGGTCGTAAGGCTGCTGCCGGACTGTGGACTCGCGACGATGGCGTAGAACAAGAGGAGGCGGGTTGGATGAGGATAGATAGCGCGCAGTGGCTCCGGCGGATTTGAACAAGTTCAGGTGCGCGAAGCCCTGCGCTGTCAGTCAGTACACGTGCACGTGTGCTGAGTGAGACACGTAATGAACTGGAATTTTTAGTGACAGACAGAGACAACTGATTCTGTGGACTTCATCTGCTTGGAAAGTCCGGAGTGCGTCTTTGCGCTCAGGTGCTGCAGGAATGCGGTACGACAGCGACAGAGGAGGCGGGAGCTTGTAGAGCGGTTGGTCGAGCGCGCGCAGAGACGAGATTCGCGCGACGCGCGAAGAAGACGAGCAGACGAAGAAACTTGTGCAACAAGAAACAGTACGCTATTGAAGGATTTTTGTGTGGTGCAGATGTTTTCCGACTTTTGGATCGCTGTGGGACTTTGTCACACTGACTGAGTCAACATCTTCGCATCTGCTCGAGCACACAACCACATCTGAAGTTCACGGGACTGCAGTGACAACCCTATCAACCCGACAGATTTGCTCGGTGAGTGGGTCAAGTTGGTTCAACGAGGACAAGATCAGATTCGTTGACCTTCAAAGTGTGAATTAATGGCTGCGCATCTCGGTTCCATCGTCAAATCTAGTTTGATGTCGCGGGTTCCGATCCCAGCCGCGAAGGGACCCGGTATCTCAACGTGAAAAGTACTCAACACGCGACGAGACCGACAGTTGTCGGAAGAAATCGCATTTTTTTTCGCTCATGAAACCACTCCGTCGTTTGCCAAACTGTGACTCGTATTCTGAGTTTCGTGTTCAACACCTTGAACAATTGCTTGCAAAGGCGCAATTTGTAACTGTGAGTTTTGAAAGGCAGTGGCAGTGAACGACTCAAAAGGAAATTCGCGCAGTGCAAAGTCACAGATGCCTGTATTGCAACGAAATAAAGTAGCCCCCACCAAAATTTTTTGAATACAACTACGGGACTGGCAATCAGAATTCTCCCGAATGCAGATGTTTTCAATCCAAGTGGCGCAATGAGTCATCTCCGTCCGAAATTTTGCACCCGGAGCAAGTTGCCCGACGACGAGATTTGTTTAGGATTGCTGCGTCACTGTCTGGTCAGGACAGAACATTTTCTTGGGTGTACGACGGAAGGAAAGACCACCTTGGTGAGAAAATTCTTCAACTGATTGGCCATGCTGGTGCAAAGATGGTGTTGAGAAATAACCGACCACGTCCTTGAAGGTGCAAATGGAAAATTCTCACTCTGACCCCTGGTGGTCAGTGTCCGAGCGATGGTCAAGTGCGGCGCACCGCGTGGCCCAGCACTTTGATCCTTTTGTGTGTGCAGATCTGATGCTGGTGTTACCAGGGGTCGTGGTTATTTTCACTGAGAAACGGAACACAATTGAGATCACAAAGCGACTGCTCCGAGCTCGGGTGGCTTGTCGTCAACCTGAAAACACCACGCTACAGCTTGGCGAAAGTGTTGACGTACTCGTGATACATGTAGTGCGTGCGTGAGTGTTTGTTCGTGTATGTGCAGGCGCGTCAGTATATTGGACGCTCGCAATCTCGAGAGATTCATTCCGGTGTAATTAATGTTGGTTCTGTTGAAATCTCCATGCAAAATTGTGACTCACGAAAGTCTCACACCTATCAATCAGCCATATTGGGTCATGCCTGGAAATGCACTTTTGTGACCTCAAGGCACCGATTGGCCCCCACCCAAGAGAATCCGTGGTGACAAATTTAGTTCCCTGTGGAAATGAATCGCACTTCATTTTCCTTCAGCCCAACTCACACAATGAGCTATCAGGGCAGGAGCAAGATGGTAGCTCCAGGGAGTCTCTTCTTGTTTCTGGGAACACGATGTTTGTCATTCAAAACGATCCTGGTCAGCGGTTTACCTCCTGAAGTTTCTGTGTGAAGCTCCTCATCCTGACCGAATATACACCTGATCCGGCTCTGTGGGTCAAAAACAAGAACAATCAACGAGATTGCTAAAATTACTCGGGGATGAGCGGGAAACTCAATCAAATATCCCAATTCTTCAATTGTCCCTTGAGCCATAAAAAATCGCGGTGGAGATTTGTGTGTCTCGGTCTTCACTCTCCGGACAAGTTTGGCCCTGGACCCCTCCCTGGGTGACAGTGCAGGACTCCACTTTCCCAAAAAGTGGTGATCGTTTCTTTTCTGTGGTATTCTCCCTGTTGTGGATGATTTCGTACTTTGTCGACAGAGCAGACGGAAGACGGACCCAGCGATGTTTCAGGCGGCGGAGGAGCAGCGGGGGGAGTCGAGCGGGGGAGGCGTGGGCCGCGCGGTGCTGCCGCCCATACACCACATCACGGTGCCCCAGCCCCTACACATCATCAAGGTATACACCCGCTTTCATAGACTCGGCAACCACCGAAGAGAAAGGAAAATGACACTATCTTCATTGCGCAACGTTTGGGACAGAATTTTTGTGTGGATTTTGTGTTCCAATTCACACCGGATCTGCTGGCAAGACAGACATGTAACTTCTCCAAATTCTTTTTCAAACAGTCACCTGATCGGGCTTGGTGTGGCCTCTGAAAGAGCTCTTTGCCCGGTCAAACAAGTGCTCAGGTCATTTTGCGTCTCCTCAAGTTGTCTGATCCGAGTGTACTCTTTTTGGTCGCGTTGAAACAGTTGTCAATAGAACAGACAGACTCTGTGCAGGTTCTTCTGTGTGGGGAATTATTGTTCATCCTCACCAATGGAACAGTCACAGCTTGCTTTGAAGAAACTCTAGCAGGCTCAAGTTTCACCAAACTTTAACCCGACTCACATCCAAAGTGATTCTATGCAAAGAAAAAGAATATGTTCCGTTGAAATTTGACCAGACGTTGTCCTGAACATCAGCGTGAGTGATGGTTCGTGTTGCAGATGGAGACTGATGCTGTTGACGTGAAGCCCACGAAGTTGAGTAACGGAGCCTCGGCGCCGCCGCCGCCACCGCCGCCGCTTCCACCGCTCAGCAGCGCCGACAGCGCGTCGCACTCGGGGCTCCCCGCGGACCTCCTGGACGACCTGCTGCCCCCGGGACCCTCGGGCCACCTGAACCGGGACGTGGCGGGCGCACTCGGCCAACCCTCCCAGATGGAGTCCAGCGCCAGCACCGCAGACGGTGGGTTCAGAAGTCAGCATTGTGGGTGTCCAGCTTGGTGAAGTTTTTGTTTCTTCAAACGGCCGTCATGTCCGTGCCTGATGTAGAAAGTTTAGGGAAGTCGGACACACACGCACGATGTTTATAGCCCAGGGTTTCCGCAGGCTACTGGAGATCGATGCTGGGAGAGGACACGATGCACATAGACGAAAGCAGCCACTCTCCGATCAGACAACAGCAACAGCACAGCAACCTGACTTCCCCGGTCCACAGCACTCCGAGTGGCAACAGCTTTGGGCAACCACTCAACCAGGTCTGAGTGACAACTCCCTTTCAATATTCTGGCACATCTCGTTTTCGGCAAGAACACAAAAAACAGTTCCACGTCTTGTTGATTTTGCAGGGTCTGCAGCCTCAGCAGTTGCAGTTCTACTCGACGCCGCAGGAGCAGCAGGTGAACAACCTGCAGCTCATGTCGCCTCAGCACCACCAGAGTGAGTGTCCTGCCAAGTGTGCAACTGTAGATCCACCAAGCGTACAAGTAGTAGGTGTGAGATAAACACTGCACTGGTCAAATCTGTTGGTTGGGCAAAGCAAGCACAGTTCAAGTATTAACTGACATGAAGTACATTTGTGAAGCCGCACACACGCAACAGCAAATTCAAATCTTGTCTGGTGCTGTGGTAAACGTCTGCACTTTGGGTGGAACTCTGGGTCTGGAGTGCGCTGGTCCCTTGGAGTCCTTTAGCCCCATGAGATTAACCACAATGAGGAATGCTTCTCTTTGCGCAGTGAATGGCTGCGTGAGCAACGGTGGGTTTGATGAGCTGACTCACGGGCCGCAGGGCCACCGGGGCCACTACCACTTCGGGCGTGAGTCTCTCACTCTCGATCAGTAGACGTAGTATGCACTGAATTTGGAGTCCAGGCTGAAAAGCCGCCTGTTTAAAATTGAGTGGGGGTGTGGTGGCCTGGTCACAACTGAGCACACTCCCCACTTGCACCGGGACAGACTCAAGCACGCTTCATGGAGACAACGTCGGCACCTGTCTGTATCTTGCCTCGAGACAAATTGTGTGTCACATCCGGTCTTCCTCAGGCGTTCTCCTTGTGAAAATGAGCTCATGATGTTCCCCACCAGGTCAACAGATGTATCCGCCTCCGGCCTATAATGAGTACATGGCGAGCACGTCGGGGGCGAACGGGAGTCAGGGGCAGCAGCGTCCGGGGGTGCGCAGCCCGTCCCCGCCGCCGCGCGTCCACAAGCCGTGCGTCGTGTGCGGAGACAAGGGCTCGGGCTACCACTACGGAGTCAGCTCGTGCGAGGGGTGCAAGGTGAGTCGCGCGCAAAACACACTGTAGCCACAGATCCGGGAGGAGGATTTCGGCGTCACAAATGCTCCCAGGAACCTGCATTTGTTCGTGGTCCCTGGACGGTCAAGGACCTCAGATTGTAACGAAGATTGATAATGTGGCAGACGCCAGTCTACTGGACTTTGCCCTCGTGGTGGCCTGATCCAAGTTTTTCTTGTGTGGCCTGATCCAAGTTTTTTTTTTTTGTGGGTGCAATGTGTTGTCTCGACTGAGCGGTTGTGTGTTTTCAGGGCTTTTTCCGGAGAAGCGTGCAGAAGAACATCACCTACACATGCCACAAAGGGGACGGGTGCGACATCACCAAGATCTCGCGCAACCGCTGCCAAGCCTGCAGATACCGGAAATGCTACGAAAGGGGCATGAGCAGGGACGGTGAGCGAGACGCGTGCTGTGCGACTTTTTGAGTGATGGAGAACTGTGAAGCTCTGACTCCTCGCGTTGAGTTGAACCCCAAGACGGCTGAAGCTCCGTGAAACCGTATTTAGTAGAACAAAGAAAGCTCAAGTCGGGCACAAAGTTTGATCTTGTGGTATTTGCCCGGCCCCTCGATCTTTTTTCTGCAAGTTGTCACGACTGATGTTGAGGCTCCGCGTGCATGGTGCTGTCCTTCAACCTTGAGGCTCCGTGGGTCTGTTGAAGCGATTGGTCCTGGACATTGAGAGACCATTGCGTGGGCTACAAAATCATTGTTCATTTGTTTTACACGATGATGAGTCCTTTTCTTTTTTGCCTGTGAACCGTTTGAGTTTGTGAAAGATCAATAGGCATGGCAGTTGAGTTCTTTCACAAAGCTCAAAACTGCTCGCTTCTTGTTGCGGCTGTTACGCACCGGTCGGGGGACATCAGCCGGAGTGACGAACACTGTGCAGTCTTTTTTAGGACTGGGCAGTGCTTCTGTCCCTTCACAGTGTTTCTCATTTCGCCCGATTTCCCACAGCGGTGCGCAACGACCGAAACAAGAAGCGCAAGCCGAAGGGCAAGGACGAGGCGACGGCGACGTCGACGCAGAACGGCAGCGACCACTCGATGACGGAGGCGGAGAGGGAGCTCATCGACGCCGTGGTGACGGCCTACACCGAGCAGTTTCTCACCGAGCCCTTCAACGACTCTTCCTGTGTTCCGGTATGAGGGTTTGAGAACACGAGCTGGGTGGAGCAGACGGCTTGCTCACCTCAGATCAAAGGCCGTAGACCAGGGTCCAGAACCTTGGGTGAAAGAAAGTGCAAGAATGAAGAATGTTGTTCCCCGATCCCAACAACACATGTTCCCGCAAGACAGTGACGTTTTCTCTTCCCAGAATCTTGAGTACTGTGTCGCACCTTTGCCGAGACATTTCACACTGAGAGCGATCCTTTGTGCAAATTTGCAGTATGAATAAGTGCAATTTGTTTCATAAAATGCACAAGTCTTGGATGGAGATTGTATTTGTTCCAGACATGCTTGGGGCGAAAGTTTGTCGGGGTCTGAACGACGGCCACACCCGTCGAAGTTGCAGCTGTTCACACCTGGGTGATTGTTTCGTTTAATTGTTACAGGTGGGAGAGGAGGGTGAGCACCCTACACTGTGGGAACGCTTCGGCGATCTCAGCAAAGAGAACATCAACCGAATCGTCCACTTCGCCGAACAGATCCCTGGCTTCATGGGGATACTGAAAAACGACCAGATCAGTCTGATAAAATCGGCCTGCGTTGAAATCATTGTGAGTAGTGTGTGCGTGCGTGTTTGACCTCAAGTTGAGCAGTGAAGAATTCATTCTTCATCGACCTGGCATGATTCAACGTGATTTGATTCCTGAAATGATCTCCCGCGCTGCAGATGCTGAGGATGTGCACGGGTTACGATCCGAAGACGGACCGGCTGGACATAAGGCCGGGCTCCCTCACCGTCAACCAGGTGCAGTACGGCGGCTTCAACGACCTCGCCGAGGAACTCTTCAAGTTCGCACGAGGCCTCGCCAAGCTGGGCGTCGACACGACCGAGGTGGCGCTCTTCTGCGCTGTTTGCCTCGTCACCCACGGTGAGCTTGTGTGTTTGGTCTTTTTGGCTGGGGTCTCTTGTGTGTGGGGTGCTTCTTCCTCCTGAACCTCTTCTTCCACCACCTGCTGCTCCTCCTCGGGAATAGGTGGCAGTGAGGGTAGAGTCTTGGGGGGTTGAAACCCGAGCAGTGTGTGTGCGTGTGTGTCTTCTAGTAGATTTGGATTTGGTTTGCAAGCTCCATGTTGTATGCGCATGCATGCTTGATGTGATTGCATGTGTGGTCAACCTCGTGCAACGTGTTTCAGACCGAGCGGGGCTGGAGAAGCCTGAGCCTGTGGAGCTGGTGCAGGACCAGCTGCTCGAGGCCCTGAAGCATTACGTGCGCCACCGTCGCCCCAACATCGCCGACCAACACGTCTTCGCCAAACTCCTCCTCAAGGCCACTGACCTCAGGGGCCTGGCTGCCAAAGGTTCGTGTGGCTGTTTTTCTGTTCGTCTTTCTGTCTTCGCGAAGCCTTGGTTGACAATTGTTATGAGTTTGTCGTTGTGATTTTGGTTTCCGTTTCCCCAACCACCACCAGCAAATTACATGGCAAACTGTTTCCACAAAAGTACGTTTGGGGACATGATGCACCATTTTCTTGCTCTCTTCAATGATGTTTGGCTGGTTTTGCCTCACTCCGTTTGTGTAGTCTGGGGGTAAACGTTATTCCCTTGCCACAAGTGCGCGTGAGACTCTATCAAAATCCTTGTGGGGTGTGGCACTTTCCAAAGAGTGTGGCGTATTTGGCCTTTTGAGGAAAAGAGTCATGTGGTGGAATCCCACCACCACTTTGAATGAAGCCATCATCTGCAAAGGCCGACGTTCAAAGAATAGAGATAGTCGAAGTTGGGTGAATATCAACAACGCGGCTGATTCAGCAGCAATCAACTCGAACCTTCTTTTTCAACAGGAGAAAATGACGCAGGCAACATACCAATTTGGCCCGTAATGCAAAGTGCCATAGAGCTGCGTTTCCTCCCCATTCCGAAATCAGATCTCAGTGTGGCCGAGATTCAAAGTGTCCTCGGGGACACGCCCGACGACTCGCATTGGGATGAGACCGACTTCAATGACCTGTTGCCCCCGGAACACATCGTGAACGGGGGCCCAGGACATGATGACCTTTGAGGAGATGGTATGACTCGGCACGGAATGGTGATCGCCTTGGCAACCAACGCAAAGAATAGATCCACCAATCTGTTTCAGGACGAACTTAATTTTGATCCATTTTGCTCAAAACGTGATCAGTGGCCCTAATTTGCCAAAGAAAAATTTGAGGGAACTCGCTTGAGCTCTTTGGCCACAAAAAATAAGGATTTTCAAAATCATAGAGGGTGCAATGTTCCAGGCTTTGGAGAGTGTTTGGCCATCATCATTCTGACCCCATGTGAATTCAGTGTGCTTTCCTCAATTTGACCAGAGTAAAATAGGGCTTCTGGTCTCTGCAATTTTCAGGAAACTTGCTGTGTGACAACGTGTTTCACAAAACCATTAAGACCCTTGAAAGAGTTTCGTATCTTTAAGAATCGCCGACACAGGTTGCATCGACCAGTCTCACTGTAACCCTTCTTTCGTTTCAGGTTTGATGCAGATTTGGCATTTGCATCGCGAAATGCCTGGAGGGGAATTGCACCCATGGATGACAGAGATGCTCGACCAATCTGAATCCGTCTCGTACCCGTAGGAACGAACACACGTCCAAGCGGACTCTCATCACACACGCACCAACCACCAAAAACACAAGCATTCAGACAACGACCACGTCGTGTGGAAAGAGCGTGCACGGTCATCTGCTGCATGTGCACAAAGCAACGTTTATAACTCTTGGACTCGCAATGGTGAAAACTGAAGCAGTCTTGTTTTTGCAAGATACCCTTGTACGAGCACTTCCCTCAGCAAGAACTGTTCTGCTTGTCGATGGACTTTGATTGCAGCAGGAGGGAACCGAAGAAGCAACTTCTTCTGCAGTCCTCCTGCACACGTTCGTGCACTTCTGAAACAGACGAGCCTTGTATTTTCAAAAGCATGCAACCACAACGCATTCAGTACACTTGCTCCTCATTTGTGTGACAATGAACCGATCATTTTCTCATCGAACACGTTATTCTTGTGAATCGACATTTTGTTAGAGGAAAGCTTCAAGGGACAAAGCAGACGTTGGCAAAAGTTCGGTCAGACATGTTATGTTTTCCTTCTGTAAAAATCAAGTGATCGTCTTTTTGTGAATACGTGTGTTCGGTCCTTGCGGGTAAAAATGTGTATTTTACTTGTGCGAGCACTCCACGGGGTCGCCGTGTGTGTGTGTGTGTGTGTGTGTGTGTGTGTGTGTGTGTGTGTGTGTGTGTGTGTGCTTGTATATTCACTGTGCCATTGTTCATGAGGTTATGTTTTGCAGGGAAATGTGTTGGCAGTGATGATTTCTGCAAATGTGCGTCATGCTACGTCCAGCCTCGTATCATTACTCGAAACGTCACCCAACATATTGATATTGCTGTCCGCTAAAGAGGCGCTTTCCTGTTCCTTGACAAGGAAATGGACTCGACCTCCTTTTGTTCATTGCAACCTGACACATGTTTGCTGCTCTTGGATTCACAGTAGGACGGTCACTTTGCGGAGAGCCCTTTGCCTTGTTTGTCTTGTATTCAGCATGGTATTCAGCATGGCAATGGCTAATGGAATCTAAATTGATTCCGCTTGCTCATGCAACCGACGAAGGTTTCTCGTTGGGAATCTGGCCATTGTAACGACCTTTTGTGGTTTGTACCTTTTCCTGAACATTTTATCCCGACGGGACAGTCAATGTTTGTGGTTGGTGAGAAAAGAGAAACGCCTCGTTGTTCACCGTGTAGTGTTCGGGCGACAAATGTGTTTTTCGTTTCCATATGTGCCTGCGATGTTGTGTGCAGTTTCATGCACCGCCAGTTGGACAGCAAAATGTCAACAGGAAGGCAGCGTATTGCGTTGAATCGCTTCCATCCATCGGAAACACGGGTCCCGTCAATCTCAGGACAACAATGTTTTCACGAATCGACAGGGTCTTTTGAACTGCATGTCACAAATGTAACTATTTCCACGTTACTCATCTTTTACACATTTTATGTAGGTTGTGTTCACTCGGCGCATATATAGTCGCGTCTGATTCCATTGTCACGTCCCGGTGTGTCTCGGAAGGTTTTCGATTCGGTCTCGCTGTTGTCTTCAACGATCCAATCGGGTTTTAATCGAAATGATATTTGGTCTGCCACTGTTGCATGAGCGAAGCAGAATCGAAATCTTCCTTCAACATTTTGAGATGCGGCCACAGGAATTCAACAAATGGATTTTATTCGTTCCACGTTGGTGCGGAAGACTGAACAAAACTCTTCTGAACAATTTTTTTGGGCCACAAGGAGAATTATGTATGTGCTGATACTCTGTCGGACTGCACTTTCAGACTTTCAGAGAGCTCTGGATTGAGCTTCTCTGAGTTGATGAAGAGGAGCTGTTGCCACTGCCAAGTGAAGAGTATTTTTTGTCAGGGAAGCTGAATCCAGAGGTTTTGATGAGAATTCTTCGAGGATTTTATCACGAATGCACACTCAGTATGAACATTGATCGGCAGCTCTTTATCCTGCCAGAACAGCAATGTGGAATTTTGTTCCGACACGATGGATTGGGTTTGATTTGCTGTCACTGACGCATTGACTGAACGCCAACCTGGCGCGAAACCTTTTCAAACGTTTTCGACAAATAAAAACACGCGTGCGCAAACTAATGTGGAAGTAGTTTTGAAGTTTTTTGAGGCTGGGAACAATTGGTTTGCTGAGACGAAATTGTTTCAAGTAAAAATCCGTGCACAAACGCAATGGTGTGTTGTGTGTTGCCTCTTTTTTGGGCGGCTTTATTGAGGACGAATTGTGTAGCGGTGCGTGCAAGACAGGTCCATGGACAGCCTCAAAGGAAAAATGCGAAAATTTCGGTGCGCATCTTTCTGCTGGGCTCTTCGCAGAAACTTGCGCGTCGTACTTCCTGTTGTTTCCTTCGCTTCGTACAAACTTCAAATGCTTCATTGTTCAAATGTTCACCTGATCCACCAGAAGAACCTAGAATTTCACAAGAAACCTAATTGTTCTTTTTTGTGCGTAGATCCAGAGAGACCGCAAAGTTCGTGCACCCATTTTCCAGTGCATCCAGATGAGAGTCTTTGAAACAGCAGCCCGTTGGGGGTCTTTGAAGTTTAATGACAAAAGTTTGCCAAGAACAGAAGAAAATGCCAGGAGTCAGGCAGGGTATAATGCGCTTAAGTGCCGTATTCGGAGGCCCTTGTACTCGTAAAAAGGTATCAGGTCTTCGGACACACGGGTTTTGGAGTCGGCACACGGAGAGAGAAAACGAGACCTGCCAACATGCAGTGGAGCCAAGCCGTAACAGATCTCACGGCTTGTTGCAGGGTGTTTTTGGCTCACCCTACGCGAGTTACAAAACAAAACTTTGCCACCAGAGTCTAATTGTGTGCCATCGTGGTGCAAGCTCATCATCACAATGTGATGGCCGCAGAACCACCTGGAATAAAATCGCGAGGTGCACATTCGCCTGACCTGTCGTCAGCTTTACGCGCAACGCCTTCACCAAAGCACAAGAGTTCCCATCCGCACAGACCAGAGTTCTCATCTGTGCAGCTACAAAGAGCAGTCGCCAGAGGAACAGCGTACTCACATCTGCTCGTCGCACAGTCACGCCAAGAAATAATGTGCGCATCAGAAGAATATCTGGCAGTTAAATCGAGCAAACATCTGCAACCTGCCGTGCAACAGGGCTCAAGCTCCGTGTCGCTTAGTTTACTCAGCTGCGCCTGAAAGACCAGCTTCAGATCAGTAGCAACGTTGACAACGACCGTGCGTCAGGCAGACCTTCAGAGGGAAAACATGGGCCTGGCCGTCTTGACGACGCTGTGGCTCGTTTGCGCCCCGTGTGCTGTTGGAGTGCCGGATTTTGACGGACTGAAGCTCTACTGCAGAAATATCTACTACCAGCCGGGAGACATCAAGTTCGGAATGGTCGACAATCTGCACTCCGAATACAACGGGCCTGGTTCAGATCAGGACCCTTGTCTCCACAATCTGTAAGTTATTTTTTACACAGGGGCGTGCTTCGGAGCAAGCGTTCACTGACAGTTTCTGGAGGTGTGACGTTATTGGCGCGAGTCGGGGAGTAGGATTTACTGCTTCCAGGAAGGGTCAGTTTAACTCTCGCACCAACATCGAAAATGTCTTGGGACGTACTTAGTACTCGTGTTCAAAACTGCTTTCTTGCTTGTTGTCAGAAAAAAAGCAATGCGTCCCGAACTCGACTTGTTGCGAACAGACATTTTTAAATATTTTGACCCTTGTCCTTTCCTCCACTTTTATTTCATTTCCCCCTATTTCAACTTTGACTCACTGCTCTCGCATTTCAAGCTGTGAAGACTTTCAAGTCTGAAAAGATCAAACATGTTGAATTCCATTTGGAAATTGACTCACCGTTCTTTCCTTTCGGGGAATGGGATTCCCTGCGGGGCCAAGAGAGGAACTTCCTCAAGGCTGCACACTTCTACTCTGGGCTGCCTTCTTCTATTCAGCTGAAGAATGTGAAACCACCTTTTTTGGAAGATCGGCTCAGGTGTGTTCGAGTTCGAGAATGTCTTTTGATGCATTTTGTCTCATTTTATTACTTCAAGGGTGATATATTCGGTCGCAGTACCATTCGAAAAAACGAGATTGTGGAAACGAACCAAAGAACCTTTGGCAATGCAAGGAACGTACCATTCTGTTGCTACAAAATAGGCATTGGAAACAAAATCTTCCCAGATAAAAAGCAACCGGTTTCATATTCCATGTTCCATGAAAGCAAAAGTGGAGCCAGAAATGAACCCAGATATCAGAGGTGGGTTGCAGCTCTTACACACCGCAAACAGAGTGACACTACTCACAGGTTTGTGACCACAATCTCCGACTCCAGCAGTCCGGTTTTCAGCATTTGTTCCAGCAGGGCTGGACCCGGGTCCCTGTGGGCCGCTGAACGCCCTGTCCGCCAGAAGCCTGGTATGTTGCGCTGCAGACGCACTTTTGTTTTCGTTTTTACAGGTGAATATTTGACAGGGGAATATTTTCAAAGTTGAGGTCGGTCCCCCGACAGACTGGGTCCTGGACCAGATCCTGTGTCTTGTTGCGATTTTGATCCCTGAGGCCGCGGAAACTTATTTCCGGCTTTGAACAGTTTCTTTTGCAGGTTTCCAGCTTTTGGTAATGTCTTGCTGCGATTTTATTCCCTGTGATAGAAAGGGCTTGCGATTCTCCGCTCAGATGGTTTGTTTACTTGGTTCACTTTAGCGGATCCCTCCAAATCGGATAACAAACAATTTCTCCCGGATTGCCGGAGGTTCCAACCAAACAACCCAGAATTGATTTTCGTGGACAACGTTTCCACAAACCTTCACCGCGCTTTCATTCAGAACTGAAAGTGATTTTTTTTTGTTGGCCAAGAAATTTTTCAGTGACGTACTCGTACACACGTAGTACGCACAGAAGACGCCGGCTTCAAGAGCAGCGTGAAGGTACAAGTTCAACAAACTGCTGGCTCGTGTCGTTGTCAGAAGAGGAGGAGACAGGAAAACCTGATCCTCCGCCAGCATAGTGTGCTTCCTGTCAAACTTGACAGCCGTTAGATTCTCATCCAGTCCAAAGGAGCTGTACTCCAGAAAAAGGACAACAATTTCAGGAAACATCACCTCCGAACATTGGCAATAACCTGCCAAAGTTAGCTTCATTTGCACCGGGGAGCTACACAGGTTCTCGAGACTCGTAAGTCAAGCAGGTAGAATGGTAATCAGTAATGAAACACGAAACCAACTTGGGTATTAGCGCTAATACCCATCTGAAAAACTTTGTACACAAGTATGTCTGTCTTCAAATTGTTTTCCTGTGATAGACACAGCACCGCATGTTCAAGAACGCAAACTGGTCGAATCGAGTAATGAGTAATGAGTTCGAGTAATGAGTGGTTAGTTTATTGGGGAACAACACGGACGTGGTGCATCACATATCGTTTCTGTTTCTCATATGAGTTGTTGGTTCCAAAGAGAAGAGACGTCACCCCAAAGAGTCAGACTCGAGGAAAACGTTTGTAATCTCATCAACCTCTTTGTCAAGTCACTTCGAGATTGAAACAAATAATTGATGCAGAAAATGCCTTTGTTGCTGTCAATTTGCCACACCCAAATTTGTGAGAAAGCGATGAAGAACAGTGCAATGAAATACAATCCTCCTCAAAGCTCTTCGAGGATAGTGATGTGCAAAGGGCTCATTCATTGTGAAAGGCAGATTTGCCATTGCCAAATCGAAAAGCTGCAGGAAGCATTTAATTGCGTTTCTAGGCCAAGGATACTGGGAATCCTTTCTAATGGGCCAAAAGTTTTTTTTCTGGGGGATCTCTTTCTTTCAACTCTTGCGTGAGAAAAAGTCAGTTCTGTTGCAACCGACACACGAGCAGACCCACGTTTTTTTCCAGGATGTTTTTGGAGCTTCTCTGCAGCTGAAGATGATATCTGGTTCCATGACTCTTGAGACATTGCAGATTCACGTGCAAAGAGTGGATGGGAATTGTGCTGTTGCTGTTGCCAAAGGTTGGATGAACCAGGAAAACAAGCAACGCAGTTTTGACGCATTTGCTGACAATCACACAACTCCTGGGCCCGACGATTCTCGACCAAGTGACTGGTCGCCTGCTGATTGATTGACATCCCATCATTTGATTGACAACCCGTTGTTTGATTGACTGTCCCGCAGGATCGACCCGAACGACGTGGTGGACGCCGAGGCGATGGCGTTCGCAGTGAAGCGGCTCAACGCGGACCCGGCGATCCTGCCCAACCTGACCCTCGGCTGGGTCGTCCTCGACTACTGCGGACAGAGCTCGACCACGTACTACCAGAGACACCTTCAGGTATATCGGCGTCCAAAAAATGGCTTTGAAGCCCACTCGTGTTCATGCAATCTGTCGCTTGTGAGGGGATGTGACACCACGACCAATGTCCAGCGCTCAACGCAGAGTCTACCAGCAAAAAAACCCCATCATCAATGCTGTGCAGACCTTCCCGGTACGGAGGCAGGGGAGACAGGTATCTACATGCATATCACTCAACGTGTAGAGTGCAGCCCGCATTTCTTCTCTTTGACAACACCTCGCCGAAGCACTTTGCACTGCACGCGGTGAACAATGGCTCAGGTTATTCTGTGCACAGAACAACGGTCTCTATCGAGTCAGTGACAGTCTCGCGTCGACTCGTGAGAGGAACGTTCTTGGCATAGTATTCTTTGTCGACGTGAAATGCAACACCCAAATCTGCCGCTACCTGAGATGTGCCTCCCACCCTCAACCCTGCAAATGACCCTCCAACGGGCGAGCAACACACACTTTTGATAATGTAGGAAGACATCAGTTCTGACTCTGCATAAAGTTGAGAACATCTGACGGGAAACAGCGGCCTTCGCCTTTGCAGCGGAAGCCTGTATTCATGTTATCTTGTTGTCCGTCCTGATTGAAATCAACACGTTCTGTTGTCACTGTCGCAATTAATTAAGATTAAATTAATGGAAGGCCTATCAAGGAACTTTGAAGACAACCAAATGAGTCCTGTCCCTGTTCCGATTTGATTAAGTTCCTGCACGAGGGAGACGACGATGGTCGGAGTCCCTGCAGCGAGGACGGAGCCCTGCAGACCTACAACGTCGCCGCCGTGCTCGGACCCTGTGAGCAACGTCCGCTTTTCTCTCTCATTCTTCACCAACATCTGATCCCCCGTCCATAGTTTCCCTGAACGTGCAGAAGAGAAAAAATAGAAGTTATACCGGGTTTCTGCATTGGGGCTCCACATCTGATTCATACCATCGTGTTATCGCTTCATCTTCTCGTTGCCCCTGTTCAGCGGGCAGCAGCGGCGCCATCTTCATGGCGCGGACGCTCGGTCTGGAGGAGATCGTCACCTTCTCCGTGTGGGCGTCGAGCGACGAGCTCAGCGACAAGGCCAGGTTCCCGTACTTCCTCAGGGTCATTCCGCCGGACAGGCTGCAGGTCAGTCACACAAAGTCACTATGAACGCCACTCACCCAAGCAATGGTGTGGCCCAATGGCTCCTCTGTGGTCAGGGTTGGGTCAGTCCAGCGAGAACAAAAGTGCAACTGTTCACGAAAGGGTAATGACTGAAATTTGCGGAAACAAGCGGAAACAAGCCTTATGTGGCCTTTTGTAGCCTGCGACTGTCAAAGTTGGCATCGGGTGGCGATTGTACAGTATTTTTTTTTCATGTCGCAGGCGGACGCGATGACTGACTTTTTGCTGCAATTCAACTGGACCTACGTGTCGCTCATCTTCTCCGAGGGACCGTACGGCGAAAACGGCGCTAAGCAGGTCAGGAAGGCTCGCGTCCCCTCTCCCCCCAGCGGAGCTTGGTTCTCGAGACTTGCGACCCCCTTCAAAATGCCCCGCCCCTCCACATGGCGCACAATGGTTATCGTCTTTCGTGTTCATTCCGTGTTCAATGAATCGGGTTTCACCTCAGTTCTGGGTCCGTTGGTGATTCTCGGTTGCGAACCTTTTTGGTGAAAACGTTTGCTTGTGTTCGACTTTCACGTCGAAGCGTTTTCCTTGAGCAACATCCCTCGTCTTTTCTGTTTCGTGCCCTTCGCGAAATTGTACAATAAGCAGGGTTGGTGTCAAGCAGAACCGTTGTTCGGACCGGACATGCGTGGGCGGAGAAGCCACAGATAACAATCTTGAGACGACATTCTCGGCACAAAATCCACATACAAGGCTATTTTGGCTGTTGTTTTGATGAGATTTGATGTCGCACAACAGCAAAGGGTACAATGTCTGTGGTGTTGCGTCACAAAAGAAAACTATTGTCTGTGAGGCAACAAACTTCCACTCGGCAAAAAAAAATCAAAGTTATGTGAGTTCCATTGTGCAGATCTGTCTCTCCTTCAGTGTTTTGAAAACGTAAAAGATCATTTGTTCCCACATGGATTGCCAACGCGTGACGTCAGACCATTGTCAGGTGAATGTATACGAAAGGACGGGAATTGGGGACTGAAGGCAGTGCACCAGCATCAACAAACTAATCCACCCGGTGGTGAACCTCGTACAAGTGACATTTTCCAAGTTGTGTGTTGCTGCCTTTGCTGATGAAAAGAAACATGTTACGAGCATCCCATATCCACACACAAGCTGCAAAGGGGCGCTTCACGATTTCAGAGACACGTGTTATGTGCCAACAGAAAACCCAACCACCTGAAACTACAAGAAGCTTTCATCGCAAAAACGAAAGCTCGTTGCGAAAATTGCTTGTCAGAAAATTGGGACTGAGCTTAGACAATTTGAAGTTGCAAAAAGAGGTGTTCATCCTCTCTCCCGTGCTTGTGTGCACGATCGCAACGAGGCTGGTTTCTGCGAAACGATCCCTAAAAATTTGGAGATTGGCTCACCGACCAACTCCCAAGATGTTTGCACCGAAATGTTTTTGGAAATGTGAACCTGTGTTGACTCGATTCTTTGTCGGCAGATTGAGAAGCAGGCGAAGCGTAAAGGCATCTGCGTCGAGGTCTCCGTTATGATTCCGTCCGAGACGGAAAGGTACGGGCGCAGCTTTCCTCCTTCAAAGCCCGTGCTGCGCGAACCCAACGCCCTGGTCTCCTTCCACTGTTTGAAGTCGTGTGAACCAAGATAACACGAGGAGCTTTGCGAAGAAACCTGACTCGGACAACTTCATAAGCTGTGCCTTATTTAGATGATAAGTTGCTTTCCTCGCTCAGCAACCTTCAACATTTACGAATCTGGTGTTTTCAAGCCCCCTGGTCGCTCTGGGTTCCGTTGCAGCAGCGACACGCGGTTCTTCCGGAGCGTGGCCGAGTCGCTGGTGTACTACCGCCGGGCGCGCGTCGTCATCTCATTCGTAACGGACGACTGGCTCGACTTCATCACGCGCGAGGTCTACAGGTGCGTCTCGGATTGGTCACAGAGAGGGAGAGCGAGTCAATGAGTGGTGGTCTGCACTTCCAAGGAGCCATTGTGGTTTGATGGGAAGATTAAAAGCTGTCAATACGTTTCGTTTCGTTTGTCAAGAGCTGGATTAAATGCACCAATGGGTCTAGCAGAGCAGCTGAAGACAGCGTTGTTCTTTTCCCTCCACATTTTCCGCAACTGAGCAGTTAATTTTCGGTTTGTGTTTGGTGTTTCCAGTCAATGACCGGCAGATGCCAACCAGGGAGCCTTGAATTCCAGGTGTGGTACAACAAAACAGAAAGAGATGGGGGTCTGAAACCACCAATTAAGCTGATCAAATGATCATCAAATCGAAATGCATCTGACTTCAAACCTATGCGTGCCAGTTATTGACACTTGTGTGTGTCGGTTTTGTTTTCCATTCGGTGTTTTTTTCGTGACAATCAGATGCTCTGCCAGTTCAGATGTGCCCAGATCACATGTACCAAAGATAGAGCATTTCCCTTTGAAGCTCAAGATCTCCTTGATCCTTCCTGTTGCAAGTGTTGAGTTCTGCGCTCACCACGGCGTCAAAAGTATCCGCAGGACTTCCCTCTGATGACCTGACACAAGTACGTCCTCGTACAGATATGTTTGCACCTGTCAAAGGCACTCTGCCTCAATAATGCAGACCACAGCAAGACAGGTTTGATCGACTGCGATCAGTCTGCCAATTTGGGCCACATGCACATGGGCCCGGATTTGATTTGAATTTATTGGGTGCCAGAAACTTGACAACTTTGCAACGTGTGAACAGTGTACGTTGGAGACGGAAAGTGCTAACGCTTGACGTAATCAAGGCCTCAACACTGACCTTGAAGTGCAGTCCTTCCAAGGAAGCACGCCCTTGTCGGTACTGAGTCCAGCAGCAGACCTGTTAGACCTACAGAAGAATTGAGACACCATGGCTCCACTGTGTACAACCTGCATGCATGGAGTGCGACCCGGATGATCCACACCCAGCTGCGTGTCTCCAAAGAACCGTCCTTCTGCCAGACAAATTGGCCATTCGTGATCCAAAAGCACAGCGCCAATGTTTGAGACGATCAATTGGAGGCTGGACGGATTGCGTTTCAAAGCTCTTCTTCACACGCTTGGGCAAAAAGTTTCTTGTGTCTTTGTTTGTGAGGAGTTGCTTTGATTTTGTGCGCAGATTGGACCCCGAGCTGCACAACGTCTGGATTCTGAGCGACGCCAGCGACCCGAGCGGCATTCTCATGGACGGCGCCTTCAAGTTCGACTTCCTGTCGCGGCCGTCGGAGCGCTTCTCCCGCCACCTGAGCACTCTGACCCCGGACAGCGATCCCGCCAACCCCTGGCTCAAGGTGCGTGGAGCCAGCAAGCACAAAAGAACCTGAACGCACTTGGATTCATGTTTACGTTGCAAGCCTCAAACTAACTCCTTTCATTTCTTTTGTTTCGCAAGTTCATTGGCCATCTTCCAAAATCCAGCATTGCTCCAAGCCCGATCCTGCGCACGACACACACAGACGCACCCACACCCACCCACCCCCCCACACACACATACACACACACACACACACACACACACACACACACACACACACACAACAAAATTAAATCACACAAACACAACAGTCACCGACCACCCGATACGTTTGGCCATAGCACTGACTGACTAAATGAACGTGGTCGCGTGGTTCAATCTTTCGGCGACTTATCTCCGCAGGTGATTGTAAAAAAAGTTTGATTTGTCTGGACCCAGATACAAGAACCAGTCCGTGCAGATCGCTGGCCGTAATTAAAAATGGAAATTTGTACGTGCACAAGATGGGTCTGCAGGTGCGCAACAAGTACAGTGGAAATAAAAGGAGCAAAATGTTTCGGAGCTGCCATGGGCCCAAAGTGGGTGGGCGTGTTTGGAAGCAGACCGCAAAAATGAAGCTGTTGAGAGTTTCCTGCGTGTTCTATTGTCTTCTGGATCAAAGCATTTCGTGTCAGAACAACGATCAAAGTTTTTCTGCTGTCGGCATCTCTAAGTGGATTTACATAATTGCAGCTCTCACTGACCTCCCAGCTGAAAGAAGAACCGAGATGAAAGCGAGTACACACATGCTAAAACGCAGAATTCAGTTTTCAAATGGTTGAAAAGCATCAGCTTCCACCCCAGCGTTTGCAGTTGTTTTGTCCGTCAGGCTACAGTGGTTCACATACGTCTCACACGGATGTTCCTGAATAGCCATGAGAACGTGTTTGGGTTAATGAGTACCCCGAGGAAGGCTCGAATTAGATTGTAGATAGACAGATGCACCACCGCGCTGACACGTTTGTTCAGGTGAACAATAAAGGCGGAAAGGCGGCGCACAAAGGAGCGCACTGACAGCGACAGACGTTGCCCTTCGCGGAAAGCGCTGAACATGAGTCCTGCAAACAATGCTGAAAAACAGACAATACTTTCAAGACTGGACTTTCAGAACCGTTTTGCTTGCCGCTCTGAGTGGTGTGCAAGAGTTGCTTGTAATTTGTGCGTCACCACAAAAAAATAGCCCCATGGAGCTCGCGGTGATTTGAGGAAATTCTGATTTCACTCACTCTGATTTCCCTCACTCTGATTTCCTTCACTCTGATTTCACTCACTCTGATTTCACTCACTTTGATTTCCCTCATTCTGATTTTGCTCAATCTGATTTTGCTCCCTCTGATTTTGCTCACTCTGATTTTGGTCACTTTTTTGTCAAAAATTATTACTTTTTTCACTCAAT
>JAAUXT010119967.1_pt1 | contig 35677 bp, 40 predicted proteins | sample 7278171 | NCBI WGS metagenome assembly JAAUXT01 (sample SAMN14350112, study PRJNA611818) | marine sediment metagenome | isolation source: surface marine sediment (1.8m) | place: French Polynesia: Moorea | collected 2018-08 | reverse complement strand
GGTTCCGATTCTTCTTGGAGGGTATGAATAATGCAATATTTGAGAGATGTATCGGAGATGTCATGTGGAACAATGGCTATTATGCAAATGAGGCTGCAGCAGGATAGTTCAAATAGCAGCAGGATAGTTCGAATCACTGCAACATCCAAATTTTTGGACATTATTTTTTGTAAGTGTGCATGAGGACTGTTGGTTCACACCTGTACACTGGAGGCAGGAACTGGAGAGATTGCACCTTTGAGTTTTGTTCATGTGACAGCCAAGGACAGTGATGGTTGACTTTTGGTGAAGTGTTCTTGTTTTATGTACAAGCTTATGGTTGGAGCAGCCTTGAAAGGGGTTCCACTTTAAAGGGGTGAAGATGTTGTTCTGGACAGCAGCAACAGGGAATGCCTGACATGCATGCATTGCAGATTCTACAAAGAGTACCTTCATGCCAACAGATTCCAGCTGAATGCAAAGAACTGCTCATCCCATGTTCTCACAGTTCAGCAGAGGTGGGGTGAGGTCAACAATCCTGTAGTTCTCTTGGGGCTTGCAAGTACAAAATTTACCACCAAATTTTCTGTTCTTGTTGAAGGAGAGTGCAACATGGTCCATGTCTACTTCACTCACAAGGGTTGCTTTGCAAGATATCAAAGGGGACTTTGCCAGGCAAGTCCTTTTCTGTGCAAGAGGCATCTGCCAAAAGGTTTGCCAATGGAAACAAGACTACAGAGAAGCCAAGTGTGTTGTCATCTAGAAACCTTCTTTGCCAACAGTGAATTAGTCAGAAAGGCATTTCCCCACTATTTCACCCAAGACCCAGGTGAGGTTGAGGGAGGAGAAGATGATGATGAGAGTGATGTCCTTTGTTCTACAAGAGGAAGAGAATCTTGATGATGTTTTCTGTCAAGAGATCAGAGATGGTACCAGCTTCAATGTTGTGACAGGGTTGTGGTCTTCCAATTCTCACAGTCAGTACCAGCTGAAATCAAACATGTTTGACCTGACCTGGTCAAAAGAACAGGAGACAGATCCACTTTTGTGAGGCCAGACTAGCTGTTAGAAGGTGGGGAGTACTTGGTACCAGACTTGATCCCATCTCTTCCAAGTGGACACTGTGCAGTGGGAATGAATACACCAATGAAGACTTCCCTGAAGGTGTCAAACCCCAGCCATCCCACAAAGCCAAGGTGTACACCAAAACAGTAAGTGCCTGCCTCTGTGGCAATGCAGTTATGACAGGAGGATATGCAGTTGTGATTCTTGTCATAATATCAAACTATTCAACATGCAGTCATGACAACTCTGCTCAGTCATGATCTTTGGGTATACAGTCATGACTAATGGTGTTATTCTTGCATTTCACATGGACTGCTGGTCTGTCCGGTCTTCGTCAGAAGGTGTGTTAGCCACACATGCAACTTCAGAGTCAAGTACACTGGTGAAGAGGACAGCATCTTCTTCTGGACAGAAACTCTTGGTAGTGGGGAAGAATTACTGTGGGACTTTGTCAATGCTGTTGCCTATCTCAGGGTGCCAACTTCTTTCACTCAGTTTTTGCAAACTGAGGACAAGAGTCTACTTGAGCTTCTACCTGAAATCAGCACCTTTCATGTCATACAAGTTTTGTACATGTGTTCTTTGCTTGGGTGTGTGCACTGAAAATTGACTTCAGAGAGGAGGTTGACAAGTTGTTTCAGGCAAGACTGTCCAAACTCCCAGTACCCTTTTGACCCACATTTGTGACATAAGTACAGACTCTGTGCAGGAGGAAGTGAAACTTCTATCTTCTATTCCCAACAACCACTGGTGGTCCTACCTTGACAAGACAGGGAGGCACATCAGTTCAGCATTCAGGAGTTACTCCACCTATCTTGTTTGGAACCCCACAGCGGAAAAGATTTCAGACAGGGGAGATTAGAAGTGATGTCAGGTTTGTTCCAATTGGTTGATCAGGACCCTGGCCCAACTCTGGAAACAAAGAGAAGAAAGGTTGCATATTCAACAAGTTCCAAACCAAAGGCCACAGTAGCAAGTGTTGCAGAGAGTATTGGCCTATCCCCAGATCAGTTGAGTTTGAAGACACAGACAGGACAATATACAGAGAATTTTCCAAAGATCTAGCCAGTGGCTCATTCCTGATATGGAGACATCATTCTGAAAATTTGGATGTGGTAGTAATGAATGACTACTGCTCCAGCAAAGGCAAAATTCTTCTACAAGCATCTATGCATGTCACTGCAGAAAAATAGGTGGGGGCCAGCTCAATGTCTCCTATTCTTGTAGAACCTACTCCATCTTGCAGGAGTCAGAGAAGACTGCAGAATCAATGGACCCCCCTGTGCACAGGCATGCATTGCAGATTCTTCCTGGAACATCTGCAGAATGTGGATCCAGGCCAGCTTGGTGAGTCTGATAAAGTCCCACACTACCTCCAGTGCATACAAGACAACCTTGACAAAGTTGGAAATCCAATTGTTTGTCTAAGGACTTGTGGAAATGCCACCAAATTCTCTATTTTGGTGAAGATTATGAGTAAACCCTTGTTCATTTGACACTGCATTTGAAAGATTGCTGGGCAAGGTGTTTGTCAGGGAACTGCGAGATCATGTACCTTCTGAACAAGAAGAAAATTCCAGAAGAACCCCTCCAACTGAACCAGTCAGAGAAGCTCTGTCCTCACTTGACTACAGTTTGGACAAATATGGAAGTTGTCCACGGTGTGATGGATTTTTTCTTTCAGACTGAGAACCCTGTCTTTGGTGAAGAGGATGCAGAGGATTTTGTCCCTGAAAAAATTGTTCCTGCTCCCAATGTATGTTTCAATGTTGATACAGGTTTATGGGAAGGCAAGAGGTTCACACAGCAATCCTGCACAAACATGTTTGACCAGATTCTTGTGACCAAGAGTGAATTGAGAACAAGCCAAGTCTTGGATGTATTCTGCTCCAGCCCTTGGTCTTCATCCAGCCTCTTGTCAGTGTGGGGCAGAGTACAGCAAGCAGCACCAGTTCCACACCAAGATCTACTGCCACCTGGTATGGGTTTTATACAATCACTGCATGCAATAGACTGCAATCACTACACACAATATGCAATGTCCAGATACTTTTGACTCCTGTAAGCAATCGCTACATACAATAGTATGCAATCACTACATATGATGTGCAATCTCCACCAAATGTTTCATTTATTACAATTATGGACTTTAATTTCCAAGGTGTCATGTCCTGTGATGTGTGTGACCTGAGGTGTTTAGAGCAGTCTGGAAGGTATCCCAACATCAAGTACACAGGAGAAGAAGACAGAATCTTCTTCTTGAACAAAGGGTTTGGTGTTGCTGCAGAAGTACTCTGGGATTTCATTACTCTTGCAAAATCCAGTAACGTAACACTGCATGGGTACTCTGCACAAATGTCAAGGAGGTACAAAACACAAAATCTGGTTGCAGCTCCATTTCTTGGGATGACAACCTTCATCAAGGTGTTCTTCACCTGGCTTGCCAAGATAAACTTGGGATTTCAGGAAATGTGTTGACTCTTAGTGTGGGTATGATCCCAAGGTTTTGGCATGTGATGGGACCCATCTGGGAGTGTCCTTTAAAAACCTCAAACTTCAGGATCCTGTCATAGAACTTGACCTCCTTGATCAGATTGTCAATTCTGTTCGCAAAAGACAAGACAGGTTACTTCTGCCAAAGCAAGATGCCAGGGTATTCTTACTGTACTTGTGCCAAAAACTGCTTGGTGATGAAGATAGAAAGTTCGAGGATAAGTTCTCAGGGGTATACTTGCAACATGCTGTGCAGAACTTGTTGAGTTGTACATACTCTCTGGAAAAGCCAACAGTGGCAGAGTTCATCAGCAGGCTCATGACAAGAGAAACAAAAATAACTGTTCTTATTCCTGCAGTGAAGATCTTGAGGTTGCTGTCATGAAGCTTCACTTGTGTCTGTTTTCCCTTTCAGGTTTCACCACATCCTGAAGGAAGCCTGCAACAAATTTCTGTATGGAGATGGAATACAAGCCATATTGGTAAAATTCAAGGAATTCCTTCCAGAAGGTGCTGACCTTCTCCATGTGGCCTCCCAGCATGATTTGACTCAACTTGCAGCAGGCATCCTTCAGGAATTTGTGGATAAAAGAAGACCAGTGGACCGAACAAAATGTGTCCTGCAGCAAACCCCATTCCAGGGACATATGATCCCAGAAAGGTGCATGTGTATTATTTCCACCCTCATGGTTGTCAGGTGAGGAAATTGCCAGAATACAAGGTCATTGAGAAAAGCAACACACAAGAGAATGACTACACAAAAGTATCCTTGTCTGGATTTGGTCACCTCTTCTTGTTCTTTTGCCCACAGCATGGCCATTGTTATGGCTTCCATCTCATCAAAGGGGAGGGTGAGAGAAGGAAAGATCCATTCTCAGCCATCCTCAAATTCAAAGAATCTCCACCAACTGACTTCTTTCATAACAATGCCTGTCAGATCTCAGAGTTCAGCCTCAATAGGGAGCCAGACTTCTGGAGACAAGTGAGCTTCTGGCATGATATTTTTCATAGCTACTGCCACATAGATTGTGGGAACCTGTTTCAGAGTGTCAGTCAAGGGTGACCTGAGGAAGATAAACTCTAAGATCTGTGAACAGTTCAAGTCATTCATCCAGAATGTCAAGTATACTGTTTGCAAAATGCTCCAAGATCACTTTATGCTTTTCTTACAGTTCATGGTGTACTTGTGGAATGTGCAAAAAACAGAGAGTCATGAGAAAATATTGCATGTTGCCATGGCAGGCAGATTGTAGTCATGGAGTCAATCGATACATATAGTAGTGTGCAATTGATATACAATAGGTGCAATCTCTGCACTGCATGGAACTTATTTGTCATTGGGATTTTTTAGTGTACCAAAAGATGTCAGAACCAAGCAAAAGTGAACTACAATTGCAGGTCATGCTTCCATTTGCCAAAATATTGTGCCATATGCTGCAGTTTTTTTCAAGCCTTTGCTGTAGAATAAATAAATGTGAACAAAGTTTCATTTTAACACATAAACTAAGTATTTGTCTTCTTTTATCTCCAAAATGAATTTGCTAGTGAAATTTATGCAGAAAACTGAGATAAAAGTACCTTCAGGACCTCTTGAAATCACTTACGTATCAATTAACAATCTCCATACAAATTGGTGTACAATCGCTACACTTGGAGAGCACTTGCTATGCTGACTTTGGCATAATACAATGTCAACTGCAGAAAGAATATTTGGACCTCAGGTCCAAAACCAAGCAGGATGTTTCTACTCAACCAACAAAGGTTTTTCTGGGTAGAATGAAAAAACTTAAATTTCAAGCTCAATAAATGTCAAGTGATCTCACAGAGGACAACTTCTTTAAGTATTTTGGATTGTTTCAAATTTCCCAAATAACTCAACAGTATTATATTTTTTTCAATTTCAGGACCAAAATGTTGTCAATTAGTACATCAAGCAGTATGCAATCACTACATATAACACCCAATCGATACATCATAGTAGCACAAATAAATTTACTGGTCTTCTTTTGTTTCCATGGTTTCAAAAATAAAAAGTTTCAAAATGTTGGCATTGCATATAAGTTACCTGATTTTTGTGATTTCACAAAAAAAGAATTAGAACTTTTGAACAAATGTTAAACTTATGCACTACTTGTGCAGAAAAACTTGTTGTAAAATTCTGCATAATGCACATTTACTCACTATCAAAATTCTACAGAAAGATAAACAGCAAACTTTTTGACAAAAACATTCTTTCTCAAACAGCTTCAAAATTTTGGATCAATCACAGGAGAAAAGTGTGTAAAAACAAAACATTGCTGAGAAGGAAGTGCCAGAAACACCCAGCCAGCCTTCTGCCACACCTGGGTACAACAAACACATCATCTTTGATGGTCCATCACTGCCTAGCAATTATGGTTAGTATGAATCAATTGATGCTTAATTGGTGTATCAATTGCTCATCAGTTTTCAATCAAACCATACAATGGAACATAAAATTTCTGATTTGCATTTGCCCAACCCACAACACTTACCAGAGCACTTACTTTGACTGTATGTGTGTTGTGTGTGTTCCAGATCCGCCTTCTCTGCCTCTGAAGTACTACTCATCAGAGCATGATGAAGCCATATTGACATGTCACCTTGGAGATAACAAGTATCATGAAATTCTTGAAGTGCAAGCTGTTCTACCCATGCCACAAAAGAAAAGAGGCAAGTTTGTACTTTCTGGGAATTTTACACTCATGAGCATATATAGCAATTGCATCTTATGTGTAGCAATTGCATTCTAATACAGTAGTACCCACCTATTATGATCTTGCTTAAAGCGATAACCCTGCTACATCGATGGAAAAAACCCTACTTTTTTCCATATTAAAAAGCATTATGTACTCCCTGCATAAAGTGATGTTCCTTTATATCAATGTTCCACATATATCGATGTGTTTTTGCTGCCCAAAAGGATTTTTCACTCTGTTATAATGATGCTGCAAATGTCAAAAATTTTGCCCCTCATATTTTGATCTTTGTGTGTTTTCTGTCCTCATATATCGATGTACTCAGTGCACTTGCCCTCCTCATAAATTGATAGTATCACATGCTATGCCTCAGACAGTCCCGCTTATTGTGATGCGACCTTGACAGCTTCATGTCTGGACCAATGAGATTGTGCCAAGCTGTCTTCCCACCAAACTTGAGCAGCACTCTTCAACATGGTGGAGAGGTACAAGCATCATGCTCATTGCTTGAAAGAAAGGATTGAAATATTGAATTGTATTGATTCTGGTGATAAATTGGTTGACATCACAAAAAGCACAGGATTGAAACAATCAACACTTTCCACTTGGAAGAAAAATGCGACTGGCATCTGAAAACTCACAGACTTGGGCATTGTCCTGAAGAGGAAACAGGGAAGACTGAGCAAGTATGAGGATATTGAAAAATGTCTACTGGTGTGGATCCAAAACAATCAAGAGAAAAATCGAACAGCGCCAATAACATACAGGATATTAGCTGCCAAAGCTAAGAGCTAAGTTTTGAAATTTGGACCTTTTTGACATAATAATATTTAATATCTTCAGTTCCATGCATTAGATCTTTGATAACTTTATGACTCATACACAGTGAGTGTGAGCACTTTATTACTTCAAAGGGTACAAGGATTCTTTCGACCTTTGCGACTTTACACTCAATTGTGCATCTCAAGATGAACAGGAATTGAACCACAGAACTTCTTCAAAGAGGGCAAAATAAAGTATGATCATGCCATCAATAGCGCAGCTCAACATCAATAGCACTTTACGTCTTTGCAAGTACATTCAAAATATTGTGAGCACTCTCAGACTTCAAAGGGCTTAAAAGTCTTTCAATATTTGTGACTCACTATTGTGAGCAATGTGCACACACATACTTCAATGGGTTCTACAATCTTCTGACATTTGCGACTCATAAGTGTTATCATACAGTAAATTTGTGCTCTGTTTTTCGACATTTGTGACATCAATATTTCTATCCTTTTTGCAGTTTTGCTATGCAGAAGGGTATCACTGGTTCCAAGGAGAAAGGGAGGACTGTCCAGACACTGATGACTATGTTGCAACTATTCTTCACCCTCTGCTGAAGACTTGGAATGCAGATGACATATACAACGCAGATGAGACTGCTCTGTACTACAAGCAGCTGCCAGGGTCCACTCTCACCTTCAGAGAAGACACTCCAGGTGGAAGCAAGATGAACAAAGCCTGTCTCACTCTTCTCCTCATCACAAATATGAGCAGCAGTGACAAGAGAAAGGTGATTGTGATTGGCAAGTCTACAAAACCAGTGTCTCAAGAGGAAGTACGGCATCAACCTGGAGCAGATGCAGGTCAATTACTACTCCAGCAAGAAGGCTTGGATGAATACTGCCATTTTCACACATATCCTTACAAAGTTTAATTCCAAGCTGCAGAAGAAAAACCAGAAGGTTCTACTAATGTGCAACCAAGTCAGTTCACACTTCATCAAGGACTTTTCCAACATCCAAATCGAATTGCTGATGGTCAACACAACTTCGAAGCTTCAACCCCTTGACCAGGGTATTCTGAGAAGTGTGAAGATGCCATACAAAGCCAGCTTGGCACGCAAATTGATGCTGTACCTTGATGAGGGTTACGACAAGGAGGCAATCTTCAAGAAACTGGACACCAAGATAGCAACCGATGACATAGCGAGGGAGTGGCGGTGAACGACCCCAGAACTGATCAAGAACTGCTTCAAGAAGGCCTTGTTTGTGTCAAAAGATGAACCACAGGCTGCAGATCCTGATGAAGTTGCCACAGAAATGGAGAGAGGAATGGAAGACAATGAATAGAGAGCAGTGGCCAACAGAATGGACTCCTCCATGACCTTTGATGAGTTTGCAGCATTGGAAGACAATGAAGAAACATCGGTTGAAATGATGGATGAGGACATCCTGGAAATGGCAAAAAGGAAGACAAATGAAGAGAATAATGTCAAAGATGGGCCTGAGGAGGAGTGCGATCCTCAAGATGCACCAATAGAAACCAATGTGGACTTCCTCACAGCTTTGAGCAAAGTCTACAGATTTCTTGCAAAGAAGAATGTGAGCAGCTCCAGCTTGGATTGCATTGAGACAGAACTGCTCCAGAAATGAGTTGCAGGTTCACAGACATCACTTAAGAGTTTCTTTACACCAACAAAAGATTCATATCCAGGTGGCAAAGAGAAACCCAGCAGACCTCACGGCACACCTCCCTCTGCAAAGCAGTCCAAATCAGGTGGAAAAGCACATCTCATGAAGAAGAGCAAACCAGCCAGGGAAACAGAGCCTCAACTGGGGACATCAAAACAAGTCAATGCTGAACAAGAAGAAAACATCCTGGTCAACTTGACACAAGAGAAAACTGCTGAAGCAACATCGGGAACTTCACTGGCTTTGCCTGCTTTGCCTTGTCTTCCTGTAGATCTGATGGATTTGTTTGATGATACCTTTGACTTTGAGGCACAACAAGAAAACATGGAAATTCTGCTAGAGAGTCTCAACTCTCCAAAGAAGAAGACTCCAGAGAAGGCCTCACCTGAGAACAAGACAGCAGAGAAGAACAACAGTAATTTGAACAACTCTCCACAGAAGAAAAATGCTGAGAACAAGTCTCCACAGAAGAACACTGGTGACAATGCCTCTCCAGAAAAGGAAAACTCTGAGAAGCCCCAGGACAGTTTCAGCAAGAAAATCAAAGAAGTGGAGCCAAAGCAGAAGAACAAGGAGAAGACAGGAGAGAAATCACGGAAGTCTTTGCTGGAACTGTACAAGAAGGAACTGGTTGCCCCCACACTGAAGAGAAAACACTCCGCAGACAACACAGAAATACCACTGAAACCCAAGCCAGTGCAAAAGAGCAAGAGATGATACAGCTTGGACGATGTGGTGCAGCTTGTCCAGGAAGATTGAATTGGTGCAGCAGACAGGTAGGGTGCATCCTTTGCTTCAATGATATCAAGACACGAAAAAAACTGACGTGACCCATGGGTCTTTTTTTTGTTTTTGTTTTTTTGTTCTTTTTGGGTTATGTACAGGTATTTATCTAGCTCCTCTGAGGACACCAGGTATATTGCATCAGGTCCAGCCCAACTGATCCCGGTAGATGTGGCCTAAATACCGCATGCAGGCATTATTGTGCGCACTGGTCCACCACTGGTACACAGGCAGTGTGAGGATTTCATCAGGCAAGATTACCTTAAACCTGATCACTTTTGCGTCTACCCTTGCGAGGATCCTGGGACCATCAGGGTGGTCCCAGTTTGCCTTGTGAATGTACACAGTGGCAGTTCCGGCTGCCTTGGGATCAGTCAACTGACCTCTCCACAGTGCCGTCCTCAACCACACATGGGTATGAGCCATGGTCAGTATGGCTCCATGAGGAGAATGAAGTTCGGATTGAAAATTTCACCCATGTACTGGTCAGCGCATGCACAATACTTTGATGTCTGTAGGTGTGAAAAACAAAGTGCGTCCAAGTTCAAAGATATTGCCCGCACTTTCATGTTCCCTACTCATCGCCGTGTGCCACCCTTTGATGCTTTAATTGGTGCCACTCAGATGGCATCCAACTTCAAAGCGCACTTGAGCACGTTAAATGGTACTGCTCATGGATCTTTTGACATTTGTGACCTTCTTTGAAGGCTTTCATGTGGCAACTACACTGAATCTTTTGACCTTTGTGACTCAGGACAATTGATGAGCTGCTGCCTTCAGACAAGTTTCATGTTATATGTCACAACACTTGGAAAGGTGTGATGTGTGCCACTTAAGTAAGCTATTCATGGCATTAATAATTCTCATAATTGCCTCCTGGACTTGCAGAGTGTAATTGAACCACATCTTCAAGGCACACTGCAGAAGCCCAGTTTGAGAAAGAACGAGATGTGTCAAGTTCAAGGACCTTCAACAGTTACTATTTCAGATTTTTTGCTTCAATATTGATGCTTTCATACAATTTCATACAATTGGAACATCAATGAAAAATACACAAGATTTGTTCCACAAAAAAACAAAATGTGTCTTTATTCACCAAAGGACATAAAACAAACTCGGCAGCATCACACCTTTTTGCCCCTGATGCGATGCACAAGTTGTAGATCTTTGGGGTGGATTGTCACCCCTTTGCAGTGGAGGCACACAAGGTTTGTATCCTCAAACAGGCCCACCAAATAAACCTCAGCAGCCTCATGCAGAGCAGCCAAAGCATTGGCTTGGAATTTCAGTTCAGTATTGAAATCATTGGCAATTTCATGGACGAGTCTGGTGAATGGCAGCTTCGGGATCAGGTGGTCAGTCCTCTTTTGGTAGTGCCTGATCTTGTTGAGTGCAATGGTCCCAGGGTGAAACCGGGTCAGAGCCTTCCTGGTCTGCCTGGAGATGGCTCGTGATCTGGCCTGCTGGGTGGAGTACCACGGCTCTTTGCCTCCAGCATTGGGTGTCTGAAGAATGAGTACATCAAAATTGGTGTGGGGTTGCACAGGTGAAAATTAAGTGATGTACGTGTAATACGGAGAAATGATCATGAAGCTGTGGCACATCACAAATGTTGAAAAGTGTACCAATATGTGCAATACACAGCAATTAGAATGGAGCCATGACAAGTCACAAGTGTCGAAGATGTACCTTAGGATCCAGAAGGTGCTTCAGCAATGGATGTTTCCTTGGGCACTTTCTTCCCACAGCTGGATGCCCACCTGGATTCAGTGGTGGTGTGTTTGGTCCTCCACCTCCTGGTGCTCCTCCCAGTGCTGCTGGTGGCACAGCTGCTTGGGGAGGTTTGCCGCTTCCTCTTTTTCCTACATGTGCTGTTCTCTTGGTGCAAGCCATATTGCAAATGAACTCCCGCCTTTTTTTTGAACTTTGCAACTGTGCATGTATTCTGGTGGTGCCACACATATTTGCACCAATTACGTTCTTTGCTTGAAGTGCCCAGAACACCTCTTGACCTAGTTAGCATGGGCGAGTGCAGCTGTGGTGTATTGGCAGGCATTTGTAAAGTGTGCTGTACAGGCAGGAATCTGGAAGCTGTGGTTGTAGTGACCAGAATTGAACAAGACAAAGATGGCAGAAGGCGGTGAAGAACCAAAAAGAAAGAGGGAGAGCAGTGACGAGGAGCATGATAAAAAAAGAAGAGGATGTGGAGTTTGTGAAAATGTTAAAAAAATCAAAAGCGAAGAGGGTGGGGAAGAAGTTGACACGATCCCAAGTTGCAGAAGATTGGGATTGGGCAGAAAGCAGTATGGATGTAAATTTGGGTGGCTTATCCATCACAGAAGCTCTGCATGGGGTGATGCTACACCCAGTAATCAATACCATGCTACAGGCACCGATTCTTGGGGTAAGTTTCTGTGTACAACTATGATGGAGAACTTTTTAATGATGTAACAGTGCTCCAGATGAAAATAGTACCTGTCAAAAATGTCGAAAATTTGCTGGTTTAGAATGTACCATATGTATTGGCGATCTGTCACAAATGTCAAAATCATCAGTGAAGGTATGTGTACTATATGTATACATCTTCCACAGAGAGACCTACACCCCACCCTGTCATGGCAGGATGCTGGGCTGCTCACAGGGTGTGTCGTTATCAGCAACGATGAAGATGCAAGCATGGAGGCAACTGAGAAAGATGAGGATGAAGGACCAGACATCGAGATCCTTTAGGAGCCAACCAAGAATGCCATCAAAAATCAAGCAATATCTGGGATAAGGCTCATACGCCAAGGGCTCAGAATCCAGGAGATGGTTGAAGTCACCATGAAAGGATCTGCCATAGAAGAACTGCCAAATATTCTATGCCAGATGATGCGCACGGTGAGTATTAATTATTAATAATGATGTCATCATACAGTACCTGTACACAAGGCCATTTCTTTCAACCTGTCGCAAATGTCAAGATTCCACACTTGGTCCATTTGCTGCCAGTGTATCATGAGTCGTAAATGTCGAAAATTCTTCTTTCCACAGAGTGAGACAGAGTCTAGGGGCAGCGCATACAGGAGAGAGGGTACGGTTGCAGTTGCCATGAAGAAAGAGGGGCATGTCAAAGGACAAGAACAGGGTGATGATGATCAACCAGGACTGAGTGTCAAAGTGGAAATGGGCACTGCGGAACAAGGAGGGATGCTCAAGCCAGAGCCAGGCGTTGTGTACAAGCCTCTTTCCATCAGAGTCGATAAGCCAGATGGCAAAATAGGGTATAAGTACAAATGCCCATTGTGTCTCATTGACAGAGTCATGGCATCCAAAAATGGGATGTGGGCTCACATCAATGAAATTCATCTACAGCATGCATTATTATGCACAATGTGTGATTCGACCTTCTTCAACCCTGACTCCCTCATGCAACATGAGAGGAAAGAACACAAAAAATGAGGACCTCTCATGTCGCATGAGGGAAGAGGGAAGCTTTGTTGATGTGAGCCCACATCCCATGTGAAAACTTCCTGTGTGAAACAACAATAAAAGTGAAAATCTCCAAATCTGTGAAAGCTGTTTCATGTCTAATATCTGATGATCAAAGTAAGCAGAAACCGGATATTTCAATGTCTCATTGCTTTATGCAGTACCCACTTGTATCAATGTTCCAACATTACATGTGGCACATCGATATAAGGGGGCACCACATAAAATGATGTTCCTTTATATTGATGAAAAAGTTGTGCTTTTTTGACCATCGAAATATGCAGGACCAACTGTATGTGTATTGATTGCAGGTTGTGCAAACAAGAAGAAAGCCACAGCTGAGGCAGAGCAATTGACATCACAGGCAGCTCCGATTGCTCCCTCCACATCACACACCCTCAGGTCAGGGATGGGAAAGCTCAGCCATCTCCCTCCTGCTCCTCCTTGTCAGTACAAAGGCATATGGAACCAGACAGCCATAAAGTGCGGCTTTGAAGATCTGTGGGCACTGACAACATTCCAGGGGTACCTGGCCCTAACTGGCCAATTCTCCATTGTTGAGGTGAGTGCAAAACAAACAGAGGGTTCTTGTGTGGATAGCAATTGCATACTCCATGTATTGATTGAATGCTAATGGGTACATCAATTGACTTTTCAGATGAACATGAACAGAGCATGCCTCTTCAAGGCTCTACACAAACAGCCAGATGTAAAAATTCCAGACCAAGACAAATACTCCCAGTATTCCCTGTGCAAGCAGTCTGTGGTACTGCTGATCAGGGAGTTGAGGGAAAGTACTGTTGGGTTCTGATGAACACATTGCTTTCATACTTTCAGTTCTACACATTTGGTATTTCTCATTCAGACTGAGAGATGGGATGTAATCTGCTAAGAGATCCAAGGACATTACAGAGGCCACAACCAAGACAAGATGGTGCCAAGCCCATTCTCAGCAGTGCAATTCTGCTAGTATGTATCAATTGATTTACTGGTGCAGTGGTTGCACACTAATGCATGTATCAATTGTGCAGGATAGCAAATGGTTGGCTTTTCTTTGCAGAAAGATGCTGGATCTGAGGTTTTACGGCAATGTGATGGTCCTTTCAGCCTTGGCATTGCAGTGGGATTTGATGATAACTGTCCTGAACTCATAGACTCTCAGCAAGACCAGGATATATCATGATTGTCCCAAGGAATTGGTGGACCTCAAGCTGGTGTCAAATGGGAAGAATCACTATGTTGGAGGCTGTAAGTACAATTGAGCCCAGAGTATAGCAATTGCAATCTGGATGTAGGAATTGAAGTCTAATTCATGTATTGATTGATTGCAGTGTGTATGGACAAAGAGTTGTGCTATCTTGACTGCATGTGGCCAAATATCCATCCAACACCAAGGAGTATACCTGTAGCAAGGATGAAGATCTTAACAAAGAGGCATACAAGCCCCCAAAGAAGGGGTGTGGGGAGCCTAGGAGAAGGCAGGAGTTATCGTGAAACTCAGGCTCTGGTGTCTATCAATTGTGATCCCAAAGATGTGATTGTACACTACAGTAACATGTATATCAATTGCAATATTATTCAAGGATTCCTCTTGCAGATATCCCAGTTTGTCCAACTGATTTTGAAGTTGATAATGAATGGCACCAAGAGCTCAAAAGGAAGCTATGCAGAAAATCAAAGAAAAGGAGGAAAAGGGGTGGTGATGATGACACTAAAGAGGAGGATGTCTGTCAAGCCCAAAAACCTCAAGGCCTTGCTCAAACATGTGAAAAAGCTGCAGAAGTCACTGATTTTCTGAGATCTGAGGCAAGTTCTCATGGACAAAGTCATGGGCTAGCAGCAATTGCATATTCTGTGTGGTGATTGCACACTATTTGATGTATTGATTGCTGCTTTACAGAGTGTGGTTGAGCTGACCTGGTTTGATCCCAAGAAAGACATTCAAGAAGGCAACAGGGATTGCCTGCAATGCGAGTTGTCTTTCAAGTCAATAGCAAGCAGGAGGAGGCATTACCGATGTTACCGATGTTTTCATGTTGGCAATACAAAGTACTGGTATGTACAGTTTTACACAGACACTTGATTGTGCATTGGATGTAGTGATTGCACACTAATGGCAATATCAATTGTACATTTAGAGGTGTGACACCTGCCCCTACATCTTCAGTTCCCTTAGAGGCCTGAAGATGCATGAGAAAACACACAGTAAGGAAGGCAGCAGGCTGCCATGGGGGAAATGCAACAAAACGTTCACCACTCCTCAGGCCCTGGCATTGCACACTGCTGAGCAACTCTACCAGAGATCCAAACTGCAAGGTTGTGTGTCAGTATTGCACAAAGGAGAGATCCAAACTGCAAGGTTGTGTGTCAGTATTGCACAAAGGAATTCAAACAGCCAAGATACCTGCAGGAGCACATCTGCTCCTGTACTGGAGTAGGCAACCCCAACAGGATTGAAATGGAGTGTCCTGTATGCAAAGAAAAATTCACCCCCAAATACTTCAACCATCATGTAAGGAAGGTCCAGAACTAGTCAGGTTAGGTTAGACCTCAGGCGAAAGAAAGAATATTTGGAACAACCATGCAGAACATTTTTTTCAAAAACAGGGATGAAAACATGTATCAATTGACAGACAGGTATATCATTTGCAGCTTATTTGAGGTGGCAATTGACATTCCCAACACTATGAAACTTCTTCAAAAATTCTGAGAACTTTTCTTTGCACCCGAAGGGACACTGCCTCTTCACTATCTCAATTTCTGAACAGCTTTAGAATGGAATGAAAGATAAAGAGTCATGCAATCATATCAATTGTCTTTGTTGTGTAGCAATTGCATATCAAATGGTATATCAATTGCCTGAAGCAGTGACCTATATTTGGGCCACGTGACCAACTAAAATGCTCAGATTGGCTCCAATAATGGACAGTGGCATAGCTCTACGGCCTTGAGTCGCACTCTCAACGTCACGCTTGAATAACCAAGCCCACGATGACTCTGCCATGCTTGTGATGAAGGGCACAGAGACCATCGGGTTCTGAACAGCCACGGTTTCACCGGTTGGCTGAATTGCAACTGATTTTGGAGGTTTGGAGTTGAGTTGGACCCAGAGATGTTCCCCACTCCAACCCATGATCCCACATGATCCAGGTCCCGACCAGCAGCCTCCGACTGGAACCCTGGGCGTTCCCTTCAGAACCGGATCTCTGGAATTCGTTGAACCAGGACCCACCCTGGAGGCCCCCCCCACACACACACACTCTGAAGTTCCCTCCAGCCCGACCCTGGATTCTCCCTCCAGACGCCGGACCCACCCAGATTCGCCCTGGACGCTCCCTCCAGGCCTCTGCACTGGGGAATATTTTTGGCGATCTCTTGTTTCATTCCATGCGTGCACGCGGTACCTCAATTTCCAAATCTCCATGGCACAGGAAACTCGAGTTGCACCAAAAGCCAATGCGAAAACTCCCAATCTGAGACAACTTGGACTGGAGGTGGTGGAACTGACCCGTGAAACTGGAAGAACTCGACCATGATGAAGCTGTGCGTGTGGATCGCCTCGTCGAGCGTGTGGCGCGTCAGCACGAGCACGTCGTTATCCTCGAACTTGACCTGCGCGACAAGAGAACAAGTCACGTGATGGGAGCACAGCGAGACTACGCACCGTGCCCTCCGGCGTGTGGGGAGGGGTGGTCACCCCAGTTACTCCATCAAAACAAGATGCGATTTCATATTCGGCAACAACACGCGTTCTCCTTTCTGAAACATGTTTCATGACCCAACATCTGCGAATGGCCACTTTGCCTTTCAGAAGTTGAGTCAACTGCATGATTTGTCGCTGCATGTGCAAAGGTGCGGGCCAGTAACATGCAACAAGACCAAAACATCTTCCTTTCGTGAAACCTTTTGTCATTCTTTGTTGCACAAGATCAATCACATCGGAATCCATTGAGTTTGCCGCCGAATTTCACCCATTTGCAAACTGCGGTCCATTTCGGGTTCAAACGATCACATCAGTCGGAATCTGGTTTCCCAGTCCGTCCACATCGTCTTGCATTCTGTCGTCAAGTTTCACATCAATGCGACAGATAAAGACGAAGTTTGACGCTGCAGGGACCGAAGCAAAACGGACGTTCAGCAGCGATGCATTTCATCGGTCCACTATGGGAAAGAATGCGACATCGGTGTCGAGAATAGATAGCTGACACCTGTGATTGGCAATGTGTGTTTTGAGGTTTCCACGGATCTTCCATGCGGTCTGGGGAGGATTTGGAACAGCCAGCAGACCGATGTCATCGTGCTGAACCTCCCCAAAGTCACGAGATCGCACCAGGTATCGCACTCATGACAAACATACAGTATCTGCAGTTGACACGGTTTATTGATGATGTCCAGCATCATTGTACAAGCGAATTCTCCGAGACTATTGCATTCAATGCAGATGTAGAAACAATGCTATTGTCGGTACAACATGAGTCGCGGGTATCAATTCTGAATGAGTCACACAAATAAGCGCCATCGTTACAAGATAGGCTTGTCGTTGTTAGCCGTCTAAAACCTTGGTTTACCGGCACACACGTTCGTAGCATTCCAATACTTGGGCACGTACTTTCGCAAGAGTTAGCAGCTTGAACACAGCGTTGAGTACAAAAACGCGTTTCTTGAGTATGTCAAAGTACAGCAGTGGCGAAACAGCACGGAAGTCGCAAAACTGTCCCTGGCGACAAGAGCATTTTCGAAAAAAGGGCACACATTTTTGGAACAAACATTGCACGAATATGTGGTCGAAATATGATCGTTTCAGGTTGGACTTTTCTCAAATGCGCACAATTCATGTTTGAAAATTTTCAAGCCAAAAAGAGCGATTCTGATCTTGGGACTTCACGGCGAACGTTACGCGTTCAAGGGACGACAGGGAAGTTTCCCTGACGGAGCTGCCGGTAGCAGCGCATGTGGTCGTCGAACTGCGGGCGCAGCTGCTGGTACAGAGCCCACCTCTGGCCCGAATTCATGCGGCGAGACTGGTCGTTGTAGTGGTCGCGGATGCTCTGCATCATACCCATGTGGAAGGACTCGGTGAGGCACTCGCCGTCGGTGGCAAAGGCGAACGGGTCGACAGGGACGACGCCGGGCACGTTCGGGTCGTTGTTGTTGGTGTCGACGTCAGGATTGTTGGGGTTGCCGTTGTTGCGTCTGCCGTTGCCTCTCTCACTGCTGGTGCTGCTGCCGCCCCTTCTTCCGTTGCGTCTTCTGCCGCCCCTCTCGCTGCTGCTGCTGCTGTCGCGCTCGAGCCAGTCGCAGTTCTGCGCGTCCGTCCTCAGGATGTGGGTCAGGTTGCACACGGCCGACTGCACGACCGGGGTCAGCTGCGCCTCGTCCACGAGGCGGGGCTCTGTCGTCACCACCTGACGCTTTCCACGTCCTCCACGGCCTGTGGTCAAAACAAAGACGCTCGTAGTGAACCCGAGAGCGCAAAGGATGACAAAGTGTTTTTTGAATTTGGATTTTTCTTTGAAAGATGCGGTGAAAACGACGCGTGGTCACGTGTACTCACCACCGCGTCCACCTCGGCGACCGCCCTGTCGCTGGCGTCCCTGCTGACCCTGGCCTTGACCCTGCTGTCCTTGTCCACGTTGTCCGCGTTGACCCTGTTGCACAACGCCGGGCTGGGCCGCGTCGACGCTGCTGGTTCCACCGTATCCGCCGCCAGCTTGGTTGGCGGCACCGTTTCCGGCCTCGTAACTGCCGTCTCCGTAGCTGTCGTCGCCCTCACAGACGCACAGCTGTCCGCGGATCATGCCTGCAGAGAAGAGCGCACGCGTCAAGACACTTCCGGTTCAACCCGCGACCACAGTCAGTGTGAAGTTGACAACCATTTCTAACTTCTCACTGAAGATCTTGACTGTCAATGTGACTTTTCAAAGATATAAAAGCGTCTACTCACCAGCAGGGCAGGGGTCTACTTGGTAGGCGACGGGCCTGGAGCGGAAGCAGCCGAGGGTAAACGGGTAGTTATCGCTCGTGAAGTAGACGTAGCGGAACTGTCCGTTGATGGTGGTGAAGGCGCCGCCGCACTCGTCCCTCACGCCCCCGGGGGCGGGCCCGGCGTAGATCGGGATTCCGTCCAGGGCAACGCCGACCAGCTGAAAACGAGACGTGTATGGTCAGGAAATGTGCCGCGTGCTGTGTTACCAAATCGGGGTCGAAATATCAAAGTAAAATCCTTCCAGTGGATCCTGGATTGAGCTTGGTGAGGGAGGGGGAGGACTGAGGAATTTGGAGACATGCTTTTTGCAGAGAAAAGGGTGGCCCTCCAACCCTTTCAAAAGTGGCCTGTGTCGTTGGGGTTGGACTGGGTGGAAGGGGGAACTGAGGAATATCGGAGACATGTATTTTGCAGGGTTCAGGGTGGGCCTCCTCCCCCTTTGAAAGTGGCCTGTGTCGTTCTGCGCAGCGACGCGGTAAGCGGGAGAACTCACCCCGTTGCGCTGCGTGGCGCAGGCCGACAGGTAGTGGTAGTGGTACCAGCCCGAGTTACTCGCGTGTCCGTCGCACAGGTCGAAGCCCCAAGAGACGCCGTTCACCACCTCAGTCCCCGTGCGCGTCCTACAAACAACACAAAAACGTTCATGAGATATTCACCGTTGTTTGGCCTACCCAAGTATCGTTTTGTCTTGCCATCAGGACTGCACGAGGCGTGGTCAACTTTTGGCTCCCATCGCTCTCAGCATGACGACAAAGCCATGGCGTGACCTTGAAACCCAACCCGTCATCACATCTGTCCAACCTGCTGACAGCGCAGCGAAACCCCGACTTGGCAGCCCCTCGCACGAGGTCAATACCGGGAGACGACGTCGTGGGTTTTACTCAACGTCGAGGCTTTTGCGGTTGCATGTGTTTTGACACCTCGTAGCATGCAGACTCAGAGCGCATGGAAGTCGTGTACTCACGCTGGGTTGTAGTTGACGTTCTCTCCGTTGTACATGGGGATTCCGTTGAGCATGTAGCCGACGATGAGCCGCACGCAGAAACGCTCCGTCGGCGAAGAGACGAGCGGGGCGAGGTCGGGGATCGCGACGCGGTGGCGCCCCCTCCCAGCCACGTTGTCGTTACACTGCGAACAAAGTAAGGCACGCGATGAATGTTGCTGCCGCGAGGATCAATGTGACGTGTGTGTTGTGCTGAACAGAAAATTGGGAAAGGTACACCCTTTTTCAATTTCAAATCTCAAGTTTGTGGGTCAGGTGATTTTTCTATGCGTCTCGTTTTTTGTTGCGGCTGGAGGGACGAGTGAGGGAATTTTTGCGTACGAGATTCGTGTTTGAATGTGTGAGTGTGTGTATGAAGCGTTTTTGTGTGTTGGCTGTGTTTACGTGTGTGTGTGCAAATAAGAAAGCGAGTCTGTGAGCACAATTGAATGATGTGTGTGTGTGTGTGTGAGTACTCACGGTCTGCGCGGCGTGATCGGGGATGCCGTTGCTCTCCAGGCGCAGCAGAGGCACGCCATTTGGCGTCGTCGCCGGCATCATGACGCCGTTGCGGCGGCGCTCCATCTTGGGCGCCAGCGACACCTTGTTGGTGCAGCGGTTGCCGTCGTTCTGGGTGGCGGAGGCGAAGGCGGCCTTCTCCGTGTCCGTGAGGCCGTGTACGAGGGGCAGGAGCACGAGCAGGGCGAGCAGCAGCTTCATGGTGCGAGGTGCGTCTCTGAAAACGGTGAAACACTCGTTGTATTTGCTGAAGAAATGTTTGTTTCTGCAGTGCAAGAAAATGCGAACGCCCCCCCCCTCCCCCGCCGAAGTGCATGTCTGCACGGCAAAACAAAGTGCATTGCGAATTTGCATGTTTAAACTTCAGAGAATATCTACGCGGTGAGTGCGAATCAAATCTTGCACATGCACACAGGTCGTTTGCCAAAGGCTCCAAAAATTGTTCACTGACACATGTCAACGAGTTTCCATGCATGCAGCGCAAAGGAAAATCTTTTTGTTTTGCCATCGAACTTGTTTCAAAGCAAAAAATATACAAAGACTGGTTGTTTCAGCGCACAACAGTTTCCGCCTGGTTTTGAATTTCGAAATCTTTGAACAAGTTTGCAAGAAGACAGATTGTGATTACAAAACTGTCAGAAACAGCCCGAAGTCGTCCCCTGGCTGGGTTGCGTTCTTCTCAAGTGAAAACTCTGCTCACCTCTTGTTTCTGGCGAAAATGTTGAAGAAAATTCTTGAAGCTGTCGAAGTCTCGAGCGGCAGGTTGTCGTTTCTTCTTCCCTTGTGGTCTGGTCGTTGCTTCTTCAGGTGTAGAGTTGCTTCTTCTGCTGTAGAGTTGCTTCTTCTGCTGGAGATTGGCAGATGGTTGGGCCTCGGAGCGGCGCCGTATTTATACCGCCGCACGCCGGGCGCGGTCACGTGAGGACGTCACGACGTCGCGTCGCGTCGTGCGCTGAGCTGGCGGCGTGCGCAGCTGACAGAGTCGCTCCTCTCAAAAGCGCCGAGAAAACACGTCATTCGTGAAATGTCGCGTTCAGCCAGGTGTGACACACCGTGAGAAGAAGGCCGTTTTTGGCGAGAAGAAAATATCGTCGTTGACAAACTTTATGTTGCACTTGAAACGCATGGAACAAGAGGGAAAAGCCAAGAACCGAGAAACGCTGAAGTAGATGCGAAGGAAACGCAAAAGAAAAATGTAATTGTGAAGCGTGCGAGACGAAAAAACAGCCACCAAGGCTGGAAACAACCCACTGCAAAACTGAAAATCAAACAAGTCTGCGAACTGAAAAAAGTGGCGTCAAAATCAACGAAAAATGGCGCGCGTTTCCACAGGGCGGTTGTTAGTCATCAGAAGGTGAGCACGGATCGAAACTACACTCGAAAGTACACTCCGAGTGCACGCTGCTATGCGCTGTCGTTGTCGTGACGACGGACGCGCGCGTGAAAGGTTGGCGCGCTGGTGATGACGCGTCGCGCGTCGTGACGTGACGTGAGGGACGCCGCGCCGAGACGTGTTTGTTTGAGTGCGCAGTTTGCAGAGTCCGAGGAGCGGGGACCCACAGAGCTCGTACAGGGGGTCCAAAGGGTCTGCGGGGCTCAGTGCGTCAGGTGCAAGCTGCGGAGAATCGCTGCGGGACGTCCAAGGCAAAATCAAACAATCCAGTGGTAAAATGGACTTTTGAATGCTTTCTCTTCGACTCCAAAAAGAAATTATTTGACCCTCGACAGAAATGTGGCACTTCCCCAACTCGTGCAAATCTGCACTGTAGGAGAACCCGGAATTACCGGCAGTCAAACGAGAGGCTGAAGAAACTTAACTTGGAGCTCAAAACACGCACAACTAAATGTGAAAAGCTAAGAACCGTGATACGCGACTTGTGCGTGCAGTTTCCTGCAAGTCAGGACAGAACCGGGCTTCACGTTCGCAGCTGCACCTGTTCGTGCAGGCCCAATGAGAGCCCCTTCCTCGCGGCGATTGCACCGATTCCGCAGAATCCGCTTCGTCTACAAGGAAACAATTGCATTGGGATCTACACCATTGTGGGAAAAATTTTGTGAATGACGTGCAAACCCGCAAATTCTCAGGCCAGGTGACAAAGATTCAAGAATAGCCACAACACGCGGAGATGACGCACCCCAAGCGAGGGTCCTGAGGGCTGCATGACGCTTCCGAGGTCACCGCGTCTGGGCAAATAGTGGGGCGTCTCCTGAAAGGTCAGCTCGGGGTGAGGTCACCTGGTCCGTCACCTGATCTGCACCACTCACTGACTGTCCTGAGTGAGGCACGCGGCACTGAACTTCTGGGACCTGACAGATCGCGCAGCAATGTGTTCACCACAACCAGTGGTTCTTTGGGCGACGCATGACGCGGGATTATGGCCACAGAAATTGCTTTAGCGATAAGTTTTGCACACGACGAGGGGACGAACTGTTCTGAGTCACCGTGCAGACGGAAAGCAAATCTTTTCAACCAACGTTTGTCTTCACCCAGTACGGACGGAACCACTGTGGAACGCACCACGCCTGTGCGGAACCTCACATGGATCACATCTTACTCCAGCCCAGCTCGCAAAGTCGAGTAAATTTATTCAAGTTTCCTCAGGAAAACGGACAACCTTGAGCCCCTTGTGCACCCTCGTCTTCGCACAGCGGTTTGCGTGTGTCTGTGGGCGGAGAAGAAAATCATGCATCGTTCGCAATTGCCAAGTTGCTTCTCAAGCAGAAACGTGTGCATGTCAACCCTACAAAGGTATCCTCAAGAAAATTGGCAGGTACCCGCACTAAGTACACTCCAACAGACGTCATCACCCCAATACCTTTGTTGAAGGAATTCACTTGAGGTATATTTTTAACCACAGAAGGTCTGTCCCCACCACACTTGGGTGAGCTTTCTTCGCACACCTCCCTTGCTGGGATAATACCCTGGCTACAGTGTGAAAATTGGGAATGAACAACTTGGTGTCTTCGCGGGGCGCAGCACTACGATGAACCAAAACGACAACTTTAGTGAAAGGGCTGGTTTCAAAATTTAGTTTTGGCACGCAGGTGTTGTTCTGCCAAAATTGCTTCGCTCAGTCAAAGTGAACGACTCGTCTGACTGAAAAAGTAAACAGTTTCGAGCAGGAATCTTCACGATGTTTCGTGCTCCCTGTTTCATCCTTTCAGCGAAATATTTGCTGTTCCAACCCATCACAGCTGACACACTTGAACGCAAAGTTCGTTTTCGTCATTGAACACAAACGACGCACAGTTTGCGAATTCCGCTGCTAAATGAACTGCAAAACATGGACCCGTCCTGATGCTTTCCTTTGCGCGTGCAAAAATGAAGCGAAACGATCTGAAGAAGGGAAACGTCATTCATCTTCATCAGGCCGCATGGCCGTGAACTTCTGACCGACAGGACAAGCACCTGCATGATCACTGCACTCATCTCAGCCGCACCAGACCAAGATGTGTCTCATCTCGAGCTTGGAGAAGTCTAGATTTGTCCTCCGAATGTTCAACCTGCAGCTGATTGAGGGAGAATTCTTCTCAACCAGTGTCATCGAGTGTTGACAAACGGACAATGTTTGTGTCTGAGCAGACAGATCACTTCGCTCGGATTGCGGACAGCGAAGTTGTCAGACTCCACAAAAGTAAGGTCAAAGAATCCCAGCAAATTGTACACATGAGAAGAACATCAGGTTTCAAAAATAAATCAAACTTGATCAAAATGCATTCCGTCCTCATGTGCAAAACTTGATTTGACAAAATCAACGTAACTCTGCTGAAACGGCACAGATATGGAAAACAGTGCGACCTGGCACTCTGACAGGCACACACACACGCGCGCACAGGACTCCCGTGCAAACCAGTTGGAGAGGGTGAGAATTTGTCAATTTGGGAGGGTGTGAAAGTGCCAAACAGTGGGAACCAATCAGATTGCTTCTTTCAGAATGGTGCATGCTGGGGGATGGTTTTTCCTGAGAACCAATCAGAGAGCTCCTACTATGGCTTGTTGGCTTGTAGAGCTGTCTGCTGCAGCTGTCCAGCTTTTACAGCTTCAGGAAAATGTCCAGAAATCAGCCACTGGAAGAGAATTCAGCCAAGATGAGTTGTACATGACAAAAAGGAAATGTGATCTGCATGTATGTGTAAAATTTTCTGGTGGAAATAGCATTTTCAGGCTTTTTGACAGCTTCAAAAATTTTGAATTTTTTGAATTTTGAATATGTGGCTATTTTTTCCTGAAAAAGCCTTGAAACCCCTTAATTCTTCACAGAGGAGAAGGCTCAACTACATCAGACCGGAGCTGGACATTTTATTGCCAACTCAGCCAGATCCAGACCCTCAAGTTGCAGGTAAATTCCAAAAATGATAGAAATGACCATAAATGTTTAGTAGGGTATATGTAAATGTGCAGTAAGTGATAGTAAACGTGCACAAACTATGTGTAAATGTGTAGTAAACGTGCAGTTTGTGTATAGGCTGAACTGCACACACACACACCATGTACTCTCCCCTCTCTCCCTCCCTCTCCTCTGTCTGTCTCTCTCTCTCTTACAGGACCACCAGAATTTGTTAATATATGTCATTAATTTTTGTTGAGGGGGGGTCCACTCTAAAAGCCAACCATAGCCAAAGGTACAGTCATAAGCAATGTGAGCGAGTGTCAAGGCTTCATGGATGGTTGAATTAACCTGGAGAAGTTTGGCTGATTAATCACAGTGATCATTGCCAGTGTGGTCAGGGTCCCCTCTTACCTAAGAGGGAGCAGCAAGAGGGAGCAGCTCACAGGGTTACCTATGTACCCTGCAGCTGTAGACACCCAAACATACCCCTGGACTGTCTCAAAATTTAAAATTGGGCATCACAGGGGGGAGGGAGCAGGGTCCCTTCTGACTGAGTTTTATGTGCCTACCAGGGTGCAAAAATTTGGAATTTTCATTTCTGACCATATTTGTAGTAGCAAACATGCACCAATCACTATGTAAATGTGCAGTGAGTGATAGTAAACATGCACCAATGTGTCAGCAAACATGCAGTGCACACATTTGTGGTGGTCCTGTAAGTATCCTGTCTGTGTGTCTGTGTGTGCCTGTGTGTGTGTGTCTGTGCATGTATCACATGTACATCTATTTTGTTCGTTTTTTTTCAGGAGACAAAATCATCGATCCATCACACCAGGTTCTGTGCATCTTGGAGCAGCATGAGGAGGGTGTCAAGGCACTGTGGCATCATGAGGAAAAACTTTTCCAAAATGGTGTTATCAGTGCTGAGCCAAGGAATTTCACATTCCTTGAGCTTGAAGGCACCCTTCTGCAGCTTGCTTCATCAGCAGAATTGACTGAGGGTCTGCTGTATTTTTTGTTCATGCAAGATGAAGGCGATGCGACTGTTGTGAGGTATGTCATACTTGTGCGCACACATGTATTTGTATTCCTTTCTTTATTTTTGTCTGTCCACCCACCCACAGCAGGTATCTCGAGAGTGGGAAGTTCCGTGGCTTCATGGAGCAGAAAGGCTGGTCTCAGTTGGCATCATTCCACCAGCGAGACAAAGGCAGCCTGTTGCCCATGAAGATCCACACAGATGTGGATTCCCACCTCTTCCATCTGCAGCAGGAGCACCAACGAAATGTGGATTCCCACCTCTTCCATCTGCAGCAGGAGCACCAACGAAATGTGAAGGAGCCAGGGCCAACGGGTGAGTTAAAACTCAGAACTGTTGTCTCGAAAACAAGTGTCACACTATGAAATGAATAAAAAAAGCCTTGTTCTGTATCAAAATTTAATTTATTTCATTTCCAGTTCCACAGTGTCAATACCAAGGGCTCATTGCTTCTGGCAAGAAGGGCAACAGCACCTCTGTTCACAAGTGCCTCAAAAGCCTTGTTGAAACGAAGTCTCTGCCATTGTTATTTGTCATACTTCACCATGGCAAATGTAAAGGTGATGACTGGTAAGGTTCCAAGTCTGAAAATCCTTCTGAAGTCCTATTCAATAAATATTTCCTATTTCACTTCCTGTTTGAGAAAACAACTCATGAAATCTTCCTTCTACAGCTTCCTGCTCATGTCACCAGACCTGGATCCTGCGCAGGAAACCTTCGAGCATGAAACATCTTTCTACATGTTAGGAGTGTCTCCCCTACAGAGCACATGCCTTCTTGAGCAGGTGGCTGGGTTGCCATTCCGTACCACATGTGAACAGGTGCATCTCATCAGCTTGATCTCCAACTTCCACTGGGACATGTTTGGGCCAGGATGGGCAGAGAAGGCTCCACAAGAAGCAGCATCTCCTCTTCAATCCCTGTCCAACAGAATTTTACAAATATATTCCGGCATCACCTCGCAACCAAATTTGCTACTTTCTCCTGAAAGGTTTTGAGCGACATCTACACCAGACAATTTGGTATTATGTTGCATATGACAGGGAAGAAGAGGAGAATGTCATTGAGTCCACACAGAGAACAATTTCAGACCCTCCAAAGAGAAGGAAGTATGGCCAGAAGATTGTCCGAATGACACCAGATGAATTTTTTGATAATTTGTCAGTTGACTTACAGGACTGAACAGAAATTCAAAATGCGGCCCAGAAACGCAGCCAATTTCAATCCTTCTCTGAGGAGCTCTTGTTGCATGGTGTACTTCAATGGAGAAAGCTCTTGGATGACATCAACATGGTCATCATGAGTGACTATTCTGAGGAGTCTGGGAAGCTTCAACCATTGAAGTATGTCCATGTGATAACCAGAAATGGAGAAAGGCAAGTCATGATGAAATGCACCTGTGGTATTTACAAAAAAATCTCTGGTACTGCAATGAAGTCCCTTCACCTTGCTGAAGGTGTCGAGGAGGCAGTCCTGGATGAGGACTTCACTTGCATGCACTGCAAGTTTTACAAGAAGTATCTGCATGAGCATCGAGGTAAAGTTCTCAACCAGGATGGCTCAACACACATGATTTCCTCCCTCCAAGTCAATACAGGTGTGGGTGACCCTGCCACATTGATCGGTCCAGCAAGTATCAAGACCACAACAAAATTGTCTGTTCTTGCTGGTGACACTTGCTCGATCGTCAATGTGCACTTCACACCTGCAGGAGGTTGTTTTGACAAGTGTCAGAATGGCATGTGTCATGTGCACTTTCGGAACAAGAAAAAATCCCCAAACATTCAACCATGAAAGAGGAAAAGGGGAAATTGTCGACACATGGAAACCTTGCAGACCAACATTGAGACCCTCAAAAACATATTTCCAATGTACTTTGCTCTGAAGGATGATGCCAATTCTGATGCTGATGCATATGTTGATCCCTTTGCAGAAGAAGAGGACAACAATGGAGACTTCTTCTGCAGGAACTCCACCTCCAAAATTTCATTCTCTGTGGATACTGGCCTGTGGGATCATGGTGCCACCAGTCAATACCAACCAACACTTAATGAGTGAGATCCTCATTTGATTCAGTCAACTGGTGAGCACCATGAGCATGTCACTGCGAGCAACATCCTTCCCACAGGCCTGTACCAGGGTCCCAAACTTGTGCTGTCTCTTCAATGTGAGTGTGCATGTAAGTCAGGTTACACAAACGAAGCTTACCCTGAGGGCAAGCCTGCAGTACCTGATGGCACAACAAAAGTGTACACACAATCTGATGTTCTGGATTGTCAACTGTTCACTCATCGGTGTGTCAATGAAACATGTGACCTTTGTGTCAACTACACAGGACAGGAAGATGAAATTTTCTTCTGGAGCAAAGGGGTGGGCTTTGGCCAAGAACCTTTCTGGGACTTCATGAATGCAGTTATTGGAGGACAGATGTCCTTCACACGTTTCTGCACAGAAAGAACAAGGGTGTACTTGACAACAAATTTGAAGTTGGTACCATTTGTCAGCAACAAAACTTTTATTCAAGCAGTCATGAGTTGGATGGTGTCATTCCAACTCGACTTTCGGCAACATGTTGACCCGTGGTGTCAGCACAATCCAAAAATTTTTGGCATGTGATGGCACAAAGGTTGGTATTTCAGTGAAACACCAGATTCTGGACAATCCAGTCACATCAGCAGATGCAGATGCGGCACCTGTGCCATCTCTCCACAAGAAACTGTACAGGTGCTTGCTACCATACCCCTCCAAACAACCCAAGTGGACCAACCAGCAGCATCAGTCACTCTGAGAATGTGCGGCATGCAAAAGCATACTTGAAGTCTGCAGTGAATTCTGCTGTTGAAGGTGTTCCACTCAAGCAAAATCAGAGTGAGTGAAATCAGAGCAACAGAAACCAGAATTTCCTCAAAGCACCGTAAGCTCCATGGAGCAATTTTTGTATGTACATTCATGCATGAAAATCATGACAAGAGTTAATGGCGTTCATGATCAGAATACCTGACAATTGTGTCTGGTTGATGGAGTGCAATCATGCCAATTTTGTATGTCAATCATGATCATCTGGCTATCAATCATAATGCTTGAATAAACAATCATGATCACCACTACAAATACATAATGATCTGTTTTTGAAAGTTCTTGGTGGAGTTCACATCCAGTACCAAGGTGGATTTAGTTTGGGGGTATGCTGAACAAGATGGCATGGTCATAAGAAAAAATTCTCGAGAAACAAATTTTGGTCATAATTTGGGCCAAAAGGTTGGGTACATCTGGTCAAGTGGAAGAATGTTTTGCAACTGGGACAAACCCTTTTGAAATATCTCAAACTTTTTTTTGCCACAGAAAGTTGTGAGAGGGTCCAGTCTGACTTTTTTGGCACAATGAGAGCTGCACTCATACTTGGAGATCAGGAGATTGAAAACCTGGACCAAAAATATATTGCACATACCACAATCCTGAGGTGGCACTATACAATCGTGATACTGACACATACAATCATGACACCCACACAACAATCATGATCAGTCAAAGCACAATTGCTATAGAAATGTAGAAAAAAATTCTGAGGCCTCCCAAATGCAAGCAAAAAATACATGTGGGTTTTTTTTAAAACTTTGCACCAATTTTGTCTCCCTTGAAGGCCAATTATCAATTTTTTGCACAAAAATTATTTTGAACTACTTGGTGAACTTGTTTTGCACTGCTTGCCACCTTGTTATGTCACTTCCTGCCACCATTTTGTAAACAAAAGAACTCTTTTTGAAATTTTGTTTCTTTTGGTCAAAACTCCCAAAAAACAACAAAAACACATGACTCTTTGAAAAGTGAACAACAAGTCAAGTAGAACAGAATGGCGAAGCAAAAAACAACAATTCCAAAGGGAGATCTCATTCCCAACTTATGGCAAGTTTCGCAGAGTGGTCACGATTGTCTATGTATCAAACACAATTGTACATATCCCAATCATGATTGTACAGGAAAAGTGAACAGGATTGTCATCCACATGGGTCAGAACTTGGTGGTTTTCCTTTCAGTGTGCCCAGATATTTCCCTCATGATGTACAACACGAGTGATGTCAAGACATACATTCATCTGAACATATAAGAAAAGTGCTACACCACAAAGCTGACCCTGGCAAATGTTGTGCAAATGGATCAAATCACTCAGAGGAAGGTGGCTCAACAACTCAACAAGGCAGCCAAGAAACACCAGGCCCAAGCAAAGGAAAAAGAGAAAACAAAGGCTGGTACATATGACCCCAAGAACATGACAAAGAAGCATGGGGTCCAATCTGGATCAGTGATACTGCCTTTTCAGAAATACAGGGGCCAGTTTGACTACCATGCTGTCGTCAAGTGTGGCTTTCCAGTTGGTCACAATTGTACAGGATGGATAATGATTGCACACAGGTCAGTCATGATTGTATAGTTATCGTGATCTCGATTGTTGTTTCAGAACTGATATGTCTTCAAGGTGGTAGAAATGTATCTACATGAGCATGGAGAGTTGACCACAGACAGCAATCGTGACTGTTCGAGGCCATGTGGAGGCAACTGCACAACAGCTCACGTGAACAATACACTGTGTACAGGCAAGTAGAAGGAAGGAAAACAGACTGTCCATTTCTCTCTGTCACACTGTCTCTCCCAGATACCCAACAAGAATATTTTGGGTCTCTCCTCTACACATGTTCAGGCTCCAATGTGGTTGATGTTGTGAAGCTCTGCACAAATGACAACTTCAGAGAGGAAGCCATGGTGGAGATCGCTGCCACCTATGGTTGTGGCAATGCAGGTGTTAGTGGACCACTCAGCCTGCTGGAATAATGGCTGTAAGTTTGGAAATCACGACTGCACAAACATTGTCATGATTGTCTTGTTTCTGATCACAATTGTACACCCAGTGATCATGATTGTAACCAACTTGGACTGAAGAAAACCACAGACCAGGGGGGGGGCAATGCACGGTGGTGGGCCAACCTGACATGTTGAAGTTAGTGACGGAAATGATGAGAGAAATCATTCGGGTAAGTCCACCTTGATCAGGAACTTCAGTTCTGAACCGATATTTCATTCTGAACAGGCCACCTGTTCCAAATGGAATGTCAGTTTTTGTTGGTCAAGGAGATGTCATTCTGAACAGGCCACCTGTTCCAAATGGAATGTCAGTTTTTGTTGGTCAAGGAGATGATTTCTGGTGTGTAATCATTTTGTTTTTTTTTTCATCTTCAGGTGATGGACATCAAATTTGATAAATACAAGAAACAATTCCAGGACAAAGTGTCCTCGATGAACAACTGGGTTCAGCAGAGCCGGTGTAGCGTGCCCAGCCAACAGGTGTGCCCGGCCAACACTTGTTGACCCAGCATGGCTGGTAGGCCCGAACAACACTTGTTGTCTGGGCATGCACTTGGGGGCATGCCCGGACAACGGGTCCCATGTTCCAAACAACAGGGGGTGATGGTGCAGGTCTGCCAGTAGACCCCTGGGGTGCCACCACTCCTCCTCCCCTGGTGCTGTGGCATGGCTGTTGACACCATGCCTGCTCAACATGAAGCCCCCAAGTGCACATGGGTTTGTTGTTCCACTGACGTCACATCAACATCACACATTTTGGCAGGCACACAAATCTGAACATGGTGGAGATACAAGCTGCTCCACTCAAGGAGTGTGTGAAGAAATTGAAAGCTAAAGCTGAACAGATTCAATGAGAAAGGGAGAAGATCAGAGCTAAGAACTTGGAGGATTATGTTCAAGGTAATGAACAAGACAAAGACACAGATTATGTTCCCAATGAAAGTGAAAGAGAGAGCAACATCAACTTCAGTAAACTCTCACCCTTGAAGCAGTGAACTCTCACCCTTGAAGCCTCCACGTGTCAAGGAGGAAATGTCGTCTGAATCCAAAGTGAAGTTGACAATTCAGGGACAGATGTGGACATTGAGGTGGATAGCCCTCTTTTTGAACAGGATGTTAAAAGCCCTCAAGTGAGTCTTCGGAGTGTTTGGACAACAAGAAATCAGAAGCACATGTTTTCATGGAAATCACACCTGACAATTCTCTGGATGACTTTGACTTGAGCAACAACCAGAAACCAGTTCCAATTGTGCCCATTCAAGTTTTGGTGCCAGGCAAATCCTCCAAGTGGAGAAGACAACAACTGTTCAGCTCTCTGCCATTTGAAGATCAGATTGTGTACATCAAGGTGTACCTGCAGATGCAATTGTACCCTTTCAAGGATATCTCATACAACAAGAAGTTGGAGTTCAGGAGGATCACTCATGCATACAGCCTCTTTGGTGAACAAGTCCACAAGTGCATCAAGTACTACTCCAGGCACTACAAGAAAAAAATGGGTAAACATCACTTCTTCCTAATCAATGGCAAACCAAAAAACCAGCTTCAAGAGACCCCCCCTTCCCAAGAACAATCCTGCAAGTCCACATTTTTTTCAGAGAAAGATGTGATATGCATTCCTGACCCTGGTGACCAGAAGAAGCTTCTGGATACAGTCCACAGCCATCCAGGCAAAGGGTACTCAGGACATCTTGGTGTCAACAGGATGATGAAGAATTTGAGTGAGAGGTACTACTGGCCCCACATGGGCGAAGATGTCCGTGAGTTTTGCAGAATATGTGACCATTGTCAGCATGTGAATCAAGTAAGCCTCCAAGTCAAAATGGGAACTTTAGTCAATTCTAATCCCAGGTTCTCCCTCGGCACAGATTGGCATCGATCTACTCCAGTTGTTTCCTTCTCAGGGGTTCAACTATGTTCTTACTGTGTGTGATTACTTCTCCAAGTGGGTGGAGCTCATTCCACTTCGCTCCAAAAATGCACTTGAGGTTGCCGAAGCAATCTACACCCAACTCATTTGTAGGTATGGGTCCCATTCTCTCCACATCTCTGACCAGGGTAGAGAGTTTGTGAATCAGGTGTCCAAAGTCTTGGCTTCAATGGCAGGTGTCACTCATAGGATTACTGGTACATACCATCCACAGGCCAATGGTTTGGCAGAAAGGCAAAACAGAACAACTGTTGAAGCTTTGGAAAAGACCATTTCAGTTCTTCTTTCGAGCCCTTTTTCTTCAACCCAAGGGAGTCAAGAAGGACTTTCAGCTCCTGGAATGTTGCCTTCTCCATTTCAACTCCACCTAATCAACTCTGCCAACAAATTGGAGACTGCTCACTCAAAGTTTTGGACACAATATTGAACATGTTTGGATACATTTGTGGAACCCCAGAAAATGTGCAAAGGCTGCAAAAATGCTCACTCAATGTGCACAAAGTGCGCAGTTCTTGTGGACACATGTGACACTTCTCATCAGAGGCTTTCTGAATACAAGAGGAAGCTTGTTGAGGCTGAAGGTATTTTATTTCTATTTACTACTATTATATTCTTTTTTATTATTTTTGTTTTTCATAATAACCTGAACTTCTGTGCTATTTCCTTGTAAAAAGAACGTCAGCGTGAAGCTGATCACCAAAGCAGAATCAATGCACCAGGTTTTCTGGGAAACCTTGACAACCCATGTGCAGGAGAAGAAATAGATCCAGTGTACATCCCTAAAATAAAGATGTGGCATTTCAAGAGAAACCTGTACACAACCAATGATCTTCCACACCAGCCTCAACTGCTGTTCACTATCTGTAATTATTATTTTCTTTTCCCAAATGTATATACTGTTGATCCCACTTAATTCGACCCCGGTTAGTACATGGCCTGCATAATCAGTTGGTTTTTCCATGCCTCAAACTCAGTCCATTCAAAAAGCATTGCACTCACCCTGGATAGTTTGTATCCTCTTATTTCAGACACCCTGCCTATATCGGCAGTTTTGAAGCTGAATCTGAGATCCTGCACCTCATAATCTGACAACTTTTTGATGACTCCTGCGACCCTTCCTTTTTAATCTGACACACCCAGCTTTATGTCCTCTTATTTTGACATCCTGTTTTCACAACTCTTGCAGCTATCGAATTAAGAGGGGTCCCTTTATTTCAACATGAGAGATCCATGTCCTCATAATTCAACAGCTTGTTGCAAGTATTGCGACTGACCTTTTAATCTGACAAATCTGGACCAAGCAGGCTTTTGTCGAATTAGGAGGACCCTTGTTAGTACATCACCCCACTTCATCAGTCGGTTTTCCCATGCAATGGCCCTGTGGAATTAAAGGGGGATGACTGTACTTAAGAATTACATTCACATTTGAATTTACATGATAAAGTACAATCTCTTTTTATTTGTAGAGAAGGGATATCCTGGTCCGGAACTGAAGCGGCAGAAGAAGGTGCAACTCATGATGACAGAGGAAGAAGAAGAAGAAGAAACCAGAAAAAACCTGAAGCCTCTGATTGCCAGCAAGATATCAGGATATCATGACATTTATCTCCCTTTAGAAGTTGAAGAGAAAAAAATGTTCAATTGTTCTGATTGTGTTAAGAGCTCATTGATGCTCCCCATTGCTACGAAAATGCTGTCAGCCTTGCCTTCATAAAATCTTTGAAACAGATCAAGTGCCCATTCCACTGGGATGAACCATGTGAGCACCCGCACAGAGAATGGTTTGAGACAAGGAGGAGTGATATCCTCCACCTTCACCACAAACCCAATGCGGACCTTCCTCACGTCTGCCTTTGCCATTGTCAAGAGCAAACCAAAAACGCATCTCCACACCAGAGTAGCCTGGCAGCAAGTAGGATGATTTGAACATGCAGGAAATGTGGGAAAACAGTTTGATCATGTGTCATGTGACATGGCTGGCTAATATAGAAGCTGTGCGATTGTGCAACATGAAGCGGGAACCAATGACAAAAAAATTCAGATTTAAAAGTGCAGAGCTGTCTTTAAAACAGAAAATATTTGAAATGGCCAGAACCAAACAAACTGCCAGACTGACAAACAAGCAAGGAGTTCTTGTCTCGAAGCCGAAAAACAGAAGAACAACGAAGGAGAAGAAGAAATGCCAAGGAAGGACAAGTCGGGGCAGGAGGCAGCCAAGACAGAGGAATAGGCACACGGCAGTCAGAGGTGGAGGTGCATGCCCAGGAGCAGCAACAGGACGCCCCGCTCGCTCTCGCGTCACTTTGTTGCAGTGTAGACCCGCGCCTCACCAGCCATAACGCATGAGGTACCCGATCCCGAAATGTCGGGTTCGTGCTGCGACCCTGGGAACGAACGGGGTGAAGTCGTGACTTGGGCCCCGACAGGGTAAACAATCCCAGGGCTCATGTGATTCTGACCTCCTTCCCGTCTGGTTTCGAAACCTGACAATTTGAACTTCACCAATTTGTCGTGGTTCCTCTGTGTTATCGAAACTTTGCCTCCGTGCCAAATTGGACAACTGATGGCTCACCTGTCACAAGGGTATTTTCAACTTTGAGAAAATCTGCGTGCCAAAATCTTTCTGTTTGCAACATACCGCAGGAATCTCAAGCCCTTGTCATTTCACAACGTCTCAACGAACCTGCAGATAGGGCAGAGCACTACTAGAGTCCAGATCAGAGTCTGATCAGACCAAACGAAAATCACCAAATTATGACCACTCATCCAAAGATCCGAAGCGAGCAGTGACAAAAGATCTGATCAAACTGTACACTTCACGTACTGAGCATGTCACCTCAGGAGATGCGTATGTTCTCCACAAAACGTGTTTGCCACAAATGCAAGATTGCACTGTAGTGATATCACAAACACATGGGTTGGTATCTCAAGTGAGACTGAGCTTGACGGCGGGAACCGCCCTATTTATTTTGTATACAGTGGTGCCATCTGTCCAGTGGTGGTTCTAATTCGCAGCTGGTGTGTCACACCACACTCCTCCCCCACCAGGGGGTGCTGGCCTTGTTGGCC